>Ga0181537_10001714_pt1 | contig 19883 bp, 23 predicted proteins | sample PEATcosm2014_Bin_39_FD_119765 | JGI IMG/M metagenome (GOLD analysis project Ga0181537, IMG submission 119765) | Peatland microbial communities from MTU Mesocosm Facility, Houghton, MI, USA - PEATcosm2014_Bin23_10_metaG | ecosystem: Environmental > Terrestrial > Soil > Wetlands > Peat | place... | reverse complement strand
GTGATGGCGTTGCCGAAGCGCGAAGTTACGGTCGATGGGTTTGAGCGGCAGTTCGGGACGAATCATTTGGGGCATTTCGCGCTTACGGGGTTGCTGTTGCCGCGGCTATTGGCCGCGCCGGAGCCGAGGGTGGTTACGGTGGCATCGCTGGCACATCGGAATGGGAAGATCGATTTTGATAATTTACAGAGCGAGCGCGGGTACAAGCCGTTGGGAGCTTATGGCGAGTCGAAGCTGGCCAATATTTTGTTTGCGAAGGAGTTGGACCGGAGAGCGCGGGCGGCGCATAGCAAGTTGATTAGTTTGGCGGTGCATCCGGGGATTTCTATGACCAACATCATGGTGAATGGACCTGGTACTAAGAACCTTCAGGCCATCGTGTTGAGGATCCTCGCGCCGATTATGATTCAGCCGGATACTGCGGGAGCGCTGCCGACGCTGTATGCGGCGACGTCGCCGGACGCGAAGGGCGGGAACTACATCGGGCCGGACGGCTTTCAGGAGTTCAAGGGATCGCCGGTGGTGGTGCAGCCGCGGGCGAATGGGCTGGATGAGGCGGTGGGGAAGCGGTTGTGGACGGTGTCGGAGGAGTTGACGGGCGTGGTGTATCCGGCACTGGGTTAGGTTGGGGACGGTTGATGGGTTCGTTGCGGTAGGCGGGCTTGTGGCCCGGACCTATTCCGGAATCTCAAGGCGGAATCCAAAAGGAAACACGAGCGCAACGGACCTCTCCCTCGCAGGTGACGCCATTCGTTCTTACGGCCCTGGAAATGAGCACAAATGCAGACGGAAATGGCACGAACCGAAGACCTGCTGGCGATCGATGCGAGCAAAAACATAGCACTAACTGAAACGCTGCTCTATCCCTTGCGATTTGAGCCGATTTATCAATATCGACCGTGGGGCGGCCGGCACTTCGCCGATTTACTAACCGAGCCCATGCCGAGAGGACCTATCGGAGAAGCATGGCTGCTCAGCGACCGCGATGACCATGCGAGCCAGGTAGCCGAGGGTCCGCTCAAAGGCCAGACGATCGGTCAGTTGCTGAAGCAGTTTCCGGAGCAAATGCTGGGAAAGCTCGCCCACCGCTTTCAGCGATTTCCGCTGCTGTTGAAGTTTCTTGATGCGCACGAAATGCTCTCCGTACAAGTGCATCCAACGAAAGCGAATACGAATCTGTTGCCCGCGGGTGAGAGCGCAAAGTCCGAAGCCTGGGTCGTGTTAGAGGCCGGCGCAAAAAACCGCATCTATGCCGGTGTGAAGGCAGGAACAACTGCCGCCGATCTGCGCCGGGCGCTTACGAACGGGACGGTGGCGGAGCTACTCGCAGGCTTCACACCGAAGCCTGGCGACAGTGTCTTCTTACAGGCTGGGACAGTCCATTCTCTGGGCGGCGACGTTGTGGTGTTCGAGATTCAACAGAACAGCGACGTTACGTTTCGCCTCTACGACTGGGGTCACGTGGACGCGAAGACAGGCAAGCCCCGGGAACTCCAAGTGGATCTGGCGATGGACTGCATTGACTTTGCGGAGGGGCCGGTCGATAGGGTAACGCCCGTGCTGGAGTCCGCGACGCCCGTGGAGCGCGAGCAGCTTTTTGATTGTGAATACTTCCGGTTATGGCGCATCGGAGGAGAGTCGCCGTTTTCTGTTGGCGCCGTAGGTTTACCGCGGGTGCTGGTCTGTATCGAAGGCGGGGGTGAGATTGAACAGGAACATTCCGCCTATGCGCTCGGAAAAGGTGACGTTCTATTCCTGCCCGCGGTTCTGGGACCTTGTACTTTTCGGCCCCGCGGTGCGGTCAACCTGTTGGAGATTGCGCTGCCGGAATAGTTTACAACCGGTAAATGGCAGTCCAATTCATCCGAGCCGCAATTTTCATCAAAGATCGCATATTAAAAAGTCGCAAGAATTCATCATCGAGGCATAGTGAAAAAGCTCATCGTGTTTGATCTGGACGGCACGCTTGCCGGAAGCAAGTCAGCTCTTGACTCTGAAATGTCGGCACTGCTGCATGATCTTCTATTGATCGCCAGAGTAGCAGTAATCTCCGGGGGCGATTGGCCGCAGTTCGAAAAACAACTGCTCTCTAACCTTCTGCATGACGAAACCCTCTCAAGTCTGTCCCTGCTTCCAACCTGCGGAACAAAATTCTACCGATACGACTCAGAAGTTTGGACAAAGATTTATTCGGAAGACCTTACTGCGGAAGAACGAGACAAGATTCTGAGTGCTCTCAAGAAGGCGATCAGCGGCCCGGACTTCAAGACCGACAAGTTGTGGGGCGAACAAATCGAAGATCGGGGAAGCCAGATCACATTTTCGGCCTTGGGTCAGCAGGCGCCGCTAGAGGAGAAGGACAAATGGGACCCCGATATCAGCAAACGGAAGAAGATCAAAGCCGTTCTCGACGGTCTAATTCCTGACTTTTCTGTCGGGATCGGAGGCTCGACATCGATCGATATCACCAAACCTGGCATCGATAAGGCCTATGGCATCCGGAAACTTCGCGACCTGTTGAGCGTTTCATTGGAAGAGATGATTTACATCGGCGATGCCTTGTACGTGGGAGGTAACGACTATGCTGCCAAAGAAACAGGAGTTGATTGTATTCCGGTTAAGGATCCTGACGAGACGAAGCGGGTGATTCAAACAATCATCGCCTGTCTGGCAGTCGGCGATCAGGCAGCATGAGGTCAGGAAAACATGAGTGGATTTGAGTTGCAGCGTCTCGGAATGTTGATGGAGCCGCAACCGGGCGATCCACATGAGGCCGAAGGCGTACTGAATCCGGCGGCCACTCGTGGCCCGGACGGTGAACTGTACCTGTTTCCACGGCTGGTTGCGCGGGGGAACTACTCGCGCATCGGCATTGCCCGAGTGCGTTTCAATGAAGCCGGAGACCCGGAAGGCGTCGAGCGTCTCGGCATCGCTCTGGAGCCGGAAGCCGACTATGAGTGTGGGATCGACGGCCGCGGAGGCTGCGAAGACCCTCGCGTCACGTTCGTCGAACCGCTGCAGCGCTACCTTATGACATATACGACGCGTACACCGCGCGGCCCACGCATTGCCGCGGCATGCTCGACGGATATATTTCACTGGAAGCGGCTCGGGCTTGTGCCTTTTGCTCCGTTTCAAGGCTTGGATCTCAGCAACGTTGACGACAAGGATGCCTGCCCATTCCCCGCTGCCATTCCGAATCCCTCCGGGCAACCGGAGTTGGCGCTGCTTCACCGGCCACTGTTTCCCGGAACTGCTCCCGAAGAAAAGGCACGCGACGCCGCCGCCCACGAGGTGGATCTGGATCGCGAAAGCATCTGGATTTCCTACCGCCCGATTTCCTTGGAAGCTTTTCAGCCTGGTCTCGAAGACCAGTTTTCTCATCATCGGCTGGCGACTCCGGTGTCGCCTTGGGAATGCCTCAAAATCGGCTGCGGCACTCCACCGATCCTTACCAGGCACGGCTGGCTGGTGGTTTACCACGGGGTTAGCGAAATTGGGAAGCCCAGCAATGGTGTGCATCGTCTGTGTTACGCGGCCGGAGTGATGGTGCTCTCGAAAGAGCAGCCGCAAGTGATCATTTATCGCTCGGCGAAACCTGTGTTGTCACCGACCTTGCCGCAGGAACGCGATGGGACTGTGGCCAACGTGGTGTTTCCCACCGGCATCGACCGGCGCGACGACATCGGCTTACCGGACCGCTTCGACGTCTATTACGGGATGGCTGACAACCGAATTGGCGTGGCTCGCCTTGACCTCCCTAATTTCTTGCCGCCAGTAGAACTCGTTGCCCCACCTGCCGGCCCCCAGTAGTTAACGCCCTGGTTCCCCATGCTCTCTGTTGGTACAAGGCGATCTGGCAACTGACTTTCGCGAGATCGCCGATACGGTGCCGACGACGAATTCACGAATCAGCTATTCGGAAAAGAAGTGGCTCGTACATCCGCGGGCCTTTGGATGGAAGAACTTAAAGCGGGTCCCAATAATTTAGAGGCCAAAGCAGCGACGTGGAGCAATCGAGATCATAGATCGAAGCCGCCTCGAAACGGCGACGTGCGAATGCTATCGAGTCAGCCAAAAAAAGCGAACTAGAATCTGATCTAGCGTAAGTCGGACACAAAAGCCCCAGTGTTTCGCGCCGGATAGCTCTGATTTTAACTTTGTCGATGGGATCGGCGAAGCCGCACGGCAACGAACGACTAGACAGACATCGTTCCCGTGATCGTCACCGTATTGACCGAAGAGAAACTACTGAACAACAAAGATGATTCAAGTGGATGTTCCAGCTGGATGGTTGGCGAGCTGATTATCCATACCCGCAACGACGGCCATTGATGCAAAAGAAGTCTCGTCCCCAATTCAGGAGGTTAACAATTCACTCAGCGTTTTTTTAGGCCGCCATTCCTGGCTGTTCTTGCGAAAGGACGTCGGGTCCGCATCTATGAGTCCGACGAGCACCTCCGCCACGATCCTGCCCCCCACTGGCCCAAGACGATGACCGCCTGTACAAGCGTCGGCTTCGCGGAGAATGTAATACCAGAGAGGAGTCTCAGCATGCCAGCCCGTGGAGGTGATGCCAACCTGTTCTGCGGTAAGTGGCGTCACTCCGATGTGACGAGCTACGGCCTCGCCAGACGGCAGGCCCACACCTTGTCCGCGCTGCAGATCACGGACAGCAAGCGAATGGTAGTCTTCGATCTCGCACTCACCCGTGACGGCTACCGGCAACTGAATGAGTGCGCGCACGAGCTTCCCATCCATTTTCTTGGACAGCTGCGCCCGCGGCGCACCGGGCGCGTCGAAGAACAATGTCCAGTCGATCGCGTGCTCACCCGGTACGGCGCGGAATCCCAGGAGATCAGGAAAAAGTGGAACGGGACCGGTCTTCGAGTTCAATCGGTAGCGGTGGCGGATCTGAGAGTGGCCGTAACGATAGGCCGCGTCGGCAAACTCCAGCGGTATAAATCCACTATGCCCAGGGCGAAACCAGTGCGGGCCTTCTCGAAGCACCTGATCTGCAAGCGTGCGCCCGACGAGCGTCGGAAGAAACTCATTAAGGATCAGCCACTGATAGTGCCATCGTAATTGCCGGGCTGCTTCGTCGAAAACACGGTCGTTCGCTATTTTGGTGAGGCGCGCTTCATCGGCAAACGTGTTGTGAGCCTTGAGCATGGCGAGATGCAACTGTGATATCAGCATGTGGGAATCGTTGCGTGGGTCGCCGATAATCGCGATGCCCTCTGCGTTTCGTTGCAGGTCCGCTCCGTCTGGCCCAAGGAGGAACTTGGCTGGATCGTCTCGCTGGTAGAGGAAGGGATGGCCCGTCGGTCCGTCGCCGTAGAGGCTTTAGAGATTGAGTTGTGGGCTGCGCGCATTGTGCAACCCCGCGGTATCGGTATGGCTTTGCAAAATGGACCGGTCAGCGGTGATGTTGTGAGCCACAAACTGGCCCAAGATGGGCCAACCGGCGGCGGTTTCACCCAGGGAATCAGGGGTGTCTTCGACATCGCCGCAATCGCAGAGGCCGCCTGCTCGGCCGAGAGCGTGCAGGAATTGCTCATCGGCCTCAAACGATGGCAACTCGGGAAACATCCGACCGTAAGCTGTGGGAGCAAGAGGTGCATCGATTGCCACATTGGCTCGCGTCGGAGACAGGCAGTGATTTCGAACCGAAGTGGCGGGTTGATTCATGAATCCATCCATTCTAACGTCGTCTTGCGGACTCGACCCCCGAGTTTTCTCAACCGGCTGTCCATCTCGCCTCGCAAAACATATGCTTTCAAGGTACGCACTTCGCGAGATCAAGGCGCCTCCGGAAATCCCTGCTTTCAGCTACCTTATATTCTGGCATCCTCGACTGACAGATGAGAATCTGCACTCATGGTTTCGGGAATTCGTACTGGACTCATGCGGAAGGGAATTTGGCGATCCCAAGCGATAAGCCTGCTCGCTGGATTGGGTCTGGGCGGTACGACACCTTCTATTCTACCGATCTCGATCGCCTTGTTGGTTCCCGGGGGGGTGTGAGTTTCCCGTTGTTGCGCTCGGGTAGCTCATCATGAAGGACTACATTGAGCAGAGATTTGTCTACAAGGATGCGACCGTTGTAGTCAATAAAGCCCAGCTTGCGAAAGCGGTTCATGAAGAAGCTTACTTTTGATCTGGTTGCGCCAATCATGTTCGCGAGCGTCTCTTGAGAGATCTTGGGTATAAGCCTGTGAGGTTCCCCGGGCTTCCCGAACTCTGCCATCAAAAGTAGAATCCTTGCCAGTCGCTTCTCGCTCGAGTTGAAGAGTCGATCGACGAGATCGGCCTGAGTTCGCATGCTGCGCGCCAGCAGGAATGCCAGGAAGAGATCGGAAAATGCGTGCTCGTCGTGAATCACACGAATCATCTCTTTTCTCTCGATTCTCAGCGCCGTACAAACTGTAACGGCGGTCGCTGTCGCCAGCCTCTGTCCAACGACTGCCGCAATCGCCTCCTCGCCTATAAATTCTCCCTGAGATAGGAGCGCTAAGGTGGCCTCTTTGCCTGACTTGGAGACAACGGCGACCTTGGCACGACCTTTCTGGAGGTAAAAAACAGAATCGGCCTTCTCCCCTTGAGAAAAGAAGGGTTCTTTCTGTTTAAGGTGGACCATCGTCCGCCCTAAGCCTGCTTTGGACAGGAACTCGATTGGCCTGAAGGAGGTCTGTTGTGGCTTATTCATAGGCAAGCATTTTCAGCGCAAATCCACGCATCGGCGAGATGCGCGCCATCCGAAAAAAGGTGCTCCCTGTCAGGCGATCAAAATCCACGTCTCATTGCGCGAGAAATATTGCGACGTTTGTCGAAATCGAGGGATTATTTGGACAGGTGGTGCGATTAGGCAGCCCCGAGTATGTTTCTACGAAGAATCCTGGCCGGCACTGCAGAGCGTCAGTGGCCGTCGGGCTCTCGACCCTTCTCTGGGTCACAAGCCGGGAGCTGTAGTGAGAAGATCGATATTCTGTGGGGCTTTGCGAGAATTGCCGGCGGATGGCACCGGCGAAGTGAGACGCGCTTCCGAATCCTCGTCTCCTCCATAATGAGGCTTCTCCGTCGAACAGGTTGTACCCGTTAGATCGGCAAGTCGGCTTGCGGCGGATATCGTCACAACCCGCCAGTCCGAATTTCGGCCTTGAAAATGGTTAAGACCCGATTCCAATTCTTCCACCCAAAGGCTTACCGCTGTACGAGCCACTTCTTCTCCGAATAGCTGATTGATTGCCGACATAAATGCGCCACATTCAATCTCCGCGCCCAGAACGCGCTTGGCGCAGGGGCCGCTTGGCCGTCTACGATTCGTTGCTATTGGAAACACCTTTAAAGCGCCCATAATGCCACTGTTCGCACAAAGTTTGTTGGTTCGAGAGGCAAAATAGGTCCAGTAACATTCGTGAATTCGTCTTCGTCACCGTCGATCTCGGAAAAGCTAAACGTCTTCTGGGAGGTGCGATGCGTGGAGATGCCATGCTCTTTGTTCGCGAAGAAGCGGTGGAATCTGCCTCGGCCCATTGTTAACCCCATTCGGAACAATCGCAGTTCTGCACCGGCGGCCGGGTAGAACGCCATTTTTTCGCGAGTCCGGTGAATATGTTAAGGGATGTCTAGGAGAACAGACTGGTCCTTTCGACACACTCTGGCCGAAATGTTTCCGATAGGCTCAACATGCGATCGCGCGCGCCACCAAGGAGAAATCACGCACCCGATGTCGTCTCAAAACCGGCCTACGTCTTTATTGCCGGTCTCCAGGTCAGCCGGAGAGCGCCAAGGGCGCGGAAAGGAAACCCCCTGCTCCCGCAGCTTACAAACTGTACGAGGGAGATTTGACAATGGCAAACAGTGACATTGAAAAGGTGTTGACTGTGCTTCGAGGCATCGGGGACAGGGATGCCGACCTTGCAACCATGTATATGAACCCAAAGAAATACATACAACACAACCCGCAAGCTGCCGACGGCGTCGACGGGTTGAGGGGCTACATTGGTCGATTTCCGCGAGAAAACCATCGCCTGAAAGTGGTGCGAGCCTTCCAGGACGGCCCCTACGTTTTCACCCAGGAGGACGGGCTGATACTCGGTCAGAACATCTTCTTCGACCTCTTCAGATTTGAGGACGGTCTGATCGTCGAGCACTGGGTCTTTTCCGCAAAAGCGGCCCCTCCGAATCAGAGTGGGCACACTCAAACCGACGGGCCAGCTCAGGCAAAACTCTCAGAAGACAAAGAGAAAAACAAGTCGATTGTCCGGGAATACTACGAGACCATTCACATCTCTGGAGACCACAGTAAAATCCCGCAATACTTTTCTGGAGATCATTGCATCCGCCACGAACCCGGCGTACGCGATGGAGTCGCGGCGTTCAAACGTGACCTGGAAGAACTCACGAAACACAGAAGCATAGATGAGATCAAGTTCGTGTTGGGACAGGGAGACTTCGTTTTTATAGCTGCCAGGGGATCGCATGAGGGCAACCCTTGCGTTTACGTCGACCTATACCGAGTTGAAAACGGGAAGATTGCAGAGCGCTGGGGATTCCCCGATGAGATTCCGCCTCAAGAGCAATGGAAGAACAACAACGGCATGCTTTAGGTCATATGTTGTCGCTTCATTGATGTTTCACTTCAGATTTCAATTGAACTACGGAGGATGACATGACCGATAAGATCCAATGGGAAGCGATCGAATGGCCCAAGGACATGGCTCCCAGCCGTTGCCCAATTCATTTCACGAATGAGTGCGAGGTCGCAGTCTCTCCTGAAACGATCTGGTCATTGCTCGTAGATCCCGAGGCCTGGCCTGGCTTCTACCCAGGCGTCGAACACGTTCAGCTGCTTGACGGACATGAGTCGCTGCGCCTTGGCACGCGGTTCGAAACCGATCTTGCCGGCCAAGACGTAGTCGCGTCCGTGCAGCAGTTCGAACCCACGACGCGGATCGCCTGGTACGGAGGTCCGAAAGCCTCCGAGGACTCCAAGGCCTACCACGCGTGGATCATCACGCGCACGCCGAAGGGATGCCACCTCTGGACCGAGGAGACGATGAAAGGCCCGCTCTGGATCGAGTTGGCTAAGAAAGCTCCCGACGCTTTTTGGCGAACACACGAGAAACTTCTTGCGGACCTCGCCAAAGTCGCGATTGAACGCGAAGGCTCTCGCACCACAGAAGCAGCGGTTCGGTGAACGCCCGAACCGGCAACTGAACTTCGCGTCATCACAACAATCGACTATGTAATTTCTTCAACACTGATAGTGGAGGATTCCTTGAGCTACTCAATTATAGGTGCCGGCAAAGTGGGCCAGGCGCTCGCCAGAGCGTTCGCCCGCAAGAAAATCGAAGTCGCGATAGCAAGCAGGGGATCGCCTGAAGCGCTTGCGCCGGTCGCACAAGCGATCGGGCCCACGATCATCCCCAAATCACTGCAAGACGCAGTTAAAGCCGAAATCGTCCTTTTGGCTGTTCCCTTCGGAACGCAGAAAGAAGTCGCGAAGGCCGGCAAGAGCTGGCAGGGCAAGATCGTGATTGACGTAACAAACGCCTACGGCGTCGCTCCGGAAGAACTGGGCAACCTTCCTTCCTCGGTTGTGATATCCCAGGCCTTTCCCGGCGCAAGACTTGTAAAGGCCTTCAACAGTCTACCGGCGGAGACCTTGGCCGAAGACCCGAACATCAAGGGCGGTCGGCGCGTTGTATTCCTATCAAGTGACGACGAAAGCGCTGCGAGCGAAGTGGCGGCCTTGATTGAACAACTCGACTTCGCCCCGGTCCAACTTGGGAAGCTGGCAGAGGGAGGCTTGCTGGTGCAAGCGCGAGGAAAATCCTGGGCTCAGCTGATTTTTCAGGATTTCGTCAAGTTCAAGTAAAGCAGTTCGCGGCGATCGGCTTCGTCGCTTACCCACTGAAAAGGAGAGCATCATGCCCACGACCGATTCCTTTTGGCCTAACGGCGCTCGTCTCGCCGTCAGCTTCTCGCTCATGTTCGAGGGCGGGGGACAGCCCATCTCTGGCGCGCCCGGCTTCTTCGAAGAGCCAATGCAAAAGGGTTTGCCCGATCTGGCGACCAACGGCGTCTTCCAGTACGGCGTGTACGAGGGTATCCCCCGAATCCTCGACCTGATGGACAAGCACGAGGTCAAGATCACTTCCTTCATGATCGGCCAAGCCGTCGACAGAGCGCCCGATCTCGCGCGGGAGATTGTAAGTCGGGGCCATGAAGCCGCGGCTCACGGCCGCTCCTGGCAGAACAGCTATCTCCTTGATCCCGACGCCGAGCGGCGCTTCATCGTCGACGGTGTCGAGAGCATCCAAAAGGCCACTGGGGAGACGCCAGTTGGCTGGAACGCCTACTTCGTTCGCAACTCCCCACACACGCTCGACATCCTCCAGAGTCTCGGCTTCAAGTACCACATCGATGAGCCGAGCGCGGACCAACCGTTCATCGTCAAGCTGAAGGGCGGAGACTTCGTGACCGTGCCCTACACCCTGCACATGAACGACATAGCTTCGTACACCTTCGTCGGTTGGAATCCGGCTGCTTACGAACAAGCGCTTAAGGACGAATTCGATCAACTCTACGAGGAGGGCGCGCACCGCCGCCGGATGATAGTGTTGGGACTACACGACCGCATTTCAGGTCATGCCAACCGCGTTCGTGTCCTCGACCGCTTTCTCACTTACGCGCGCTCCAGGCCCGGCGTCTGGTTCGCCCGCAAAGACGAGATCGCGGCTTGGGCGCTAGAGCATCGCGAATTCACGCCAGTCTATGAGCGTGGCGCGCCTACTGTCACCGGCCTGCCTGGCTCTGCGGCCTACGGACGGCTACCGACGCACGCGAAGAACTCACGGAGTTTCAATAAAGAAGAAGAGGTCACAAGTAATGTATGACCACGTAATTTGGCCTAAGCAATATCACCCGAAGACCTCGGCGATCTACGCACTCAACGACATCGACGTGAACGCGCCACCTGAACTGGTGTGGAAGTCGCTTGTCGACGCCAAGAATTGGTGGAGCTACTTTCCTGCCGAAGATCAAGTCAAGATCCAGTCCGGTGAGCCGGAACTGGCGCTCGGAACAAAATGGACCCGGGTAACCGTTGGTATTCCTACGAGACTTATCGTGACGGAGTACGTGCCCATAAGCAGGCTCGCGTGGTCGACAACGGTCGACGGCGACGAGACCGGTTCGAGCGCCTATCACGGCTGGGTCATCACTCCCACGGAGAATGGGTGTCATGTGCTTTCCGAGGAGACGCAGCAAGGCCCATACTTCCTCGAGGAGGTCGGGCGCAAGAATCCCGGCGTGCTCTACCGCTATCACCAGGAATGGATCGAAAGCCTTGCGCGCGCGGCCGAGGCTGAAGTCGTTTAACTTTACAACGGGTTAACTAAGCTGCGCCTCGATCAAAACGAGGCGCGCGGAGGAACATCATGGTCACATTTCTTGAAGATCACGGTACGGCCCCCTGGTCCGCACTCCATCCATTCAGCACGGAAGATCAGGCTGCGATGGCTGCCATGCGCGCTATCGCCGAACCCAACAAAGGAAGGCTTCAGGGAACATCGGCCCGTTCTCCGTTTGATGCCGTCATGGAGCACGTCACGGCGCCTGCCGGGGTTGTCTACGAAGCTGACCATGTTGGCGGCATTCCAGGGTGGTGGTGCCGACCCAAAGATGCGCGGCCCCACCACGCCGTGATGCATATTCATGGTGGCTGGTTCAACTGGGGCTCGGCACAGGCGTTTCGCCATCTGGCAGGCCACATCGCTGCTCAGACTCGGGCGGCGGTGTTCGTGCTAGACTACCAACTTGCGCCGGAACATCCATTTCCTGCCGCCGCTGAAGATATCCTAGCCTGCTACGTTGGTTTGACCGAGCGAGGCCTCTCAAAAATTGCTATCACTGGTGATTCGGCTGGTGGCACCCTGGCACTTGGGTTGCTTGCGCATCTCGCGGCGAACAGTGACGGTGCCGGCAAAGCTCTCGTGGGCGGAGTGGCACTCTCACCCGTGACGGATCTGTCCTTTTCTGGAGAAAGCTGGGCGACGCGCGCTGTTGCTGACCCCTACTTTACCAAGCCGCAAGCGACCGAGTTGGTGCGCTCCTATCTCCACGGCCATGACCCGGCAGACCCGCTCGCCTCGCCGCTCCATGCCGACCTGGAGGGATTAGCCCCGATCCGTGTGCATGTCGGCAACGACGAGGTGCTGCTTGATGATTCCGTCCGCTTTGTCGAGCACGCGACCGCGGCAGGAGTCGATGCTCGCCTCGATGTGTGGGAAGGGATGGTCCATGGATTCCTTGGGGGCGTGGGACGCCTCGCAGCTTCCAACCAGGCTCTTCAACTCATCGGTGAGTTTCTGAGCAACCGATTCGCCGAGTAAGCAATGCAACGGTAGGCTTGCCGACGCGAGACTCGCAATCATCGGTTGCCCGAGATTGTGACTTTCTTCAACGCTTGAGATGACCAGATTTCGGAGTATCACGCACCCTGTACAGAAATGCACAGTGCCGGGGAGCAGGGAGTGCTCTACTCAAAATCGCGCAATATACGGTTCGATAGGCCTGGTCGCACCAAGCAGTCTATAAATCTATCGGAGAAAACCATGAATAGATTTGAAGGGAAAGTCGTCATCGTGACGGGGGCCGGATCTGGTATTGGCGCAGCCACGGCGCGCCGCTTTCTACAGGAAGGCGCGTACGCCGTTGTCAATGGACGGCGTGAGCACAAGTTGCACGAAACCATCGCAGGCTTTGATGCAGCAAAGTCACTTGTTCACCCCGGAGATGTGTCTGACGAGGCGTATGTAAAGCGCCTTGTCGAAGACACGGTCAATAAGTTTGGGAAGCTGGATGTGTTGGTCAACAACGCGGGGATGGCAATCTTTGGCCCCTTCGCGCAGACCACCACGCAGGACTGGCGGAAGGTCATAGGGACTGACCTCGACAGTGTGTACTTTGCGTCCCGCGAAGCATTGCCTCATCTGTTGAAAACGAAGGGTTCCATCGTCAATCTCTCATCCGTGTCGGGTCTAGGCGGAGATTGGGGGATTAGTGCGTACAACGCGGCGAAGGGCGCCGTGACGAACTTCACGCGCGCCTTGGCGCTCGAGTACGGCTCGCGAGGCGTGCGCATCAATGCCGTGGCTCCGAGTTTCACCTCCACGGAGGCCACGGTCGATTTTGAGAAAATTGAAGCAGTGATGGCCGCTTTTCGTGACCGACTCCCAATCGGTAGGGCCGCCACACCAGACGATATCGCGGGCGTGATTGCATTTCTCGCCAGTGAGGACGCCGTCTTCATCAATGGAGTGATTCTGCCAGTCGACGGGGGTCTCCATGCGTCCAACGGGCAACCGAACTTCATCGCGCTCCTCGGACAAGGCTGATGCCAAACAGGAATACTCATAGGAGGAAATCATGATTCACAGTTCAGCATTAAATCATTTGTTCAACGAAGCAAGAACCTACAACGAATGGAGCGATAAACCCGTAGATGAGCGGACGGTGCGCGATCTTTACGATCTTGTGAAATGGGGCCCGACGTCGGCCAATTCCAGTCCGGCTCGATTCGTGTGGGTGAGAAGCACCGAGGGAAAAGCCAAGCTAGCTGCTCTTGCGATGGACCAAAATCGGGCCAAAATCCTAGCGGCGCCGGTCACGGTGATCGTCGGGTACGACCTTGCATTTCCGGAAACGATGCCCAAGTTGTTTCCCGCGCGGGGCGAGATGATGCGCCAGATGTTCCTTAAGCCGGGGCTCGCTGAAGTAACGGCGATGCGCAACGGTAGCTTGCAGGGAGGGTATCTCATTATTGCGGCGCGGGCGTTGGGTCTCGATTGTGGTCCGATGTCCGGCTTCGATAATGCGGCCGTTGACCAGGCGTTCTTCTCGGGTACGCGAATATTGTCAAACTTCATTTGCAGTATCGGATATGGCAAGGTGGGCACGCCTCACCCGCGCAACCCTCGGTTGACCTTTGAGGAAGCAGGGTGGTTCGCCTAATTGCCCACCGTCCGTGTCGCGATCAACGGTGTGCGCTGTCCGGTTGCGAAGGAGTTGCACTCCCTCAACAAAATACCTCTCGCACCCCGTGCGCTAGACGGACATCCGCCGGCTTCTGAGCGAGGTGGGCGGGCGCCAACAGTTAGAATGCGATAACCGCTATTTGCATGTAGGTGGGTCCACCTTTACAATCGGCAACCGGGAACGTGGGGACTCTCGCAAATTGCTATATGGTCTAGAAACTTAACCCCGGTGGCAATGGCGCAGAGGGTGTCTAGATGAGCGGCCTTGCAGAGGCTACAATCCGCGCAACCGCGTCTTGCCCAGGAAAAACGTTACTGGGGAGCGAGGGATTGGGATGGACGTCACTTCTCGTGCACATTACCGAATTTCCCGCCTCGATCGGCCCCCTTGAGACCGACGCAACTCCTGATCCACGAATGGTGCTGTTTCTAAACAAGAACGCGTTTATACAGCAGTTCTCTCAGGGGAGGTGGAGGGGATCTCACTATGGCAAAGGGATGGGCTACATTTCTCCACCCGGAACCAGACGCCGTTTGCGTTGGAATCTCAAAAATCAAAACTCGCTCACGGCTATGCACCTGTCTCTATCTCAAGATACGGTCGACTCTGTCGCAAGCGCGATCCCGAAAAAATACGGCGCTCGACAAAATCAACTTCCGGATGCGCCCTTTCTTGACGATCCGGTTCTAAACAACTTCAGCTCCGTCGCGATTTCGGCCATTCAGTCCGGACTTCCAAACTTCTACGCACAATCTGCTGCGCAATGGATCGCCGCCCACTTGCTACTCGGCTCATCTGCGGGTTCGCGCTGGCACCAATCGTTAGCTCATGAACGGATCTCTGACCGCCGCATTGTGCGGGTTTTGGAGTACATAGAGGCGCATCTTGGTGAACGCTTATCACTTGACGTCCTCGCCGAGGAAGCGGCGGTGAGCAAGTTCCACTTCGCCAGTGTGTTCAGCAAGTCTGTTGGCGCAACACCTCATCGTCATGTGCAGCACCTAAGAATGGCGGCTGCCGCTGGGATGCTTCGAGACACCGACAAGAGCGTTCTTGACATCGCTTTGACGTGCGGATTTCAAAGCGCATCCCATTTTGCGGCCACATTTCGGGGCCACTTCGCGCAGAGTCCCAGCGAATACAGAGGCAGGCGAAGAACGCTTGCAATCTCCTCTCAGAAAAATCGAGCATGACTTGCAGCAAAAGCTGATACCCGAAACAACAGCGCTGAATCTGCTTAATCGCTCCGCGTTGCGCGCGCGCAAATCGACTTTGCGGCACTGAACACGTGAATGGTCTGTTTTGCTCAGTCCGGCACCGGCACGGGCGAAGATACTACGCGTTGTTGGAATGCAGAGTCCGCAACCAGAAGCCGACCGAATCTCTCGACTGCTTTCCGCGAACGAGCGAAACAGCAATGGCTCGCAGGAAATTGTAGAAGGCGATTTCTTGAAGACAAACCAAGACAAACACAGGAGATTAGAGGACGAAGATTCTAGTGACAGGCGGGACGGGCAGATCAAGGGCACAGCCTACAACCTGCTGAACGCGGAGTTGGTGCGGAAGTCGTGAATGAGTTACAGAGGGGCAAAGCGGAGATTCGCCTGCTTGTACGTGCGGAAGGCGACCCGACGTCGAAGGACCCGCTCACGAAGGCCGACATTTACTCCATACCTCTCGGCGACGTAGGCGTTTCGGCGGTAGACACTCGGGATATTGCAGAGGCAACGGCGATTGTTCTGGCTTCGGACGAACACTACGGCAAAGCTTATAACCTTAACGGGCCAGAGGCTCTGAGTGGCCCGAAAGCGGCATCGATCTGGAGCAAATTGCTCGGCAAAGAGATTCGTTACGGCGGCGACGACATGGATGCGTTCGAGGAGCAGATGCGGAAAAGAGCCCCTGCTTGGTCAGCCTTCGACATCCGCATGATGTTTGAAGGATATCTCGAACGTGGGTTTGTTGCTGAAGATGGAGATATTGAGACTTTGACGAAGTTGCTTGGGCATACTCCTTGCCGATATGAAGATTTCGCTAAAGAAACCGCGCTGAGCTGGCAGAAGCAGCAGGCGGTGGCAAAACTGGCCGCATGAAGGGAAACAACTTCAGATAAAAGACTCAACGAGATGCTGGTAAAGGGCCCGCTGGCCATCCGAGAAGGCATTCAATTCACGAAAGGAGCAACAGAATGCGGAATTCAATGATTAGTATGCGAGTCGTGCAAGGAGCATCTCGGTCCTTTTGCATCGTGTTATTGGGGTTGAGCTGCTGCGTTCTCTACGCGCAGAACCTCTCCGCGCAGAAGCATGACCATCGTATCCGGAATATCGTTCTGGTTCACGGCGCCTGGGCGGATGGTTCTGGCTGGAAAGGCGTTTATGACATTCTGGTCAAGGCTGGCTACAACGTAAGCATCGTCCAGGAACCGGAGACATCCTTTAATGAAGATGTGGCCGCCACGAAACGAGTCCTTGCCCAACAAGATGGACCGTGCATTCTTGTTGCTCACAGTTACGGGGGAGCCGTTATTACCGAGGCCGGGACGGATCCATCGGTGGTCGGTTTGGTATATATCGCAGCCCACATGCCAGACGCCGGGGAGAATGAGGCTGACGACGGAAAGCGCTTCCCAAGTGACCTCAGCAAGTCAGGTGCGATAAAGAAGACCGCAGACGGCTTCACCTACCTCGACCCGACCCAGTTTCATGAGTACTTCGCAGCTGACCTGTCTGCTGAGCAGGCCGCTTTCATGTCGCGATCGCAGGTACTGAACTTGGCTGAGAGCTTCAAGGCGGTCATTACGACGGCTGCGTGGAGAAGCAGACAGAGTTGGATGTTGGTGGCGGGGGCAGACAGAACTATCAATCCTGACCTCGAACGGTGGTATGCCACGCGAGCCAACAGTCACAAAGTCGAAGTCGCAGGCGCTAGCCATTCGGTTTATGTCTCGCACTCAAAGGAGGTTGCGGCTCTGATCGAAGAAGCAGCATCCCACGCTCGGTGATGATGCGGAGGAGATGCATGTCGAAAGTCTGGCCTAGTGGCGAGATTAAGCGAAAGCTTCTTATCGATTCGTGGCAGTCGCCGGGAGATCGACAACCTAACAGGAACTTTAACCCAGCAAAGGAGCAATGCGTGTCTGATTCAAAGAACGACTACATGATGAAGGGGCAATTCACGGAGAAAAACAGCGTGCTTGTCCTGATCGACTATCAGGTCGGGACGATGCGGCTGATTCGGTGCTCGAGTTCCGATGTTTGTCTGCGCAACGCTGTCACCCTGGCCACCACCGCCAAGACATTGAAGATGCCGGTCGTGCTCACCTCTAGCCAGGAGACAAGATACAAGGGCCTATTTCTCCGGCATTGCAGAAGGTCGTTCCCGACGCATTCAAGGCTCGTGTGAAGCGCGAGAGGATCGTAAACGCGAGGGCCGATCCCAATTTCAGTGGAGCAATCGCCGAGACCGGCCGGAAGAACATCATCATGGGCGGCGTGACGACCGACATCTGCCTCGTCTTCCCCAGCATAAGTGCTGTGCAGGAAGGGTACAACGTCCTCGCTGTGGTGGATGCGGGCGGATCGGCCTACGAAATCGAGGAAGACATGGCTCAGCGACGCATGATGCATGGCGGCGTGGCGCTGACGACCACTAACACGATTGTGGCGGAGCTCGTGCAGAACTGGGCAACTCGAGCAGGCATGCAACTGATTCCATTACTCCCTGGTTCGGCGCCCATGATGCAAAAGGCCAGCTAGATTCGTCCCGGAGGATTCCATGAGCGCCGATTCAAACGTGCGAGAGATTGCGAATTTCCGGAGTGAGACGGCCGTCGTCAACGGCGTCCGTCTTCACTACTGGATAGGCGGCAACGCTGATGGTAAGCCCGTGTTGTTGTGGCACGGGTTTCTCGGTACCGCCAACTCCTGGCATAAGGCCATGCTTTTGCCTGCCGAGGCTGGTTTTTCAATCCTCGCACCTGACATGCGCGGTTACGGCGACTCCGACAAGCCAGCCGGCGACGAGGGGTACGATTCTCGCGCACTCGCTCACGAATTCCGGGCGCTCGTTCGGCAGATCGAGTTCGGCGCCGGTCAACCGCTGCTCTTGGCTGCTCACGATATGGGCGCACCTCCAGCTCTTCTTTGGGCGGCCGACCATCCCGAGGAATTTGCAGGTCTTCTTTACATGGAAGCGCCGGTCATGCTGGCCGAGGTGCTGGCAAAGATCATTAGTTACACGCCAGAGGCGATGAAAAAGGGTTCGATGTGGTGGTGGATTCTCCCGCTCGCACCGGATGTACTCAAAAGACTGATCGTCGGACACGAGCGGGAATTTCTGACGTGGTTCTACGAAGGCGCTACGGCTATAATGCGGCTTCCATCGAGCCCGCCACAATTGATGAGTACCTCCGCACTTTCTCAGGTGTTGAAGGCGTTTTGGGGGCAAACGGCGTGTATCGCGCGGCCTTCACAACGATGGATCAGACTGCTCCCCTCACCCTCCGTAAGGTACAGGTCCCGGTGATCGCCCTTGGAGGCGACAAGTCTCTCGGGGACAAAGTTCAGCAGATGGTGGCTATGGTCGCCGACTCTGTCGAAGGCTACACGGTTGCCGACAGCGGGCATTTCATCCCGGAGGAGCAACCGGAGCAGGTCGTGATTTACATCAAGAGGTTGGCGGAGAAGGCGGCCCAACGAGGAATCTCGACCGCCGAGCAACATTCAAGGCCGCTGCTGGCATAGAAGTACATATTTCCCACCGCAAAGTTATGGGGTGTCGTTCGTAATTCGGCAGCCCTAAGCATTCGCAAGATCTCAACCAAAGGAGCACCACCATGTTCGAGAAAACTCCAGACTATCCTCCCCTTCCGCCCGACGACCCAAAACGCAACCTTACCATTGCCCAGCCCGATACGGATCAGAGTCTTCCGCACATCGGCGTCGTGGGAGATACCTACACCATCACAGTGTCAGGTGACGACACCAACGGACGCTTTTGCGTGATCGATATGTACGTTCTGCCCGGTGGTGGCCCTGGGCCGCACCGCCACGACTTTGAGGAGACCTTCGTCCTACTTGAGGGAGAGGTGGAGGTTACCTTTCGTGGAAAGAAATCGATCGTCAAGGCTGGCGACACGATTAACATCCCTTCGAACGCTCCGCACCAATTCCATAACAGTTCTTCAAGCGCTGCGCGGCTACTCTGTATCTGTTCGCCAGCAGGCCAGGAAAACTTCTTCATGGAACTCGGCGTGAAGGTTGCAACCAGGACAATGTCGCCTCCGAAACTCAGCCCTGACGAACAGGCAGCCTTCCTGAAGAAGGCAAAGGAAATCACGCCTCGCTATCGGACGGAACTGCTGAAGGAAGCCTGATCAACAAAAGTGAAACAGGTTTTCACGGCGAGTCTATGCTGTCTTGAAGCTGCGCGATTCGTCTTACGGCGGACCGGATGTTGGGTAACTGAGGGGTAAACAATGCGATTCTGTCCGTAAAGGATCGAGGAGGAATTCATGCCGGATTAGCGCCCGCGTCAAAAATCCCGGCGAAGAACTCGTTTCCAAGCCCGCGCATCTTTCAGTGGTCGAAGACAACACCACGGACCAGGTTGACGCATATGAACGCCTTCTGGGAGATGCAATGCATGGAGACGCCATGCTGTTCGTTCGCGAAGACGCGGTGTAGGCTGCCTGGGCGATTGTTGACCCCATTCTCTTAAGGAACCGTTGTCGGTACCGGCTCCAAGGGAATAAGTTGAAAGCCGAGCGCTCGGGCTTTGGCTCGGAACTTTGCTTCTTGGTGTTTGTGGAAGCGAAGTTGATCCGCGGCAAAGCG
>Ga0181537_10001713_pt1 | contig 19889 bp, 17 predicted proteins | sample PEATcosm2014_Bin_39_FD_119765 | JGI IMG/M metagenome (GOLD analysis project Ga0181537, IMG submission 119765) | Peatland microbial communities from MTU Mesocosm Facility, Houghton, MI, USA - PEATcosm2014_Bin23_10_metaG | ecosystem: Environmental > Terrestrial > Soil > Wetlands > Peat | place... | reverse complement strand
GCGCGGCCCCGTGCCAATGTTTCTCGCCGGGCGGAAACCAAATGACGTCGCCGGGCCGGATTTCCTCGATGGGCCCTCCCCAACGCTGCGCGCGCCCGCCCCCCGAGATGACGATGAGGGTCTGGCCCAGCGGATGGGTATGCCACGCGGTCCGGGCGCCGGGCTCGAAGGTGACACTCGCGCCGGCCGCGCGCGCGGGCGCGGCAGCCTGAAACAGCGGGTTAACGCGCACCGCGCCGGTAAACCAATCCGCCGGTCCCGGGTTGGAAGGCTGTGAGCCGCTTCTTTTAATTTCCATATATAATCGCTTTCACTTTCTTCACAATTTGGCAATCGGTGTCTTCACCGGGCCTCGCCAGTCCCGGCGCGTTGAGTGGAACAGAATTTCGTCCGCGTCCAGGTTGTCAGGCCGGTCAATCGTTTAGCGACCGGTCAGTTGCTCCAGCTTTTCCGGGTACCGGGCTCCCTCGACTTTTATCTTGGACGCGGCGCTTTCGATGTCGCGAAGGTCGTCCGGCGTGAGTTGCACCGCCAGGGCCCCGATGTTTTCGTCGAGACGATTCAGCTTGGTGGTGCCGGGGATGGGCACGATCCACGGTTTTTGGGCCAGCAACCAGGCGAGCGCGATTTGCGCGGGCGTGGCCTGCTTCCGTTTTCCGATGGCGCCCAGCAGATCAATCAACGCCTGATTGGCCTTGAGCGCCTCCGGCGTGAAGCGCGGGAGGGTGCTGCGGAAGTCGGTGCTTTCAAATTTCGCGTTCTCATCAATTTTGCCCGTGAGAAATCCCTTGCCCAGCGGGCTGTAGGGCACGAAACCGATCCCAAGTTCTTCAAGGGTCGGGATTACTTCCTTCTCCGGAGTGCGCGTCCACAGCGAGTATTCGCTCTGGAGGGCGGTGAGCGGCAGGACGGCGTGGGCGCGGCGGATGGTTTGCACGCCGGCTTCGGAAAGGCCGAAATGCTTGACCTTGCCCTGCTGCACCAGTTCTTTCACCGCGCCCGCCACGTCTTCGATGGGGACATTGGGATCAACGCGATGCTGATAAAGCAAATCAATGGCGCCGACCTTGAGCCGCTGGAGCGAGCCTTCGACGGCCAGCTTGATGTGCTCCGGCCGGCTGTTCAATCCCGCCGCTCCCGGCCGATGATCGGGGCCGCTCAGCTCGAAGCCGAACTTGGTGGCAATCACCACCTGCTTGCGGAACGGGGCCAGGGCTTCGCCGACGAGTTCTTCGTTCAGGAAGGGCCCGTAGACTTCGGCGGTGTCGAAGAAGGTGACGCCGCGCTCGACGGCGGCCCGGAGCAGCGTTGTCATCTCCTGCTTGTCCTTGGGCGGGCCGTAGGAAAAGCTCATGCCCATGCAGCCCAGCCCGACCGCCGAAACTTCCAGATTACTTTTTCCAAGTTTGCGCTTTTGCATAATTGAATCCTTGCCCGGGTTTTGCCGTGAAACCGTCGTTAACTCAAAGTCCCAATACCACAGAATCCTGACGGCGGCAAATTTCGATTCCGACCGCGCAAGGCCGGAGCGGTATCAAGGTGCGCCCGGCGGTTCGGGAGCGGGATAATTGTGATTGCGGCGGAAAGGGGAAGGGGTAAAAGTGGGGATGGCCCGGCAGCTGCGGATGCGAGACGCCGCCGGCCTAAAACGATGATAGGCGTCTGTCATTATTCATCCCTGACCCCTTTGCTTGGCGCCGCCGTATTGTCGGTCGCACTGGCGTTCTGCGGCGGTTGTGATTCACCGCCATCGGCGTTAAAAACGACAACCGGAGAGACAGCGTCCCCCGAATTGAACGCGCAATTCCAAACTGCGGTAAAAAACGGTGACCTCGCAAAGGTTGAGACCCTGCTCAAGGCCCGCCCGGCCCTGGTGTTCAGCAAAGACCTCCTCGGCCGGACAGCTTTGCACGTGGCGGCATCCGAGGGCTACAAGGATTTGGCGGCATTTCTGCTCGCCAATGACGCCGACATTGAAGCCAGGGACATCACCGGCCAGTCGCCTTTGCACTGGGCGGCGAGGGAAGGGCACGAGAACGTGGCGCGATTGCTTTTGGACCATCAGGCTGAGACACGGGCCAGGGACAATATCTTTGGCCAGACGCCCCTGCATTTGGCGGCGGAGCATGGTCACCGGGACGTGGTGGAATTACTGCTTACCAACAATTATATTGAGGTTGATTCCAGGGATTCCCAAGGTCAGACGCCGTTGCATCTGGCGGCAGCCCAGGACCACCCGGACGTGGTGGAATTGCTGTTGACGAACAAGGTTTATCGCAACAGCTCCGACGCGAATGCCGAAGACTGCTACGGCCGCACGCCTTTGCAGTTGGCGGCAAACGAGGGTTATCTGGATGTGGTGGAAACGCTGATCGCCCGGAAAGCCGATGCGAATGCCAAAGACGCCAGCGGCGATACACCTTTGCAATCAGCGGCGCTCAATGGACACCGCGCAGTGGCGGAATTGCTGATTGCGCATGGAGCCGAGGAAAACATCATCGCCGCGGCGGCCATCGGCGACTTGGAGAACTTAAAAGCGATGGTAAAAGCCAATTCCGGTTTAATTTCCATCACGGACAACGCTGGTGACACGCCTTTGCATGTTGCAGCAGCATGGGATCGCACGAATGTGGTGGGCTGGTTGTTGGCCGGCCAAGCCAACGTGAACGCCAAGGACCTGCGCGGCTGGACGCCTTTGCACATGGCGGCATACAATGGCTGCGGGGAGGTGGAGGAATTGCTGATTGCCCATGGAGCCGATGTTAATGCCAGGGACAACCAGAACTGGACGCCCTTGCACATGACGGCGGCCAACTGGACGACGAATGCGCCCAGAGGCGGCAGGGAGGTGGCGGAGTTGCTGATCGAAAATAAAGCCGACGTCAATGCCAAGTCCTCTCTTGGCGCCACGCCTTTGCACTTTGCTGCGGCCGAGGACCACACGGATGTGGCGGAATTGCTGCTGGCCAACCATGCTGAAGTCAATGCCGTGGATCTCCGGGGCTGGACGCCCCTGCACATTGCGGCAGCCAAAGGCTACCAGGACATGGTTAATTTGCTGCTCGTCAACAAGGCTGAGGTAAATATCGTGGCTTTTGGCGGCACACCTTTGCATCTGGCGGTGTCTCCGTTTTACGGCTGTCAGGATTTGCCGGAATTACTGCTGCCCCACGGGGCCAGGGTCAATCCCATCAATCCCGATGGCACGATGAACGCTGACGGGATGCACTTGGGACCGGTGCCGGATGATGGCCGCAAGAAGGTGGCGGAGTTGCTGCGACAGCACGGCGGCCACGAATAGATCATCGCTTCGCACCCTTTCCGACAGGGCGGAAAGGAAAGTGCCGTAAGGGTGATGAATAATGACATATCGTGAATTGGCAGGTGTTGATTTGACAACGCGCGAAGCAGGCGTATGTTTTGAGCTGTCGGTGGGCGGGAGGAAGCCCCGGAAAGTGAGCTGTCAGCGGCGAGCCGCGGGCAGTGAACGCGCGCATCGTGCATCGATGACGAAACGGGTTCTTTGACAATCGAATCGAAAGTGTGGGGATGGAGGGCTGGAGTGCCGGGTTGGAAATTTTCAACCACGGATGCACACGGATAAACACCGATGGGGCGGGGCGACGCGAATTGCGCGAATTACCGCGAACTAAAGCGCGGTCAACCCGGATGCGCGATGACCCTGCATGCCGGACGGCGGGCAAGGAGTGCCCCGCCCTGCCTTCGGACCGCTTACGGTCCGCCTTGGTCCGGATAAGTCCGCCTGGGACCGCATAAATTTTTTCTCCGGTGCGAGTCGACAGGCAGTTGGGCTTCCGGGGAAAGTGTTTGGGCTCGGCAGGAGCCTCTCCCTGCCAGGGGGGTGTGCCGCTTGGGGCCGCTTGGGGCCGCTTGGAGAATAAGCTGAGTGTTGAGCGTTGAGGGTTGAGAGCCAAGGAAATGCGGAATTCGGAGTGCGGAATGGGTGACGGTTTCTCGCGAAGAACGCGAAGAACGCAAAGCCGGGACGAGGTCCTTCCGGGCGGGCACCGGGGAGAAGGCGAGCACGAGCACGAGGACGAGGACGAGAAGGAAGCGATGCCCTCCAGGTCGAGAACATGGCTTGAACTTCGGGCCAAAATTTGTGGAAATGCGGGGCATGATACATGCAACGGCCATAATTCATCCGAAAGCCCGCGTCGATGCGACCGTGGAAGTGGGGCCTTATGCCGTGATTGACGCGGGGGTGACGGTGGGCCCGGGCTGCGTGCTGGGACCGCACGCGTATTTGACCGGCGCGACGGAGATCGGGGCGCGGAACATTTTCCACTCGGGCTGCGTCATCGGCGGCGCGCCGCAGGATTTGAAGTACAAGGGCGACCCGACGGGTTTGCGCGTGGGCGACGACAATGTGTTCCGGGAGCACACAACGGTGAACCGGGCGACGGCGATGGGCGAGGACACGGTGGTGGGGTCGAACAACCTGCTGATGGCGGGCACGCACATCGCGCACAATTGCCGGCTGGGCAACCGCATCATCATGGGCAACACGTCGATGCTGGCGGGGCACGTGCTGGTGGAGGACCGGGCGATCATTTCCGGGAGCTGCCTGATTCACCAGTTTGTGCGGATCGGCACGCTGTCGATGATGCAGGGCGGCGCGGCCATCAGCAAGGACCTGCCGCCGTACACGCTGGCGGCGGGATATAACACGCTTTGCGGGTTGAACATCATCGGCCTGCGGCGCGCAGGGATGGCGCCGGAGGAACGGCTGGAATTGAAGAAGGTTTACCGGATGGTGTTCCGGGAGGGACGGGTCATACGGGCGGCGGTCGAGGCGGCGCGGGCGGAGTTCAAGAGCCCGGCGGCGCGGGCGCTGCTGGAGTTCATCGCTGCATCGCAACGCGGGGTTTGCGCGGACCGCGGCAAGGCGGCGGAAGAAGAGGAGGAGTAAGGCCTGCGGCGGGTGAAAACCCCCTAAAAACCGGCCAAATTAAAGGAAGTTGAGCTTTGACGCGCGGGTGCGTTTGAAGTAAGGTTATAGGCTGCTGATGGTTTCCAAATTTTCAACCTGGATGCGCCCGGCACTCGCGGCGTTGGTGCTGTTTTGGGCGCTTGGCCTGGCGTCGGCGCAGGCCCAGAGCGGTGGCGCAGGAGCGACGAATTCCTCCAAGCCGGCCGGCGCGGAGAAGACGCTGCCCGGCCAGGGGCCGATGGACCGGTTCGAGGACGAGCTGTTTGGGACGCACAAGCCGATGGACGTGCAACCGCCCGGAGTGGACGTCCCTGAACGTCAGCGGCGGCTGCGCGTCGTCCAACCGGATGCGACGGCGAAGGAAAAAATGGACGCCCAGAAAAACTGGGTCTTCTCGGGAATCAACGAACTCAACTCGCCGCCGAAGCCGGAGGATTTGCTGGGCGTGCCCGAACTCGGCCCGGACGGCCTGCCGAAGCCGAAGCTTTCGGCGGTGGACCGGTATTACGACGATATGAGCGGCGGCAGCCACCTGGGTTCCAACCAGATGTCGGACGTCATCACGATGATGTGGACGGTGAAGCAGCTTTCCAGCACGAACGCATTGAATCCGATGGTGCTCGCGTTTCCCGGCGCGGATGCGTCCATGATGAAGACCTTGATGATGCTGCCGGACATGGAACATCCCGGCGGGGATGCGTCTGCGGCGGCGGATGCCTCCGCGCCGTCGGACTCCGTGGCCGCGGCCGAGGTGGCGGCCTCCGCGGACCGCGACCAGAAGCGGCACGAGGACGCATTCAAGGAAATGCTGGGGATCGGCCCGGCGTCACCGGCGGGCGCGCCAGGATCATTCGGCGGCATGAACAGTTTTTCTCCGGCGCAGCCGGCGGCCGCACCTGCCTTCAATCCGGGATATTCGCCCGCGAGCACGCCATTCGACCAAAGCTCGTTGAGCCCGGTGGCGGGCGGGTTCACTTCATCCGCCGCCGCGGCCGCTTATCATCCCTACGACCCCAGCACTCCGGCTCCGGCAACCAGCGCAGCCCAGAACTACGACAACATGCGGAGTTTACTAACGCAACCATCCCGGACGCCACAACCGCCCCCGCTGGATCCGTTCACGGAAAATTTTCCGAAGCGTAAATTCTGAGTCGCGCGTTCAGTCCCAGCCCAAAACCGTGACGGGCGCGCCGGCGGGAAGATTGGTTTTCGGAGGAACATCCACGAGGCCGTTGGCCGCCGCGAGCGAGGCAAGCGCATGCGAGGCTTGGGCGCCGGCGGGGCGGGTGGCGCCTTCCGCGTCAATAAACACGCGTGTGAAATGGCGGCGGTCGCCCGGATTGGCGAGGGGTTCCGCGAGAATGCCGCGCTGGGCGGGGAGGGCAATTTCGCGCGCACCCTGCCAGCGCAGAAGGGCGGGCCGCACGAGCAGCAGGAACGTCACAAAGGCGGAGACGGGATTGCCAGGCAGCGCGAACAGGAGTTTCTTCCCGCAACGACCAAACGCGAACGGACGGCCCGGGCGGATGGCGACCTTCCAAAAATCCAGCGCGCCGCCGAGCTGCGTGAAGGCGTCCTTTATGAAATCCGTTTCGCCGACGGACACGCCGCCGGAGGTGATGAGCACGTCGCAGGATTGGAGCGCCGTCTCCAACGCGGCGCGCGTGTCGGCCAGCGCATCGCGCACGATGGGAAAAATCTTTGGCTCCGCGCCTGATTGCGCGGCGAGTGCCGCCAGGCCCGCGCGGTTGCTCTCGTATATTTTTCCAGCGGCGGGCGGCTGGCCGGCTTCGAGCAATTCCGACCCGGCGGCAAGCAGGCTGGCGACCGGACGGCGGCCAACGGAAACGTGTTCCAGTCCGGCGGCGGCGAGCAGATTCAGGCGGCTGGCGGTCATGACATCGCCCGGTTCGCCGAGGACCGTGCCGCGTTTCAAATCGCCCCCGCGGAAGCGGACGTTGTCCCAGGGTTTGACGGCGTCCGTGAATTGCACACGGCCGGGCGCGGCATCGGGCCGGGAATCTTCCTGCATGATGACGGCGTCCGCACCGCGCGGCAGGGGCGAGCCGGTGAAGATGCGCACACAATCGCCGGAGTTAACCTCGCCGGCAAAAATCTCACCAGCAGCGACGCGGCCGGTCAGCCGGAGCGAAACGGGCGCGGCAGTGGAGGCGTTTTGCAAATCGGCGGCGCGCACGGCATAGCCGTCCATGGCGGAATTGTCGAAGCCGGGCAGGTCCAGGGGCGAGAGGATTTTTTCGGCAAGAAAGCGGCGATGCGCCGACACGAGCGGGATGTTCTCCGGGACCGGCGGCGGGAGGGCCGCAAGGATGCGGTCGAGGGCGGCTTCGAGTTCGAGCATGGGACAATGTTGAATCGGCGGCCGGGAATGTCCAGCCGGTTCAGTAGCGGACAGAAAACTTGACTTTCGCGCGGGAGTTTCAAATCATGCTTGCGCATTATGTCCGAAAAGGTCACCCGAAAACTGACGCGCGAACAGCAGCGGGAGCTGGACATCAAAATCGGCTTCATGGAGGGCGTGGTGCGGCGCGACCCCGGTTATGTCGAGGCGCTGCAGGTGTTGGGGGATGATTACACCAAGCGCGGAAAGTATGTGGCCGGGTTGAAGGTGGACGAGCAACTTTCGCAGTTGCGGCCCGACGATCCCATGGTGCAATACAACCTGGCGTGCAGTTATTCGCTGACGGGCAATTTCAACCAGGCGGCGGCGGCGCTGGGAAAGGCGCTCGACCTGGGTTATCGGGATTTCAAATGGCTGGCGAAGGACCCGGACCTCGACGCGCTCCGGGAGCATCCCCTGTTCAAGAGCATCCGCGACAAGATGCGGAAAATCCGGGCGCGGAAGGTGTGAATCGCGGGTTGTCCGGCAAAGCAGGCGCGCCTAGTATCACCCCATGAACGTCACCGTTGGCGAACGCACCCGCCATTATCGCACGGTCGCCTTTGACGCAAAGCGCAACACGGTTGAGTTGATCGAACAACGGCTGCTGCCGCACCGATTCCAGATTATTTCCACGGCGGATTACCGCGAAACGGCGCGGGCCATCCGCGACATGGTGGTGCGGGGCGCGGGGGCGATTGGGGCGACGGCGGCGTACGGCCTGGCGCAGGGGGCGCGGAGTTTTCGGGGCGCAGATTCGAAGAAATTCGCCCGGCACGTGGAGAAAGTTTATCAGACGCTGAAAGAGGCGCGGCCCACGGCGGTGGATCCCGTCAACGCGATGAACGGCGTGCGGCGGATGATGGCCGGCGGGGAAAGCGTGGCGGAGCAGCAGGCGCTGGCGCTGGCCGCGGCGGAGGAATTCGCGCACCACGACGTGCAGCATTGCGAGGCCATCGGACGGCATGGCGCGAAGCTGATCCGGTCCGGGATGAACGTGCTGACGCATTGCAACGCCGGCTGGCTGGCGTTTGTGGACATCGGGAGCGCCACGGCGCCGATGTACGCGGCGCAGGCGGCGGGGAAAAAGTTTCACGTGTTCTGCGACGAAACGCGGCCGCGGTCGCAGGGAGCGACACTGACCGCATGGGAGCTGGCGCAGCAGAAAATCTCGCACCAGATCATAGCCGATAACGCGGCGGGCCATTTAATGCAGCGCGGCCGGATTGATTTGGTGATCGTCGGCAGCGACCGCACGCTCGGGCGCACGGGCGAGGTGGCCAACAAGATCGGGACGTTCACGAAGGCGGTGCTGGCAAAGCGGCACGGCATCCCGTTTTACGCGGCGATCCCGCTTTCGACGATTGACTGGAATTTGAAATCGGGTTTCGCCATTCCCATCGAGGAACGCAGCGAGAGCGAGGTGCTGGGCGCGTGGGGCGTGAACGGGCGCGGGCAACGGGAATATGTGCGCGTGGCGAACCCGGGCAGCGGCGCGTTCAATCCGGGCTTTGACGTGACGCCGGCGGAATTGATCACGGGCATCATCACGCCGGCGGGGATATTCAAGCCGGGGGAATTGTGGCGTCGGCGGCGGGAACTGGGATTCTCATAATGGTTTCCGCCGTGAAGCAGGTTTACATTTGGAAAACTGCTGCTAAATTCCCGCGCATGATTCATTCGCGATTGGTTTCGGCGCTGGCCTCGGCGGGCGTGTTCTGGGGTCTGGCCGCAAGCGCGGCGATGCCGAATTTGAAGCTGGACCGGACTTTTCCCGCGTTAAACCTGGACCGTCCGCTGTGGATGGAAGAGGCGCCGGACAGCTCGGGGCGGATGTTCATCATCGAGCAGGAGGGCCGCATCTTGTTCGTGAAGAAAGGCAGCGATGGCGCGAACCAGAAGGAGTTTCTGAACATCGTGGACCGCCATCCCTATATTGAAAACGAGGAGGGCCTGCTCGGCATGGCGTTTCATCCCAAGTTCAAGGAGAACGGCCGGTTGTTCGTCTATTATACGGAGCACGATCCGGAACGCACCGTCGTCAGCGAGTTCAAGGTCTCCGCCCAGAACCCGGACGCGGTGGATTTGAATTCGGAGCGCAAGCTGATCGAGATCCAGCGCCCGTTCTGGAACCATGAGGGCGGCTGGATGGCCTTCGGCCCGGACGGCTATCTGTATTTTTCCTCGGGCGATGGCGGCAGCGCGAATGACCCGTTTGGCAACGGCCAGAACACTGCGGTCTTGCTCGCCAAGATTATGCGCATTGACGTGGACAGCTCGGGGCACGGACGGCCCTACGGCATTCCCTCGGACAATCCCTTCACCAATGACGTTGAGCATGCCGGCGTCCGGCGCGAAATCTGGGCTTACGGCCTGCGCAACGTGTGGCGCGCCAGTTTTGACCGCGAGACAGGCGACCTTTGGGCCGGCGACGTGGGCCAGGACAAGTGGGAGGAAGTCGATCTCATCACCAAGGGCGGGAACTACGGCTGGAGCGTGCGCGAGGCGTTTCATCCGTTCAAACCGGGACCGGAGGGGGCAAAGTACATCGATCCGGTCATCGAGTACGGCCATAACTTCTTTTTGGCAATGCAAAGCCAGTTTCCTGATCACAGCACCGGCACGTGCGTCACCGGCGGCTATGTTTATCGCGGCAAAAAATATCCCTCGCTGTATGGCGTCTATTTATACGCGGACTACACGCTTGGGACCATCTGGGGGCTGCGTTACAAGGACGGGAAGCTGCTGGAGCATGGGACGCTTCTGCTCCAACCCAAGAACATCGTGAGCTTTGCCGAGGATGCCGACGGTGAATTGTACGTCATTACGTTTGACGGAAAGGGAATCTGGCAGGTACAGACGGCGGACGGAAAATGAAGTCCGGCCGGTTGCGCGTCAGTTCTCGAGCTTTAGGCGGCTCCTCTGCGGGTCGGGAATCAGGCAGCCCTGTCCTACACGGCGTTTGCGCTGTTCACAGCAACGCACGATGGATTTGGTGGGTTCGGACATTAGCCGCTGGTCGGACACCGTGCCGGTCGTTGATGGCTTTAGCATCATGCCGGTTAAATCAGCATAATCTACGCCACGGCGGTTTCGGGCCGAAATCGGGCATTTTCACGGGAATAGCGCGAAAAAGACGCTTGCACTTGACACTATTCGCGTGAAATCCACGCGCAACCCGGCAATCAGCCAGACGGTGTCTCCACGCAAGACACTGCCGCCCGACCGGACGAAGTTCGGCGCAGGTAATTTGCGCCGGCTTCGAGGTGCAGCTAAAAGTTAACAGTGACATGAGCACGGTAGTCAAAATATGCGGCATCACGAATGCCGAAGACGCGCTGGCCGCCGCCGGTTCAGGCGCGGACGCGCTGGGTCTGATGTTTTACGAAGGCAGTCCGCGGCACATTACGTCGAAGGCGGCGGCGGAGATTGCCCGGCAACTGCCCCCGTTCGTCATCAAAGTCGGGGTGTTCGTGAACGCGCCGGAGGACGCCGTGCTGCGGGCCATCGGGGACTGCGGGTTGAACATCGTGCAATTTCACGGCGACGAAACGCCGGAGTATTGCGCGCAGTTTCCGGTAATGGCCATTAAAGCGTTCCGCATTCGTGACGCTTCATCGTTGAAGGCGCTCGAAGATTATCAGACGGACGCCTTCCTGCTGGACGCCCACACGTCGGGCAAACTGGGCGGGACCGGCGCGACCTTCAATTGGGACCTCGCCGTCGAGGCGCAAAAGCTCGGCCGGCCGATATTTCTGGCGGGCGGATTGACGCCGGAGAACGTGGCCGAAGCCGTCAGGCGGGTTCAGCCCTATGCCGTGGATGTGTCTAGCGGAGTGGAAACGTCGCCGGGAAAAAAAGATCACCAAAAGGTGGCGGCCTTCATCAAGGCTGCGAAAGGCGCCAATTAAGGACTCGCCCGCCGGGCGCGAATCTGCTAGATTTGCAGGCATGAGTGTCGCTGCCAGTTCAACCGTGCCGGATGCCGCCGGCCATTTCGGCCCCTATGGTGGCCGATACGTGCCGGAGACGTTGATGCATCCCTTGCAGGAACTGGAGCAGGAATATTTCCGCTCACAACAAGACCCGGAGTTTCAGCGGGAATTGCAGTATTATTTGCGCGAGTTTTGCGGCCGGCCCACGCCCCTTTACTTTGCCGAACGCCTGACGCGCGAGCTGGGCGGGGCGAAGATTTATCTCAAGCGCGAAGACCTGCTGCACACCGGCGCGCACAAGATCAACAACGCCATGGGGCAGATTCTCCTGGCGCGGCGCATGGGCAAGACACGCATCATCGCCGAAACCGGCGCGGGCCAGCATGGTGTCGCCACCGCGACCGTGAGCGCCATGTTCGGGTTGAAATGCGTCATCTACATGGGCGAGGTGGATTGCGCGCGGCAGGCGTTGAACGTTTACCGCATGAAAATGCTCGGCGCGGAGGTGGTTTCGGTCACGGCCGGGCAGAAGACGTTGAAGGAAGCGGTCAACGAAGCCATGCGCGACTGGGTGACGAACGTCCGGTCCACGCACTACATTTTGGGGACGGCGTACGGCGCGCATCCGTATCCCGTCATGGTCCGGAACTTTCAGCGCGTCATCGGCGATGAAGCGCGGCGGCAAGTATTGGAACAGGAGGAACGATTGCCGGACTTGTTGTTGGCGTGCGTGGGCGGCGGCTCAAATGCCATTGGTCTCTTTTGCCCGTTTCTCGAGGATAAATCCGTCAAGATGGTCGGCGTCGAGGCCGGTGGATTGGGCATTCAGCCCGAGAAGCACGCGGCGCGATTTCAAGGCGGTTCGCTCGGTGTCTTGCAGGGGACGCGTTCGTATGTTTTGCAGGACGAGAACGGCCAGATTCAACTGACGCACAGCGTCTCGGCGGGATTGGATTATGCGGCCGTCGGCCCGGAACACGCGTGGTTGCGTGACAAAAACCGCGTCGAATACACTTATGCGACCGACGACGAAGCGCTGGATGCGTTCATGCGGCTGGCGCGGCTGGAGGGCATCATTCCCGCGCTCGAATCCGCGCACGCCATCGCCGAGGTCATCAAGCGCGCCCCAAAAATGGGGAAGGACAAGTTGATCATCGTCAATCTTTCGGGCCGCGGCGACAAGGACGTGGCGCAGGTCGTGGACAAGATAGGGTTGAATATGCCCGAATAATTGATAGTTTTCGACCATGCAGGTCCAGGCCAAGCATCGTTTCAGCGTCAAGGATTACTACCGCATGGCGGAGGCGGGCGTGCTGCGTCCGGACGCGCGGGTGGAACTGCTCGACGGAGAAATCATTGATATGTCACCCATCGGACCATTCCATGGAAGTGTCACCAAGTATCTGACGCAACTGTTCACCGCCGCGGCCAAAGGCCGGTGGATCACGGCGGTTCAAGACCCGGTGAGTTTGGACGACCATTCCGAACCGCAGCCGGACCTGATGTTGCTCAAGCCCATCCCCGACTACTATCGAAAGAGCCATCCCCGGCCCGAGGACGTTTTCCTCGTCATTGAAGTGTCCGACACCACTTTGGCCATCGATCGCAACGAGAAACTTCCGGCCTATGGCCGGGCGGGCATTGCGGAGGCGTGGGTTGTGAATCTCAACGAGGAGACGATTGAAGTCTATCGCGAACCGCACTTCACCGGCTACAACTCCAAAACCGTATTGCGCGCCGGCGACCAGGCTTCACCCCTGGCCTTTCCTGACGCCATCGTAGACGTGGCCGCGTTGCTGAAGCGGTAAGTTTTTTGGCTCTGGCGACAAGGACGTGGCGCAGGCGGTGGACAAGGTGAAGCAGTAGGAATTTGCTGTTTGCGGCGAATCCCCGCAAAAAAGATTCGCCTGCCGCGCGAAATCCCCCCATAGTCTCCCGACCATGAACTCGATGACGGGCTATGGGCGCGGCGAATGCGCCCGGAATGGCTTCAAAATCACCGTGGAGCTCAGTTCGGTCAACCGGAAGCAGGGCGAGATTTCCGTGCTGCTGCCCCGCGAACTCGAGGTGCTCGAGGCACAAATCCGCGATGCCATCAACAAGCTCGTCGCCCGGGGCCGCATCACCGCGCGCGTCACTCTTCACGCCGCCGACGGCCAAAGCTCCGGGCGCGTCCGTCTCAACGCCCCGCTCGCCCGCGCCTATGTCCGCGAACTCAACCGGCTCGCCCGCGAACTCAAGCTGGCCGGCCCGGTGACGCTGGATCTGCTGGCCCGCGCGCCGGGTGTTTTTGAAACCGACGACGAACCGGCCGAGGCCGAGGATTTCTGGCCGGCGGTGGAGAAGGCGCTGGAACAGGCGCTGCGCACCTTGCTGAAAATGCGCCAGCGGGAGGGCGCGCATCTCGCCAAGGACCTCGCCACACGGGTGGCCGCCATGCGGAGAAGCACGGCGCACGTCCGCAAACAGGCGCCCCTGGTCCAGGAACGCTACCGCGAACAACTGATCCAGCGCGTCAAGGACGCCGGCGTGCCCGGGCCCGCCGCGGATGACGACCGCCTCCTCAAGGAGGTCGTTTATTTCGCCGACCGCTCGGACATCTCGGAGGAATTGACGCGGTTGCAAAGCCATTTCCAGCAGTTTGACGACTGCCTGGCCTCGGGCGAGCCGGTGGGCCGGGTGCTGGATTTTCTCGCGCAGGAAATGAACCGCGAAATCAACACCATCGGTTCCAAGGCGAACGACAGCCTGATTTCGCGCGCCGTGGTGACTTTGAAAACCGAACTGGAAAAATTCCGGGAGCAGGCGCAGAACGTGGAATAGACGCGCGCATGAGCGGGCCCAATTCCCATCCCCTGCTGGTCGTCCTTTCGGCGCCCTCCGGCGGCGGCAAGACCACGCTCGCCAAGAAGCTGCTGGCCGCCAACCCCTCGCTGACCCGCGCCGTCACCTGCACCACGCGCGCCCCGCGCAAGGGCGAAAAGGACGGCGTGGATTATTATTTTCTGGACGCGGGTTCCTTCCTAAAGCGCGTACAGGCCGGCAATTTCCTGGAACACGCCACCGTGTTCGGCAACAGCTACGGCACCTTGAAATCCGAGATCCTCGGCAAGCTGCGCCAGGGCCGGGACGTCCTGCTCGTCGTGGACGTGCAGGGCGCGGCCACCATCCGCGAGCGGGCGCAGGACGACGCGGAACTGAAGCAGACGCTCGTCCAGGTGTTCCTCACGCCACCATCCTTGGAAATACTCGAAGCGCGGCTCAAGCGGCGCGGCACCGATTCGCCGGCGGTGATTCAAAAGCGCCTGGGCGTGGCGCGCCAGGAGATCGCCCAGTGGAAGAATTTCGATTATCTCATCATCAGCACCTCGATCCGCGAGGACCTGCGCCGGATGCAAGCGGTGCTGGAGGCCGAAAAAATGAGGGTCAAACGCCTGCCGCCGCTGGTCATCTGAGACAAATCCGCCGGGGACGGGCGGGCGCTAATCTCTTTGCCAAAGCGGGCCAAACCGGGTTAAAATCGTGGTGGCCTCGAGGAAAGAGGCATCCATGAGCGGGACAAAAAACATAGTTTTGGGGGTGACCGGTTCGATTGCGGCCTGCAAGGCGGCGGACCTGGCCAGCCAGTTGACCAAGGCGGGTTGCGATGTGCATGTGGTGATGACGGCCAGCGCGCTCAGGTTCATCACGCCGCTGCCGCTCAAAACACTTTCCCGCAACCCCGTCGTGACCGATTTGTTCGATGAAGCCGACGATTGGAAGCCGGCCCACATCAAACTCGCGGATGAGGCGGACCTCCTGCTCATTGCGCCCGCCACGGCCAACGCGCTGGCGAAGCTGGCGCACGGGCTGGCGGACGACGCCCTGGGCTGCATCGCGCTCGCGCTGAACCCCCGGGCCAGATTGCTGATCGCTCCCGCCATGAACGGCAAAATGTGGCTGCATCCCGCCACGCAGGAGAATGTGGCGGCGCTCAAGGCGCGGGGGGCAGAATTCATCGGTCCCGAGGAAGGCCTGCTCTCGTGCGGTTACGAGGGTTTGGGCAGGCTCTGGCCCGTCGAGGCGGTGACGCGGCGCGCCGTGGATTTGCTTGCGTAGCGGGGTGCGCGCGAATTTCGGGAACCACCTATGAATCCCATCCGCTGGCATAAGCCGAAATGGCTGCCCAAAGTGCTGGCCATGCCCGTTCCCGATCCGTCGCAGCACGCGACGCGCATCCTGGCGATCCAGCGCAACATCGTTCTGCCGGTCAAGCTGCTGCTGATGGCGGTCGTTTTTTACTACCTCTTCCCCTTGGGACGTCTCGAGTTCACCTCCGCGTCGTTCCCGGATTCGGTGCCTTCGCCCCGGGAAGCGGCCCTGGAATCTCTCCAAAGCTTCTTCATTTTCTACATTATTTTCAATGCGCTCGCGGCGACATTGCTGGTGCTGCGGCGCTTCCCGCACCGGCTGGTGCCGTGGGTCGTCTTCACCGTGGGTTTGGTGGATGGCCTGCTGCTCGCCGGCCTGACCGCGGAAACCGGCGGCTTTGGAAGCAATCTGTTCTGGGTCTTTCCCGGCCTGATTGTCATCAATGCCCTGAGCATTCCCCTCGCCACCCCCCAGATCGTCCTCAATCTTTCGCTCTGCGCATGCTATCTCGCCGCCGGCATCATCAATATCAGCCTCGGTGAAACGGACCTCGTCCTGCCCCCGCCGCCCCAGCGGACTCCTTCCAAACTGGCCAAGAACGACATCATTAATGTCCGTTCTTTCGCCGCCAGGCTCGAACATCCATCGAACGACGACGAAGTCTCGCGGTACCTGGCCGCGCGGCTCTCGCCCATCACCCATTACCTCCTGTCCAGTTATCTGACCAACCGCGATCTCGGCACCAACAACGGCGCACCCCCGCCGGAAGTCTCCGTGGAACTCGGCCAACAGGCCCTGGCGGCGGACCTGAATCAAATCATGACCAACGGGCCGCTCTACGACCCCCGGCGCTTCGCCGGCGTCACGATCTCCAAGCCAACCGCCACCCTTCTTGCCCACGGCTACTCGGCGACCAACATGATGCGGTTGAACCGGGCGCTGCTTTATGACGCTTACCCCAATGACATCGCGAAGCTGCGTCCCCGCGAACAGGAATTCATGGGGGACACGTCGCTCGACCAAACTCAAAATGTTGTCGCCGAACCGGGAACGGAGTCGTTCATATTGCGCCTGATCATCCTGGTGTTGATGACCGCCTCCTGCTACGGCGTGCAATTGCTTTCCTTCCGCCAGCGGATGTCAGAGGAGGAGGCCCGGAAATCCTCCGCCCGCAATGACGAACTCCGGGCGGCCGGCCGGCTGGCCGCCGAGATCGCCCATCAACTGAAGAATCCGCTGGGCATCATCAACAACGCGGCTTTCAGCCTGCATCGCGGGTTGAAGGAGGGCCGGAACGACGTCAGCCAGCAGATCGGGATCATCCGGGAGGAGATTGAACGTTCCGACCGCATCATCACGCAGTTGATGGGTTACGCGCAATTGAGCGAAGGCCGGGTGGAGAAGCTCGACCTGTGCGAGGACCTGGACCGGGCCATCGCCGAGGTCTTCCCCCCCGGAACCACCTATGAAATTCAAATCCACCGCCATTACGGCGCGAACCTGCCCGCCCTGTTGATGCAGCGAAACCACTTTTCCGTGGTGCTGGTCAACGTGCTGCAAAACGCCCGGGAGGCGCTCAAAGGCCAGGGCAACATCCATGTCCACGCGCGGTCGCCCGATGACGGGCTGGTGGAGGTGGTGATTGAGGACGACGGGCCGGGCATCTCGGCGGACAAGCAGGACAAGGTGTTCGAGGCGTACTTTACCACCAAGGAAAAAGGCACCGGCCTGGGGCTGGCCATTGTAAAACATAACGTGGAGCTGTACGGTGGGGACGTCTGGGTTGAATCTGAGCTTGGAAAAGGCGCGCGTTTCGTGATAGCTTTCCCGGCGAAGACCTTGATTAAAACGGCCTGATGAAAGCCTCCCTGCCACCGGTGCTGATCGTGGACGACGAAAAGAACATGCGTCTTTCGTTGAAAACGGTGCTGAGCGACGAGGGTTACGGCGTCCGCGCGGCGGAATCCGCCGAGCAGGCACTCGAACTGCTCGCCGAGGAGGATTTCTTCATGGTCATCACCGACGCCCGCCTGGGGGCCGGGATGAGCGGCTACGAACTGCTGGGCAAGGTGCACACCCGCTGGCCGGAACTGCCTGTGCTGATGATCACCGCCTACGCCACGCCCAAGCTCGCCGTGGAAGCCATCAAGTCCGGCGCGTTCGATTACGTGGCCAAGCCCTTTGCGCCGGAGGAATTGTTGCACGCGCTGGAACGGTGCGCCGAACGCCACCGCCTCCTGCGCCAGAACGCCGCCCTGCTGGACCGCGCCAACGAGACCTACCGGCTTGAGCAAATCGTGGGCGCTTCCACGGGCATGCGCGAGTTGCGCCAGATGATCCAGACCGTGTCGCCCACCGACGCGCGGGTCCTCATCCTGGGCGAGAGCGGCACGGGCAAGGAACTGGTGGCCGGAGCGCTCCATTGCCTGAGCGAACGCCGGCAGGCCAATTATATCCGCATCAACTGCGCCGCCATCCCGGAGACCCTCCTTGAGAGCGAACTTTTCGGCCATGAAAAGGGCGCGTTCACCGGCGCGCTGAAACAGAAAAACGGCCGCGTGGAGGAAGCCGACGGCGGTTCGATATTCCTGGATGAAATCGCCGACATGAGCCGCCCGCTGCAGGCCAAGCTCCTGCGGTTTCTGGAGGACGGCACCTTCACCCGCGTGGGCGGCACGCAGGAACTGCGGGTGGACGTCCGGTTGATTGCCGCGACCAACCGGGACATCATCGAGGCCATCAAGCAGAACGAATTTCGCGAAGACCTCTTCCACCGGCTCAACGTCGTGCAGTTCCGGCTCCCGCCCCTGCGCGAGCGCGGACAGGACGTGCTCCTGCTGGCCGAGCATTTCCTCAAGCACTTCAGCCCCAGCGTCAAGAAGCCGGCAAAGAAGATCTCCCGCGCGGCCCAGCAGAAGCTGGCGGGACATCATTGGCCGGGCAACGTGCGCGAACTGCGAAACGTCATCGAACGGGCGCTGATCCTGGAGACGACGGACGAAATCCAGCCCGCCAGCCTGCCGGATTTTGAGATCGAAACGGGATTGCGAAAGGGCGCCGGCGGCCCGAAGGCGGTCGCGGGCGGGTCGCTCGACGAAATGATGGCCGGCTTCGAACGCGAGCTGATCAACGGCGTGCTTGAACAAAACCACTTCAGCCTGACCCGGACCGCCGAGCGCCTGAAAATCAGCCGGCATGCCCTGCGCTACCGGATGCAACGATTGAACATCACCCTGGAAAACGAAGGGGAGGAGGAATCCGGAGCGCGTGGCGAAAAGGATGCCCCCTCGTGAAACCGGCTCGCTCCAACCCTTGACCAACATGAACTGCCCCGCCCTTTTTCTCGGCCAAAGCCTGCTCCGGACGCTGGCGTTTCACTCGACAATCATTTACTGCATATTGCTCGTGCTCATGGTGCTCGCGGTCTTCATCTGGGCCGCCTTTTTCCGGGGGACTTCACGCCGTCCGCGGGCGCGCCATCATTGGAAGTCGGACAATGGAGCTCCGGCCAGGAATGGCAATGCCACCGCTTCTGCTCCCGAGCGAAGCGAGAAGCGGCGCACCAAACGGCGGCGTCAACGCAAGCCGCTCAATCCCACCCTCGCCGAAACCCGCGGCCTGCCGCCCGTGCGCGACAAGGAGTCCACGCCCCCGCCGGCGTATTGATTCTTCCATGCAAGCCAGCCGGACGATCACCCGGAAGAGCGCCTCCAATCTCGCGCTCGCCTTCATCCTCCTGCCCCGGCCAAAACGCGACGGCATGTCGGCGCTGTACGCGTTCTGCCGGGAAGTGGACGACGTGGCGGACGAGGAATCGATTCCGGTCGAAACCCGCCGCGAGCGGCTGGCGGCCTGGCGCGCGGATGTCCGGCTCGCCTGCGATGGCGCGCGGCCGCAGTTTCCCGTCAACCAGGAATTGCAGCCCTTCATCCAGCGCCACCACCTGCGTTTCGAATTGTTTGATGAACTCCTCAAGGGGGTCGAGATGGACCTGGACATCAAACGATATGCGGATTACGCGGAACTGGAATTGTATTGCTACCGCGTCGCCTCCGTCGTCGGGCTGCTCAGCATTGAAGTATTCGGTTACCGGAATCCGGCCTGCCGTGATTACGCCGTTTACCTGGGCAAGGCGCTGCAGTTGACCAACATTCTCCGCGACGTGCGGTCCGACGCCGAGCGCGGGCGCATCTATCTGCCGCTCTCCGAATTGGCGCGGCACCAGGTGCTCCCCGAGGAAATCCTGCGTCTGCAATATACGCCGCGGTTTCGCGCGCTGGCGGCGGGAGTGGCGCAACGTGCGCGGCATTTTTATCAGCAGGCCCGCCTCACCCTCCCGGCCGAGGACCGTCGCTCCATGGCAACGGCCGTGCTGATGGGCTCGGTTTATTGGCGGCTGCTGCGAAAACTTGAGCGGCGGCAATTTGATGTGTTCGGCCCCAAACCGGCCCGGTTGAACAAGGGCCAG
>Ga0181537_10001712_pt1 | contig 19894 bp, 17 predicted proteins | sample PEATcosm2014_Bin_39_FD_119765 | JGI IMG/M metagenome (GOLD analysis project Ga0181537, IMG submission 119765) | Peatland microbial communities from MTU Mesocosm Facility, Houghton, MI, USA - PEATcosm2014_Bin23_10_metaG | ecosystem: Environmental > Terrestrial > Soil > Wetlands > Peat | place... | reverse complement strand
CGGCTCGCGCACGCCGTCGGCGGTCGGCACCAGCAGGCCCGACTTGCCCTTGCCCACGGTGGCGATCTCGTCGGCCGCGATCCCCAGCTCCACCAGCACCTTCTTCACCGCTGCCGCGCGGCGCTCCGACAGTTTCTGGTTGTAGGCCACGGTTCCCACCGTGTCGGTGTGCCCGGTCACGTCGATGCGCGCCGAGCCCTGGCTTTTGGCGGCGGCGGCGGCCTGCTCGATGATCTGGCGGGCCTCGGGCGTGATGTCGGACTTGTCGAAGTCGAAAAACACCTGGAACTGATGCGCCGCGGGCGCGGTGGCCGGCGCGGCCGCGGGGGCCGGAGCGGGGGCGGGCGCGGGCGGCGGCGGAGCCGCGGCGGCGGCGGCGGCCTGCACCGGCATCGCCGGCGGCGGCGCGTTGAAATGATAGATGAAGCCGATCAGCACCGCATGCGACTGATAGGAGAATTTGGCGGTGCCGCTGCCGACCGACGCGCTGTTGGCAACCGAGATGTCGGTGGTGGCGAGATAGCGATAGTCGGCCTTGAGCGACAAGGCGTCGTTGATCTTGTAGGCGGCGCCGACGATGCCCTGGTAGCCCAGCCCGGTCGCGCTGTCGTCGACTATAGTGGTGCCGTGCACGCCCAGCGAGTCGACCATCAGGTCGACCGCGCCCACGCCCGCGCCGATATAGGGGGTGAAGGCGGTGCCGGTCTTGATGTCGTAATAGACATTGGCCATCAGCGACAAGGGCTGCAAATCGCCGCCCGACGCGCCGCTGCCCAAGGCCGGGGCCGACGCCGTATTGTTGGCATTGATGCGCCAGCCGAAATCGCCTTCCACGCGCACCGGGATCGAGTCGAACCCGTAGCCGATGGCGCCATCGATCACCATGCCGATGTCGGTCTTGTCCTTGATCGGATTGAGGCTGCCGCGGCTGTCGGGGGCGTCGAGATCGGGGACGTAGTTGACGCCGGTCCCGGCCGAGAAATACCAGCCGTCGGCCGAAGCGGCCGAGGCCAATCCGGCGGTCAGCGCCGAGGCTAGGATCAGTGTAGCGATGCGCATGGTACGAGATCCCCGGTCGCGGTGCGAATGCGGAGCAGGCCTAGGCGATCTTTGTAATCGGACTCGGCCCGCGACACAATGGCGCAACGGCGAAACCGTTGAATTCTTGATGCTTTGCGGCGGCTAGCCGACTTAAGGGGCGGCTAGAGGGCAGCGGCAGCCAGGATCGTGCCCAGGATGGTCTCGGCACCCACCGTGCGCTGGCCGGCGGTGATGAAGGGCTCGATCCCGGGCGGCAGGTAGATTTCGGCATGGCCGGCGAACAGCACCACGCCGATGGTTTCGCCCAGGCGCAGGGTCTGGCCTTCGCCCACGCCGATGCGCACCCGCCGCCCCGGGCCTTCGGCGCAGATCATGATACCGACCTCGCCCGACGGACCGGCAATGCGCAGCGCCACGCGCTCGCCGTCGCCGGGATAGGGCCGGCTGACCCGCACCAGCTTGCCCTCGGCCGGCGCGCGCAGCACATGCGAGTCGAGCGGCCCCAGTTCGATCGCGATGCAGCGCAGCTCGCCGCCGGCCAGTCCCAGCTCCACCGGCGGCAGCGCCGAGCCGACTTCGGTCACGGTGCCGTCCATCGGCCCCACGATCGCGGCCGGATCCAGCGGCGCGGCGCGCGCCGGTTCGCGGAACAGGGTGGCGCACCAGATCATGCCGGCCACGCCGATCCAGCCCAGCGGCACCCACAGCCAGAACAGCACCAGCGCGGCCAGCGCGAACCAGGGAATCACCCGCCAGGCATCGGATTGCAGCGGCGGCACCAGCCGCTCGAGCGGCGATTCGCTCATCGGGCGGACGCGGGGGAAAGAACGCGCCCGGCCACCGCATCGAGCCGGTCCACCACGGCGGGGTCGCGCGCTTCGGGGGCGGTGATGATGGCATTGTCGAGCGCGCGGTGGCAGCCCTTGATGCAGGGCCCGTCGCGATGCCGCAGCCGGGGCGCCACGTTCTTCACCAGCGCCCGGGCATGGTCGGCGTTCTCGAGCAACACGCGCACCACCGCGTCGACCGTCACATGGTCGTGGTCGGGATGCCAGCAATCATAGTCGGTCACCATCGCCACCGTGGCGTAGCAGAGCTCGGCCTCGCGGGCCAGCTTGGCCTCGGGCATCCCGGTCATGCCGATCAAATCGGCGCCCCAGGAACGGTGCAGATTGCTCTCGGCCAGGGTCGAGAATTGCGGGCCTTCCATCACCACCAGCGTGCCGCCGCGCTTGGTCGGCACGCCCACCGCGCGGGCCGCGGCCTCGAGCGCGTCGGCCACGCGGCCGCACACCGGATGGCCGAAGCCGACATGGGCCACCAGCCCGGTGCTGAAGAAGCTGCTCGCGCGCGCGACGGTGCGGTCGATGAACTGGTCGATCACCACGAAGGTGCCCGGCGCCAGCTCGGCCTTAAGCGAACCCACCGCCGAGACCGAGACGATCTCGGTGCAGCCGGCGCGTTTCAACGCGTCGATGTTGGCGCGGAAGTTGATCTCGTTGGGGGGGATGCGATGGCCGCGGCCATGGCGCGGCAGGAACACCAGGCGCTGGCCGTCGAGCGTGCCCGTCAGCAGCGCATCCGACGGCGTGCCGAACGGGCTTTCGATCCGGCGCCACTGCGCGTCGGCCAGCCCGTCGATCTGGTAGATGCCGCTCCCGCCGATGATGCCGAGGACGGGTTCGTTCTGAGGGTTCGTCACGTCGAGTCCCCCGTTCAATTGCCCCACCTCACCCCAACCCTCTCCGCCCCAATGGGGCGGAGAGGGAGGGACCCGCGTAGCGGGAGGGTGAGGTGGGGGAGCGCGTGCGCCTAATGCACGTCGGCCCAGATCTTGCGCTTCACCGCATAGGCCAACAGCGTCAGGATGCCGGCGAAGATCAGCACCTTGATGCCCAGATTGTGGCGCACGTTGAGCTCGGGTTCGGCCGCCCAGTTGAGGAAGGCGACGATGTCCTGGGATTCCTGCTCCACCGAATTCTTGGTGCCGTCGGCATAGGTCACCAGCGAATCCTTGGTGATCGGCGGCGGCATGCTGATCAGATTGCCGGCGAAGGTCTTGTTGTAATACTTGCCGTCGGGAACCTTGACGTCCTTGGGCGGGTCGGTGAAGCCGGTCAGGATGTCGTAGACGTAATTGGGCCCGCCCTCGCGCGCCTTGACGATCAGCGACAGATCGGGCGGCAGCGCGCCGCCATTGGCGGCGCGGGCGGCGTTGTTGTTGGGGAAGGGCGCCACGAAATGGTCCGACGGCCTGGCCGCGCGCGGCTTGACGTCGCCCTGGTCGTTCGGCTCGTCGGGAACCTGCTTTTCGGCCGCGAACTTCTTCACGTCGTCGTCGGAAAGCCCGATGCCGCCGTCGCCGCCCAGGTTGCGATAGTAGAGCAGGCTCAGCGAATGGCAGTTCGAGCAGACGTCGTGATAGACCTGGAAGCCGCGCTGCAGCTGGGCCGGATCGTACTTGCCGAAGATGCCGGTCCACGACCAGTTGGGCGAGTCCGCGGCCTGGCTGGGCAAGGGCGCCAGCGCCACCAGGGTCGAAGCGGCGAAAGCGGCGGCGGCCGCCACGAGCGCGGTACGCATCACGCCTTCTCCTGCTTCTTGACTTGTGCATTTTCGGGCTTCAGCACCGGCGCGCTGATGCTGATGGGCAGGGGCTTGGTTTTTTCGAACCAGCCCAACAGCGGCATGATCACCAGGAAGAACAGGAAGTAGTAGGCCGTCGCCACGCGGCCGATCACCACCATCGTGTCGGATACTTCCTGCATGCCGACATAGATCAGCACGCCGAAATCGATCAGGAACAGAAAGAAGAACTGCTTGTACACCGGCCGGAACTTGCCCGACCGCACCCGCGAGGTGTCGAGGAAGGGCACCAGGAACAGGATCAACAACGCCGCGGCCAGCACCAGCACGCCGGCCAGCTTGTTGGGGATCGAGCGCAGCATCGCGTAGAAGGCCACCAGGTACCATTCCGGCACGATATGGTTGGGCGTTACCAGCGGATTGGCCGGGATGTAGTTGTCGGGCTCGCCGAAGAAGTTGGGCGCGAAGAACACGAAGAAGGCGTAGACGCACACCAGGATGCCGACGCCGAACAGATCCTTCACCGTGTAATAGGGGTGGAAGGGGATGGTGTCCTGCGGGCCCTTGGGGTCGATGCCCAGCGGATTGCTCGACTTCGAGGTATGCAGCGCCCACAGATGCAGCCCGACCACCGCGAAGATCACGAACGGCAGCAGGTAGTGCAGCGAGAAGAAGCGGTTGAGCGTCGGATTGCCGACCGCGAAGCCGCCCCACAGCCAGGTGGTGATGGCGTTGCCCACCCAGGGGATGGCGGAAAACAGGTTGGTGATCACGGTCGCGCCCCAGAACGACATCTGGCCCCAGGGCAGCACATAGCCCATGAACGCGGTCGCCATCATCAGGATGTAGATGATCAGGCCCAGCCACCACAGCAACTCGCGCGGCGCCTTGTAGGAGCCGTAATAGAGACCGCGGAAGATGTGGACATAGACCACGAAGAAAAAGAACGACGCGCCGTTGGCGTGCATGTAGCGCAGCAGCCAGCCGTAATCGACGTCGCGCATGATGCGCTCGACCGAATTGAAGGCCATGGTCGATTCGGGCGTGTAGTTCATCGCCAGGAAGATGCCGGTCAGCACCATCACCACCAGCATGAAGAGCGCGAGCGAGCCGAAATTCCACCAGTAGTTCAGGTTCTTGGGCGTCGGGTAGCCCGAGGTGCTGTGATACAGGATCGAGAACACCGGCAGGCGGCTGTCGATCCAGCGGACGGCACCGTTCTTGAAGGCGTGGTCGGTCATGGCGCGCTCCTAGCCGATCTTGACTGAGGTGTCGGTCAGGAAGGTGTAGAGCGGCACTTCCAGATTGCGCGGCGCGGGTCCCTTGCGGATGCGCCCCGAGGTATCGTACTGCGAACCGTGACAGGGGCAGAACCAGCCGGCGAACTCGCCCTTGGGGTCGCCCGGCTTCTGGCCCAGCGGCACGCATCCCAGATGGGTGCAGATGCCGACCATAATCAGCCATTCCGGCTTCTTGACGCGGTCCTCGTCCTTCTGCGGGTCGCGCAGCTCGGCGACATCCACCTTGCGGGCCGCGTCGATCTCGTCCTTGGTGCGGTGATCGATGAACACCGGCTTGCCGCGCCAGGCCACCGTCACCCGCTGGCCATCGACGATCGCCTTGATGTCGACTTCGATCGACGAGAGCGCCAGGGTATCGGCCGACGGTTCCATGCTGTCGATGAACGGCCAGGCCGCCAGCGCCGCGCCGACCACGGCCGCGCCCGAAGCCGCGAAAATCAGGAAATCACGACGCGACGAATCGACCGGGTGCATACCGGGCGCGGTTGCGGAGGTCTCAGCCATTCGCTTTCATCCCCTTGGTGGAGGCGACGCCCCCCTTGGAATTCCCTCGTCCGCCGCTCGGGCCTGCCGCGCCTTAACCCCAGCGTGCGGCGACCTCCAGTCCCCGGCGGGACGCGCTATAGAAGCCGAGCGGGCGGCATAAAGCAACCCTTGAAAAGCGACAGAATGCCCAAGCCGTCAAGCACATGGCGGCATGAGGTGGCGGTATATCTCCGCGAACGCGACCGTCCGGCCAGACCATGGTGGAGCCTCCGCCGGATTGCTAGGATCGACGGTCCGTCCGGCAGGCGCCGCCCATCGCGGGCGGAGAGGAACCTATGAAATTCGGCTCCCGCGGAGTCATCGTGGCCTTGATCGTTTCCGTCCCGGTCGCGGTTGCGGCCGCCATCGGCATCGGCTACCGCGATCAGGTGGCCGGGCTGTTCGGCGGCGAATCCGCCCTGATCGCCGCCAGCCATGGGCTGGTCGTGCGCCAGGGACCGGTGCTCACACTTTATCTGAAGAGCGGCGCCGGGCTGGCGCTGACCGATCGGCTGACCTGCGGCGACCTGCCCTGTCCCGAGCACGCCGCCACCCAATACCGCTATCGCGGCTGGGACGCGAAATCGGGCGGCTATCGGCTGGCGATCGGGGTGGACCATCCCGCCGAGCTCACCCTGGCCTGGGAACTGGCCGGCGACGATCCGGTCCTGTTCAACGCCAACGATCTGTTCCTGCGCTCGGACAAGGGCCTGGCGATGCCCGAGCGCCCGCCCGCGATCAAGATCGACGCCAACCTCGCCGACTGGCTGGCCAACACCGCCAGCGACCAGGAGAAGGTCGAGGGACCCCGCATCGCCAAGAGCGGCGGGCGCGTCGTGCGCGCCGGCGCCGGCCTCACGCTCGCCACCGCAGACGGCCGCAAGCTGGTGCTGACCGACGATCTTCTGTGCGGGCAGCTCATCTGTCCGCCGGAAATCTATATCGGCTACGAATACCGCGGCGCCGATCCCACCGGGCGCTTCCATGCCATCGAGGAGCATTTCTACGAAACCGGCGATGCCTTCCTGTTCGACGCCAAATCGGGCGGGGTGACCCGGGTGGCCGGGCCGGTCGCGTTCTCGCCCGACGGCGCGCGGGCGGTCGCCACCATGAACGACCCGCAGCCGCACGGGCAGCACGACATCGAAATCTGGTCGCTCGCGGGCGCCGCGCCGTCGCTCGAATACTGCTATGTCGGCGACGGCGAGAACACCTACGAGACGGTGCGCTGGGACGATCCCGGCCACATCCGCTTTACCCGCGGCAAGTGGCAGAGCGAAACGCGCGAATCGCTGACGCTGATCCACGACGCCACCGGCTGGCACGCGCCGGTCGCGAACTGCAAATGAGGGAATAAGCCCTCTCCGTCCGCTTGCGGAGGGAGAGGGTGGCGAGCGCGTGTCGCGCGAGCCGGGTGAGGTAGGTTTTCGGATCGGCACTACCTCACCCGCCCGATTGCTCCGCAACCGGGCACCCTCTCCCCCACTGCGTGGCGGAGAGGGTTGAAAAATCACGCCGCGGTCTTGGCTTCGGGCATCTTGCCCAGGATGATCATGCCCAGCACTTCGTCCTGGGTCACGTCCTGGGTGCGCACGGTGCCCACCAGCTTGCCGTTCTTCATCACCGTGACGCGATCGGCCAGATCGAACACGTCGTGGATGTCGTGGCTGATCAGGAAAATGCCGATGCCTTCCTTCTTGAGCTGGCGGATCAGATCGTGGATCACCTTGGTCTCGGCCACGCCCAAGGCGGCGGTCGGCTCGTCCATGATCAGGATGCGGGCGTTGAAATGGACCGTGCGCGCGATCGCCACCGACTGGCGCTGGCCGCCCGACAGCGCGGCGACCGGCGCGTGGAACTTCTTGAAGTTGGGATTCAGCCGCCCCATCACCTTGCGGGTGGCATCCTCCATCTTCGATTCGTCGAGCAGGCCCGAGCCCAGCAGCTCCTCGCGGCCCAGGAACAGATTGGCGCAGGCGTCCAGATTGTCGGCCAGCGCGAGGTTCTGGTAGATCGTCTCGATCCGGTTGTGCAGCGCGTCGCGCGCGTTGGCGATCGTCACCTTGTTGCCCTCGATCCAGATCTCGCCCGAATCGGCGTGATAGGCGCCCGACAGAACCTTGATCAAGGTCGACTTGCCGGCGCCGTTGTGCCCCAGCAGCCCCACCACTTCGCCGGGAAACAAATCGATGGTGACATCGTCGACCGCGCGCACGCCGCCGAAGCTGACGGAAATGTTGCGCATCTCGACCAGTGGGGTGCGCCCGGTCGCGGGCGCGGGAGCGGCGGCGGAGACGGAGGCGGTGGTCATCATCGTGTCCCTCAGATGCGGCGGCGGCGCTGGTAGACCGAATCAAGGTACACCGCCAGCACAAGTACGATGCCGGTGGCGATATTCTGGATCGAACTGTCGGCGCCCAACAGCGTCATGCCGCTTTGCAGACTCTGGATCACCACGGCGCCCAGGATGGCTCCCGAAATCGTGCCGATGCCGCCCATCAGCGAGGTGCCGCCGATGACGGCGGCCGCGATCACGCGCAGCTCGTCGCCGGTGCCGATCGCGTTGTCGGCCGATTGCAGGCGCGCCGAGGCCACCACCGCCGAGATCGCGGTCAGGAATCCCATCGCGACGAACACCCAGAAGATCATGCGCCGATTGTCGATGCCGGCCAGATTGGCGGCCTCGGGGTTGCCGCCGATGGCGTAGACATAGCGGCCGAAGCGCGAGCGCAGCAGCAGCACCGAAAAGATCGCGGCCGCGCCGAGCACGATCAGCACCGGGATCGGAATGCCCTCGGCGATGTGGATGCCGCCCTCGGGAATCGGCAGTCCGCGCGCCTGGGCCAGGCGCTCGGCGGCCAGCTCCGGCATTTCGTAGGCGTTCATCACCGTGACGAAGGCCAGCAGCACCAGGCATTGGATGCCGACCACGATCGACTCCGCCCAGATCGGACGAACGGGGAAACCGTAAGCGGCGCGCTTGACCCGGGCGCGCAGCGCGCTGAACACCAGCGCGGCGATGCCGATCGCGCCGGCGATCCAGCTCGCCGTGCCGCCGATCGTGCCCTGCACGCCGCCGCCCAGCAGCTCGAAGCGCTCGTCGAGCGGCGAAACGGTTTGACCCGTCGTCACCCACCACGCCGCGCCGCGCCACACCAGCAGCCCACCCAAGGTCACGACAAAGGCGGGAATGCCCAGATAGCCGATCAGATAGCCGTTGAACGCGCCGACCACGATGCCGCACACGATGCCGAAGCCGACGGTCACCGGCCAGATCCACGGGCTTTCGTAGGGGAAAATATGGTCGGGCAGCATGCGCGACTGCATCACCGCCATCAGCATGGCCAGCACGCCCAGCACCGATCCCACCGACAAATCGATCTGGCGGGTGACGATCACCATCACCATGCCGATCGCCATGATCGCCACTTCGGCGGTCTGCAACGACAAATTGTAGAGATTGCGCGGCGTCAGGAACAATCCGTCGGAGGCGATGTCGAAGCCGACCCAGATGATGATCAGCGCGCCGATCATGCCGAACAGGCGGGGATCGACTTCGAGGCGGGCGACTAACCGTCCGATGGCACCCATAATCGCGCGATTCCCCCCCGAAACTGCGGCGGTCATTCCTCATGGCCGCGATTCGTAGCCCATCAAAAGTAACCCCGGCGGCCTAGTCAAGGGACGCCGGGGCCAGTGAAGCTGAACCGACCGCCTCACCTCACCCCAACCCTCTCCGCCCCCGCATGCTTCGCATGCGTCAATTTGTTAGCCGGCGAAGCCGGCGGGGGCGGAGAGGGAGGGACCCGCGCAGCGGGAGGGTGAGGTGGGGGGCCCTTTTGTACGAGACGCGCGTTAGCCGCAAACCTTGACGGTGCCGGGCTTCACGCCCTTGCAGACCTCGTCCTTCGTGATCCACTTGGCGTCGATCACGACGTTGAGGGTGTCCTTGGTGATCGGATTCGGCGCCAGGAAGGTGGCGTTCATCGGGACCTTCTTCGGTCCGCCGCTGAACATCATCGTGCCGGGGATCTTGTCCATCATCGTGCCCTTGACGAGCTGGGCCATGATTTCGCCGGCTGCCTTGCCGAGCGCGCGCGCGTCTTTCCAAACCGACACGGTCTGGGTGCCGAGCGCGACACGGTTCAACGCCGCATGATCGCCGTCCTGACCGGAAACGGGAATGCCGGCCATGCCTTGCGCGGTCAAAGCGGCAACCACGCCGCCGGCCATGCCGTCATTCTCCGACAGAACCGCGTCGACCTTGTTATTGGTCTTGGTCAGGCACTGTTCCATTTCCTTCTGGGCATTGTCCGGCTTCCAGTCGTCGGTGTAGGTCTCGCAGACGATCTTGATGTCGCCCGACTTGACCGCCGCGCCGATCACTTCGTCATAGCCGCCGCGCAGGAAGTCCGCGTTCGGGTCGGCCGAGTTGCCCTTGATCACCGCGTAATTGCCCTTGGGCTTGGCGGCGAACACGTACTTGGCTTCCAGAACGCCAACGCCCTTGTTGTCGAAGGTCAAGTAGTAGGCGCCGGGGTTCTCGATCAGACGGTCATAGCCGAGCACCGGAATCTTCTTGTCCAGCGCGGCCTGCACCGCCGGGCCGATCGCGCCCGAATCCTGGGCCAGGATGATGATGCCCTTGGCGCCCTGGGTGATCAGGTTTTCGACGTCGGCCAGCTGCTTGGTCGCGCTGCTGCCCGCGTCGGCGCTGATATAGTCGAAGCCAGCGGCCGACAGCGCGGCCTTGATCGCCGCTTCGTCGGTCTTCCAGCGCTCTTCCTGGAAGTTGTTCCAGCTGACGCCGATCTTGTCGGCGGCCTGCGCGGTCGTCGCGCCGGCAATTCCCACGATCGCCGCGCCGAGGCCGAACGCCACCGCGGCGCGCGCGATCTTAATATCCCACTTAGACATGTTGCCCTCCTCCGTGATCACGAAAACGTGCATCAATACCATCGCGCCGGACCGCACCGTCCTTGATCTGGATCAGCGCAGGCGGCGTTCCACCAACGAGTGAACTGAACTCTTGCCCTCCCAGGCCGCGCCGTTTAAGCCCGCTCTTCGCGGGCCGTTCGGCTACGCTTTAATTTAAGTCGCGAAAATAAACTGATCTGTTGGGCGGTTAGCGTCAAGCGGAATCCGTCATCACGCGCCGGGAACGGGCGTGTCGACAAAGCCTACTGCCCATTGGTCATACGTAAATCGATTGCGGTCGCTCCGCGCACCGGCGGCGCGCCAGACCGCTCGAGCGCCCCTGCAAGATAGGGCCGGAATGGTGTTGACTCGGGCGGCCAAGCCCCCACTTATTTCCGTCATCGAAATAAAGAGCAGGGTGCGACGGCCGGTTTGGCCGATCGCGCCGACGGCGGGTGGATGGCCAAGAACGATTCCGAAGGGGCGCGATTCTCCAACCGCGACCGCATTGTGCGGCTGCTGCGCATCCACGGGCGGATGGCGCGGATCGATCTGGCGCGCCTGGTCGGGCTGTCGCCCGCCACCGTCTCGGCGCTCTCCGCCGAACTAATCCGCCAGGGCCTGGTGCGCGAGGTCGACGGGCTCGAGCCCGACCGGGCGCGCGGCCGGCCCAAGGTGATGATCGAGCTGGTGGCGCGCACGGCCTGCATCGTCGCGGTCAAGCTTTCGATCAACGAGGTGCGCGTGGCGCTGGGCGATTTCGCCGGCGGCGTGGGCGAGACCGAGATCATCGCGCTCGATTCCCGCGCGCTCGACGCCGACGGGCTGGTGCGCGTGGTCGGCGACGCGATCGCCGATTTCCGCGCGCGCCATGCCCAGGGCTACGGTCCCTGCCTCGGCATCGGGCTCGCGGTGCAGGGGCTGGTGCGTGGCGCCGAGATCCTGGTGTGGAGCCCGGCGCTGGCGGTGCGCGAGGTCAACATCGTCCGGCCGCTGGCGATGCGCTTCGGCCTGCCGGTGGTGATGATGAACGACGCCAACGCCATCGCCGCGGCGGTGCGCAACCGCGTCGGGCTGCAGTCGGTCGACAATCTGGCCGTGGTGATGCTGGGCTCGGGCGTCGGCATGGGGCTGATCCTGGGCGGGCGCATGTACGACGGCAGCACCGGCGCCGCGGCCGAGTTCGGCCACAGCAAGTTCCAGACCGACGGACCCTTATGCATGTGCGGCAAGCGCGGCTGCATCGAATCCTACATCGCCGACTACGCCATCCATCGCGACGCGCGCACCATTCTGGGCCTGGGCGCGTCGAGCGTGCAGCATCCCACCGAGGCCGAGATGATGGCGATCAACGCGCTGGCCGACACCGGCGATTCGCGCGCAATCGCCCTGTTCGAGCAGGCCGGCCGCGTGCTCGGCTACGGGCTCGGCAATCTGATCGCGCTGATCAGCCCCGATCTCATTCTGGTGACCGGGCCGGGCGTGCGCGCCTGGCGCTATTTCGAGCCCGGCATGCGCCAGGGCCTGACCGACGCGGTGGTCGAAACGCTGCTGGTCAACACCCGCATCGAGCCGCTTCCCTGGGAGGAAGACCTCGCCTTCAGGGGCGTGGTCGGCCAGGTGCTCGACCGGGTGCCCGCGCCGTAGACGCCGCCGGGCGGCGCTATTCCGGCAAGCCGGCGATGCGCAGTCCCTCGGCCCAGTTCTTGACGACCTCCGGCCGCGCGAAGCCGCCGATGAATGCCATGAAGGGCTGAATCCGGAAACGCGGCTCGAGTTCCAGCAGCCGCTTGGCGATCGTCTTGGCGTCTTCGACATGACCCGCCTGGGCCAGCGCCCCGGCCTGCGCCGCGTAAGCCGTGCTGAACCGCGGGTTGGCATGCGCGGCGTTCGCGAAATGGTAAGCAGCGATATCGAAGCGCCGCTCGCGCAGCCGCACGATGCCGATGGCGAGATGCGCTTGAAACCCCAGCGGATCGAACGGGCTCAATCGCAAGGCGCGGTTGGCGTGCTCCTCGGCGGTGGCGGGATCGCCGCTCCAGGCGTGCACCAGCGTGCCGAAATAAAGCGCGGTGGCGCTCGACCCGTTGAGCGACAGCGCGCGGGCGATCGCGCCGGCCGCGGCCACGGGATCGTGACCGAGATGCAGGACGACCAGGCTGGCCACGGCCAGCGCGGTCGGATCGTCGGCGCCGTGCACCAGGGCCGCGCGCGCATGCACCAGGCTCGCCGCCGCATCGGCCTGGTCGAAGCCGCCGCGCACGACGCGCATCTCCAGGCCCCAGGCCATGAAGGCATGCGCCGGCGCGTAGTTCGGGTCGAGCCGCAGCGCTTCCTCGAGCAGCGCCATGCCGGCTTCGACGTCTTCCGGCATGACCGAGGCGAAATACGGCACCGCGCGAAGATAGAGATCGTAGGCGCCGAGATGCTCGGGCCGCTTGCGCCTGACACGTTCGATCTCGGCGCGCTTCAGGCTGGGTTCGACGATGCCGACCACGGCATCGGTGATCTTGTCCTGAAGGTCGAAGACTTCTTCGATCGCGCCATCGTATTTGTCGGCCCACAGATGTGCGCCGCTGTCGGCCTCGATCAGCTGGCCGGTAATGCGCAGGCGATTGCCCGCCTTGCGCACGCTGCCCTCCAGCGCATAGCGCACGCCCAGTTCGCGGCCCACCTGCTTCACGTCGACGGGTTTGCCCTTGTAGGTGAAGCTCGAATTCCGCGCGATCACGAACAGCCAATTGATGCGCGCGAGGCCGGTGATGATGTCTTCCACCATCCCGTCGGCGAAATACTCCTGTTCGGGATCGCCGCTCATATTCTGGAACGGCAGCACCGCGATCGACGGCTTGTCGGGCAGCGCCAAGGCGGCGTCCGATCGGGTCTCCGCGGCCGCCGCGGAACCGCTCGCGCGTCCCGCCAGCGTCACGCGAAACACGCGCACCGGCCGGGCGATGTTCTTCACGCTCTGCTCGCCCAGATCGGCGAAGGCAAGATCGAGCTTGCCGGCGACCTCGTCATGGACCTTGCCGGAAACGCAGATGCCGCCCGGTTCGGCCCGCGACTCCATCCGCGCGGCCACGTTGACGCCGTCGCCATAAAGCCGCCCGCCTTCCACCAGCACGTCGCCGAGATTGACGCCGATGCGGAACATCATGCGGCGCGCTTCGGGCAGCGCGCCGTTGGCCGCGGCCAGCCGCTCCTGGATCGTCGCCGCGGCTTTCACCGCATCGACCGCGCTGGGAAACTCGGCCAGCATGTTGTCGCCGGGCGAATCGACCACGCGGCCGCCGAACGCGGCCACCGTTTCGGCGATGATCGAACGGCACGCGGACAGGGTGCGCACCGTCGCGACATCGTCCTCGCCCATCAGCCGGCTGTAGCCGACCGCGTCGGCGCTCATGATCGCCGCCAGCCGGCGCTGCATGTCCTCGGTCGTTTTATCGGGCGTTCTCTCGGGCGTTGCTTCGGCCATCGCGGCGTCCCCCGCCCGCAACCTATCGCGATTCCCTCGGCCGATCATAGGGGAGCGGTTGGCTTCATTGCGCGTCATGGCCGGACTTGGTCCGGCCATGACGAACTCTAACTGGTTGCCGCCTGCCCGGCACAAGAGCCTGTCCTTGGGCCGGCCTACGGCCGGGCCCGAGGGCCGGGCATGATGGGCTCCAATATCCTGCCCTCTACAACTCCGCGACGCCGACCACGCGGTGCATCGAGATCACTTCGGCGATCGGCCATTCCAGCGCGCGCGGCGGGTTGAACTGGCGCACCATCAGCTGATTGGGCGTCCGCGCCTCGAACACTTTCAGGAACGCGAGCGGCGCCGCGTGCTCGTCGGGTCCCTTGAGTTGGACCACGACATTGTCGCCCTTGCGCACGGGGCGGCTGGGATTGACCAGCACCAGCCAGCCGGCCTCGAAGCGCGGCGACATCGAATCGCCCTGCACATAGATGCCGTAGGCGTTGCGCGCGCCGCCCAAGGACGGCGGCCGTTCCACATAGTCGACCACCTGGCCGTTCATTTCGAACGAACCGTCGATGCCGCCCACCGCCGAGCCATAGACCGGCAGATCGCGCGGCAGCGATCCGCGCGCCGGCACTTCGAGCGGCGTGGGCACGAACCCGTCGGCCGCGCCGGGCGGTTCGGCGAGATGGAAGTTGGGCCCGTCGCCGTTGCCGGCGGCGCGCTGCGCCTGGCGCCGCGACACCAGGCGGCCCACCAATTCCTCGGTCGGCATCTCCAGAATCGCGGCCATCACCGGCAGTTCGGTCACTTGCACGTTGCGCCGCCCGCCGATGATCTCGGACACGCGCGCCGGGTCGATCCCCAGCGCCTTGGCCAACCCGCTTTTTGTCTTGCGCAGGCTCTTGAGCCTGTCGCCGATCCATCGATTATCCATCTTCCGATTATCGCATTCCGCAATCCCGCAATCAATTACCCGTAGCGCAAATTATGCGTTGACCGCAAGTTACGACATTCGTATATTCAAGCGATCAGTTCACCGCGACTTGGGGGAGCCGCTGCCATGAACCCTGTAATGCCAATGACTTATCGGCAAGTACAAGCGCCCGGCCGGTCCGCGCGGCCGAAAGCCGATTCGCCCGCCCCGTTAATGGTGCGCGAATCGACCGATCTGGTATCGCTCTTGGTATGGACCTATCAGCGCCAGAAGGCCGATGTGATGAGCGGCAAAGGCCTGTGGAGTTCCGAACACAAAACCATCGCGCCCGACGAGGAGCCGCCGCAGGCCTGGTCGGGTTGCGGCTGCGCGCAGCTCGCCGCCGTGGCCGCGCTGGGTGCGCGCATCGACGGCGGGGGCTGGCAGCGCCCGGCGGTGCATCCCGACGCCGATGCGATTCACGATCTGGTGATCGAGCTTTCCAAGACCGACTGGATCGGCGCGATGCTGCTGCGCCGCCACGGCCGCGAGGGCGCCGCGCCAACCTGGAGCGAAGGCCGCCAGGAGTTCGAGCCCGTGCGCGACGAGCGCGACCGCATCGTGCAGGACCGCGTCGACGAGTCGGTGATGATCGTCGGCGCCGGCGGGCATGCGCGCGCGGTGCCGGTGAAATATTGTCCCGTGCGGCTCTATCCCTCCGACGCGTGGATCGAAATGAGTCGCGGCGAATACCGCGCCTGGCATCGGGCGCTCCAACGCCTGGCCGCGATGATCGCGCGGCTGCCCGACGGGCGCCGGCTGGTGCGCTGGGCGATCACGGGCCTCGGTGCTGCGTCTGAGCCGTGGAACGAAATTCGATAGCGCATCGGGCAAGGCCGGGAATTGCGAATGCGCGCGAGTTGCGGCGCGAAACCATCCGAATGTGTCGGTCTACCGCACTGCGGAAGCCAGTGGATCGGGTCCGAAGCGGTTGGGGCCCTTCGTGCCGCGCTCGCAATTCCACAACAGGAACAGCACCAGGCCGACGAGGGGAATGCAGTAGAGCCACCAGCGCCAGCCGCTGCGTCCGCTATCGTGCAGCCGTCGCACGGCAACCGAAATGCGCGGCAGGTACAATGCCAGTATGGGAATCGCGGCGACGCCGAACATGACATAGATCGCGCCGAAATCGGGATGCGCGCCTTTTTGGAATGCGCTGGCGGCGAGGAGCGCGGGGAAGATCGCGAGGGCCGCGACGGTCACCACCAGCCACATCACAATCGCGTTGAACAGGAAGAAGAACCAGAATTCCGCGCGCGAGGCGCGGCCGCCGAACGAGACGTATTTCGCGAGACACTTTTTGATCGCCGCGAGCGGCTCGATCATCGGCGCCTGGCCGGGCGCCAGCGGCGGCAACGGATTCGGCCCGAAGCGGTTGTCGCCCCTGGTGCCCGCGCTGCAGTTCCACACCAGCAGCCAGAGCGTGCCGGCGATGGGAATCAGATGCAGCCACAACCACCAGCCCGACCGGTCGATATCGTGCAGCCGTCGCACCGCGACCGAGATGCCGGGCAGCCAGAGCGCGAGGATGAACAGGTAGCCGGGAATCTGGATATAGATCGTCGCCGGATCGAATGGCGGCGGCTGACCCGGTGGCGGCATGGCATGAAAACCGGTCGCGATTCCCAGCATTGCGCTGACAATGCTCATCAGGATTCCGATCGCATAGAACGCGATCATCGAGGCCAACATGAAAAACCAATATTCCGACCGCGACGCGCGGCCGCTGAAGGTGACGTATTTCCGCAGGCAGGATTTGACCGCCGCAACTGGTTCCATGTGCGAAGTCGCGCGCCCGGCTGGCCGAGTCTTCTAAACGCGCGACGAAGACAGGGGATCGGGCCCGAAGCGGTTGTCGCCCCGCGTGCCGCGCAGGCAGAACCAGACCAGCAGCCAGATCGCGCCCACCAGCGGAATCAGCACCAGCCAATACCACCAGCCCGAACGGTCGCGGTCGTGCAGGCGGCGCACCGTCACCGCGAGGCCGGGAAGAATCACGGCCAACAAATAGACCGTATAGATATAGCCATATCCCATGCTGGCGGTGCCGCCATCCGGAGTCGGCATATGAAACGACGTACCCGCGATCCAATCGAGAATGCGCGCGATGATTCCGCACACCACATTGAACAAAACGAACCACCAGAATTCCGAACGCCGCGCGCGGCCGCTGAAGGTCACATACTTCGAGAAACAGGATTTGATCGCGGCGCCGAAACCCATGATTTCCCCCCGATTGCGGTATCTCGAGCCATCGTCAAAGTAACGCGCCACTAGCGCGCTGGCGAGGGGCAGAAACGCAACACGCTGTTCTTATCGTCATGGCCGGGTTTAGCCCGGCCATCCACGCCTTTTTTGATCTGCGGTCGAAAAAGGCGTGGACCCCCGGGCCAAGCCCGGGGGTGACGCAAAAGGCGCCCAAAAAAGCTTGCCCCATTCGCAATTTTTCCCTTGACTTCGACCCCGGAAAATTTGACAATAGGGGCCTGCCCGAGGAGCGCCCCGATGCTAACGCATTGGGGCGTTTGCCTTTTCGGGGCACAGCCAGCCCCTTGCGAGCCTCGCGAAAAAATTGCGCTAAACGCACTTTTTCGGTTGACTCGGCCTTCGGAAAATTTGACAATGCACACGAGCGATGAAAGCGACCCGAGCGAAACCAAGGGTCGCGACACCGGGCCCTCGAATACTTCAGCCCCCACCACCGCTACCGGCACCGCCACCAATACAGACGCCGCCGCCGACAGCGATACCAAAGCCGAACCCGCGCGTTGCGGCGCGATCCTTCGTCGCACCGGCGATCCTTGCAAGAATTACGCGATCAAGGGCGGGCGCTGCCGCTGGCATGTGGTCGACGAAGTGGTGCCGGCCGACGAGCGCGAGGCGCTGCGCCAATTGCAGGAGGCCGCGGCCCAGCACGCGCTCGACGCCTTCCATGCGGTCGAAGGCGGCGGCATGGCGTCGGTCGTCCGCGCGGTGGAGAAGGCCGCGATCGACCTTGCCGATCTCCGGGAAACCCTCGCCTTTCTCAAGGGAAATCGAAAGGCGGCGTTTGCCTGGGGCGGGCTTTTTCTCTCCCTCGTCGGTGGGGTCATCGGCGCCATCGTCACCGCGCTGATCGACCGGCGCTGACATTCTTTCGCTACCAAAGCACGAAGATCACGACGAGGCGTAGCTGCGCCCCACCTCACCCTCCCGCTGACGCGGGTCCCTCCCTCTCCGCCCCCCGCATGCTTCGCATGCATCAATTTGCTAGCCGGCGAAGCCGGCGGGGGCGGAGAGGGTTGGGGTGAGGTGGGGCGCAGCTACCCTCTCCGTGCCTCGGTGGTGAATTCCTTCCGCCCCTCCTTCCCACGGAGTCCCCAACATGAACACTGTTCAGTTCGCCACGTCGGTGGCCGATTGGCTGCTGGCCGATCCCGCCCATATCGTACTCGCCGCCTCGATCATCGCCGCGCTGACGCCCACGCCCGATCCCGCCACGCTCACCGGCAAGCTCTATCGCATCGTCGATCTGCTGGCGCTCAATGTGCTGCGCGCCAAGGATTCGGGCGCCCCGTCCCAGGTCGCTCCGGCACCGGCGCCCGCGCCCGCGGCCATGCACGCCGATCCGGGCAAAGCCGGGCAGGGCGGCTTCTCGCGCCTTGCCATCGCGGGGCTGATCGCGGCCCTGGGCGTGGGCCTCGCACTCACGGGATGCGCGGGCGTCCAGTCGGTCGCGGTGGCCGCCAACCACCAGGCGGTCCAGGCGACTTTGACCGCGGGCAGCGACCAGCTTGCCCTCGGCAAAGAGCTGTTGTGCGCGATTCCCTTCCAGACGGCGCAGAACGCGATGGCGGCCGATGCCGCGCTGGCCACGGCACTGCCCGGCCTGTGCCCGGCGATGAAAACCGTTCCCGTCGCGCCGGCGAAAACAACCGGGTCGATCGACTGATGGAATTCACGCGGGGGTGACGAAGAGAGAAGCCGAAGGGCTTTTTCGCTACCGCTTCCGCCGCAGCAGGAATTCGCGGCCCAATTTCACCATCGGCTTGCCGTCATAGGCCACGATGTCGGTGGTGGCATAGGTCTCGCCCCATTCCTCGGGCAGGAAGCTGCCGGTTCCGATCAGATCGATCGGCGCGCGGGCATAGGCCATCACCCGGCACTTGGCCGGGGTGAAGCCCGAGCTGGCGATGATCTTCACCTTGTCCCAACCGTGCGCGTTCAACTCTTCGCGCATCGACCACACCGAGGCGGCCGACACGCCGGTGCCCACCAGGTGTCTGAGTTCGGCGTCGGTGCGATAGCCGCGCACCGCCTCGGGCGCGTGGCGTTCCAGCACCGCGTAGGAGCGCTGCGGATCCAGCCCCTCCATGAAGCGGCCGCCATGGGTGTCGAGCCGGAAGGCCAGCCGCCCGGCGCGGGCCAGTTCCGGAAAGCGCTCGCACACGGCCAGCCCATCGGTCACCTCGCGGCCGTAATAATCGTTCAGCACCACCAGATCGTCGTCGGGGAAAGTCTCGTGGAACATTTCGGCCGCGCGCACGGTCGAGCCGGCATAGCCGATCAGCGCATGGGGCATGGTGCCTTTGGCCGCGCCCTGGCCGAAATAATGCGCGGTGGCCTGGGTGGCGTTGCCGACGAAGCCCTTGGCGTTGACGTGGCGGCGCGCCGCGGCCGAGCCCACCGAGGCGGCATAGGCCATCAGCTCGGCCATCTCGCCGCCCGCGGCATGGCGCGCATCCATGGCGATGAAGCCGATATTGGGCAGGTCCGAGCACATCGACTGCGCGTTGTAAGCCGCCACGCAGGGCGGCCCCACCTTTTGCAGCAACACGGTTTCGCAATCGACCAGATGGAAAAACGAGCCCGACACGTACATCAAGGGCTCGCCCGCGCCCACCCACTCGCCCTCGGGGAAATTGACCTCGATCTCGAAGCGCGTGCCGCGCTCGGTGGCGATGCGTTCCAGCCAGCGCGCCGCCAGCTTCATGGCCGACAGAACCGGGCGGCGCATGAACACGGCGTAGGTAACGGCAACGTCGCCGTGGCGGCGCACGATCTCCTTCGTGCGCAGGAAGTAATGGTCGGTGAGCGCGGCCAGCT
>Ga0181537_10001710_pt1 | contig 19905 bp, 23 predicted proteins | sample PEATcosm2014_Bin_39_FD_119765 | JGI IMG/M metagenome (GOLD analysis project Ga0181537, IMG submission 119765) | Peatland microbial communities from MTU Mesocosm Facility, Houghton, MI, USA - PEATcosm2014_Bin23_10_metaG | ecosystem: Environmental > Terrestrial > Soil > Wetlands > Peat | place... | reverse complement strand
TTTCAACCGGATCGCCGAAAACGACATTTTCCGCGACATCCATGACGCCGCCGGCAACAGCGCGCTCGGCCGCCACGCGCACTACTCGATTTCCTTCCGCTTCCCATTCGGCGTGCACGTCGGAGATGTAGGTGCCATACTGCGCCGCATATTCGTAGAGCGATTCGACGTCAACGACGTTCTCGAGAATGAGGCGTCCCTTGGCTGAGGCGGCCAATTCCGTTGCGAGCGCTGCCGCGGCATCGCCGGGCTCGGAATCGTCGACTGCGACGAGTATCGTCGGGGCTCCGGCCGTACTCTTGATTTCGCTTTCGCCGTGGACGACGAAGACCGGGACTGTCGCCATGCGCAGGACGCCTTCCGCAGTGCTTCCCAACATCAAGTGCGGGAGACCGCCGAGGCCCCGAGTGCCCATGACGATTGCATCGACTTTCTCCTCGATTGCGAACGAAACGATCGCGCGAGACGCTCTGCCATCGAGCTTGTAGCCTTTGGCGTCGAAGCCTTCATCCTTCAGACGTTTAGAAGCGGCGTTCAGCACTTCTTTCGCGCCGCAGTCTTGGGTTTCGAAAGTGCCTTGCAAATCGACGCCGAACCCCATCGACGTCTCGGACGCAATCGCGATGTAGTCGACGGTATTGCAGAGGAGAATCTCGGCGTTATACTGGCGCGCAAGGCGGGCCGCAAGGGACATGGCGACGCCGGCGGCGTTCGAGCCGTCCGTTGGGACGAGGATGCGCTGCAAGACGTTATTCGTGCGCGGCATCAGACCGTTTCTTGAACGGTCTCTTTAAAGGTCGCGAATTCTTCTTCGAGAGATATCTTGAGATTCTCGAGCAATATCCGAACCGTCGCCTGCGCTATCTTGTTACCGGCGACGGCGTCGAAGGCTGCGCCAATCCCGCCAAGGGGCGGCGTGTATTCGCCATGGAGCTCGAGCTCGGTCTCTCCGCTATGAGGACGCAGAATCAAGACGCCGTCGAATGTGGGGTACACGCCGCCGTCTTCGGCCTCCCACTCGAGCGACATGCCTTCGTTTTCGCGCCCAGCCGCGAGCGCGTCTTGGCGTTTCGAAGCAAAACTGACGCGAACATTCCGTGAAATCCCGAGCTCTGACGGCAAGCCGAGTGTGCTCAAAGGAACAGTCAGCGTGAGGACATTCTGCTTGCCTTCAATGTAGCGTTCGAGCCCGCTCAGCGCCTCTGATGGTGGACTCGCGATCAAAATGGATTCCCGTAAGAGCGTCATAGTGTCTACATCATACCCCTACGTCATGGAAGAACGCATGAAGACTGTCGTTCGGAATCTGCTCAACGTAGTTGCCCTCGTCGTTTTAACGGCGATGCCCGTGGTGGCTGGGGCCGAGACGGTCGGTTTTCCAAGCCTCGACAAGAGGTTTCATGGGCAGCTAACTGCGACGCTCTATGTGCCGTCCGGGACGGGTCCGTTTCCGGCGATGGTGTTGTTGCACACGTGCGCGGGCATTCAGGCTTACGTCGGTGGGTGGGCGCAATGGTTCGCCGACCAAGGTTACGAGGCGATCGTCGTCGACAGCTTCGGTCCGCGCGGCATTACCAGCGTATGTGGCGTGGGTGGCTATCCCGACGAGAGCGTGCGCGCGGCTGATGCGTATGGCGCGCTTGCGTATTTACGCACGCGTCCGGAAGTCGACGGTAATCGTATCGGCATCATCGGTTGGTCGCACGGCGGCGGCGCAGCGCTGGCGGCCGATGACAAAGGCGAAGCCGACGCGCTGGCGGCCGGAAACGGTTTTCGCGCGGACGTTGCGCTCTATCCGGTCTGCGAGTACATGCCACGCCATACGCTCGCCGCTCCGTTGCTCGTGCTCTTGGGCGCGAACGACGATTGGACCGGCGCCGCGCCTTGCGATCGTGGCGTCAAGGGTCTCGCCGGCGCCGGGCAACCGGCGTCCGACTACGTCTATCCCGGCGCCACGCACTCGTTCGACAACCCGGCCGATCGCGGCGTAACGCACGTTCACAGCCACTACTACACCTTGAACTACAATGCCGACGCTGCAACCGATGCGCGCACACGAGTTGCTGCGTTCCTTACCTCCGCAATGAAGTAGATGATGAAGCAGTTAATGAAGTAGGATTATGTTTCATAATATTCTGGTCGCAATCGACGAATCGCCGCAAGCCGCGGCCGCGCTCGATCTCGCTATCGAGCTCGGCAAGACGCTCAAGAGTACGATCACGCTCGTGCACGCCCTCGACCCCGGCGCAATTGCCTCAACGGCCGACGACGCCGGTGCGGTAAGCGTCATGGAGATCGAGCTCGACGAGCTGCAAAATGCCGGCAAGGCACTGATCGAGGCAACGAGCCAGCGCGTGCGTGACGCAGGCCTTCATGTCGAATCGATCGTGCGCGACGGCGTTCCGGCGCAAACGATTCTGGATACTGCAACGCGCGCGAACTGCGATCTGATCGTCATGGGAACGCACGGACGGCATGGGATCGAGCGCTTCTTTCTCGGCAGCTGTTCAGAGGCTGTCTTACGCGAGTCGCCAATTCCGGTACTCGTCAAGCGGAGTTGAGATGATGCGCTATACGCTGCTCTTCGGTTTGTTTTTGGCGATCGTGGCCGTTGCCGCGGCAAACGCGGCCTCTACATCAAATGCTGCATCGATTACGCGCGGCAAATATCTCGTCACGTTCGGTGCGTGCAACGATTGTCACACGCCGGGTTGGCGCGAAAGCTTCGGCAAAGTGCCCGCCTCGAAGTGGCTAGTCGGGTCGAACGTTGGCTTTCGCGGTCCGTGGGGCACGATCTATCCGGCGAACGTTCGGCAGCGCTTCACGGAAATCACGGAGAATCAGTGGCTCGCGATGGTGCGCACGCGCGAAGGTCCGGAGCCGATGATTTGGCACGATCTGCGCGTCCTCACGCTCGACGACCAGCGCGCGATTTATCGTTTTGTGCGCAGCTTGGGAAGCGCCGGTCCGCCGACCTTGCAAGACGTTCCGGCGCAGGTCGAGCCGAAGACGCCGTATATTACGACGGTGCTACCGACGAAGTAAGTCCGCTCGCACCCGTTTCGGCGGTGCGTGATTTCAAGAACGTCGTCAATCCGAGCGTTGCGATCGCGACGACCGCGAGCGTAACGTACACGTGAACGTATCCGGTTTCACCGGGATGGCTTCCGGCGATACCGCCCGCAAGACCCGCTCCGACGATTTGTCCGATGATCAGGAAGATCGAAAGCAGTCCGACTGCCGTGGCGCGTTGTGTCTCATCGACTTCGCGCGTAACGATGTAACGCGTCGGCGCACCGAGCAATGCACCGAAGCCGACGCCGGCCACGATCATTGCGGTGATCGCGCCGAGCAAACTGCCCATCTCGAATGCAAACAAAAACAAGCCTGCACTCGTCATGACAGTCCCCAAGGCGAGAACCGTTCGGCTCCCGACCGCATCGAGCGCGCGCCCCGCGCCCGGAATCACCATGACAAACATGAAGGCACCGATTGCGGCGATCGCGCCGGCGGCAACGAGCGAAATGCCTTGCGCCGCAACGAGCGCCGCGGGGATGAAAAACAATCCGCCCTCGAGCGCACCGATCAAAATTTCGAGAGCATACGTGATCATGATTTGCCGGTTGCGCAACAATGACGGCGCGATCACCGGCTGCGCGGCGCGCCGTTCTACCGGCACCAGCGCGAGAAAACACGCCGCCGCAAGCAGCAGTGAGAGCGCGGCCGGTGCGTTCGCGGTTGCCGAAGTGGCATCGAGCCGCAAGAGTCCCGTCATCGTCGCCAACAAGCCGACCGCCAAGAGCGCGATGCCGAGTGCGTCCAGCGGGCCGCGCACTGCGGGCGCGAACGCAGGGACGTACCGTTGCGCGAGCACGATCACGACGATTGCGAGCGGAACGTTTGCGGCAAAGATCCAGTGCCACGAGAAATAATGCGTGATCGTGCCGCCGACCAGCGGCCCGATGATCGCTGCGAGCCCCCATGTCGCGGCCACGAGTCCGAGCGCAGCGCCGCGCCGCTCGCGCGGGATGACGTCGGCGATTGCTGCGGTGGCGACTGGGAAAATTCCGCCGGCACCGGCGGCTTGAAGTGCGCGGGCGACCAGGAACAGGTCAAACGAGGGTGCTGCGATCGCAAGCACGCTGCCCGCTGCGAAGATGCCGACGCACAACACGTACACCGGCCGGCGCCCGAATCGATCGGCGAGCTGCGACATGATCGGAATCGCCACGACGTTCGCCAGCAAGTAGAGTGTGAACACCCAGGCGAGCTGGCGCGCGCCGACGCCGAACGTCGCGCCGAGCGCCGGGAGTGCAGGTGAGAGGACGCCGAGATCGAGTGCGCCTGCGAAGACGCCGAGCCCAAGCGTTACGAGGAGCGGCTTATGCGAGGATTCGATCGATCACCATGGCGGCGCAGATCAGCGCCAAATACAACAGCGAGAATTTGAAAAGACTGCGCGCCCAGCGGCGCGTTTCGCCTTGCGTCAGCTTGATCGCGTAGTAAACGAAGATCGCGCCGAGTACGGTCGCGCAGACACCGTAGATCGCGCCCATCACGTGCAAGTCGACGAGCGTCAACGAGACCGCTACGAGAACCAGCGTGTACAGCATGATTTCGCGCTTCGTGCGCGGCACGCCGTAAACGTTCGCGAACATTGGGACTCCCGCGCGGTCGTAATCGGCATTTGCGATCAGCGAAAGCGCCCAGAAGTGCGGCGGCGTCCACAAGAAGATGATCGCGAACAGACCGACCGCCGGCAAACCAATTTGATGCGTCACCGCAGCCCAGCCGACAAGCGGCGGTATCGCGCCCGCAGCTCCGCCGATGACGATATTTTGCGGCGTACGGCGCTTGAGCCAAACCGTGTACACCAGAACGTAATAGAGGTTCCCGGCCAGCGAGAGCGCGGCCGCAAGCCAGCCTGCGACCACGTAGAGCATTGCAACGCCGGCGATTCCCGCGACCGTCGCCGCGATCAGCGCGTTGCGTACGGAAATGCGTCCGGTGACGATCGGGCGCTGCATCGTTCGCCGCATGACGCGGTCGATATCTCTGTCGATGACGCAGTTGAACGCGCCGGCCGACGCCGCCGAGAGCGCGCCGCCGAGCAACGTCCAGAAAAACAGCTCGGGCGACGGCATGCCGTGCGCAGCCATCACCATCGCTGCCGCCGTCGTGATCAGCAGCAAGTAAACGATGCGCGGTTTCCCGAGCTCGTAGTAGTCGAGCAGTACGCCGCGCCAGCCGGTTGCGTGAGGATTGCTTGCGAGCGCGTTTCCATCGACGCGCGAGAGCGTGTTCATGCTGTCTCGAGCGGTGCGCGGACCGTGGCAACCTTCGCGACGGCGGGGACGCTATCCAGCAAACGAAATGCGAGCGCACACACGCTGAGCACGAAGAAGAGCGTCGCATTGACCGCGTGCGCTTCGCGCAGCAGCGTCGGCAAATGCCACGCGACGTTGGCCAGCCCGAGCATGATCTGCACGATCAGCAGCCCAAATGCGCCGAAGACGATCGCACGTGTGCGCGCCGAAGCGACGACGGTCGCCCATGACGTGACAACCGTAGCAAGAATGAACGTCGTACCCGCGATCGCGCGATGAATCGTCATCGCGAGCGGGCCATGCAACGTTGCAAGCATCGAGCCCGCATCCATCGTGCAGTACCCGAGCACGACGAGTGCGCCGAGCGTCCATGTGAGTCCGTCGGCCCTTCCAGCACGCACTTTGCCGATCTGCGGCTGCACGATCGAAAGGATCGCGAGTACGATCAGCAGTCCGAGAAGCGCCATGCCCGTTGCCCAATGAATCGCGACCGAGGGCGGATTGTTCGCCAAGCGCACCGTGAGCGCGCCCAGCAATACTTGGACGAAAAAGACAGCGGTCGTGAGCGTCGCAACGTTTCGAACGAAAGCGATCCGATTGCGCTCGCGCCATGCGGTCAGGAGCGTACCCACGACCAGTACCGAGAGTATGAGAGCAATCAGGCGGTGCGTCCACTCCAGCACGACGCCGCCGCTGAGCGCCGGGACGACTGCGCCGCGGCACAGCGGCCAATCCGGGCAGGTCAAGCCGGCCCCGTTGATCCGTACCCAACTGCCGAGCACGGCAGCAAGAAATGCAGCCGTCGCAGACGCCAGCGAAAAGTTGCGGAACATCATGGTTATGCTAGACCTCTAGCAACGCGGAAGGCAACGACTCCTCGCGGAGAGCCGTCTAGCAGCCGTTGACGGCGCCGACCACGTGGTCAGCCGCCTTGGATTCGTCTCCGTTGACGAGCGGCGTCTGGATCTCCAGCCACTGTGCCTCGTTGATCGCCATCTTGTTGTAGACCGAGGTGTGATAATCGACGTCGGCCCAGTTCCACGACGGCATCATGTCCGGGTGATGCTCCATCGTCTGGTACATGTCGGCGGCTGAATCACGACCCGCAATGCGCACCAGCATGCCCTGCGTGTCCCGTGCCATATGTTGTTGCCGGGCAAGCGCTCCGCCGAGCGCGTCGGCGAATTGCTTGAGCTCTTCTTTGCGCACCGGATCCGTCGACTCGTTCGCGAGCTCGCGCAGCTGTTTGATTTGTGCGCTCGCCTGCTGCGCCGAAAGCCGCAAGTCGTCAACGTAACGCTCGAGCTGTTTGAGCCCATTGATCTTCGTAATTTTGTTGCTCGAATCGAGATCGACGGTTCGTAACGTCGAAACAAGCGTGAACATGGTTTGATCGTTGCGGAGCGTAGCGCTGATCGCACTGTTTGCGCGCGTTGCAATCGCCGTGCAGGCACCGTTCGAATAGACGTGCCCGATCTCGCGAAGGCTCGAAGCGGACGCGCTCGCGTCTGCTGTCGTTTCGGGCGACGGCGCCGGTGCCGGTGCACCCGCTAGGGCAATTGCGAACGCGAGAATGGCCGATACAAGCATCCGGGATAACCTCAGGCTCTTCTAAGGAATGGGTGAGTTCTCGGCCGGGCGCCGGGGTATCCTCGCTGGGGCCCCGAAGCGTCGGCCCGATGCGACGGCTGATAGCACTCGCCTGCGTCGCGCTCTTGTTGGCTGGATGTCGTGAGGTTCGCGTCAAGTCGTACGCGCAGGGGACCACCTCCGTCCTCGGACCAGCGCAGATCCTCATCGTGCACAACGCCAAGGAGCTAGCCGAGGTCGGCTTGCAGGCGCCGCTGCGGTTTAACCACGAGTTCGGAGTCGTGCTGCTGATGGGGCCGCACAAGGATTCCGGCTACCATCAAGTCATCGAATCGATCCGCGCCAACGGAGACCGCGTGCGCATCGTCGCCTTCGAGAAGACGGCGCTCGATCCGGAGCCGACGCGCGAATACCGGACCTACACCCTGTGGATCGTGCCGATCTCGGTCTATCGTGGGGGATCGGTGGTCGACGTCGTCACGCCCAGCGGCGACCCGATCGCCTCGACGACGCTGCGTTAGTGCGGCCGCGGATCGAGCTGGACGAGGACGTCGTGCGCCGCAACGCCCGGCGTTGGCGCGAGCACGCCGGCGTGCCAGTCTGGGCCGTTGTGAAGGCCAACGGCTACGGGTGGGGCACTGCGCGGCTCATGCGTGCCCTCGAAGACGACGTGGCCGGATTCTTTCTTGCCGACGCTGGCGAGGCTCGCGACGTCCGTGGCCGCACGCGGCTTCCCATAGCCTTGCTGGCCGAAGCGCCGCTCGAGCAGACAGCCGCGCTGCTCGACGACGGCATCGTTCCGAACATCGCCTCACTGGAAACCCTGGCCGCCGCGGCGGGCTGGGCAAACGGGCGCGGCCGCGCCGCGCGGATACGAGTCGGCATCGTCCCGGCCGCGGGCTGGAGCGGCTTGCTCGAAGATGCGATCGACCCGTTCGCGCGCGCCGCCGGCAAGCTGCCCGTCGAGATTGAGCTGTGGACGCACCTGACGGCTCCCGAGCTCTGGCCGGCGCAGCTGGAGCGCTTCAACGCCGCGCGCAACCGCTTCGACGCGGCCGGCGCGCGCGTCGTCGGTACGGACGTTGCGGGAAGCCTGGCGGCCGCTGCGCGTCCCCGCTGCGCCGAAAGTTTCGTGCGGATCGGGATCGGTTTGTTCGGCGCATTCGGGAGCGGGCTCGAATGCGCGATTCGCATCGATGCACCAGTGACCGGCGTCCTGCGCTCGGATGCGGTCCCTTCCGCAGGGTACGGCCTCCCGCAACGCGTCAATAAAGCTTGGCTGGCAATCGTCCGATTGGGGTACTCGGACGGCTTGCCGTTACGACTCGCCGGAACAAATAATATTGTCTCGATAGGGATGCAGTACGCGGTGCTGGCACGAAGCGAAGCGGAAAGAGTCGGTCAGACTCTGCGGCTGCTCGATACGTCGGGCGATTTATGTATGTTTTTGGATAATACGGGTGTAAGCCCCCACGAGTTCGTTGTAGGTTTGAGGCACACGGAAGCGGAGCGCCTTTAGAACATTGATCGAAGAATTCGCGACGCGAGTCGTCACTGACGTCAAGCGCTTAGGGATCGTCATGGAGCCGGATGGGTCGGCTCTCGAGATCGAAGGGGTGCTGAACCCCGCACTAACGCGCGGTCGAAACAACGAGCTGATTATGTACGCGCGCGTCGTTGCACGTGGCAATACGTCGCGCGTCGGTCTCGCGCGCGGCATTGAAACGAACGGCACGGTCGAGTTCGAGCGGCTCGGCTTCGCGCTCGAGCCCGAAGCTGATTACGAACTGCGCAGCGTTCCGGGCGGAATGGGCTGCGAGGACCCGCGCGTCACGTTCGTGCCGGTCTTGGACAAGTACGTGATGGCGTACACTGCGTTCGGTCCGGAAGGCCCGCGCATCGCGCTCGCGCTTTCCGACGACGGATACAAATGGACGCGTTTGGGACGCGTGAAATTCGTCGGCGAACTGATGCCGGTCGGCGACGACAAGGATGCGGTGTTCTTTCCGGAGCCGGTCATCTCGCCGTCGGGAATCAAATCGCTCGCGTTTTATCACCGGCCGATGTTGCACATCAGCGCGGTCGACGGTCACGCTGCGATCCCGACGATCCTCGAGATGGATCCCGAAGATCGCGAAAGCATTCGCATCGCGTACATCCCGCTCGAGGCGGCCCTCAAGGATCCCGCCAATTTGCTGGTCGCAACCGAGAGCGTGAAGGTATTAATCCCCGACGGTCATTGGGGACGCATCAAGAACGGCGGCGGAACGCCACCGGTACGCACGGATCACGGTTGGCTCTCGCTGTTCCACGGCGTCGACGCGGTCGAGCACGAAGGCCGCATTACGCTGTGCTATAGCGCGGGAATCGTGCTGCACGATCTCGATCAACCGCATCGCGTGCTCTATCGCTCGCCGGAACCCGTGCTGTCGCCGGATACGGTCGAAGAACGAACCGGCATCGTGAACAACGTCGTGTTCCCGACCGGCATCGATACCAAGAGCAACGGTGCGTACGACGTCTACTACGGTGCCGCCGACGCGAAGGTCGCGCGAGCACGCATCAACGTGGCGATCGAGCCGGTCTGACTTCACCGCCCCAGCCACCGATGTGGCGTTTCCTCGCAGCCGCGGCCGTGCTCGTCGCGGCTTTTGTTTTCGTCGTTACGCTGCGCAAGATGTCGGCGCCGGATCTGCGTGTTTCGGCGCGCGCCAGCGGAACGCCGAGCGCATCGCGCATGCAATCAAACGAGAGCGCCGGGCCGCAAGCGCTCAGCGGCGATGCGCCATGGGCGCTCTCCGCGCTTCCGGGTTGCGCGCGGCAACACGCTGAACATCGCGGCAGCACAGCCGATGTGCGGGCGAAGATTCCGTCGGCCGCGACGCCGGTTAGGGGCCGCATCCGAGCCGGCGTTTGTACGGTCGATGTTACGGCGGATGGAATCATCGTAGAGCGCGGCGGCGATCGTTTGCGCATCCCACCGCCGGCTCGCCTCCTCTATTGGAACGACCGGTATTATCTCTATGAAGACGACAGGAAAGGCGCAGTGCTGCGCGTCTATAGTTTTTTGCAGTGAGCTTGGAATCTGAAGTCCAGCGCCGTCGTACGTTTGCGATTATCTCGCATCCGGACGCGGGCAAGACGACGTTGACCGAAAAATTGCTGCTGTACGGCGGTGCGATTCAAACCGCCGGACAGGTTGCGGCCCGTCGTCGCGCGCGCGCAGTGACGTCGGATTGGATGGCGCTCGAGCGCGAACGCGGCATCTCGATCACGTCGACCGTGCTGCAGTTCCCGTACGAAGGTTATGCGATCAACTTGCTGGACACGCCGGGCCACCAAGATTTCGGCGAGGACACCTACCGCACGCTCCTAGCCGCCGACGCGGCCGTGATGCTGATCGACGCAGCCAAAGGCGTTGAGCCGCAAACCCGCAAGCTGTTCGCGATTTGCCGTGCGCGCGGGATACCGTTGTTCACGTTCATGAACAAGATGGATCGTCCGAGCCGCGATCCGCTCGAGCTGCTCGACGAGCTGGAGTCGATTCTCGGGATCGGCGCGTACGCGATCAATTGGCCGCTCGGATCCGGCCCGACGTTCCGCGGCGTCTACGATCGCGCCAGCAAACAAGTGCATCTGTTCGAACGAACCGAGCACGGCGCGAAGCGCGCACCCGTCGAAGTAAGCGGCCTTGACGACGAACGCTTGCGCGGGCTCGTCGACGAAACGACCTATCAGCAATTTCGCGATGAGATCGAGCTGCTCGAGGGCGCGGGTGAAGATTTCAATCGCGATGCGATGCTGAGCGGAGCGAAGACGCCGGTGTTCTTCGGCAGCGCCGTCACGAATTTCGGCGTGCAGCTGTTCCTCGACGCCTTCGTCGACATGGCGCCCTCGCCGGTTGCGCGGCAAGGCGTGCACATGCCGGGCCGCGAGCGCGTCAGCATCGAACCGGCGAGCGACCGATTCAGCGGTTTCGTCTTCAAGATACAAGCCAACATGGACCCGCGTCACCGCGACCGCGTTGCGTTTGTGCGCGTAACGAGCGGACGTTTCGAGCGGGACATGATGGTGCACAATGCGCGCAGCGGCAAGGACGTCCGCCTGACGCGCGCGATGAAGTTGTTCGCCGCCGATCGCGAGGTCGTCGACGAAGCCTTCGCCGGTGACGTCGTCGGCTTGGCAAATCCTGGACTCTTCGCGATCGGCGACACGCTCTGCACCGGTGATCCGATCGTGCTCGACCCGATTCCGTCTTTCGCTCCGGAGCATTTTGCATTCGTGCGCAGTCCCGACACGGCGAGCTATAAATCGTTCCAAAAAGGAATCGAACAGCTGCGCGAAGAGGGTGCTATTCAGGTGTTCTTCACCGCAGATCGTTCGCGCACCGAACCGATCCTCGCAGCAGTCGGCGAGCTGCAGTTCGAGGTAACGAAATACCGGCTCGAAGCCGAATACGGCGTGCGGACCGATTGGTCGCGCTTACCGTTTACGTTTGCGCGCCGCGTCAGCGGAACGCGCGACGCAATTGCTGCGGCACAGATGCCGTCCGCCGCGCGCATCGCCGAAGACGCGACGGGCGCCCCCGTTGCGCTATTTGAAAGTGATTGGAGCGTACGATTGGCCGAGGAATGGAATCCGAGCCTTCGTTTCGTTGCCTTTGAGGAGTCATCGAACGTGCAAGGAGAAGTCGCATGAGCGGTACCGGTCAACTTCCACCACCTTCGCCGCAGCCACCGGTTACCGGAACGATCCGCCGCCGCAGCGCTGGAGCGATTCCGATTCCGAAGCGCGTCGCGTGGTTGATCATCGCTGGGCTGCTCGTCGTCATCATCGCATCCGTTATGGGTCACCACGAGTCGAAGCAAGAGCGCCTCGTAACGCGGATCATCGCCTCGATACAAAAAAACGACATGACGCCGGTCCAAAGCGAGTTCGACGCGCAAGCTCGCGAGTCGATGACGCACGAGAAGGTCGGTCATCTCGCCGATCTGCTCTCGCCAATGGGCAAGCTCAAGAGCGTCGACGAGACGACGCCGAAAGATGCGCCGCCTAGGGTACACGAATACGTCGCACACTTCGAGAAGGGCGATTGGCAAGTGAAGATGCCGATCGACATCGACGGAAAGGCGGAAGGATTCTACATGCGGCGGGCAGGCGAACAATGAGCGAATCGACGACGCTGGCGGCGGTGACGTTTGATGACGTCGCGGCCGCCGCCAAACGCATCCATGGCGTCGCGCATCGCACGCCGGTGATTACGTCGCGCACCCTCGATACATGGACGGGCGCGACGGTCTTCGTTAAGGGCGAAAACTTTCAGCGCATGGGCGCTTTCAAGTTTCGCGGAGCCTACAACCGGCTCGCGCAGCTCACCGCAGCCGAGCGCGAACGCGGCGTCGTCGCGTTCTCGAGCGGTAACCACGCGCAAGGCGTCGCGCTGGCCGCGCAGATCTTGAACGTTCCCGCGACGATCGTCATGCCCAGCGACGCGCCGCAGGCGAAGGTCGATGCGACGCGCGGTTACGGCGCCGACATTGTTTCGTACGATCGTTTCCGCGAAGACCGCACGGCGATTGCGCGCAAGCTGGCCGAAGAGCGCGGTGCGACGCTCGTGCCTCCGTACGACGATCCGCACATCATCGCGGGCCAAGGAACTGCGGCGCTCGAGCTGCTCGAGACATCCGGTCCGCTCGATGCATTGCTTGTTCCGACCGGAGGCGGCGGATTGCTTTCGGGATCGACGCTCGCGGCGATCGAGAGCTCGCCGTCAATTGAAGTGTGGGGCGTCGAGCCGGATATCGGGAACGATTGGCAGCGCTCGCTCGAGCGCGGTGAGCGCGTGACGATCGAGGTTCCCAAGACGATCGCCGACGGAATTCAAACGACGTCGCCCGGCGTGCTGCCGTTTGCGATCTTTCAGCGCTACGGCAAAGGCATCGTCACGGTAAGCGACGACGAACTGCGTACGGCGATGCGCTTTGCATTCGAACGGCTGAAGATCGTGATCGAGCCGAGCGGCGCTGCCGGACTCGCGGCACTGATGCACGCCAAGATACCGGCGCGCGGCCGGCGCGTCGGCATCATCATCAGCGGCGGCAACGTCGATCCCATCATCTTCGCCGACGCAATCAGGTCAGTTAGCGCGAGTTAGAGGGGTGCGACCGAGCGTCGCACCCGCATGAATCTTACTGTGTGATGTTGCCGCAAGCAACGTAAGTCCCCACTGCGTTGGGCGACATGTGCACGTTGACTGCGAACGGAGCTGCAAGCAACGACGCCAGCGTGAGGTTTTCGAGCGTCGTCGACGATGAGCCGCTGCTTAGGTTCATCAGAGGATACTTCGGCTTGGGATTGAGTTTCGCGCAGGTTCCGTCGTGGATGTGAACCGGCTGCGTTGCGGCGGTCGGATTCGTCATGTCGACGTAAACGACGAGGTTCGGACCACGTTGCAAGAACGTCACGGTGCCGTATTCGCCGGAACCGTTTTGGGATGACATTACGATCGTGAGATGGTCCGGTGCGGGAGACATTTGGGCGAGGACTGTCGCCGGGACGGTGCCGCACAGCACCGCCACCGAAGCGAGTAAAAGTATACGCTTCATGGGGGCGGCCGTTCAGTCTAAAGGCGCTACGCCCCTGGCTCCGCGCCCCCCATTCTTCGAATGGGGCCCCCAACGGTCGAGCCCGTCAGGATGACCACAACGCTCGATTCCCCGAGGGGGCTCGTAATAACGATGGGCGCTACGCCCCTGGCTATTAGCGGCCCATCGAGTAAAATTCTGCGTTGGGCCGCATGTCCATCAGTCCGGCCATACGATTCGAGAAGCCGAAGAACGCCGCGATCGCCGCGATGTCCCAAATGTCTTCATCCGAAAATCCCGCGGCGCGCATAGCGTCGATTTCTTCGTCGGTTGCCGCAAATGCGGGCTCATTGACGCGCGAGGCAAAGGTGAGAATTTGCCGCAGACGCGGCTCCAAATCGGCCGTGCGCCAGTTGTTGGCGATCTGCTCGGCGAGGATCGGATTCTTGCCGATCACGCGCAGTGCCGCGCCATGCGCGGTCATGCAATATTGGCAACGGTTCTCAGCCGAGACGGCAACGACGATTGCCTCGCGCTCGGCGCGCGATAGACCACCCTGGCCGCGCATGAGCACGTCGTGGTAGTGCATGAAAGCGCGAAAGTGTTCGGGCCGGCGCGAGTATGCGCGGAATACGTTAGGGACGAAGCCGATCTTCCCGGAGTTTTGATCGTAGATTGTTCGAATGTCGTCCGGAAGCTCGTTCTCCGGCATTTCGCCGAAGCGTGAAAAACGTGACTCTGTAATCATACGGCTGCTTTCAAGTCGGCGAGGACGGCGCGTGCGGCGCGCCGGCCTGGAATACCGGTGACGCATCCGCCGGGATGCGTACCCGATCCGCAAAGATAAAGGCCGTCAAGCGGCGTGCGGACGTCGAAGCGATCTTCGAAGATCTGTCCCGGCAAAAGTTCACCGTGGAAGATGTGGCCACCCGAGATGCCGATGCGTGTTTCGATGTCGGCCGGCGAGAGAATGTCCCAGTCCTCGATCAAATCGAGCAGGTTCGGCGCGTACTGCGCGAGCGATTCGATGATCGTACGCACTGTCGCGCGCTTTTCGTTCGCATTCCAGCGCAGCGCCGTTCTGTAGGGATAGTACTGTGCGAAGATCGAGAGAATGTGCTTGCCCGCGGGCGCCAGCGAATCGTCGGTCGGCGTTTGCATGAAGCACTCGAGCATTGGTGCACGCGACGCGCCTTTGCTGCGCGCGTCGTCGTGCGCGCGTTGCAGGTAGTCGACGTCAGGCGCGACGTGAATCGTCGCTTTGTGATGCGGCTGCAGATTTGAACCCGGTCGCGCGGTAAAGTCGGGCAATCCACCCAGCGCAAGATTGACTTTGAATGAAACACCCTCGGCACGCCACGCGCGTACACGTTCGAGAAACGAGTCCTCGAGCGCGTCTTCGGCACACAGATTCAAGAACGTCGTCTTCGGGTCGGCGTTGGAGAGAATCGCCCGCGCACTGAACGCACGTCCGTCCGCGCATTCCACTTCCATCCGTCCGTTACGCGCGATGCGGCTGACTTCGACGCCGCTGACCACGTCGACGCCTGCAGCGCGCGCCGCCGAAGCGACCGCAGCAGATAGCGCGCCCATGCCGCCGCGCACGAAACCCCATGCGCCTTGTTCGCCGAGCACGCGTCCCGCGTAATGATGGGCCAGGACGTACGTCGTTCCGGGATCGCGCGGTCCCGCATACGTTCCGATCAGGCCGTCGGTGGCGAGCGTCGCCTGCAGCACGGGCGTTTCCACGAAGCGCTCCACGTAGGCGCTCACCGGGAGATCGATCAACTCGCGCGTGTCCGCGTCGAGCGTATCCAGTCTCGGCCGATCGTCGTCCAAATGCTCGTGGACGTCTGAGCCGAGCGTTTCGGCGCTTTCGGTGAATGCGCGAAATCCGTCGACGTCGGCGGACGAGAAGCGCCGGATCTCATCGGCGTTCGCGTTTTCGTCCGAGCCGAGTAAAAGCGAGCGTCCGTCGAGCAGAGGCGTGAACGAAGCCGGTTCCTTGCGATAGGCTCTGAAGCCGTGCTCTGCAAGACCGAGCTCCCGAATGATGGCGGGGTCGAATAGGCTGCACACGTACGAGGCCGTCGAGACCGTGTAGCCCGGCCACGTCTCCTCGCAGCGCGCCGCGCCGCCGATGGCAGCCGACTTCTCGAGAACCGCTACGCGGGCGCCCCCGCGGGCGAGATATGCAGCGGCAACCAGGCCGTTATGGCCTGCACCAATGACGATCGCGTCGTAGTCAGCCCCGGCCATTGGATCGCGGCTTGAACGGGGCGCCGATCTTGAACTCGCGGTCGTGGCGCAGCGTCGTGTCGACGTCTTCGCAGCCGATCGGCGAGAACTCCTCGCAGTCGTGTGGCCGCGCTTCGTAAATCCCGCAGTAATACTGGCCCGACTTTGCGCCCATCAAAAAGACGCACGCGCTGTTGATGTCGCCGTTATCGACTTTTTTCAGCCAGCCGACGGCGTGATCGTCGGGCGCTTCGCGCGCGTTGACGTAGCGCTTCATCGTTTCTTTGTACGTGAGGCCGAGGTGTTTGGCAATACGCTGCACGTCTGCTTCGCTGACGAACGGTTCGTACGCCATACAGCATCCCGCGCAGCCCGGCGGACAGGCGACATTTTCCGGAAGATCGCGCAGATGCTCGCGTGCAAGATCCACGAGCCGCCGGATCGCCGAGACGAATTCAGGATCGTCGTTGTATTTGTACGACCATTCCTTCGACGTGACTTCGTTGACGTTGTACTTACGAACCGTCGTTTCATTGAACGTAATCGTCACGTGTTCTTCATCGATCTCAATCGAACTGAATTGACGTAGCGTATCGAGATCCATGAGATCGAGCTTGGTAGGCTGCTTCGTCTCACGCGTGAACGCCGATAGCTCACGTCGCGCGCGCAAGGTGATGAGATCGATCGTTTCCATAGGTCCACGGCCTTACGCTTCATGCGCAATCCGAACCTTTGGACATCGGAAGGGACGATGCACGGCCGGGGGAAGGGGTACGAAGATTCCGTGGCGTCGCAACATACCGACGCGGATCGCGTCCTGAACGCTAGCATCTCTCTCGCCCTGGACAAGCTCGTCGAGCGGGGCGAGTTCTACCCGTTCGGCGTCGCACTCACGCGCGAAGGACAGATTGCAGTGCTCACCACGCAAGAGACGCCGTCGCGTCCGACGAGCGACGCGTTTCTGAGTGCGTTACACGGCGCGCTCTCGGACGGTGCGCGATCGGGAAGCTTCAAAGCGACCGCGATCGTCGCAGACTTCTCGTTCGAGAAGCCGCGCCAGAGCGGCGAGCACGATGCAATTCGCGTCTCGGTCGAAAGCGCGGCCGGCGAGGCTATCACGTGCTTTCTCCCCTACGTTCTCGTGACGCCCGGCGGGACGCGCGACGTGCGGCCGGGCCAGCCGTTTGCGCAATCCGGCGAACGGAGCATCTTCACGTAGGGAGTCGCGCGCTCGGCCCGAAGCGCGAACGACGTGAAAGCAATCGGAGTCGACCTCGGCGGGTCGCACGTGCTTGCCGCCGTCATCGAAGACGACGGCTCGATTCGCAGCAAACACGAGATCGACGTCGACGATCGTTCGTTCGATCATGTGATGAAGCTACTCGAGACCGCAATCGGCGGCGCGCTGGGTGACGCCGGATCCAATGTCGTCGGGATCGGGATCGGTTCGCCCGGCAACATCGACGCCAAGACCGGGACCATTCGCTACTCGCCGAATTTCGGCTGGAACGACGTTCCGCTCGGCCCGAGGCTGCGGGAGCGCTTCGGCATTCCCGTCTTCGTCGGAAACGACGCGCGCTGCGCGACGCTGGGCGAGTACACCTACGGCGTCGGACGCGGGACCAACGATTTCGTCTTGATCACGCTCGGCACGGGGATCGGCGGCGGGATCGTCGCCGACGGCAACCTCGTCCTCGGAAGCGCGATGGGGGCGGGCGAGGTCGGTCACCATCAGATTCGCCCGACGGACGGCTTCGTCTGCAGCTGCGGTAAGATCGGCTGCTTCGAGGCGCAAGCCTCGGGGACGGGTCTGATCCGCCACGCGACCGCGCTGCTTCCCTCATTCCCTCGCAGCACGCTGCTGGGCGGTGCCCCGAGCGATCTCGGCTCGAAGCGCATTCGCAAGGCCGCGCAAGCCGGCGATCAGCACGCCGTCGCAGCCTGGAAAAATTATGTCCGCGACTTGGCACTCGGCGTCGCAAACATCGTCGCGTTTCTGAATCCCGAAGTGATCGCGCTCGGCGGCGGCGTGAGCAAAGCCGAAGAATTTCTGTTGGACGCCGTGCGGCCGCTGGTCGATGAGTTCGTCACCATGGCGCCGCGCGGATCGACGCGCATCTCCATCGCACAGTTCGAGAACGATGCCGGCGCGCTCGGCGCTGCGACGATGGCAATGCGGGGTGGACTAACGACCCGAAAAGTGGCCTAAGTGCGAGGGCTGCTCCTCGGGATTCTCCTGACGCTGGTCGTGCAGGCCTTAGTCATCTATTTGGTCGTGCAGAACGGATGGATCGATCCGCGTGCGGACGACGGCTACATGCCGATGGAGAAGTGGGCCTCGCGTGTGGTGCCGCGCGCGATTCGGCGCGATAGCGCGAACCTGATAAGTCCGATCGAGGCGACGAGCGACAACCTGGTGGCCGGCGCGAAGCTGTACGGCGCAAATTGCGCCGTATGCCACGGCGCCGCGGACGCCAAGGAATCAAACGTTGCGAAAGGCTTGTACGTCAAGGCGCCGCAACTCGCGAAGGACGGCGTCGAAGACGATCCCGTCGGCATGACGTACTACAAGATCGCGCACGGTTTTCGCATGACGCCGATGCCTGCGTTCAGCAAATCGCTGAGCGAGACGCAGATCTGGCAGCTCGCGCTGTTCTTGAAGAGCATGGACAAGCTTCCGCCGGCAGCCAAAGCCGAGTTTAAGGCGCGTTAGCTCCGGCGTCGAGGCCGAGCGCGACCATCATGCGCACGCCGTATTGCAGTGCGCCTTCGTCGATCTCGAAGCGCTCGTGATGATGCGGGAACGAGCTTTGCTCGCTGCCGCGGCAGCCGACTTGGAAGAAACACGCCGGGACGCGCTGCGCAAAGAACGAGAAGTCCTCGGCGCCCATTAGCTTCGGAAACGACGTGACGTGTTCGGCGCCGAGTGTTTTCTCGGCGAGCGCGCGAGCGTACGTGGTTTGCACCGGATCGTTTTCCGTCACCGGATAGCGCCACAGATATTCGAAATCGTACGTTGCGCCCGATGCCGCGCAAACGCCGGCGAGCACGCGCTCGATGCGTTCTTGCATCGCTTTGCGCACGTCAGCGTCGAACGCGCGCACCGTTCCCTTGAGCCGCGCGCTCGTCGGAATTACGTTGTAAGTCGTGCCCGCATGAAAGGCGCCGATCGTTACGACCGCGGGTTCGATCGGATCGATCACGCGGCTGACGACTTGTTGGAGGCTGACGACAAAATTCGAGGCTACGAAGATCGGATCGATCGAGAGATGCGGCGATGCACCGTGGCCGCCTTTGCCGTGAATCGCAATATCGAGCGAATCGCTCGAAGCGTACAACGGCCCAGGCGTAAAGCCGACCATGCCGACCGGATGCTTCGATGCGAGATGCAAACCGTAAGCGCGCTCGACGCCGTATTCCTCGAGAATACCGGCCTCGACCATCGCTTTCGCACCGCCCATGCCTTCTTCGGCGGGTTGGAAGCACAGCACGACAGTTCCGGGGATTTCGGCCCGTTTCTGTGCGAGAATCTGCGCGGCACCGAGCAGCATTGCAACGTGTCCGTCATGTCCACACGCGTGCATCGTTCCGTCCGACTGGGAACGGTACGCGGTTTCGTTGAGCTCTTGAATCGGAAGTCCGTCCATGTCGGCGCGCAGCATGACCGTCTTGCCGGGACGTCCGCCCTTGATGATGCCGAGGACGCCGGTTTGCGCGATACGCTCGTGAACTTCAATCCCCAGCTCGCGAAGGTTCGCGGCCACGATTCCGCTGGTACGTACTTCTTGAAAGCCGAGTTCCGGATGCTGGTGCAGATCGCGTCGCGTGGCGACGACGAAATCGAGCAGTCCGCCCGGAAGATCGATGACGCTCATCGTTTTAGGAAACCGCGGCGAAGGGTGCGATCGTCGGCAGACCTGCGTACGCCGTGCGAGCGATCAGCTCCGCGATGCGGCGCGATGCACCACGCGGCGCGAGCTCGGCTTGACGGCGGCGCATTTGTTCGCGCAAGGCCGGATTGTCGACGATTCGCCGCACGGCGTTGACGACGCCGGGCGTCGTCAGCGCAACGAGCCCAATTCCGTTCGAACGGACGTACTGCAGATTGCCCCGTTCCTGTCCCGGGATGTAGTCGTAGATCACGACCGGGAGCTCGGAGACGCTCG
>Ga0181537_10001709_pt1 | contig 19908 bp, 16 predicted proteins | sample PEATcosm2014_Bin_39_FD_119765 | JGI IMG/M metagenome (GOLD analysis project Ga0181537, IMG submission 119765) | Peatland microbial communities from MTU Mesocosm Facility, Houghton, MI, USA - PEATcosm2014_Bin23_10_metaG | ecosystem: Environmental > Terrestrial > Soil > Wetlands > Peat | place... | reverse complement strand
TCGAAGACGATGTATTCGTGGGCCACGGAGTCATGTTCATCAATGATCTGTACCCTCGCGCAACCGAAAATGGCCGGCTGCAAACCGAGGCAGACTGGCAGGTCGTACCAACGCGAGTGAAGCGGGGCGCGTCCATTGGCAGCGGATCAGTCATTCTGGCGGGCATCGTCATTGGCGAAGGCGCGCTGATTGGGGCCGGAGCTGTGGTCACTCACGATGTGCCCGACCACCAGATCGCGAAAGGCGTTCCCGCGCGGCTGGGGCGCAGCGTCCCGCGGAGCACCGTACCGGGGAAGCAGACAACCAAATCGGCGAGTTGACAGGGGGAAATCTTTGGTTCGGATTGGCGTGATCGGCTACGGGTACTGGGGTCCAAACCTGGTGCGCAATTGTTTTGAGGCGACGGGCGCGCAGGTGGCTTGCGTCAGCGATTTGCGAGCAGACCGACTAGCGCTGGTGAGCAGCCGCTATCCAACCATCCAAACCACCCAGAATTTTCGCGAATTGATCGAAGACCCTTCCATCGATGCGGTGGCGATTGCCACTCCGGTTTCGACGCATTGCGAATTGGCTCTCCGCGCCTTACAGGAAGGCAAGCATGTGCTGGTCGAGAAGCCCCTGGCTTCGAACACCGATCAGGTGCAGCACCTCATGGACGTGGCGCGAAAACGAAATCTAGTGCTTATGGTGGATCACACCTTCGTTTACACCGGCGCCGTCCGCAAGATTCGTGAACTTGTCGACAGCGGGAGTCTGGGGGAGATTTATTACTACGATTCGGTGCGCGTGAACCTTGGATTGTTTCAGCACGACGTAAACGTGCTGTGGGACCTGGCGGTCCACGATCTGTCGATCATGGATTACGTCCTGCCGTTCCGGCCCTGCGCAGTCTCAGCAACTGGACTTAGCCACGTGCCGGGAGGAACGGAGAACATTGCCTACCTCACACTGTTCTTTGAAGGCAGCCAAATCGCGCACATTCATGCCAACTGGCTGGCCCCGGTGAAGCTGCGCCGTACGCTGATCGGCGCCAGCCGCAAGATGATTGTCTACGACGATCTGGAACAAAGCGAGAAGATCAAGGTCTACGATAAGGGCATCACGCTAAACAATCATCAGAATCCTGAAAAGCTGTACCAGATGCTGGTGGGCTACCGCACGGGAGATATGCTGGCGCCGCAGATCGAAGGGACGGAAGCGCTGCGCCGCGAGATTGATCACTTCCTGCGTTGCATCGAGCAGCAGGAGGAGCCAGTGACCGGCGGAGGAGCGGGACTGCGCGTAGTGGAAATTCTGCAGGCCGCATCGCAGTCCATGGCACAACACGGCCGTCCGGTGGATTTGCGATTGACCACTTTGGAGGCAACTGCTTAGGCCCGCGAAATAAACGCATCGCAGACATTCATGGCAAATATCAGAGTTCCGTATCTCGATTTGAAAGCGCAGTACCAGAGCATCAAGCCTGAGATTGATGCTGCCATCGCCCGGGTACTGGAGAGCGGTCAATTCGTTCTCGGCCCGGAAGTGGCGGGCTTCGAACAGGAATTCGCAGCGTACTGCGGTGCGTCCGAGTGCATCGCGCTGAATTCCGGAACCAGTGCCCTCCATCTGGCTCTGTTGGCTGCGGGAATTGGACCGGGCGACGAAGTCATTACGGTTCCCTTTACTTTTGTCGCCAGCGTCGCCGCAGTCACCTACACTGGCGCGCGGCCCGCGCTCGTAGATATCGATTCCCGTTCTTTCACCATGGATCCCGCCGCAATCGAAGCGGCGATCACACCGCGCACTAAGGCAATCCTGCCCGTACACCTCTACGGACAAGCGGCCGACATGGACCCAATCATGGACGTGGCGCGCCGGCGCGGACTGGTCGTAATCGAAGACGCAGCCCAGGCTCACGGAGCGAAATACAAAGGCCGCCCCGTGGGCAGCATCGGCGACATGGCGTGCTTCAGTTTTTATCCCGGCAAGAATCTGGGAGCCTACGGCGAGGGCGGCGCGGTCACCACCAGCAATCCTGAGTATGCGCGCACGATCCGCATGTTGCGCGACTGGGGACAGGACAGAAAGTATCATCACGTGCTGCGCGGATTCAATTACCGCATGGAAGGTTTTCAAGGTGCGATCTTAAGGGTAAAGCTGCGCCATCTCGAGCGGTGGACTGAAGCTCGCCTTAAAGTTGTGAGGCTTTACAACGAACTCCTGGCGAACTCTGGACTCGAACTGCCTGCCGAGATGCCGTGGGCCCGGCATGTCTATCACGTCTACACGCTGCGCACCGACGATCGCGACGGGCTGCAAGCCGCTCTGCAGGCGGAAGGAATTCAGACCGGAATCCATTATCCCGTGCCGGCGCATCTGCAGCCGGCGTATGCTGATCTGGGCTACGGACGCGGCGATTTTCCGCGGTCGGAGTCGGCGGCCGAACAAGTTCTTTCGCTCCCGCTATACCCTGAACTTTCGTCCGAGGCGGTCGCGGAAGTTGCCGGGGCGGTGAAGCACGCGGTCGCCCACCGAACGCCGGCCGTCATATCGCGCTGAAGTATTGCGCTGAAGTTTCGCACGGGAGTTGCAAAGCATCGGAGTCGCCCAAGGCAGGTTATGGCTGCATTCGAACTCATTCCCGACATTCTTGAAGTAACCCTGCGGGATGGGTCTTACCTCATCGACTTCCAGTTCACGGCGCAAGATACCGCGACGATTGCGGCCGCGCTGGAGAGCATCGGTTTTCGCTGGATCGAGGTGGGGCACGGCCTGGGGCTGAACGCTTCGCAGTCGGGAAAAGGCCTGGCGGCAGCGACCGATGAAGAATACATGGAGGCCGCATCGCAAGCCCTCAAGCATGCGAAGTGGGGTATGTTCTTTATCCCCGGCATTGGACGAGAAGAAGACGTTCGTCTGGCCGCTCGCTATGGCATGTCGTTCCTCCGCATCGGCACGAACGTTACCGAGACGGCTCAGGCGGAGCCCTATATCGCGCTGGCCAAGGAGTTGGGGCTGATCGTCTCGTATAACGCAATGAAGTCGTATGCGGTATCGCCGGAGGAGTTCGGAGCGGTCGTCGCTCAAGTGCACAACCGGGGCGCGGACATTGCGTGTCTAGTCGATTCCGCGGGCAGCATGGATCCGGATTCGGTTGCGACATACCTGCGGGCGGCGAAGCAGCAAAGCGCGTCGCCTCTGGGCTACCACGGACACGACAATCTTTCGCTGGCCATGGCGAACACGCTGCGGGCGATCGAAGAGGGAGCGGTCCTGGTTGATTCGTCCCTGCAGGGAATGGGACGCTCGGCAGGAAATACGGTCACCGAAGTGTTAGTGGCTATTCTGCAACGGCGCGGAGCGCTACCACACATCGACCTGAAAGCCGCGATGGACGTGGGCCAGGGGCTGATTCAGCCGCTGATGGGCAAACGCGGCGTTGACCCCATGGCCGTGACCGGCGGGCTGGCCAAGTTTCACTCGTCGTTTACCGGAAAGGTGCAGCGCTTCGCGCGCAAGCACGACATAGATGTGCGCGACCTGATCGTGCGCCTTGGTCAGGAAGATCAAGTCTCCGCCCCGGATGAATTGCTGGAACGGCTGAGTCACGAATTGGCAACCCTCAAGATGCCGCGGGTGCTTTCGATTCCCGCCTTTCGCGTGGAATCGGGCAAGGCAAAAACACCGGCTGAAACTTTGGAAATTTTATTGAGGGAACTTCGCGCCCGCGCGGTGAAGGCGGGGAAATTTTCGGCGCTGAACGTCGTTACCGCCGAGAAGCCGGTCGCAGAGTTCCTGGTCTCGGGCAACATCCACGCGACGCAATCGCACGTCGTCGGCTCCGTAGCTCTGGCGAGCGATGCTCACCTCGACATTGTGTTGCGTGCCGCGGAAGGCAGGGTCGACGTCCTGCTGCTGGATGTGGATCGAAAGCCTTTTGGACCCGCGCAGCCGGCGGAAGCCGCGGGAGCGATTCTGAAGAAGACTTCCCTGCTCACCTACCTCGACAGCCGCGTGTGGGTCGAGGCGGTGGAGGACCAGGTTGTCCGGCTGCTGCACGAGCGGCTGAATGACGCTGAAATTGTGATCGCTGGCGACCATCCTCGCAGCCGTTTCCTGGCGTTACGGTTTGCGGAACGCGGAGCGCACGTAAGCTTACTGCACGATCCAGGACCGACGCCATCAGCTCCGCTCGACCAGATTCGTGCGCTGTCCTTGGGTGGGCAGGAGTTGGGACTGTCGTACACGAAAGCAGACGATAGCGCTTCGCCTGAAGCTCTCGCGCGTGCCAGCATGGTCGTAGTATGGCCGGCTGCAACTGCATGGTTCGACCAATCATTCGCACAGCATCTGTCGCGCGACACCTACGTGCTCGACGCGGGGATTGGAACAATCCTGCCGGAAGGAATCACTGAGGCGCAGCGCCGGGGATGCCTGTTGCTGCGAGTTAACATTTGGCCGGCTTTGACTGGAACCCTCTCCGCAGCCCATGAGTCACTGCTAGAAACAACCGACGCTCTAGGGTGGGAAAAGCTCGACGGCGTTCCGGTGGTGGCCGGCGGTGCGATGGGGAAGTCAGGCGACGTGATTGTTGACAGCGTGCACCACCCGACCCATGTGATTGGCGTTTGCGATGGCCAGGGTGGAGTCCGTTTTCGTTTCCACGACGAGGAAGTGGAGCGGGTGCAGCGCGTGCAGGCAGAGATCAACCGGCTGCTCGTTTCGCCACAAGTAACAGGCACGCACGCAGATTAGACCTGAGTTCAAGACTTCTTTTCCATGCATTCCAAACGAATTCTTATTCTCGGAGGCGGTCGCTACAACGTTCCTTCCATTCGAGCCGCTCGGGAAGCGGGTTTCGTGACCCTGGTCGCAGATAAGAATCCCGAGGCACCGGGCCTAAAAGCAGCAGATCATGCGCTCGCCATCGATCTCAACGATTGGGAATCGCTGCTCGAGGCGGCGACTAAGGTCGGAGGAGTGGATGGCGTTGTCAGCATGGCGGAAGTGGGAGTCCGTGCCGCTGCGCACATCTCAGCCCGCATGGGCTTGCCTTCGATCTCAGAGGAGGCCGCAGCTAACGCCACCAGCAAAGCCGCCATGCGCCGCCGCTGGAAGCGCATGGGCAAATACTCCACGGACTTCCAAGTGGTCGACACTTTGGATGAGGCCCGCCTCGCCGTAGCAAGGCTGCGACGATTCCCGTTGATTTTCAAACCTGACCGGAGCTTCGGTGGCTCTCGCGGCGTTACGCGGGCCGAAAAGTTCGAAGACGTCACGAGCGCCTTCCAGTCGGCGCATTCCGGCGGGTTGCCGAACTCAGAAGTGGTAATTGAGCATTGCGTGGCAGGCAGCGAACACAGTGCGGAAGTGCTGATCTGGAAAGGCAAGTCTTCGGTTCTTTGCATCGGCCAGAAGATCAAGTCGCTGCTTCCGTATCGCGTGGACGTCAGCGTACAGTACCCCGCCGAACTGACCGCGGCGCAGGAAGCAAACGTCGCCGAGATGTGCCATCAGGCGGTGAACGCACTGGGATTGACTCAAGGTGTGGCTCATATTGAATTTGGCTACGCCGACGAAGGCCCAGTGCTCTTCGAACTGGGCGCGCGTTGCGGGGGCGGGCACACTCCGCAGATTGCGCACCATGTCAGCGGAGTGAATGAATTTGTCGAGGCCTGTCGAATGGCGTGCGGAGTCCCTCCGAGCCAGTTCGATCCAACGCGACGGCGAGGGGCCGACTACCGCTTCCTGGTGTTTCCTCCGGGCATCGTTAACAGGGTGATGATTCCGGATGCCCTGATCGCTGACGCCACGATTCTGGATGCAGGAGTGACTGTGCGGCCCGGCGACGAAATCCGACCGTTGCGCAGCACCTCGGAACGAGCCGGATTTCTGGTCGCGACCGGCGAGACTCGGCAACAAGCTGTCGAACGCGCCGACCAAGGCTGCCGCGAGATCTCGATCTATTATGCGGACGGCGCGACACGACATGCCGCGGAGTTGGTGGAGTTTCGTGAGTTGGCCCATTCATGATGTCGAACGGAACGATCAATGAGGGGAGTCCGAGCAGGTGAAGAAACACTTGCTGTGTTTGACGCTGGATACCGATCCCGACGGCTTGAATGGCAGAACTCCGAATCGTCAGTCTCTGGAGTGGGCGGGCCTGGAGCAGGTGCAACATCTGCCGGAAGAATTGTCTGGCGTCTCTGGACTGGGGCGCGTACCCATGACCTGGTTCGTCCGAGCGGACGGTCAATTAGAAAGTATCCTGGGGAACGCTGCCTATCTGCTTGAAACCTACGAGCTGTTTTGGACGAGCGTGAAAAACGCAGGCGACGAAGTAGCCTGGCACCCACATCTCTATCGCCAGGAGAATGCGAAGGATGAGGCGGTTATCATCAGTGATCCTCTAGAAGCGCAGGATGAGATTGAGCGTCTGTGGAACATTTTGAAAGCGACGCTCGTGCCAACCGTCTTCCGCAATGGCGAGGGATGGCATGTGCCGGAGACCTACGCCGCCGTCGAGCGCCTCGGATTTCGCTGTGATTCCACCGCGATCCCCGGACGCGCAGGCGGGCTCGGACATCCCATGAATTGGGCCGGCGCTCCGAACCAGCCCTACTTCCCTTTATCTGATGATCTTTGCGAGCCCGGTCCGGCGCGGCCCCTGCTCGAATTGCCGATGAACACCTGGCACTTGCAGGCGCCGCACGACGTTTCGCCGCGGTTGCGGTATATGAATCCGGCGGTGCATCCGCGTCTCTTTGCAAACGCTTTGAAGAACTGGGAGAATGCTTGCAAACTTTTGTCTGCGGATATGTGTGTCTGGGTCATGATCTTTCATCCCGACGAAGTGCTCGCCACCCGAGGAGGAGACGCGCTTTACTCGCGCTCCATACAATCGCTTTGTACGAACCTCGTCGCCCTAGCGGACAGTTTGCGACGCCTGGGACATGACTTTGAATGGGTCACGGTTTCCGGTGCGGCGGAGCGCTGGAGAGGACATCAGCAACGACTGAGTGCATGAGTTCCCTGCTCGCAAAAGCGGAGACGAACGAGATTCTGCAACCGGTCGAGACCGACCTGTTGCGCGACACCGGCGGCGCGGCCATCGAATGGTACGGCCGGGCTGCGACTGCCCTTTATCGCGCTTATACGGTCGCCCGGAAATCAGTTGGCGCAAGAACCCAGCACGCCGAAGTAATTCTGCCTTCTATCTCCTGCGCGACTCCCGCCAACGCCGCTCTGCTGGCGGGAATCGCGCCGAGATTCGCCGACGTCGATCCAGGTTCGGGCATGCCTACCCTGGAGAGCATTCAGCAACGCTGGACTCCTCAAACCTGTGCAGTCGTATTCATCCATCTGTTCGGTCAGACCGCGGACGTACGTCCCTTGGCCGAATGGTGCCGGAGCAAGAACATTCTCCTCATCGAAGATTTGGCGCAAGGTCTCGGCGCTCGACTTCCTGATGGCGTGGCCGCGGGCTCGGTCGGCGATTTTTCGGTTTACAGCTTCAACCCTACAAAGATTTTGGAATGTGGTGGAGGAGCGCTGCTGATTCGTTCTCAGAAGCTTGCTGCTGTCTGCGCGGAATTGGGCGAGTCTGATCCGTTGCCGCCGGAAGTCGACGAGGAACAGGCGAACGCCATTGCCCTCAGCTATCGCAATCTTCACCACTCCCTTGTCGGGTTGTTGCGGGCGAGGTCAATTGATGATGTTTCCACCGCGTTCCTCAAGTTGCAGCCGGCATTTCGGGCACTGTACTTGCGCCGCATGAAAGACCCTGGCGCACTCGTTACCGCGTGGTCACAGTTGCAGCACATCCTTCAGCATCGTTATCGCAACGCACGGCAGTATGGGGAAGTGCTGGAAGAGGGAAATTGGCAACTACTCAGCCAGTGGCAACAAAGCGGCGTTTGCTGGCGATATTCTTTGCTGGTGAATTTTCCCGAGAAGCTGGTCGAATTCAGCGACGCGGTTCGCCGCGATGGTTTTCACGTGTCGAATTTGTACTGGCCAGTGAACGATTTCTTCCGCCCCAGCGATCTCTGCCCAAATGCCAGCCAATTCGCCCGCCGGATCGTCAACCTGTGGGTGGACCGGTCAGTGAATCAGCAGTGGGTGCGAGAATGTGCCCTGAGCGTGCTGAGAAATGCCGACAAGCTTGCAGCTTGACTCCGTTACACTAGAAGCCGAGCTTCATGAATATATGAGCAGGCCCCAACTCAGCATCGTCGTCCCGGTGTTCAACGAAGAGGCTGTGCTTCCGGCGCTGGTGCAGCGCCTGCGCGCGTTCGCGGACCGGCTCAGTCCTCTGGTCACAGAAATCGTTCTGGTCGACGACCATTCCACCGACCGCTCGCCGCAGCTGCTGAAAGAAATTTGCCAGAAAGATCTACGATTCCGCTATGCCCGGCTGGCCAGAAACAGCGGCAGCCATGTGGCGGTCCTCGCCGGACTGGCGCAGACGCGCGGAGAGTGTGCGGTGTTTCTTGCCGCTGATCTGCAGGATCCTCCGGAACTCATTTTGGCCATGCTCGATCTGTGGCGTTCCGGCCATCACGTTGTCTGGGCAGTTCGAGAAGAACGACAAGGCGTTTCGCAAGTCGACCTTTTCCTATCTAACTTTTTCTATCGGTTGCTGAACCTCTTAGGAGAAGTGAATTTGCCGCCGCGTGGCTCAGACTTTTCCCTGCTCGATCGCAAGGTGATCGACGCGTTGGTGAGTTCTGCCGGAAGTAATCCCAGCATCGGTGGCGAGGTCGCCCGGCTGGGCTTCTCATCCGCGCAAATTACCTACACCAAGGAAAAACGGGCCGCGGGCAGCACCAAGTGGACTCTTAAGAAAAAATTGGCAGCGTTTGCCGATGCCTTCGTCTCGTTTTCCTATGCTCCATTGCGCGCGATGTCGTACCTCGGAATGTTGTTCAGCTTCCTGGGATTCGGGTATGCGATCCTCGTTGTAATCTTGCGCCTCATGACTCGCACGCCAGTCCAAGGGTGGTCTTCGCTAATTGTGGTCGTGCTGGTACTTGGTGGCGTGCAGATGATGATGCTGGGTATCCTGGGCGAATACCTGTGGCGAACGCTGGAAGCAGCACGGCAACGCCCGACTTATTTCCTGGAAGACACGTCGGAGATGCGCGCCAGCGCGGATGCAGAGCCACAAAAAGTGGAGCGGCGCTTTGGGACGTAGGTTCCGCGTCGAGTCGGCCGTGGTGGGTGTTCTGATCGGACTGGGATGTGTTGCTCTTCTTCTGCGGCAAGTAGACCTCAAACAATCCTGGAGCGTGCTCGGTCGCCTGAACGGTCCCTTCCTGCTGGTGCCCCTCGCGGTATTTTTCGTAAACCTGCCGTTGCGCGCCTGGCGCTGGCAACTGATTTTTCCTTCGTCCCAGCGTCCCGGATTTGGAACCTGCCTGACGGTGCTGGGCATCGGGAACATGGCGAACTTTCTGTTGCCCGGGCGCGCCGGCGATCTGGCCCGTTGCGTTCTGGTGGGACGCAAGGCTTCGCTCAGCGAAGGCAGCCGTACGCTGGCCACTCTCGCAGTCGAGAAAGTTTTCGATGGCTTGGCGCTGCTAGGAATGGTTCTGTTCTCGGTTTGGGCATTGCACCCGCCGCATTGGGTAATCGAGCTGTTGCAGGTGGCAAGTCTGCTCTTTGGCGGAGCTCTGGTTCTGCTCTTGGCTCTTCGTTATCAAACGCGCACGCTCATCGACTGGGTGTGGCTGTGCTTCCGCTTCGTGCATCTTTCTTCGCTGGAGGAGAAGTTCGACAGCCTGCTCACTTCGTTTGCCGATGGACTCAGCGCAGTGAGTTCCGCCGGGCAGATGTTGACTTTGCTGCTGATGACCGCTGGCATCTGGATCACCGAGGCCGGATCCATTTGGGGATTGGCCGGGGCTCTAGGGCTGGCCGTCTCGTTGAAATCAGCAGTGGTAGCCACGGCCGTTCTGGGTTTGGGCCTGATGATTCCTGCCGCGCCCGGCGGCCTCGGGACTTACGAACTCTTTGGAACGGAAGCCTTCAAGTTGACCGGAATGGCCGCCAGCAGCGCGCTGGCGCTGACGGTAGTAATCCATGCCTGGGTCTTTGTGGCAAACATAGCCGTGGGAAGTTGCCTGCTCGCCATCAAGGGCATCAGTCTGGCGCAACTCAGGAACCGTCTTGAGGTCGAACCTGGCGGAGCATCCACGATTCCTCCATCCAGTTGATTCCTCCGCCTTGATAGAATGATCCTTCCATTTTTTCGATATGTTCCCAGGGGAAGTTTAGTGCAAAACCAGCGTGTTCTGGTGACGGGCGGCGCCGGATTCATCGGATCCGAGTTGGTGCGGCAATTGGCCGCGCGCGGATTCGGCGTGCGCGTCGTTGATAACCTGATCAACGGCCGCCGTGAGAACCTCGACGACGTGCTGGGCGAGAACGTCGGACTCGTCGTTGCCGATGTTCGCGACGCGAAGTCCATGGGGTTATGGTTGCGCGATGTGGAGATTGTTTTCCATCTGGCCTGTCTCGGAGTGCGGCATTCAATTCACTCGCCGCTCGAAAACCACGAAGTGAACGCTTCCGCGACCCTCGGACTCCTGAACGCGGCTCGGAGTAACGGCGTCAAACGTTTCGTTTACGTGTCCAGTTCCGAAGTTTACGGAACCGCCCGAACCGCGCCTATCACCGAGGAGCATCCGACTCTCCCAATGACCGTCTATGGCGCTTCGAAATTGGCGGGCGAGGCATACACTCGCGCATTCTGGGAGACCTATCGCTACCCCACAGTCGTGTTACGGCCATTTAATTCGTACGGCCCGCGTTGCCACCATGAGGGCGATAGTGGAGAAGTGATTCCAAAATTCCTGCTGCGCTGTCTCGCTGGAAAGCCGATGGTCGTCTTCGGGGACGGAACCCAGACCCGCGATTTCACATTCGTCGGCGATACCGCTGCCGGCATTCTTGCGGCCGGAGTTTCGGATCGCTCGGTCGGGCAGACCATCAATCTGGGCAGCGGCAAGGAAATTCAGATACGAGAATTGGCGAGCACGATCGCGCGGGTACTCGGCCGGCCGGGGACGGAGATTATTCATGTCGAATCCCGTCCGGGAGACGTACTGCGTCTGCTGGCGGATAGCTCGAAAGCCAGACAGCTTCTTCAATTCAAACCCACGGTAGCCTTGCGCGACGGGCTAACTCGCCTTCGTGATTGGTACTCAAGCCAGGGCAAGTCGCCGGAACAGCTATTGGAACAGGAAGTCGTGCGGAACTGGGAGCCTCGGGACGTGCCCACCCATGCTTAGAGATTTTGTTCCAGTGGCGCGCCCTCATCTCGGGCAGGAAGAAGTATCGGCTGCCGAACGAGCGATTCTGTCAGGCTGGGTCACGCAGGGGCCGGAGGTTGCGGCTTTTGAACGCGAGTTCGCAGCCTATGTCGGAGCGCCCCACGCCTGCGCGGTTTCCAGCGGCACAACCGCGCTTCATCTCGCGCTGCTCGCTGTGGGTGTGCACCCCGGCGACGAAGTCATTACCGTAAGCCATTCCTACATCGCCACCGCCAACAGCATTCGCTACTGCGGTGCCCGGCCAGTCTTCGTGGATATTGATTCGGCGACGTTCAACATCGATCCACTAAAGATCGAGCCCGCGATCAGCGATCGAACGCGCGCTATCCTGTGTGTGCACCAGATGGGGATGCCGTGCGATCTGAAATCTATTCTCGACATCGCCCGCAGACACGAACTTCCAGTCGTGGAAGATGCTGCTTGCGCCGTAGGCAGCGAAATTCTTTGGCGGCGACAATGGGAGAAAATCGGCAAGCCGCACGCAGATGTGGCATGTTTTTCATTTCATCCCCGCAAATTGCTGACGACGGGCGACGGCGGCATGTTGACTACCGCAAACGCTGAAGTCGATGGCAAGTTCCGCCTCTGGCGCCAGCACGGCATGAGCGTGCCTGACACTGTGCGGCACTCGTCGCGAGAAGTGGTGTTTGAGTCGTACCCGGAACTGGGGTTCAATTACCGCCTCACCGACATTCAGGCTGCCATCGGACGCGAGCAACTCAAGCGGCTTCCTGAGGCGATTGCGCAGCGGCGGCAAATGGCTGCGCGCTACCGAAACCTCTTAGGTGAGATTCCCGGGCTCATTTTGCCCACAGAACCGCAGTGGGCGCGGGCCAACTGGCAGAGTTACTGCGTGCGCCTCGCGCAAGACACGGATCAGCGTGCAGTCATGCAAGAAATACTCGACGAAGGCATCGCGACCCGCCGGGGAATTATGTGCGCGCACCTGGAACCTGCGTACTGCGACCCTGCGACGTGGCGCTGCGCGCAAGCAGAGTCCACGCTAAGCGGACATCACCCAGACCTCGCGGAAAGTGAGCGCGCGCAGAGAGAAGGTGTGATCCTACCGCTGTTCTCCGGAATGACGGAAGAACAACAAGACCGGGTTGCGGCCGCACTGCACCAAGCCTGTTCCGCTAAAAGCAAACGCTGAATGGAAGCCCTCAACCACTCCCCACGCCGGCCTCACGCCGCTGGAAAACTGAAAACCATCCTGTGGATGTTGCTTTTCTTAGCCGCGGCGGAATTCGTCTGGCGGGGGCCCGTGCGGTTTCTGCGGATTCCAGTTGAATGGAACGATCTGTCGCAAAACTACACCGCATCCAGGCTTTGGCTGGAAGGCAAGAGTCCCTCCGATCCCCGCAACTTTGTGAAACTCTGGAAGCAGCAGGCTGGGAGCCGGCTGGAACTCACAGACGGGCGGACTCACCTGGCACCACCTTTGGGGGGATTAGTCGTGATGGCGCCGATCGCAGCCTTTCCCTGGAAGATTGCCAAAATTCTTTGGGTAATCGTGCTGTTAGTTTCTTTTGCGGCGACAGTGTGGGCGTTGGCTCTGGCCGGCGGTCTTCAACGGAATGAGCCTGGAACTCTGGCGTTCATCGCCGCATCTCTCGCACTCGCCCCTTTCCAAACCGGAATCGCCAGCGGGAACCAGACGATCCTTGTGATTGGGCTATGCGCACTTGCGATGTGGGCCGCATCTCTGCGCCACGATGTCGCCGCCGGCGTTCTTTTCGGAATGGCTTGCAGCCTCAAGCCACAAATCGGCGCCTTTCTGGTCCTCTACTATCTGGTTCGGCGACGCTGGCAACTCTTCGGGACCGCCGTCTCCACCACGGCGGGGCTGACCTTAGTAGCGGCTCTCTACTTGCGCTTGCGAGGGGCTTCCTGGTTTCAGGATTATGTTCACAATGCAACGGGGTTTGTCGCGGCAAACCACATTGACGATTTCTCTTCGGCCAACCCCGGCCGCTTCACTCTGATCAATCTGCAGGTCCCTTTCTTTTCCATGACCGGGCAAACCTCATCGGCAAACTTGCTGGCCTTTGCCGTGGGCGCTCTTCTGGTGTGCGTCTGGATTTACTACGTTGTCCGAGGCAAACGGCAAGTCCCGGAATTGCTGTCGCTCAGTGCCATCGCAATCATTGGCCTGCTACCCGTCTACCACCGGTTCTACGATGCTGCGCTCCTCGTTGTGCCGCTCTGCTGGTGCGTGACTCACGCCGTCGGAAAAGATACGGCGATCGCCAAAGGCACTTTGCTCCTGATGACTCCATTCCTGGTTCCCGGAGCAGCATTCCTCGAGCAGTTCGCCGCACACGGCCACGCGTCGGATGCGATCACACATTCCTGGTGGTGGGATTGCATAGTGATGCCGCACGAAGCCTGGGCGCTGCTGCTGATATGCCTGACTTTGCTCTATGGAATCAAGCGTGAGCGAATGAGCGCACAGCCAGGAGAAACCACGGCCAGCTAAGACGCCGCCGCTGGGGCCCTGGCGCGAAGCAGCGCCTGCGATAACTCGAGAATTTTTTCGACGTGCGTTTTCCACGAAAACTCGCGCGACCGCTCCAAGCCGGCAGCCGCCATGCGTGCCGAGATTTCGGGCGACTGGGCGACTCGCGCGACGTTTTCTGCTAAGGAGCCTGCCGAGAATCGCGGGAAATATTCGCCCGCCTGCCCACAGATTTCCTGATGCACCGGCAGATCGGACGCGATGACGGGCAACCCGCACGCCATTGCCTCAACCAACGGGTGCGCGAAGGTCTCCGTGTACGCCGGAGTTACATAAATATCGGCACTGCGGTACAGCAGATGAAGCTGACTGTAGGGGATAGCCCCAAGCTCGGTCACCATATCCTCGACGCCCAAGTCGTTCACCAGCTTCGCCGCCGCCTGGGGTCGATACTCTCCTGGATTCTCTCCCGCGCTCAATTTGCAGGTGAGGAAAAGCTTTACCGGATGATTCGGCAGAAGTTGTCGCAGCATGGGCAGCGCGCGAATCAGTGTCTCGAAATTACGGTAGTAGTTGTAGTGGCTCACGAACAGCAGCCGCAAAGATCCCTCAGCAAGTCTCAATTTCTCCTCGACCTCCGGAGCCAGCGGATTGGACTCGCCAAAAAATGTATCGCGGTCGAACCCGTGGTGAATGGCTTGGATCGGCCTGCCGGTCCAGTGTCGAAGTTCCGCGGCAAAAGCTTCGCTAGGTGCAACCGTGCAGTCGGCCCAGAAAATAGACCTCTTCGCCAGCAGCGCCCGGAGGTGAGTGTCCAGCCATGTGCGGTACTCGCCGCGGGCAATCAGGTCACGATAAAAGTCGGGTGATGTGTACACCGAATTGCGCGAAAGCAGAATCTGTGGAACCGGCGACTTTCGCAGCGCGAGGTTTCCCGCAGATAACAGAACGTCGGCGCCACACCCGCGAATCATCCCCGGCAACTCGGACTGCTCGAACCAGAAGCGTTTCGCCGGAGCAGTCTCCAGTTCCAGAAATTCGATATTGCTCGAAACCCGAAATTCCCGCCGCAGACTCGGGCTGAGCGCAACCGTTACACGCAGCCCTGGCATTGACGCCAGATGCGGAATCACATTGCGGATATAGGTCAGTCCCCCTCCCGCTGACGCGGCCAGGGAATTAATGAACAGATGCATCATCGGTTCAGGTCACCGTCCAGTCGCGCGGCGCTGACGTAGAGACTATCGGCAATGTAGCTCAAAGCGGGCACATGAACACTCAAGCGCCGCAGCCACTCCGACGCGTGGACGATCGCCCTGTAGCGGCGAGGCATAAATGCAACATCGCTGATCTGAGCATTCAGAGAGAAGTAACCGTCCACTGAGACGCTGGCTGGGCCGATCAGGCGTGAAAAGCTGGCCTTGAGCTCGGGGACCGTCCAATACCTTACCTCGAAATCGCGGGGTTCGCGAAAGCCCCGTCGGAGTTCGTGATAGAGACAGCGCAATCCAAAGACGTTGGGCAGTTGCACCAGCGCTTCCCCTCCCGTTTTCAACACGCGGCGAATCTCGGGGAGCACGATCTGCACGTTTTCTTTTGAAAGGTGCTGCAGCACGCTATAGGAGAACACTCTTGAAAACGAACCGTCGGAAAAGGGTAGGAACCTGCCATCGGCCACCAGAAAATGACCTTCGATCCCTAATTGTCGGGCAACGCGGCGCGCGGCCAGAACTCCCTTGATCGAAGGATCGATGCCGACCACCCGATAGCCCTTGCGTGCCGCAGCGATGGCCCAACGTCCCCAGCTGCAGCCGATCTCGAGAAACGTTTCGCCGGCGCTGGGCGGGATCCGTATGTCCGGAATCGGGTAGGACGTGAGACTGCCCACGAGTTGCTGGTAGAGGCCACCATTGGTGGCTCCAATCGTGTTCTTGACAAAGGGATCGATCTCACCGTCGCTCAGGGTCAAGGTTAGTAGCGGGGCGTGCGACAAATCCCCTTCGGCAACCCGCAGGGCTCGATCGCCTTCGATATGCGTTTGCGGTTGTTCCGAAACCAGCAGAATCGGGATGCCTTCGACGACGCTATAGCGGTGTGCACTGGGGCATACCAGCGAGTCGCCCTCGCTGCGCAAGGGCCGTTTGTCGCGTGGGCAGACAATAATCTCAAGAAGTTCAGCGAGCGACGAGTTCATGCCAAGAGCCCGGCTGCGTGGCAGCCTGCTCGGAATGCGCCGGGTGACACGGCGAAAAACTCTACGAACCGATGCATCATCGGCTGGAAGCGACCGCGCCCCAACCCCGCTGTGTCGCTCTGAATCCCCATGCGAAACCAGATCTTGGAACTGCGGCTGGCGCAACATCCACGAAGACAAACGCCAGGCTCCAAAACCAAACGCATAGGTAATACCCCGGAGCAATGAGCCAATCTTCAAAACCGGTGTGAATCAAACCGGCAAGCAAGACCATCGCCAGCGGCACAGCGGGATGGCACGCATTCCCCGTCTTCACCAGCCATGAAATCGTGCGGACGATTTTCTGTACCAGCAGGAACAACAGCAGCGAGAACGGCAGAGCACCCAGAACCCCAACTCCCGAGACGATGGCTAGATAACTGCTCCCGTTTTCCGTCGTCACGTTCGCATTGGAAGAGAACATCGCGTTCTGTTTCCTTGGGTCCTTGGAGTTCTCAACCGTTCCCATCCCAGTTCCAAACCAGGGGTGGATGCGAATACTCTCGATCGCCGCGCGCCACGGCGATTGGCGCGAAGCCAGCAAACCGCCCTCGGTCGCACCTTTGTAGATAACCGACGACTCCAGGTCTGTGACGGCCTCGGAAAAAACCTGCGGTTGAATAAGAGCAGTCGCCGTAACCAAAACGAGGATGATGGCGGCGCCGTTCAGAACCATTCTGTATTTGCGCATCGCGACACACAGGACAGCGGATGAAATCAGAGCCGCTGCCATGCCTGCACGCGCGTGACTATGAAATGCCAGGTACATGCAGACTCCGTACAAAAACAACCGCCGCCGGTGAACCCAGGGCTCTTCGTCCAACAGTATTCCCCAAAGAATCACCGGCGCTCCCACGACTCCCATCACTGCGCCGAGCGAGTTGGGATTGCCCATGGCTTCCGTTCCGATGGCGTAAAAAAACGCAACGGCTGCAACGAATACTTCACATCCGTTCAGCAATCCTGTAAAGAACTTGTTCTCTCGCCCCGTGACGGCCAGCCTCACTCCCGTGCTTCCGTAGAGAAACAACAAAGCAAAGCTTAGGGCCTTCAAGAACGCAACGCTCTTAAATTGGGAGACAGCCGCCGAAACCAGCGTCGAAAGGACCGCAAACATTGCCCCCGTATGAAACAGGCCAAAGTGGTGGCTGCGTTCCTTGAGCATAAGAGCCGCGCCAGCCAAAGCGCCGACGGCAAGAAACGCCCAGCGTGCCTGCGCCCAGAATGCTCCCACCGGCAGATCCACACCCGCGAGCAGAAAAGCCAGAATTACGAGAGGGAAAAAAATCCGCCGGTACAGAAAGACCGCAGCGAATAGGAACTCGAGAAGAACCAGAGCACCCAGGTTGGTTTGGCTCGTGAAATAAACAGGCCGGGAATACGCGACAAATGCCAGCAACACTGGGCCCAGAATGAAAGCGGCGATCAACACGCCTTTGGGAATGCGCTCAGTCACAACCACCTGCTTTCGTTCCAACCATCCTCATAATCCCTTTGGACCATTTCTCCGGCGAGTAGTGCGAAATATGTCGCGCACTGTTTGCGCCCATGGCTGCGCACAGGTCGGGTTGTTCGGCAACGCTTCGCATCGCCAAGCTCAACGATGCCACATCTCGTGGCGCGACCAACAACCCGTTCCAGTTCTCCCTCACCAGTTCGGAGGCGCATCCCGCGGCCCGGCTCAAAATCACGGGTAACCCGCAGGCCATCGCTTCATTCACAACTAATCCCCAGGTATCAGCATAGGTCGGCAGAACCAGAATCGCGGCCAGCGCATAGTAGATCGCCAGCTCTTCCCGCTGGGCAAACCCAGCAAATCGTATCACCCCCGGCGAAACCGAGGCCGCCTGAGCCTCCAATTGCTCTCGAGACGCGCCATCACCGGCGAACACCAAGCCGATCTGCCTACGTGAGGACTCATCCAGTTTGGCATAAGCCGACAGCAATTCAAACACGCCTTTTTCACGCACGAGGCGTCCAGCAAAGAGAAAATAGCGTTCCGGCAAAACCAGATCCTGGCGGTGTGCGGCCGCATTCTTGCGGGCGACCGCGGCGAATGCGGCAAACAGGTCGTTGTCAACTGCATTCGGCGCAGTGAAGATGACGTCTTCTTGAACCTTCTGGTGAACGAGATATTCCCGTGCCGCATCTCCCGGGACAACGAATCCGCTGCACCTGCGCAGGAATTCGCTCTTCAGAAATTCTACGACGGCGTGTCCGCGACGCAGATCCTGCGCATTGCTCTCCGACCAGAGAAAAAACGGAATCTTGCGCCTCCGCGCCCAGCCGAGAGATTGCCAGGACGCAACATAGTTGTATCCTCCACAGAGAATCACATCAGGCGCGCTCGCAGCCAACGCGCGGGCCAAGCCGCGATTCAACAGCAGGTTGTGCTTGCCGAACCGCTTTCGCCAGGATGGCAGCACCTCATACGAAAACTGAATCTCTTTCTTGTAGACCTGCCATTGCCGCAGCGTAGGATCGTTCTCGGCCAGGAATATGACGTGCGAATCCACTTCCGCATGCCGGGCCAGATCATTGAATAGAGGAATACGATAGGGCGAAATAATCTCCGTCAGAATAACCAGCCGGGGCTTCATGCCGCCGACTCCCGGTAGATGCGTGCCAAGCTCTCTGCTTGATGCGCTAGCGTAAATCGCTCCAGGATCGTGTCTCGTGCGGCCGCGCCCAGGTTGCGGCGCAGGGGTTCGTCGCGCAGCAGCATCGCCAGCGCCAGCGTCAGTTCTTTCTCGTTGTCGGGTCCAACCAGAAATCCGTTGGACCCCTGCTGGACGATCTCGGCAATTCCCTGCCCCCGGCAGCCGATCACCGCCTTGCCTACAGACATGGCTTCAAGATAAACACACCCCAGCCCTTCATACCGGCTGGGCAGCGCAAACACGGTGCACCGGCGCATGGCCGCCGCAACCTGCTGCCGCGATTGAACTCCAAGAAAGCGCACGCGATTCCCGATTCCAAGGGTCTGCCCCAGTTGCTGCAGGCGGGATTGTTCCGGTCCGCGTCCGATGATGTCCAATGTCACTGCCGGAAACCCGGAGGCCAGCGAGGCGACCGCGCGAATGAGAACCTCGTGCCCTTTGATCGGGATCAGGTTTCCCACACTCAGTATCATCGGCCCACCCGAAGCGGGTTCGATGCCCGGCGAGAACAACTCCGGATCAACCCCGTTGTACACCACCGAAGTCCGGCAACCTGGCCCCGTGCCTTCCAGAACCTGCTCGCGGACACGCTCGCTCACGCAGATCACCCGGCGCGAGCTCCGATACACGCGCTGCGAAATACGGCGGCACCATTCGCTTGCTCGTCCTTTTACTTGTTCCGTCGAAAAGGCGTCGAGACCATGCACCGAGACCACGTACGGCAGTCCCAGTTCCGCGCTCAAGAGCATGGCGGCATGTCCACAGGGTAGAGGTGCGTGAGCGTGGATCAAGTGAATTGGCTGAGAGCGATGGAGCTTCCGCACCCTCGCGACAATGCGCGCGAAGACGAAAGCACCCGCCACAGGGAGTCCGAACCCTCCCGGCAGCGAGAAGTAACGCAGCCATTCGGCCGCCACACCAGAATCGCTCGCACGTTGCCTTTTCCGATAGACGGGCTGCACCGCAAACACCGTGTTCCGCACGCCCGCTTTGGCAAGCCAATCGACTGGCTCGGAAACGAAGCACCCATTGGTGGCATCCCGGTCGCTGGGATAAAAAGGAGTCAGCGTCAGCACATGCAGATCGCGTCCCACTTCCCTGCGCGGCGAATTGGCGATCGCGCTCATCGGGCAGCCGCGATTTCCAGGTACGCGTCCTGCCACTGTCTGGCGACCACGTCCCAATCGAAACTATTCATGTGGTCGCGCGCCGCTGCGCCCATTCGCTGCCGCAATGAAC
>Ga0181537_10001708_pt1 | contig 19911 bp, 18 predicted proteins | sample PEATcosm2014_Bin_39_FD_119765 | JGI IMG/M metagenome (GOLD analysis project Ga0181537, IMG submission 119765) | Peatland microbial communities from MTU Mesocosm Facility, Houghton, MI, USA - PEATcosm2014_Bin23_10_metaG | ecosystem: Environmental > Terrestrial > Soil > Wetlands > Peat | place... | reverse complement strand
ATTCCTGGAGATTCAGCGTGGTGCGCCGCTCCTCGTCCATTACGCCGATCTTCAGCGAGTAGCGCGGCAGTCCGACCAGCTCCTCGACGCGCTCAAAGATCTGGTTGGCAAAGGCCGCTTCGTCCGGGCCGTGCATCTTCGGCTTCACGATGTAGATCGAGCCGGTATGACTGTTGCGATAGCGACCCAGGCCCTTCAGATCGTACAGGCCGACCAGGCCGGTCACCGTCGCATCCACGATGCCTTCTGGCACCCACTCGCCCTGCCAGCGGATCAGATCGCTGCTCATCAGATGACCCACATTGCGCACCAGCATCAGGCTGCGGCCCGGCGCCGATTGAGTTCGACCCTCCAGGTCCGTGTACCTGCGATCCGGATTCAGGGCGCGCTCGACAAAACCGCTGCCCTTGGCAAAGTGCGCCGTCAGATCGCCCTTGAGCAGGCCGCGCCAGTTGCGGTAGATCGCGACCTTGTCCTCGGCATCGACCGCCGCGACCGAATCCTCCAGATCCATGATGACGCTGATTGCCGATTCGATCTGCACATCGGCGATGCCCGCCGGATCGGTACGCCCGATCGGGTGCTTGGCATCGATCAGGATCTCGATGTGCAGACCATGGTGGCGCAGCATGATCGCTTCGGGTGCCTCAGCACGGCCACGGAAGCCTGCCAGCAACGAAGCATCCGCCAGCGTCGTCTCGGCACCGCCCGACAGACTCACGCGCAGTTCACCGGCATTGATCGCATAGCCGGTGGCATCGGCATGGCGCCCGGCACGCAGCGGCGCCGCCTGGTCGAGAAAGGTACGCGCACGGGCAATAACGGCCCGGCCCCGCACCGGGTTATAACCGCCCGAGCGTGTGGCCCCGTCGGTTTCTGGCAGCGCATCGGTCCCGTAGAGCGCATCGTAGAGGCTGCCCCAGCGGGCGTTGGCTGCATTGAGCGCATAGCGCTGATTGCTCAGCGGCACGACCAGCTGGGGTCCGGCAAGCGTGGCGATCTCCGCATCGACCTGACGGGTAGCGATCGTGAACGGTGCGCCCAGGGGCACCAGATATCCGATGTCGCGCAGCATGGATTCCTGGGCTGCCACATCCAGGGGCTGGCCGCGGCGCGCGCGGTACCAGTTATCGATCTGTGCCTGCAGCGCATCACGGCGCTTGAGCAAGGCGCGATTGAGCGGCACCAGATCCTTAAGCAGCGCGGCGAGGCCTGACCAGAATCGGATCGGATCGATACCGACCTCGGGAGCCACATCCCGCTCGATGAACTCGGCCAGGGCCACCGACACTTCGAGACCTGCGCGTTCAGTGTAGGCCATGCTCACCCGCTCCTGCTCTCTTCCACTGCTGGCTTTTCCGCTGCCGAGCCCGCGCTACCTGCCGGCGACGCTCGCTTAGGAAACCGCGGCGGCTACGGAGCGGGCATCAGGAACATCAAGCCAGCTATTGTAGCCTTGTTTGCGCGCCCGGATTTCGCCAAAAGCGCGGCGGCACGCGCCCTGGGGCTGGCTCATCGCGGTCTGATTCCGCGCCAGCATCCCGGCGCTATCGCACCCCCACTCATGGGTCCGCCCTGCGGACCGTAGCGACAGATCAGCTCGCCTGCTATGTTCTGGGACCCAGAGCGCCCGCCGGGCGCTCGACTCCCGGAGCTCGCCATGGCGGATATTTACAGCTTTGCGGTTCGGAGCATCGATGGCACGGACTCGACGCTCGAGCCCTTCAAGAATCAAGTGCTCCTGATCGTCAATGTCGCCAGCAAGTGCGGTTTCACGCCGCAGTACGCAGGCCTTGAAGCCCTCTACCGCAAATACCATGAGCAGGGCTTTGCGGTGCTCGGCTTCCCCTGCGACCAGTTCGGCCACCAGGAGCCGGGCGATGAGGCCGAGATCCGGAAATTCTGCTCACTCACCTACGAAGTGAGCTTTCCGATGTACGCCAAGATCGCCGTCAATGGCGCCAGCGCCCATCCGCTGTATCAGTACCTGAAGAAGGCTCAGACCGGCCTGCTGGGAACCGAAGCGATCAAGTGGAATTTCACCAAGTTCCTGATCGACCGCGCCGGTCAGGTCGTGAACCGCTTCGCGCCGACCGATACACCGGCAAAGATTGATGCCGATATCGGCGCGCTGCTCAACTGAAGCAGGCTCAGAAGCGGCCGGCGTTGAAGTCTTCTACGGCCTGGATGATCTCGGCGCGGGTGTTCATCACGAACGGACCGTAACGGGCGACCGGCTCCCCCAGCGGCTGGGCCGCCACGACGATTGCGCGGCCACCGCCAGCGGATTCGAGCTTCAGAGCGCTGCCGGCACCGAGCACACCCAGTTCCCCGGCGTTGAGCACCGTCGAGCCGATGCTCACGTGCCCCTCGAACGCGCACACGAACGCGGTATGCGCTGCCGGCAGCTGCAGCTCAAAGCTCTTCGCAGCCTCAAGTGCAACGTCCAGGAACAGCGGCTGCGTGGCAATCCCGGTTATCGGTCCGCTGACTTCCCCGACGCGCCCGGCAATCACCCGCACGCTAACGCCGGGGGCTGGCACCGTTAGGGGAATACGCTCTGGCGGGATGTCCTGATAGCGCGGCGCGCTCATCTTGCGTGCGGCCGGCAGGTTCACCCACAACTGGAACCCGCTCATGCGCCCCGCTTCCTGCTCGGGCATCTCCGAGTGCACGATGCCGCGCCCGGCCGTCATCCATTGCACGCTGCCCGAGACCAGCAGACCTTCGTTGCCCTGGTTGTCGCGGTGTCGCATACGGCCCTCGAGCATGTAGGTCACCGTCTCAAAGCCACGGTGCGGATGCTCAGGAAACCCGGCGATGTAATCAGCAGCGCTGTCGGAGCCAAACTGATCGAGCAGCAGGAATGGATCGAGTTCGGACAGTCCCGCGGTGCCGATCAGGCGCTTCAGGCGCACGCCAGCGCCCTCGCTGGTGGGGCTGCCTTGCACGACCCGCACCACGGATCGGAGCATCGAGGGGATTTCAGGTTTCGCGTTCATCGGTACACTCCCGCTTTTCATAGGGCCGGAGCATCAAACTTTCAAGTCAGGCATCAAAGGGATGGCGCAGCATGATGGTCTCATCGCGATCGGGGCCGGTCGATATGACATCCAGCGGCACGCCCACGAGGCCTTCGAGGCGGCGCAGGTAAGCCTGGGCATTGGCCGGCAACGCCTCAAAATGGGTCTTGCCCACGGTCGATTCGCTCCAGCCCGGGTATTCCTCGTAGACCGGCTCAACCTCGGCAAAAGCGTCGGCGAACATCGGCGGCTCGGACAGCACCGTATCGCCCATGCGGTAGCCGACACAGATCTGGATCGTGTCGAGTCCATCCAGGACATCGAGCTTCGTGATGCACAGACCCGTGACGCTCGAATGCACCACCGAGCGGCGCAGCGCCACCGCATCGAACCAGCCGCAACGGCGACGCCGGCCCGTGACCGAGCCAAATTCATGGCCGACGCGCGAGAGGTGTTCGCCGTAGGTGTCGAACAGCTCGGTCGGAAACGGCCCGGCACCCACGCGGGTCGTGTAGGCCTTGACGATGCCAAGCACGTGATCAAAGGAGAGCGGACCAATGCCGGTACCGGTGGCGGCACCACCGGCCGTGGTATTGGATGAGGTGACAAACGGATAGGTTCCGACATCCACATCGAGCATCGCGCCCTGCGCCCCTTCGAACAGCACATTGGCGCCCTCGGCACGCAGCCTGGCCAGCTCCGCGGTCACATCCAGCACCAGCGGCCGCAGCCGCTCGGCGTAGGCCAGCGTCTCATCGAGCGTACGCTGGAAGTCCACCGGCGCCTGTGCGAAGTAGCGTTGCAGGACAAAGTTATGGAAGTCGAGCACCTCGCCAAGCCGGGAGGCGAAGCGATCGCGCTGGAACAGATCCGCCACGCGCAGCGCCCGGCGCGCCACCTTGTCCTCGTAGGCCGGCCCGATGCCGCGACCGGTCGTACCGATGGCATTGGCGCCACGGGCATGCTCGCGCGCCCGGTCCAGGGCCACGTGCGAAGGCAGGATCAGCGGGCAGGATGGCGAGATGCGCAGGCGCTCGAACACCGGCACACCCTGCTCGATCAGCGTCTGTGATTCCTTGAAGAGTGCCTCGAGCGAGAGCACGACGCCATTGCCAATCAGGCAGCGCACGCCATCGCGCAGGATCCCCGAGGGAATCAGCGACAGGATGGTCTTGCGGCCGCCGATGACCAGCGTGTGCCCGGCGTTGTGGCCGCCCTGGAAGCGCGTGACGGCCGAGGCGCGCTCGGTGAGCAGGTCGACCAGCTTGCCCTTGCCCTCATCGCCCCACTGCGTGCCAATGACGATGACAAACCGGCCCACTAGTGCTTTCCCGAGCTGTGCAGATACTTGAAAAAATCCCCGTCCGGCTCGATCACCAGGATGTCGCCCTCGCGGCCGAGCACCGTGCGGTAGGCCTGCAGACTGCGATAGAACGCGCCGAATTCGACGTTGTGTCCGTAGCCGCGCGCGTATACCAGCGCGGCCTGGGCCTCGCCCTCGCCGCGGATGCGCTGCGCGTCGCGAGTGGCCGCGGCCATGATCTCGGCGCGCTTCTGCTCGGTGTCAGCGCGCGACTTGGCGAGCCCCTCGCTAGCCTCGGCCCGAATCTGCTTGGCCTGTGCCTCAAACTGCGCCTGCATGCGCTGGTAGACGGCCGTGCGCAGATCATCGGGCAGCTCCACGCTTTGCAGGCTCACATCCTGCACCGCCACGCCCAGCTGGGCGAGCGTGCTGTCAGCCTCGGCGAGCGCCGCGCTGGTCAGCATTCCCGCATCCGCGCCGACCACCTGCGCCAGAGTACGCTGGGAGAACAAGGTCTTGAGATTGGCGCTGAGCACGGTGCCGAGGCGCTGTCCAGCCAGATCCTCATTGCCATCGGTCGCCATCACAAAGGCCACCGGATCCTTGATACGCCAGCGCACCAGCAGATCGACAATCAGAGTCTTCTTCTCGCTGGTCAGCACGTTCTCGCCCGGCACCGTCTGCATCAGCAGCCGCCGATCCAGGTGCTGCACGGTTTCGAACGGCCAGCGCAGATGCAGGCCCGGGGCGAAATCGGCGCTCTGAATCTTGCCGAAGCGGCTCAAGACCACGAACTCGTTGGTTCCGACGATAAAGAGCGAGCGCACCGCGAGCGCTAGCACGGCGGCAATGAGCACGAGGATCGCGATGCTGCGTGCTTTCATCTAGCGATCTTCCCGGTCACGGCTGCGAAGCTCATCATCGCCGGGCCGTCCGCCGCTGGCAGCCGCGCCGCTGTCGCCGGCTGGTGCGAGCGCTGACGGGACCGCGCTGCCGGGCGACTGTGCGGTGCCGGCCGCGCCCGGCGAGGCAGTGGCGGCGGATCCGCCAGCCAGCAGCTTGTCGAGGGGCAGATAGAGCATGTTGTTCGCGCCGCCCCGGCCATCGATGATCACTTTGTTGGAGCGCGAGTAGATCGACTCCATCGTCTGGATGTAGAGCTGGTTGCGGGTCACTTCAGGCGCCTGCGCATAGGCGGCCGAGAGCTGCTCGAAGCGGGCGATGTCGGCCTCGGCAGCGGCCACGGCCTGGCTCTTGTAGCTGCCGGCATCCTGCAGCAGGCGGTCGGCCTCGGCCCGGGCGCGCGGCAACACATCGCTCGCATAGCCCTGGGCTTCGGCACTCATGCGCGTCTGATCCTCGAGGGCCTTGCTGACCTCGCGCTGGTCCGGCACAACGGTGTCCGGCAAATTGACATCGGTGATGTTCACCGCCAGCACCTGTACGCCACCGCCGGCGGCAGCCAGCGCGGCCCGCGTCAGCGCGAGCACGCCGTGCGCGAGCGAATCGCGCCCGGCGCCACTGAGCACGTTGCCCAGGGTGCTGTGGCCGACCATCAGCTGCAGCGCACTCTCGCCCGCCACGCGCAACGCCACCTCGGGCGAACGCAGGCTGCCGAGCAGGCGCTCCGGATCGGTGAACTGGTACTGCAGTGTCGCGCTGACGGTCACGACGCTGGCATCGGCACTGAGCAGATGCGCGTGCAGATCGATACTCGATGCATGCCCGACATCGACACGAGTCACGGTCTCGATCGGCCACGGCAGGCGCCAGCCTAATCCGGGCCCGACCACTGCGACATTGCGTCCAAAGCGCTGCACCAGCCCGCGCTCGCCCGGTGCGAGCTGGTAGAACCCGCTTGCCAGCCACACACCAGCCAGCACCGCAGCCGCCAGCAGCGCCGGCAGCCAGCGTCCGCCCGGGCCGCCACCGCCAAAGTTCTGCAAGCGCTGCTGGCAGCTGCGCAGCAGCTGCAGCAGCCATGGATTGCCCGGTGGACTCGGGCGCGGAGTCTTGGCGCGCTGATCATCTCCGGGCGTGTTCCAGGCCATAGTGTTCTTTACGAGAAAGGCGAATCGGTACGAGTGGACGGGCGCGCGCTCAGGCAGCGCTGCTCGGGGCCAAAGCGGCGGATTCTAGGTACGGTTCCGTGCCCGCACAAGTCGCCGCGACCGTGACTGGATGCGCCGCGACGCCCGGCAGGCGCGTCAGGGCCTCAAGCTCGGATTTGGGCAGCTCAACCAGCAACAGCACATCGCCTTCGGGGCCGGTGCGTTCTTCGCGCACGACGCCAGCGGCAAACAGCCGCGCGCGCTGCGCGCCGGCACTGGGCGGCAGCTTGAGCCAGTGGCGGCGCGCGCTCACATCGAGCCGCTCGCCGATCGCGGTGGCCAGCAGCTCAAGGCCGGCGCCCTGCATCGCGCTGATCCACACCTGGGAAATGCGCCCTTCAGCATCCCGTTCGATACGCGGCGTCAGACCCAGCCGGTCGATCTTGTTGTAAACCGCCAGCTGCGGCAGATCACCGGCGCCAATCTGTGTGAGCACCTGATTGACCTCAGCGATGTATTCATCACGCCGCTCATCGGCCGCATCCACGACGTGCAGCAACAGGTGCGCGCTGCGCGCCTCCTGGAGCGTTGACTGGAAGGCGGCGATGAGCTCGTGCGGCAGCTCGCGGATGAAACCGACCGTGTCGGCCGCGACGATCATCGTGCCGCCGGGCAGGCTCATGCGCCGCACCGTCGGATCCAGGGTTGCGAACAGCTGATTGGCAATGTAGGCATCGGCGCCGGTGAGCGCCTTAAAGAGCGTCGACTTGCCCGCATTGGTGTAGCCGACCAGCGCCACCGAGGGCACCGGGATCTCGGCGCGCGTACTGCGACCGGTATCGCGCTGCTGGCGCAGTTTCTCCAGCCGGCGACTCAAGGTGCGCACGCGCGTGGCGAGCAGTCGTCGATCGGTCTCGAGCTGCGTTTCTCCGGGACCGCGCAGGCCAATGCCGCCCTTCTGGCGCTCGAGGTGGGTCCAGCCCCGTACCAGGCGGCTGGCGATGTGCTTGAGCTGCGCGAGCTCGACCTCGAGCTTGCCCTCAAAGCTGCGCGCACGCTGGGCGAAGATGTCGAGGATCAGGCCATTGCGATCCAGCACGCGCCGCCCGGTGAGTTTCTCGAGATTGCGCTCCTGGCTGGGGGACAGCGGATGATCGATCAGGATCACATCCGCGCGCTGTTCGGCCGCGACGGCGCCGATCTCGGCCGCCTTGCCACTGCCGACGAAGAACTTCGGATCGGGTCGCTCGCGTCGCCCGGTAACGGTCGCTACCGCAGTGGCGCCGGCCGAAGCTGCCAGCTGCTCGAATTCCTGCAGGTCTTCGGCGCGAACTGGTGCGCCCAAGCCCACGCGTACCAGTACCGCTCGCTCGCCCGCGCGCGGGCGTTCAAACATACCTCTGCCCGTGCTCGTGCATTACTCCGCGGCGGCCTCGGTGTCCTCATCGCTCGGCAGGCGCACGGCGCGCGCCGGCACGACGGTGGAAATCGCGTGCTTGTAGACCATCTGGCTGACGGTATTCTTCAGCAGCACCACGAACTGGTCGAAGGAATCTATTTGTCCCTGCAGTTTGATGCCGTTGACCAGGTAGATCGACACCGGCACGTGCTCTTTGCGCAGCGCGTTTAGAAATGGATCCTGAAGCGACTGGCCCTTTGCCATAACGTTCTCCTTATTCTCGGCTGTTAGGGGGTCGTTTGGGGGCGCCGAGTTGAATAGACTAATTCTAGCATGATGATCCGGCCCCAGTTACCTGCCCGCAACAAGTTCCTCGGCCAGCTTCGATAAGGTTTCTGCGGTGCACGATTCGTCTGGGTCCAGCCGCATAAGTTCCGTGTCGGTTTTCAGCCACGTCAGCTGGCGCTTGGCCAGCTGGCAGGTCGCCTCCACCGCCTTGGCGCAGGCCTGATCGAGTTCGGCGCGACCTTCGAGGAACTCCCACAGTTGGCGGTAACCGATTGAACGGATGGAAGGAAGATGGGGGCCCAGATCGGCGCGCTGATGCAGTTGCCGGACCTCCTCGAGCAGCCCCGCGCCAATCATGGTAGCAAAGCGCGTCGCCAGCCGTGCACGCAGTGCCGGACGGTCGGAGGGTATCAGGGCGATGCGCAGCCAGCGATAGTCCTGATGCGCGCCGCGCGTGGCGCGCTGCCAGTCCGAGATCGCCCGACCGGTCAGCTGGTGCACCTCGAGCGCCCGCTGGATACGCTGCGGGTCGCGCACATGCACACGCGCGGCTGTGATCGGATCAATGCGCGCGAGCTCCGCGTGCAAGGCGCTCCAGCCCTCGCGCGCCGCGCGTGCCGCGAGCGCGGCGCGTAGCGCCGGCGAGGCCTGGGGCAAAGGCGCCAGACCCTGGAGCAGGGAGCGCAGGTAGAGCATCGTGCCGCCCACCAGCAGCGGGAGGCGCCCGCGCGCGTGCGCCGCGGCGATCGCCGCGCGCGCATCGCGCACGAACTCGCCGGCCGAGTAGCTCTCGGCAGGATCGCGGATGTCGACCAGCCGGTGCGGATGGCGGGCGCGCACCGCGAGGCTCGGCTTGGCCGTGCCGATGTCCATGCCGCGAAAGACCTGCGCCGAGTCGACGCTGATCAGATCAATCGCCAGGCGCTCGGCCAGGCCGAGCGCGTAGTCGCTCTTGCCGGTTCCGGTCGGCCCGGTGAGCACCAGCACCGGCGCCAGTGGCGCCGGGCTTTGCTCCGCGCTCATCGGCCGCGCAGGAACAGCTGATCGAGCTGACCCAGTGACAGGCGTGTCCAGGTCGGACGCCCGTGATTGCACTGGTTGGCGCGCTCGGTCTGCTCCATCTGGCGCAGCAGCGCGTTCATCTCCTCCAGGCCCAGGCGCCGGTGCGCGTGGATGGCGCTGCGACAGGCGATCGTGCCGAGCACGCGATGGGCTGCGCCATCCAGATGGTGCACGCCCTGCCCCTCGGCCAGATCGTGCACGACTGCGCGGATGATCTGCGGCACATCGTTCTGCGCCAGCAGCGCCGGCACGGCGCGCACCGCCAGCTGTCGCGGCGCGAGCCGCTCGAGATCGAAGCCGAGGCGCGCAAAATCCTCCAGCTGCTCGAGCAGGGCATCGATCTCATGCGCTTCGCAGGTCACGGCCAGCGGCTCGAGCAACTGCTGTGAGGCGGCGCGCCCACTGCCGTGGGCCTGCTTGAGCGCCTCGTACAGCACCCGCTCGTGGGCGGCGTGCATGTCGACGATCACCAGGCCGGAGGCATCCTGCGCCAGGATGTAGAGGCCATGCAGCTGCGCGATCGCCTGGCCGAGCGAACCCTCGGCGGCCGCCAGCGCGGCCGGGGCCAGCGCCTCGACCGCGGCGAAGCTGCTGCGCGACCACAATGCCGGGGACGGTTCGCTGATGCGCGCGCCAAAGCCGAGCGGTAGCGCAACGCTGCGGGCCTCACTCGCCCCCGGCGCGCGCGCGGGGAACGCAAGTACCGCGGCCGGCAATGCCCCCGCCTCCGGACGCGTGCGCGCGAGCGTGCGCTCGATCGCACGGAACACATAGTCATGCACGGCACGACTGTCGCGGAATCGCAGCTCGAGCTTGCTCGGATGCGCGTTGACATCGACCAGTCGCGGATCAATGCGCAGGTCCAGTATGTAGGCCGGGTAGCGGCCGCCGTAGAGCACGTCGCGATAGCCCAGGCGCGCCGCGCTGGCCAGCAACCGGTCGCGCACCGCCCGTCCGTTGACATACCAGTATTGCAGATCGGTACTGGCACGCGAGGCGGTCGGCAGCCCGAGCCACCCGCGCAGCTGCAATGCCCCGCCCTCATCGATCGGCAGCGCGCGCGGCAGGAATTCCTCGCCGACAATGCGCGCGATGCGCGCTGCGATCGCCGCCTCGCTCTCGGCCGCCGGCAGTTCGAGCACCACGCGTGCGTTGTGGCGCAGCCGGAAGCCCACTTGGGGGACTGCGAGCGCCAGGCGTTCGGTCTGGCGCAGGATGTGCCCGAATTCGGTCGGCTCGCTACGCACGAACTTGCGCCGTGCCGGGACATTAAAGAAGAGCTCGCGCACCTCGACGGTCGTACCCTCGGGGTGCGCTGCCGGGCGCGGACCGCTCAACTGACCGCCGGCGACCGCCAACTCGGCACCGCTCACTTGCCCGCGCGCGCGCGAAGCAATCCGCAACTGCGCCACCGAACCGATCGAAGGCAGCGCCTCGCCGCGGAAGCCAAGGCTCGCCACCGCCTCGAGATCCTCCAGCGAGGCGATCTTGCTGGTGGCGTGGCGCAGCACCGCGAGCGGCAGTTCGCTGGCGGCGATGCCGCCACCGTCATCGCGCACCCGGATCAGGCCGGTGCCGCCGGCCTCGATATCGATCTCGATCCGCCGCGCCCCGGCATCGAGCGCGTTCTCGATCAGCTCCTTGACCACCGAAGCGGCCCGCTCGATGACCTCGCCGGCAGCGATCTGGTCAATGAGCGTGGCGGGCAGCACGCGGATGGGCATCTAGGCTCCTGGTCCGGAAAAAGCAGAGTTTACACGCGGCGGCAGCGCGCAGCGCCGCTTCAGCCCGGGGGTAGCGCGGGTGCGCTCGCGGGGGCCGGCGCCGTCTCATCATCGCCGCCGTGGCGCTGGCGCGCGAACAGCGTCCCTTCGGGTGGATGGGTGCGAAAGTATCCGGCCAGCCCGCGGCAGATCGCATCGGCCAGGCGCCGCTGGTACTCGGGGGTACGCAGCTTGCGCTCCTCGCCGGGATTGGAGATGTAGGCGGTCTCGATCAGCATCGAGGGCACGTCAGGTGCCTTGAGCACCACAAAGGCGGCGTGTTGCACTTCGCGTTTGCGAACCGCACCGACCTGATCGAGCGCTTCGACGACGCGATCCGCCGCCTCGGTACTGGTGCCGATCTGCGCCGACTGCGACACATCGAGCAGCACGCTGGCGAGCTTGGCATCGACCGTGGAGAGCGAAACCCCGCCCTTCAGGTCCGCGGCATTCTCGCGATCGGCCAGCCAGCTTGCCGCTTCGCTCGAGGCGCCGCGCTCGGAGAGCACGTACACCGAAGCACCGGTGATCTCGGCGTTTGGCACCGAGTCGGCATGAATCGAGACAAACAGATCCGCATGCGCGGCACGCGCCAGGCGCATCCGATCCGGCAGCAGGATGAAGCGGTCGGTATCGCGCGTCAGAATCGCGTGCATGCCCGCTTCCTGATCGATGCGCGCCGCCAGCGCCTGCGCGATGGCGAGCGTGACATCCTTTTCATGCGTACCGGCGGGTCCGGAGGCGCCCGGATCCATGCCGCCATGTCCGGCATCGATCACCACGATGATGTTGCGGTCGCTGCTCGCTGGCGCGTGGCTCGGCGGCAGTGGCTTGGCGGCAGTTTTCGCGACCGCCAAAGGGACCGGCGCAGCGGCTGCGCTCAGTGCCAGCTGCAACACGATGGCGCCGGCGGTGGCTCCTGCCCGCGTGCTCAGCTGATGGCGCACCGGTGCGCGCAGCGGCATCACCAGGCGCAGGGCGCCATCACTGCGCAGCGCCTCGCGCAGCCCGAGCACCGGTCCGGCGGCCGCCGGCGTGTGAGAAGCGGCTGGCAGGCGCGTCGCGGGCAGATCCACGACCAGGCGCCACGGATGCGCCAGCTCAAAGACATGCGGCTGCACCGTGGCGCTCAGCACCAGCGTCAGCGTGGCCGTGTCGTTATCCCCCTCGAGCCCCACGCGTTGCAGCTGAACGGCCGCGCCGGCGAGGCCGCTCCAGCCTGCCAGGCACAACAGGAGCGCCACCGCCAGCTGAGCGCGCGACCGCGAAGCCTGGCGCTGCCTGGGCCGCTGAAGACTGTAATTTATGGCAAACTTATGCAAGCTATAACAATCACTTATTTGGTATATCTAATGTCATTTAGCCGACTCAAAAATAACCCTGGCGGCCTGCATCCATGCCTGCCCCGCTGCCGTTGTGCTCAGCACCTCGGCGATGCGTCCATCAGCTTCACTGCGCAAAGTAACCTGCAGATCCGGCAGCGGCAGCACACCGGCGGCGCGCTCGGGCCACTCCAGCAGGATCAGCGCGCTAGCGCGAAATTCATCGCGCAGCCCGAGCGCTTCGGTTTCGGCGGCATCATGCAGCCGGTACAGATCGACATGGAGCACCGTGCCGGCCGCCACGCTGTAGGGCTCGATCAAGGCGTAGCTCGGGCTGCGCACCGGGCCACTGACACCGAGGGCCCGCAGCACTCCGCGCGCCAGCGTGGTCTTGCCTGCACCGAGTTCACCCCTGAGGTAGATCGAGCGCGCCAGCTGCAAGTTCCAGGGGCACGTGCGCCCGAGCGCGGCACCCAATCGTTCGGTAGCCGCGGCATCCGCCAGCGAGAAGCTCATGTGCCGCCGTTGACCCAGTGGGTCAGGCCGCGCGCCAGCTCCAGCGAGAGCATGCCGCGCTCACCGCCACTGCGTGCCAGTTCATCGCCGGCCAGCGCATGCGCCTGGACCGCGGCGCGCGCGGCCAGCCACGGATCGCCACACTGCGCCAGCACACCGGCAGTCGCCCCGGTCAGCACATCGCCCATCCCGGGCGCGGCCATACCCGGATTACCCCGCTCGCACAACGCCCCGATCCGATCCTGCATGCCGATCAGCGTGCCGGCGCCCTTGAGCACCACGACGCCACCGTAGCGCGCCACCAGCTGGTTGAGCGCGCCGAGCCGGTCAGCCTGCACGGCGCTGCTTGAGATCCCGAGCAGTCGCCCGGCCTCGCCGGGGTGCGGCGTCAGGATGACATCGCCTCGCGGCCGCGTATGGCTTGCGGCCAGGAGGTTGAGCGCATCGGCATCGATCACGAGGCGCTTGCCACTGGCCAGTGCCGCAGCCAGCAGCTCCTGCGCCCACGGGCCCTGACCCAGGCCCGGTCCGATCGCGATCACATCGGCCTTGCTCATGGGGCCGGCCAGTTGCGCCGCGCTCTCGACGCCGAGGCAGATCAGCTCGGGGCGGCCGCTGGCAATCGGCGCGACATTCGCAGCCGCCGTCGCCGTCGTGACCAGGCCTGCGCCAACACGCAGACACGCCTCGCCGGCCAGGCGCACGGCGCCGGGCATGCCCTCGCCGCTGCCAATGATCAGTACGCGGCCGAAGTTGCCCTTGTTGGCACTGCGCGCCCGGCGCGGCAGGGCCCGCGCGATATCCACATCGGACAGTGATTCGAGCAGTGGCTGGAATTCGGCTCCCGGCGGAACACTCACGCCCAGATCATCGAACAGCACGCGCCCTGCATGTTCCGGACCGTGCCCGAGGTGCAGGCCGGTCTTCACACCCACAAAGGTGATCGTGCATTCGGCACGTACCGCGACCCCGAAGACTTCACCGGTGTCGCCATCGAGACCCGAGGGCAGGTCGAGCGCGAAGGCCGGACGGCCACTGCTGTTGATGGCATTGATCGCATCCAGCCACTCATCCCGCAAAGGGGCGCGCACGCCAGTGCCCAGCAGCGCATCGACAATGACTTCCGCCTCATCCAGCGCCGCGGCACTGAACGCCTCGATGCGGCCGCCACCGGCCAGGTAGTCATCGGCCGCGTGGCGCGCATCAGCCTTGAGCGCAGCCACCGGGGTCAGCGCCAGCACCCGCATCGACAGACCCGCGGCGCGCCCAAAGCGCGCCAGCACGAAACCATCGCCGCCATTGTTGCCAGCGCCGGTCACGACCACGATCTCGACCGCCGTCGGCCAGCGCACCCGCAGCGCCCGCAAGGCCGCTTCCCCGGCGCGTTTCATCAGCGTGTAACCGGCGATTCCCGCGACCCGGATCGCATGGTCATCGAGCGCCCGGACCTGCGCGACCGAATAGAGCAGCCTCGGTGGTGACATGGGCGCGATTATACTGGCAAGCAGGAACCCCGATGGCCGATACCCAAACCCTGGATCCACAGGCACTGCGCCGCAGCCTCGAAGAGCGCGCACGCGAGCTGGGCTTTGCCGCGCTTGGCATCGCTGGCGTCAACCTTGCCGAGGATGAGCAGCACCTGGAGCGCTGGCTGGCCTCGGGCCGCCACGGCCAGATGCGCTACATGCAGCGCCATGGCCGCAAGCGCAGCCGTCCCGCGACGCTGCTGCCCGGCACGATCAGCATCATCAGCGCGCGCATGGACTACTGGCCAGGCGAGGCCGCAGCGGCCGAGCAGGTGCTTAAGGACCCTGAAGCCGGCTACCTGTCCCGCTACGCGCTCGGGCGCGATTATCACAAGGTCCTGCGCCGGGGCCTCGGGGCACTGGCCCAGCATGTCGCGGCCTGCGTGCCGGGGCACAACTTTCGCGCCTTCGTCGACAGCGCCCCGGTGCTGGAGAAGGCGCTGGCGCGCGATGCGGGCCTGGGCTGGATCGGCAAGCACACCAACCTGATTGCGCGCGATGCCGGTTCGTATTTTTTCCTCGGTGAGATCTACACCGATCTGCCCCTGCCGGCTGATTCGGCCGCCAGCGCCCACTGCGGCAGCTGCACGGCCTGTCTGGGCGCCTGCCCGACCGCGGCGATCACCGCGCCCTATGAGCTCGATGCACGCCGCTGCATCTCCTACCTGACCATCGAGCTCGAGGGGGCGATTCCAGAGGAGTTTCGCGCGGCGATGGGCAATCGCATCTACGGCTGCGATGACTGCCAGCTGGTGTGCCCGTGGAACCGCTATGCGCGCGCCGCCTCGCACCCGGATCTGAAGACCCGCCATGCACTCGATGCGCCGCGCCTGACGGAGCTGTTTGCCTGGAGCGAAGCGCAGTTCGAGGAGCGCATGCGCGGCTCGGCGATCTATCGCATCGGCTACGAGCGCTGGCTGCGTAACATCGCCGTGGCGCTGGGCAATGCCCCGGGCACGGCCGCGGTGCGTGCGGCGCTGCTCGCGCGGCGCGAGCATGCCTCGGCCCTGGTGCGCGAGCACGTCGGCTGGGCGCTGGCGCGCCACGGGGCATTGCCCGCTTAAGCTACTGCCGCGGCCTGCGGATGCAGGCCGGATTGACGCTACGGGCGGCGTACCTGCAGGTTGTCGATCAGGCGCGCGCCGCGCATGCGTACTGCGGTCAGCACCACCAGATTCTTGCTGAGCCGCGTCGGCGCCTTGAGCGTGTGGGCATCGCACACGGAGAAGTAGTCCGGCTTCATCTCGGCCTTCTCGAGCATCTGCCGCCCCGCGCGTTCCAATGCCGCGAAATCATCTTCACCGGCTCCAATGCGGCCGACGATCGCGAGCAGCGCGGCATGAATCGCCGGCGCCCGCGCCCGCTCCTCGCTCGAGAGGTAGCGATTGCGCGAGCTCAGCGCCAGGCCATCCGGCGCGCGCACCGTCGGTGCACCGATGACCTGCACCGGAATCGCCAGATCGCGCGTCATCTGGCTGATCACCGCAAACTGCTGGAAATCCTTTTCTCCGAATATGGCCACATCCGGGGCGACGATCCCAAAGAGCTTGGCTACGACCGTGGCCACGCCCTCGAAATGCCCCGGGCGAAACACGCCGCACAGGCCCTCGCTCAGGCCGCGCACCGTGATCAGCGTGGGCTGGCTGCCGCCATCCGGATAGATCTGCTCCACCGTGGGCGCGAACAGCAGATCGCAGCCCGCTTCGCTCAGCAGCAGCGCATCCTCGGTGGGCGTGCGCGGGTAGCGCAGGAAATCATCGGCCGGGCCGAACTGCAGCGGATTGACGAAGATGCTGGCCACGACCCGGCCGGCGCGGAAGCGCGCGGCCGAAAGCAGGCTCATGTGGCCGGCATGCAGGTTACCCATCGTCGGCACGAAGGCGATGCGATCGCCCGCACTGCGCCAGGCACGGACACGGGCGCGGATCTGCTCAACGCTCGTTACCGTGTCCATCGACTGCTGAAGTTCAGAAACAGTGCTCGGCGGCCGGATAGGCGCCGGACTTAACGTCTGCGACGTAGCGTGCGACGGCATCAGCACAGCTGGCGGCGCCGTCCATGAAGTTCTTGACGAAACGCGGCTTGCGTCCCTGGGTGATATCCAGAATGTCGTACAGCACCAGCACCTGACCGTTGGTGCCCGGTCCGGCGCCAATGCCAATCACGGGCACACTCACCGCCTCGGTGATCTGCCGACCGAGCGCTGAAGGGATGCACTCGAGCACGAACATGTCGGCCCCGGCTTCCTCGAGCGCGCGCGCCTCGGCGAGCATGCGTGCGCCCGCATCCTGCTCCCGGCCCTGCACGCGAAAGCCGCCGGTCTTGTGCACCGACTGGGGTCGCAGCCCGAGGTGCGCGCACACGGCGATGTCATGGCGCGCCAGGTACTCGACGATCTCCACCTGCAGACCGCCGCTCTCGAGTTTGATGATGCGGGCGCCGCCTTCCTGCATCAGCCGCACCGCATTGGTCAGCGCCTGATCGCGCGAGGAGTAGCTCATGAACGGCAGATCGCCCATCAGGAAGGCGCGCTGGATGCCGCGCGCGACCGCGCGCGTGTGATAGACCATATCCTCCATCGTGACGGGCACGGTCGTGTCGTGGCCCTGAATCACCATGCCGAGCGAATCGCCCGCCAGAATGATGTCGACTCCGGCATGATCGACCAGCTGGGCGAAGCTCGCATCGTAGGCGGTGAGGCAGGTGATGCGCTCCCCGCTCTGGCGCATCTGGGCCAGCGTCGAGAGGGTCACGGGCGGGCGCTCGGCGCCGCGCTGCTGCAGTTGGGCGTACATGGCGGCGCAGAATGACGGAGAAACTCCGGACAATCAACCGGCGGCCCGGCTGGGCCCATGCGGCCGGGCGCGGGCGATCAGATCGCCCGGTTGCGCGGCGGGTTGAAGTACAGCCGCCCGCGCCCCATACGGCGCATGGCCGCCAGCAGCTCCTCGAAATCCGCATCGTTGTTGACCGGATCGATCGCCGCGGCATTGACGATCAGCAGCGGTGCGGCGTGGTACTCGTGGAAGAAGCGGGCGTAGGCATCATTGAGCCTCTCCAGGTAGGCCTTCTCGATGAATTGTTCGTGGCGGATACCGCGCCGGGCGATACGCTCGAGCAGCACGTCGACCGGTGCCTGCAGGTACACGACCAGATCCGGCGCCGGTACATCGGGGACCACCCTGGCGTGCACCTGCTCGTAGAGCCGGTACTCTTCATCCTCGAGGGTCACGCGGGCGAAGAGCCGGTCCTTGTCGAGCAGGTAGTCGGCCACGCGCACCGGGGCAAACAGGCTCTGCTGCTTCATTTCGGCCAGCTGCTGGGCGCGCTGGAACAGGAAGTAGAGCTGCGCGGGCAACGCTCCGGCCCGGGGATTGCGGTAAAAGCGCTCGAGAAAGGGATTGTGCTCGGCCTGCTCCAGCAGCAGCTCGGCACCCAGACTGGAAGCGATCCGGGTGGCGAGGCTCGTCTTGCCGACGCCGATCGGTCCTTCCAGCACAATGAATCGGTGGGGTGTCTTGGCCTCGGGCATGTCGCTCCCTGTCGGTTCGAGTTATTGCAACGCTACGGGGTGCGCCAGATGCCCTCGCCCGAGACGGCACCTGCGAGCTCAGCGACCCGCCCGGCGCCTGGGACGAGCAGGTCCGGGGCCACATCACACAGAGGATACAGAACGAAGTTGCGCTGCACGATCCCCGGATGCGGCAGGCGCAGCGACTCCTCATTAATGACCTCGGTGCCGAACACCAGCAGGTCCAGATCGATGATCCTGGGACCCCAGCGCTCGCGCGGTGGCGTGCGGCCGAGCTGCGACTCCAGAGCGCGCAGCTGCGCAAAGAACTCGCGCACTGGAAGCCGCGTCAGCAGTGCAGCCACGGCGTTGCAGAAATCCGGCTGCCCGATGCTGCCCATCGGCCGCGAACCGTAGTGCGGGGAGCGGCTGATCAGCAGGCTGTGCGGGAGCGAGTCCAGGGCTTCAAAGGCAGCGTCGATGCGGGCCGGGGGATTTTGCAGATTGCTGCCCAGGCCCACGTACGCCGGCACCCAGTGCATCAGGCCGGGCCTGCTCGCCGCCGGCGCCGCCGGCGCCGCGGACGCGCCGGTGCCGGCGCATCGGCGCCGCCGGCTGCGGCCGATGCGGTGCCCTGCGCGCTGCCCTCGGCCATGCGCTCGCGCTCCGCCTCGGGGAGGGTCTGCAGATGCGTCCACCAGGTCGCAGTCTCGGGCGCGGCCAGCCCGAGCGCGGCACGCAACACCAGCAGGTCGTAGGCGGCCCGGAAGCGCGGCATCTCGAGCAGGCGCAGGGCGCGACGACCCCGCGGATGTTCCAGGCGCGGCTGCAGGGCGAACAGGTCACGCACGCCAAAGGCAATGCGGCGGGGAATCGTCACGCGCTGGTGGGCTTCGCGCAGGGCGTGGTCAGTGGCTTCGAGGATCGTGTGCTGCTCGTGCCACTGCTCGCGCGGACGCGACTCGATGAAGGCGGCGATCGGTCCATACAGCAGCAGTGCAAACAGGAACACCGGCGTAACCGGGCGATCGGCGGCCACGCGCTCATCGGTATTCTTCAGGCCCTGCACGAGCAGGCGCTCGACCAGGCCATCGGGATGGGTTTTCAGGTAGCGCCCCACAGCCGGCAGCAGAACCTCGAGCAGTCCGCGACGGCGCAGCGCGGCCAGGCTGCGCACGCCGTGGCCCGTCAGGAACAGTTTGATGGTCTCGTCGAACAGGCGCGCCGCCGGTACGCCGCTCAGCAATTGGCGCAGCTGCGGAATCGGCGCCGCACCGGGACCATCCAGCTCGAAGCCCAGCTTGGCCTCGAAACGTGCCGCGCGCAGCATGCGCACCGGGTCTTCCCGATAGCGTCGCTCCGGATCACCGATCAGGCGCAGGCGCCGCGCCTGGATGTCACCGGCGCCGTCGCAGAAATCCCAGATCGAGAAGTCGGCAATGTTGTAGTAGAGCGCATTGGCGGTGAAGTCGCGCCGCCAGACATCCTCTTCGAGGCTGCCGTACACGTTGTCGCGCAGGATCCGGCCGCTGTGCGAATCGTGCACCAGATCAGTGGAAGCGATCAGGGGCTCATCTTCCTCATCATCATCCAGGTCGAGTTCGGGGCCTTCACCGTCCTCGGCATCGGCATCCGGGATCGGATCTTCACCCGCATCCGGAGCACTGGCGGCACGAAAGGTTGCAACCTCGATAATCTCCTGGCCATACACGACATGCGCGAGCCGAAAGCGGCGCCCGACCAGACGGCAGTTGCGGAAGAGGCTGCGTACTTCATCGGGCAGCGCATTGGTCGCCACGTCGAAGTCTTTGGGGTGGCCACCGAGGATCAGGTCGCGCACGCAACCACCCACCAGAAAGGCCTGGTAACCAGCTTCCTTAAGCCGGTACAGAACTCTCAGGGCGTTAGGGGAAATGCTCTGGCGCGATACCGGGTGCTCAGAGCGGGAAATGATTCGCGGTGCAACCGCATTCACCGCTGGAATGTCATTCAAAGTTCGATCAGTCCGCTTGCTCAAATAGAGAGGGGGCCTATAATACCGCGCCTTTTTGCCTCACCCGCCGAAGAATTGCTCCCTTCGTCTAGAGGCCTAGGACACGGCCCTCTCAAGGCTGGAACACGAGTTCGAATCTCGTAGGGAGCGCCAT
>Ga0181537_10001706_pt1 | contig 19923 bp, 15 predicted proteins | sample PEATcosm2014_Bin_39_FD_119765 | JGI IMG/M metagenome (GOLD analysis project Ga0181537, IMG submission 119765) | Peatland microbial communities from MTU Mesocosm Facility, Houghton, MI, USA - PEATcosm2014_Bin23_10_metaG | ecosystem: Environmental > Terrestrial > Soil > Wetlands > Peat | place... | reverse complement strand
GGTCCGTCGGGAGCGACGGGCGCGCAGGGCATCCAGGGTCCGACTGGCGCGACGGGCGCGCAGGGCATCCAGGGTCCGACGGGCGCCACGGGCACGCAGGGCATCCAGGGCCCGACGGGCGCGACGGGCGCTCAGGGCATCCAGGGCCCGACGGGTGCGACGGGCGCTCAGGGCGTCCAGGGCCCGACGGGCGCGACGGGACAGGGCGCTCAGGGGCCGACAGGCCCGACAGGGCGTACGGGTGGAGCTGGGTCAACGGGCCCGACGGGCCCCACCGGCCCGAACCAGCTCACGCCGTGGACGACGAACATCAACGCGACCGGCTTCTCGCTCTACAACGTCGGCACGGCCACGTATGAGCAGGAGCTGAATAATGGCAACTCCGGTTCGTCGTTCAATATCAACTGGGCCAGTGGTCAGAAGCAGCTTCTGACACTAACCGCGGCCTGTACGATCTCGTTTAGTCCGCCGCTTGGGCCAGCCAACTTCATCCTGCGCTTGGTGCAGGGTAGTGGCGGCGGGTTCACGGTGACGTGGCCGTCCAATGTGTATTGGGTTGGCAGCGTCGCGCCGACGCTGTCTTCTTCGCCCGGCGCAGTCGACATCGTTGCTTTCTACTACAACGGCACGACTTACTATGCCGGTGGCGGGACTAACTATGGCCCGACTGGAGGGAGTGGGCCGAATGCCGGTTCGACAGGGCCGACAGGACCGAGCGGAGTTACGGGCCCGACGGGTGCCGCAGGGCCAGCGTCGACGGTTACTGGGCCCACAGGACGAACGGGTCCTGCGGGTGCAGGCGTAACGGGGCCGACGGGTGCGCAAGGCCCGACCGGTTTTGGAGCCCAGGGCCCTCAGGGTCCGACCGGACCGCAAGGTCCAACGGGGCCCGCAAATGGCCCGACAGGCGCTCAGGGTCCGACAGGGCCTGCGGGCGGCGGAGCTGGCGCGACGGGTCCGACGGGCCCCGCTGGTGGCGGACCCGGAGGGACGGGCCCGACGGGCCCCACCGGTCCGAACCAGCTCACGCCGTGGACGACGAACATCAACGCGACCGGTTTCTCGCTCTACAACGTCGGCACGGCCACGTATGAGCAGGAGCTGAATAATGGCAACTCCGGCGCGTCGTTCAATATCAAGTGGGCTAGCGGTCAGAAACAGCTTCTGACACTGACCGCGGCATGCACGATCTCGTTCACGCCGCCTCTTGGCCCAGCCAACTTCATCTTGCGGCTGGTGCAAGGCACTGGCGGCGGATTCACGGTGACGTGGCCTTCCAATGTGAATTGGGTGGGCAGCGTCGCGCCGACGCTGTCGTCCTCGCCGGGCGCGGTTGACATCATCCCGCTCTATTACAACGGTACGAATTACTACGCTGGTTACGGCCTCAACTACGGTCCGACTGGAGGATTGGGGCCAAATGCGGGACCGACGGGCGCGACGGGTCCGACGGGCCCGACGGGAGCGGCCGGCCCGGCATCGACGGTCACTGGACCCACGGGGCCGGCAGGCGGATCGACGGGCCCTCAAGGCCCCACCGGTGCGCAAGGACCGACTGGCCCCGCAAACGGCCCGACGGGCGCTCAAGGTGCTCCTGGGTCGACTGGTCCGACAGGTCCCGCGGGTGGTGCAGGTGGTGCAACGGGTCCGACGGGTCCCGCCGGTGGCGGACCCGGAGCGACGGGCCCGACGGGCCCGAACCAGCTCACGCCGTGGACAACGAACATCAACGCGACCGGCTTCTCGCTCTACAACGTCGGCACCGCCACGTATGAGCAGGAGCTGAATAACGGCAATTCCGGGGCGTCGTTCAATGTCAACTGGGCAAGCGCACAGAAGCAACTTCTGACGCTGACGTCGAATTGCACGATCTCGTTTAGCCCACCGCTAGGACCGGCCAACTTCATCCTTCGCTTGGTGCAGGGTACCGGCGGTGGGTTCACGGTGTCGTGGCCTGCCAACGTGTCTTGGATTGGCAGTGCAGCGCCGACGCTGTCCACGGGGCAAGGCGCCGTGGATCTCATCGCGCTCTATTACAACGGTACGACCTATTACGCCGGATACGGAACGAACTACGGTCCTACGGGAGGAAGCGGTCCGAGCCCGGGCCCGACGGGTCCGACTGGCGCCACGGGTCCGGTGTCGACGGTTACGGGCCCCACGGGGCGGACGGGCCCGACGGGTCCGGCGGGGCCCGCCTCAACGGTCACGGGTCCCACAGGCCCGACGGGACGAACTGGTCCGACGGGTCCCGCAGGTGTTCAGGGTCCGACAGGACCGACCGGCCCCACGGGAAGAACGGGTCCGGCCGGTCCGACGGGCCCAGGCGCAGCCGTCTCTGTTTCCGGAGAACTGTACACGCTGAGCAGCGACAGCGTTACGGTCACTCCCGGAGGTGGCAGCGGAGCGAGCAGCGTTCAGGTCCCGCTCGCACACTCCACGTCGTTTGCAAACGCCACGGTTGTCGGCAATCAGATCCAAGTCAACTACGCTGGACTGGTCGAGGTACACGCCGTTGTTTCGGCAACGATCAGTGCCGGTCCAGTAACGTCGTTCCTATACGCCAGCATCTTCAAGAACGGCGTTCAGGTTGTCGGTAGCGTCACGGAAGAGCAGGTCGGTTTTGGCTCCAACGAGCAGCAGAACACCGGCATGTCGGTTGTCAGCATCATCGTTTCTTGCAACGCGGGCGATCTGCTCGGTCTGTACTTCGACGACAACCTTGGCGATTCTTGGACGATTGACAACGCTACCCTTTCCGTGTCGAGCGTGGGCGGCGTGCAGGGCCCTACGGGGCCGTCCGGTGGACCAGTCGGTCCTACGGGACCGACTGGCCAAGCTGGTCCGACAGGTCCCGGCGTGGCAGCCGCCATCTCGGGGATGATCTATACGCTTGCATCAGACTCGTCTTCGTTCACCGCAAATGGAGGAAGCGGTGCGAGCAGCGTTCCGGTGCCGCTACTGTACGCGTCCACGGTTGCGTCGAACACCGTGCAGGTAGGCAACACAATCAAGGTGCTGCTGGGCGGGTCGATCAATGTCGTGGCGGAGTTCTCAGGCAGTACAACGGCGGCGGACATATTCTTCTTGGGTATTTCTTATAACGGAGCGCTTGTCACCGGGTCGCAACAGATTACGGAGTCGACCGGTAGCGGCGAACCGGTCGGCTTCTCGGCGTCGTGTATTCTCAATGTGAACGCTGGCGACGTCGTCGGTATGTTTTTCGACGACCAAAGTGCGAGCACGATTGGACAAGACACCTCGACGCTGACGGTGACGAGCGCCAACGGCGCCGTAGGGCCGACGGGAGTGGCTGGACCGACAGGAGCAACTGGTCGGACGGGTGCGGCGGGTCCGACCGGACCGACGGGCCCGTCGTCTGGAGCGTTCCTCAAGTCGTCTGTGCTTACAGCGGCATCGGGTACGTTCACGACGCAGCCGACGACGCAGATCCTCTACATCCGCGGCGTGGCTGGTGGCGGTCAGGGTGGTGGGGTGACCGGCGCAGCGGGTGCAGCTATCGGAGCGGCTGGTGGTGGTGGTGCCGGCGGCTATCTTGAAAAGACGATCACGAGTGGCGTCGCAGGTAACACTGGATACGCGTTTGTGTGCGGTTCCGGAGGCGTGACGGGTACCATTGGCACCGGTCGTGTCGGTGGCAATTCAACGTTTGGACCAGTGGGCGGCGTCACGTACACGTGTGAGGGAGGACTCGGCGGTCCTGGGATGACCGCAAGCACGTCAGCGAGCATCGCCATTGGAGGCAACGGTGGTGCAACATCGCTCAACGGCGACATCGACACCAATGGTGAGCAAGGCGACCCGGGAACAGCAATATCGACGTCTGCCTTTATCTCAGGCGGAGGCGGTACGTCGCAATTCAGCGGCGGCGGCGCCGGAATCAACGTAACCGGCGCAGGCCAAGCTGCTCCGGGTCTTGGCGGAGGTGGTGGCGGCGCGGCGGCGAACTCGGTTGTAAACAGCAAGCCTGGCGGGTCCGGCGCGCCTGGCGCCTGGATCGTCATCGAATACAACTAGTCGAAGCGTCACGATACGGCGGACGACGCCGATGCTTCAGTGAGTGGCGGCGTCATCGTGATCCGTTATCTGGCTCGCCAATCGCATCACGTCTTCGAGCGCGATCGTGACGAAGCACGCCTCACGGTCGTCCAGGCCGGCGCTGAGAACGATGGTGCCGTTGTGAAGCGCCATGCCGGCGACGAACTCGATCCCTAGATGCGGGCGCAGGCGCCATGCGTGCGATAGATGCGTGACGTGGAACTCGTTGTCCAGGCGAACGAACCGGTGAAGGTAGCGTCGTCGGTCGTCGAGGATGACGACCTCGTGGGTGACGACGAGCCAGCCAGCGTCGGGTATGGCGATGACTTGGGAGCCTCCGCGAAGGTGCTCAAGCGCCCGATGAGGCGTGGCGCGCGAAACCTCTTGTGAGAGGCCCGTTTCCAAATCGAAGCGTCGCACAACGGTCGGATCGACCGAGTAGAGAAAGGAGAGAACGCCGTCTCGCACGAACGGCATCCAGTTCTTCTCGTCCCTCTGGGCGGGCTGCACGCAGTCGCGAATGATGCTGCCGTCCTCGGTGATTTCACACACCGTGATGTCGCACGGCATGTGCGGGCTATGGTCGCGTACGGTGGCGCTGGCGAAGAGGCGGTCGCCGACAGGGGCCAGGCGCAAGTCCTCGTAGCCGATCACTTTGGTCGGGAACGTCTTTGCGCCCGTTGCGCTGCGTATGTGTCGGACGTTCGAGAGTGAGTAGTCGTCGGGCGAGACGTCCGCAAGGTAGTTCTCTGTCTTGACGACGTCCTCGTCGTGAGGAGGCATGATGTACCGTCCCTGGTCGTCGATGACGTAGTTGACCGTACGAATGGTCGACACGAGTCGACCGCGATAGACGCACACCGACGGGTTCATGCAGTGGTAAGTACTGCTTGGATTCGTGATCGGGTAGATGCGCGTGCTCTCGGCGAGCTGGGATAGAGTCTTAGCTCGCCGCCCGATGTCGTTTCGCGCTTCCCATTGGACGCCGTCGTGGCTGCGTCGAAGGATCGCGATCGTCTCGGCGTCAGCGCCGTACCGGTGGAACTTGGCCTTCCAGAACTCTTCCTCCGCGCGCTCACGCTCTTCGGGCGTGGACACTGCGAAGCGAAGGACGTCGTAGGGCAACTCGTAGAGGGCAGGCATGTGCCGGAAGCCGCTGCGAGTGTGCCCGATGCGTACGCCTGCGTGGTCGCCCATGGCGATGGACATCTTGGCCCAGTAGGCTGCCTTCTCCTTCTGCCCTGACCGGAAGCTGGCCACCGCGGCGACCCAAGCCAGCTCGGCGATCCCAGGATGGCGTGCGAGTCCGCGAGCGCTCGTCTCGATGGCCTCGGTGTAGCGTTCCTTCTCCAGCAGGATGTTGGCGGCTCGGTAACAGGCCCAGGCGCTCTCCTCGTCCCAGCCACGGAGCTTGGCGCACGACATGAACGCCTCGACGGCTTCGAGCTTGTTGCCAAGCGATTCGAGCGTGTCGCCGAGGTAGTACCACCAGCGCGCGTCGCACGGATTTTTCTTGGTGTGCTTGCGAAGAATACCAACGTCGCGCCGGAGCTTGTGCTGAAACTGTTCCGGCGTCTTCGTGAGTTCCCAGAACGTGAGAAGGCGGAAGCGATCCTGCTCGCCCGTGTCGATGCAGGCTTCATGCGTCGGCCCGACGTACTTGGCGCTGCTGGGGAGCCGGAAAGCGCGCTCCTTCGTGTAGTGGCCGGTGGTGTCTTGCGCGCTGGCTGTGTTGTGACCGAACGATGCAAACTCGGCGCGCACCTCGTCGACGTTCGTGAAGACGAGGCGCTCGTCGCTGTCGAGCACAACTCCCCATGTGATGCCGTCGACGAGCGCCGCGGCCTCGGCCAGATACACATTGCGTGCGGCCGCAAAGTCTTCTCGCCACGGCCACGCACGAACAACGATGGGACGCTCGACTCGTTGGAGCGCGTTCCGTACGTCGGATCGGTCAGGTGACGTGTCGATGACGAGGTGTTCGTCGGCGAAGGCAGCGCTGCCGATGGCCTCTGCCAGAAGATGGGCCTGACCCGCGCCGGAAAGCGTCATCGTGACGATCTTCATGGGATGGAAACCGCCGTGAGCGTAGAGATGCCGAACGAATCGTAGCCGGAGCGATGTATATCATGGCCCAAGCGAAAGATAGCTTGCGCTACGGCGTACGAATGAGGTACTTGTCGGCGGTGGCTGGACGAAAGGCGCGGACGGAACAAATCAACACGCGCCTCGATGTGGACGAGCTGCGGACGTTGAAGAAGCTGGCGAAGATCGAGCATCGGACGCCCGCCGATACGATTCGGATCCTCATCGTGCGTGCCGGCGCGGCTGTCGAGCAAGCGCGCAAGAACGGTTCAGGTACTACGACATGAGGGTATTCATCACGGGCGTGGCTGGGTTTCTCGGCTCCCACTTGGCCGATGCGTTTCTCCTCCGTGGCGATCGCGTGTCCGGGGTGGACAACCTCATCGGCGGCTACCGGGACAACGTTCCCGCGGGTGTCGACTGGTACGAGGGAGACTGCAACGACCTCACCGCGCTGAAGAAGTCGATGCGCGGCGTCGATGTCGTGTACCACTGCGCGGCGACGGCCCACGAAGGCCTCAGCGTCTTCAGTCCGCACGAGAACACCATGCACGGGCACGCGGCCAGCTCGGCCGTGTTCTCCGCGGCGTGCTCGTTGGGAGTGCGTCGGGTCGTCTCGTGCAGCAGCATGGCTCGCTACGGTCGTGGAGAGAGACCGCCTCCGTTCACGGAGGACATGCGACCTATGCCGGAGGATCCTTACGGCATCGGCAAGTACGCGTCGGAGCTGCTCCTGCGAAACCTGGCCGAGACCCATGGCATCGAGTGGGCCGTCGCCGTGCCGCACAACATCTACGGTCCGAGGCAGAAATACGACGATTTCGCGAGGAACGTCGTCGCGATTTTCACGAACATGATGCTTCAGGGTCGACAGCCGTACATTTACGGCGACGGCTCGCAGGAGCGGTGCTTCAGCTTCGTCTCGGACGACGTCGAGCCCCTCGTTCGGATGGCGACGCAGGCCAACGTCGCCGGTGAAATCGTCAACATCGGTCCGGACAGCGAGGTCGTCAGCGTCCTGCACGTGGCCAAGATGGTGGCCAAGCTGCTGAACTTCCCGCTGGACCCCATCTTCCTGAAGGCGCGGCCCAGGGAGGTCCAGTTTGCCCACTGCTCAGCCGCGAAGGCCAAACGTCTCCTCGGCTACGAGCCGAAGGTCTCGTTGGAGGAAGGCGTCGGGAAGACCGTCGACTGGATCCAGGGTCGTGGATGGAAACCGTTTTCCTACCACCGCCTCGACATCGAGATCGACAGCGAGAAGCTGCCAGAAACCTGGAAGAAGCGTCTGTTCTGAGGAGGGGACATCACATGCGTAAGGCGTTGATCACGGGCATCTGTGGGCAGGACGGGTCCTACCTGGCGGAGCTTCTGCTGGGCAAGGGCTACGAAGTACATGGTCTCGTCCGCCGCTCGTCCTCGGTGTCGACCGCGCGCATCGCGTCGATCATGGAGCACGTGAAGCTCCACGAGGGCGACATGCTCGATGGTGGCTCGCTGACGAACATCATCGCCGAGGTCCAGCCGGACGAGTGTTACAACCTGGCCGCGCAGTCGTTCGTGCCGGCCTCGTTCACGATGCCTGACTACACGGGAGAGGTCACCGGGATCGGTGCGGTGCGTCTTCTGGAGTCCATTCGACAGGTGAAGCGTGACGTGAGGTTCTACCAGGCGTCGACCTCGGAGATGTTTGGTTCGACGCCGCCGCCGCAGTCCGAGTCGACCCGGTTCCATCCACGATCGCCCTACGGTGTCGCGAAGCTCTACGCGCACCACATCACGATCAACTACCGGGAAGCATACGGGATGTTTACGGTGAACGGGATCCTCTTCAACCACGAGGGGCCACGGCGCGGGGAGCTGTTCGTGTCGCGCAAGATCGCGAAGGCGGCGGCGCGCATCAAGCTGGGCATGCAGGACACGCTTGCGCTCGGGAACCTGGATGCGCGCCGAGACTGGGGGTTTGCGGGCGACTACGTCGAAGCCATGTGGCGGATGCTTCAGCAGGACAGCGGCGACGACTACGTCATCGCCACGGGCGAGACGCACTCCGTTCGTGAGTTTCTGGAGATCGCGTTCGCGCGCGTCAACGTCGACTGGAACAAGCACGTCCTCATCGACCCGAAGCTCCATCGCCCGGCGGAGGTCAACGTCCTCTGTGGTGACGCTAGCAAGGCGCACAAGATTCTCGGCTGGCGCCCCACGATGGGGTTCCGGCAGCTCGTGGAACACATGGTGGACGCGGAGCTGTCCGCGTTGGCGGCCGGCTAGCACGTGCGCATTGTCGTCTGCCACTCGGCTCACGAGCGCTGCGGGATCCGGCAGTACGGGCAGCAGCTCGACCGTAGCCTGTCGAAGCTCGCCGATGTCCTCGCGTTCGACTACAGCACCCTCGACGAGGCGATGCAGGCGACGCGCGAAGGCGACTGCGTCCTTTTTCACTACGAGCCGCAGCTCATTGGGGACTGGGCGCTTTTTGCCCGTCGCCTGGCGACGCTGCGCGCGAGCGGCTGCAAGACGATCCTCGCGTGCCACTGGTACAGCGAGTGGGTGCCTCACGAGTACGGTCAACTCGTCGATCTCTTCGTTTGCCATCGGTACTACGAGGGGCGGACCTTCGGGCAAAAGGTTGTGGAGGTCCCGCTAGCCTGCCCGGTGTACGAGCCGAAGACGACGCGCGCGGAGCTGCGCGCCAAGCTCGGCCTGCCTGCGCCGGGGGATGCGCTGGTTCTGACGACCGTTGGGTTTCTGACCGCCTGGAAACGCACGCCGGAGGTGGTCGGGTGCCTTCTCGGCCAGCTCCCGGAGACGCCAAGGACATTCGTGCACGTGCAGGCCCCATGGCCGTTCGATGTGGCATCTGCGGGCGCCCAGGAGGAGGAAGCCTTGCTGAGGCTCACGATGGCTCGGTACGAGGGGCGGATGCGGGTCTCGACGGAGTTCTTGCCGGAAGAGGATCTCCTCGACCTCGTGCACGCAAGCGATCTTGGGTTCGTCTTCCATGGTCGAGACACGGACAGTGTCTCCGCCGCCACGAAGCAGTTCGTGTCGGCCCGGACGCCGGTGGTCGTGACGAACTCGACGCACGCCTCGGACATCTTCCAGGGTGTCCATCGGGTGGGAGGTTTCGATCCCACGTTGTTTGCCATGGAGGTTGCTCGTGTCGCAGGCGACGCGGAGGAGCGAGAACGACTCCGAGCGGGCATGGCCATGGAGTACGAGCGAATCAACATGGACACGGTCGCCAAGCGCTATGTAGAGGAGCTGCGCAAGCTATGACGACGCAAGCAAAAACGAAGGTCACGGTAGGGATCCCGACCCTGAACGGTGCTGACCGACTTCAGCGGTGCTTGTGGTCGATCGCGACATGCACCGATCTGGACGGCGTTCGGGTCCTCATCTGCGACGACGGCTCAAGGCCCGAGGTCTTGCAGGACGTCCGGAACGTGGTCGAGGGTGTCCGCATGAAGTTTCCGTCGTTGGAGCTGCTGGAAAACGGCACACGACGAGGAATCGCCAAGAGCTGGAACCGCCTGGCTCGTCACTACGCGGACGCGGAAGTCATCGCTCTGCTCAACGACGACATCGAGGTCGTGAACGACTGGCTGGATGTCCTGGTGTTCTCGGTGATGGAAAACCCGAAGGCGGGGATGGTGGGGCTCAACTCGTACTGCGCGCTGATGAAGACGCAGCACGCCTCTCTCTTCCCGCCGGACACGCTGGAGCATGTCCGGATCCCTCGTGTCGACTATCGGGAAGCGCACCTCATGAGTGGCGGAGGGAAGCTGCTCTCGTCGCAGGGACCGATCTTCGCGCTGCGTCGCTCGGCGTTCGACGCCGTCGGGGGGTTCGATGAGCGGTACGTATGCTTCTTCGAGGAGGTGGATCTCGGCGTTTCTCTTCGGAAGGCCGGGTACTTTCACTACATGTCCAACTACCCGCTCGTGTATCACATGGGCGGCGCGACGACGTCTGACCCCAAGAACATGGACGCGCAGGCGGATCTCGCGAACAGCCGAGCGAAGTTCCTGGAGAAGTGGGGCCAGTCGATGAGCGAGATCCGTCGCGACTTCGGACCCGCGCCGGTGGCTGTGGAGTGGAACTCGCAGATCAAGAACTGGACGTGAGCGTGCTCTCTCTCTGCATCCCGTGTCATCGCGGCGCACCGCGCCTCGCGCAGTTGTTCTCCTCGCTGCCGGCCGACCCGGATCTGGAGCTGCTCGTCTACGACGACGGGTCTCCGCAGGAGGAGGCCCATGCGATTGCGCGGGTCTTCGCGACCGCGCCGATCGCGCGGAAGCGACTCTTGCGCAACGAGCGCAAGCGTGGTCCCGTCGCGGCACTGCGGGACGTGGTCGGCGCGGCATCGGGAGACAGCGTGCTCCAGCTCGACGATGACGTCGTTCTGCCGCCGACATTTCTGAGCACGCTGCGCGTGCTTCTCGCGATCGACAACATCGGCGTGCTCTCGTGGCGAAGCGAAGGCTCGAACCCGGGGCAGTCGAAGCTTCCCACGACGGGCATGCTGCAACCGGCGACGGAGCTGGCGGGGTACTGCATGGCCTACCGGCGCGCCATCTACGACAAGGTCGGTGGCATCGACACGCGTTTCCATTTCTTCTGCTCGGACAGCGACTTCGCGCTCCGCGTCGCGCTGGCCGGTCATCCGTGTTACCGCGTGTGGTGGCCGCTCGTGCCTCACGCGGAGCACAGCTCGGGGGCTGATCCCGGCGCGCGTCAGGCGATGGCCGACCGCGATCTGGAGGCCTTCCGGGACAAGTGGAACGCGACGGGTCCGGAGATGGAGCGAGCGGCGTTGGCGCGTCTACTGGAGGGCTAGCACGACATGATCACGATCGGGATCCCTACGTACAACGGCGCCTGGCGACTGGGCAACCTGCTCAAGTCGATCTACATGCGTACGCCGGAACTGGCTTCGGGTGAGGCGCGTGTCGTTGTGGTCGACGACGGTTCTCCCCAGGTGGAGCAAACGAGGCGTGTCGTCATGGAGTGGAGCAGCAAGATGCCGCTCGACTTCGTCGAGCACGGATCCAACCGCGGGATCAGCGCGGGCTGGAACACCGCCACGCGGTTGCACGGTAGCGAGTACGTGGCGCTCATCAACGACGACGTCATCGTGTCGGAGTCGTGGCTGAAGGCGCTCATCTACGTGCTGGCCAATAGCCCTGGCGCTGGCGTCGTGGGCCAGAACTGGCACGCGTTTCTGGCGGAGGACGTACCGCCGCTGCTGGAGTCGCCGACCTCCGACAGGGCGGTCGTCCCCCGCGATCCGGTGACGAAGGAACACAGGCCGGAGCGGCGGGAGCTGGAACCAGGCAACCCGGGGCGCGTGATGGCGCCGACGGGGCAGCTCTTCGGGTTCCGGCGAAGCGACTTCGACACGATCGGAGGCTTCGACGAAAGCTACAAGAGCTTCTACGAGGAGTCGTGCTTCGGGACGTCGATGGCGGCGGTCTGCAAGAAGATCGGCGTCCAGCTCAACTGGCCGTTCAACTGGCACATGTGGAGCGAGACGTTTCGGACGAACCATGAGCTGGTGGCCAACGAGCGTCTGGAACAGTCACGCGCTCACTATCGGGCGAAGTGGCAGGTGCCGCACGACATCCACGAGTTCGACTACACGAACCCCAAGCACCTCGGCGCCGTCGGCGACGTTGAGGTGAAGTTTCTGCGTGGGCCGACCAACACGCCTGCCGGTGGGGTCTTGCGGCAGGATGGGGCCTTCATCGGCTCGGCGGAGGGCGCATGAGCCGACAGAGCGAGTTCCGCAAGATGTACCCGGACGTGCACGCAGCCGTGTGCGAGTACTTCCCGGACTTCGACTACCGGACGTGCGTCGGGGATCGGAACATCATCTGCCGCATGGACAGCGGCGACGGCAACAAGGTGGGCCATCAGCAGCGCGCGTTCTCCGTCTGGTGGGCGCTCGAAACGTGCGGACCGCTCGATCTCGGCCTCGACATCGGTGCGCATCGAGGTCTGACGCCGTTCGGCATCCACCTCGACAAGTTCTACGACAACAAGAACGCGCATCCGTTCTACGGGGGCGTGACGGGTGCGGACGTCGTCGCGGACGGGACGAAGCTCCATGATCTTTTGCCGCCGTCCACGTTCCCGTGCATCGGGAGCAACCACTCCCTGGAGCACATGCCGGTGAATGGGGACGCGGGCACGGTCGAACTCCTCAAGGGATGGATGTCGCTGCTTCGGCCCGGCGGGATCCTGGCGATGGTGGTCCCGGACAACGACTGGTGGGACGTCATGTCGTCCGATCGCGATCACAAGAACGCGTGGGGCGCGAGGAACTTTCGGCCGCGGGTGCTCGACGCGGTCCTTCGGGACACGGGAGCCACGCTTGTCGAGTACGACACGCTCGACAACCACTACAGCTTCAACGTCGTCGTTCGAAAGCCGTGAGCCCGCCCGCCGTGAAGAAGGTTCTCTACCTGGAGCACCCCGAGGCCGACTTCCTGGCGGCGATCGTGTACATGGGCCTGTGCCAGGAGCTGGGCCCCGAGAACGTCGTCGACTACCCGTACAAGCGCTCCTACCACGGCGAAGTCCATCGCTACAGGACGCCGTATGAGTTCGAGCCGCCCGACAAAATGGGCGAGACGGGACCGTTCGACTGGATGGAGGCGCAGCCCGCGCGCGAGTGGACGCGCGAAGAAGTCGTCTCTCGAATGGCCGAGTTTTCGCTGATCATCCTCGCGTCGCCGCGTCGGTACAACACGGCTGCTCTGGAAGACCTCATCGGTGCGGTTGGGCGCGACCGTATGCCTCCCATCGTCCTGGTGGACGGCGAAGACTACACGGACATTCGCACGGACCTCGTCGATAGGTTCCGCCCCAACGTCTACTTCAAGCGCGAGCTGCTCCCAAACTCGTACTCGGGGTGCCGTCTGGAGCCGTTCGCGTTGGCGTCCCCGCTGCTGAATCCGGTCAAAGAGGTGGAGAAGGACATCGACGTCCTATTTCTCGGCGGCAACACGTGGGCGGCTCGTGGGGAGGCCTGCGCCGCGCTGGCGAACGCGTTCGGGAAACGGTTTGTGGGAGGCGTCAGCGGGCACATCCCGCACAGCGAGTACATGACGATGCTTGCCAGGGCCAAGATCGCGGTGTCGGTCCGTGGCTTCGGTTACGACACGCTTCGGGTGTGGGAGATCCCGTCGTGTCCAGGGACGCTCCTCGTAGCCGACCGCCTGCCCATCTTGCGGCCGGCCCCGCTGATCGACCGCAAGCACGCCCTCTACTTCACGAGCCCGGAGGAGCTGGTCGAGGTAGTGCGGAGCGCCCTGGAGGACGAGCCATGGCGGGCACGGATCGCGAGGGCAGGCAACGATCACTGGCGTGAGCATCACACCGCGCGGGCCCGGGCGCGGCTGCTTCTCGACATCGCGGCGGATAGCTGAGGCATCCGTGCGCGTCCTCTACTTGGAGCACCCGACGCCGGATTTGCTGGCTGCCGTCCTCTACAAGGGCTTGTGCGAGGAGATCGGCCCCGAAAACGTCGTCGACCACCCGTGGAAGGCGATCTATCACGGCGTGGCCTACGAAGGAGAGGGGTCCGTTCACCACCAGTTCCCGTGGTTGCCGGTCGTCACCGCCTGGCAAAGGAGCGACGAGGTGATCGCGGAGTCTATCGGGGGCTTCGATCTGGTCGTCTTGGCATCCCCCAGGCCAGACAACACGGCGGCACTTCAGCGGCTCATCGACCGCGTCGGTCGGTCGGCGCTCCGCAAGCTCGCGTTGGTCGACGGCGAAGACTATACGGCGACGCGTTGGGACCTCATCGAGAGGTTTCGTCCGGACGTGTACTTCAAGCTGTCGATGGTGCCATCGCCGTTCGAGGTGTGGGCGACCGAGAAGGCGCGCGTGGAGGGGTCGGTACGGGTCGTCCCGTTCCCGTTGGCGTGCCCGACCGCGCCCATGGCGCCAGAGCCCAAGACCATCGACGTGGCCTTCCTCGGAGGCAACTACTGGCGTCCGGCGGCCCTTCGGAGGGAGGGGGTCGTGTGGACGGGGCCGTCCGAGCGCGAGTACAAGGCGGCCCTCGATGCCAGATTGTCGCGCGAGTTTCGCTCGTACCTGGGATCGGTCAAGGAGCGCCCGATCCCGCACGGCGAGTTCATGTCCCTCCTGAACCGTTCGAGGATCGCCATCTGTGTGGGGGGTCACGGCATCGAGCCCATGCGTACGTACGAGATCCTCGCGTGCCACGAGACCATGCTCGTTCGAGAGCGGATACCGGTCATCGCGCCGCACCCTTTGGTGGAGGGCGTCCACTGCGCGATGTTCGACACGAAGGACGGCTTCGACCACGAAGAGGTGGTTCACGTGGTCCGCCGTCATCTCGACGACGAGGACCGGCGGGTGAGGATCGCGAAGGCCGGCAACGCTCTCCTGCGGGAGCGCTACACACCTCGGGCGCGAGCCCGCCAGCTCTTGTCAGAGTCCCTCTGAGGGGCTTTCCAGCATCAGGAAAGGGCATCCATGAAACGACTGAGCCGTGACGAGATTGCCGCCGTTGTGGACTCGGCGCCGCCGCCGGGCGACGCGGAGAGGCTGCGCCACATCGGCCAGAGCTGTGGGCAGATGTTCGGGTGGGTTGCTGAGCCGGACCAGGCCTTCTTGGTCGACTGGCTGCCGGAGGCGGCCCGCCGCTACCCGCGTCAGCCTATGCGGCTCGTCGAGGTCGGGACGTTCGCCGGGTCGACGGCGCGCGGTCTCATCACGCTGTCGCGAGGTGGGTCGATCATCTGCATCGACAACTTCATGGACATGAACTCCCAGGTGCTGAACCACCATCCGGACGGGCAGTCGTACTGGAAGGCGACGATCGAAGGCAACGGCCCGGACTACACGGAGTTTGCGGAGCTGCGCGTGGGAGACAGCGGTGCTCTCGGAGAGGTCTTCCAGGGGGAGATCGACCTCGGCTTCATCGACGGGGCTCACGACCGCGCGTCGGCATTGCGCGACCTGCGTCTGTACGGAGCCCACATCGTTCCGGGTGGCTACTGCCTCGTGGATGACTACGACATGCCCTCGGTGCGGAGCGCGTGCGCCGAGTACTTCGGGGATGTGTGGCGGGTCGTGCGTACGCCGTCTAGCGGAACGGCCAAGATTCTGGTGATGCAGAGGAAGGGATGACTTCGATGAACGTGCCCAAGATTGCGTACGTGTTGCCGCTTCGAACGCGGCTCCAGTTCACCACCAACGCGTTGCCGTCGCTCATCCGGCACTCGTCGCAGCAGCACGAGATCATTCTCGTGCTCGACAAGACGCCGTACGAGTTCGAAGTGCTTCGGCGATCGGACGTGTACCCGAGGAGCGATGTTCCTCGGCTCGTCAGTGAAGATCAGGCCGGACGCGAGAAGGTGTACCGCTGGATCGATGCGCACCGCCCGCTGCTCGACGAGTACAAGATCAACGTCATGGAGTTCCATGGGGACGAGACCCGATGGACGGGTGGTCTGCGTGCGGCGGCCGCCATGAACATGGGCACGGCGGCGGCGACCTCGGACTGGGTCGCGGTCTTCGGTGACGAAGACTGCGTGTTCATGCAGAACTGGGACAAGGTCTTGTGGTCGGCGCTCCAGGACCATGATCCGATGCAGTACGTGTCGCTGCCCGTCATGGTGATGACGCAGATGCGCGACCCGTACCCGGAGACGGTCAGCCCATCATGGATCCATGCGCAGCGGAGCACGTGCTGCCATCAGCTCACGTTCCCGCTGGCCAGAAAGCACGCGGAGTCGTTGACGAGCGGCAGGCTCTCGTACGACTCGATGCTTCGGTTCGCCGAGCGTGCCAAGATGGGCGGCTGCGTGAACGAGCGGTGCGGTGACCGCCGCATGTGCCACTGGGTGCCGATGCTCATGCACCGGAAGCTCTTCGAGCGCGCTGGGGGCTACCCGACGAGCGACCAGGCGGCGTCGTCGTTCGACCTCGTGTTCGACGACACTCTTCGAGCGATGAACGTGACCAAGCGGATGCCGCTCGATCACATGATTTTGCACACCAAGCACTACGTGCACATCAGCGATGACCTGGACAACATGTGGGGCGACAAGGAACTGCTCGCGTCCATCGGGCCCGAGAGGTACTGACCGGTGGCGACAGGCCCGTTCTGGCCGCATGCCGCGTCGGCGGACTGGTGGGACGGGCCCGACCGTTTCAAGCGCATCAACCGGGCCGAGGTGTCCAGGATCCAGAACGAGACCGCACTGCGCCTACTGGGCGCGCAGTCAGGTCGAAAGCTCGACGTGGGAGGACCCTCGTGTGGGGATGACGCGGAGACCATCAAGAGCGTCTACGAAGGATGGGACATCTGCAACGTCGCTCCGAGTCATCCGGCGGTCACCATCACGTGCGACGCCTGTGCGTCGCCGTTTAGCGGCGAGCTATTCCGGGTGGTCGCCACGTTTCACGCGATCGAGCACATGCACGACCCTGGTCAGTTCTTGCGCGAGAGCGCGCGCATCCTGGCGCCTGGAGGTCTCCTCTACATCGTCTGTCCCCACAAGGCTTTCGTGTCCCACGACATGAGCCTGATGGCTCTGGGCGAGCGCTGCTACAGCGAGTGGTCACCGGACGAGCTGCTGAAGCTGTTCGGCGAGACGCTTCCGACCTTCAAGTTGCTCGGCTTCAACACGAGGCAGAACAAGTTCGACTTCGAGATTTTTGCCAAGAAACCGTGATCGGTGGCGAGGTGGCGAGGCATGACGTCCGGTGGCGTACGGGTGTACCATACCCCTATGGTTCAGACGCCAACCGCGAAGGTCCCGTACGTCAGCTGCGCAAAGTGCGCGCTACGGCATGACGCAACCTCGTGGCGATCGCTGCGGTGCGTCGGTGGCGGCGTTCGTGGCACCTCGACCAACGGCCATGGGGTCGCAACGCACATCACCCAGACACGCCTATGCTCTTGCGGTGACAGCATCACCGTGGAACTCCCATTGCCACCGGGCACGACACCGTTCCAAGGCGACTGCATCCTCGCGCTCTTCGGGACGGGCCAGGCCGCGGCCGAGCCCGCGCAAGCCACCTAGCGCTTGCTGGCGCGCAGGATGAAGCCGGGTAGCTCTCCCTGGCCCATCGAGTGCTCGAAGCGCTTGGCGGCGGCTCCTGCGTAGAACGGGATCTGGAGTGTCGTGCGAACGTCTCGTTCGACCCAGTCACGGAGCGTGACGATCTGCTCGCTCGTGAGGTGGTCTGTCCAGACGTAGGAGTGGTATCCGCCGGAGGGGTCGCCCTTGTAGTAGTCGGCGACCTGGCGGTAGTCGACGTCGTACGAGTGGAGCCGATCGCCGGACTTCTTGCAGGTGTACGTCCAGGCATCAGGCACCGACTCGTGCGGTACGGATTCGTCGTAGTAGGGCGTCCCCGGGTAGGTCGTGATGACGGTGCAGTCGAAGTCGTCCGGCTTGACGGCGACGAGCCAGTCGCGCACGGCGCGGATGGACTCTTCGGTCTCGCCCGCATGCCCGACGCTCATGAGCGCCTTCACCTTGATGCCGTACTTGTGGCAGATGGTGACGACAGCCTCGTTGTCTTCCAGCGTGGCGTTCTTCTGGATGTTCTTGAGGATGCGCGGGCTCCCAGACTCAAAGCCGCAGAGCAACCATCGGAAGCCGGCGCGATACATGGCTTCGGCCTGCTCCTCGTTGAACAGCTCTGCCTTGACGAACCCGCGGAAGCGGAACTCGACGCCCAGCCTCTTCTGGAGCGCGTCGAGGGCGTTCATCAGGTCGACGACGCCCTTGTTCACGTTCAGCTCGTCGTCCAGCAGCATCTGGGCGGTAAGGCCGTAGGTGCGATAGAGGTGCTCGACCTCGGCCACGATGGACTCTGTGGTCCGCGTACGGATCCGGCGCAGCATCGCGGAACTTCGGCCGCCGCAGAAAACGCACTTCATCGGGCAGCCAAGCTGCGCGATCATCGAACCGGCGGCGTGTCCGTCGAGGTTGTAGTGGTAGCTCGCGACGTCCACGAGATGCCGGGCAGGCATCGGTGTCTCGTTGTAGAAGGCGCTCGTCATGAAGAGCGGTCCTCGTGGCTCGTCGGCGTCGATGATCTTCGGTGCATCCTCTCGGATGGCTTCGAAGATGGCGGTCTCGCCGTCGCCCGAGACGATCACGTCGAACATGGACTCCAGGGCGGCCAGCGCGTCGTGGGCTCGCCCTGCCGTACGCCCAGCCTTCTCCGCCACCTTGACGGCGGAATGGACGACCGTCGCGTGCGGGCCACCGAGAACGACGCGCAAGTCGGGGCGTTTGGTGCGGATCCTCTCGACGATCTTCGTCACGGCCGGTAGCTGCGGGGTGGTCGCGGTGATGCCTACGACCTTGGCGGCCGTACGTTCGAGGTGCGCGTCGAGGGCCTCCAGGTAGTTGGCGATGCCCGAGAGGTCGAGCATCTCGACCGCGCCCCCGGCCTGCTCCAACATGGCCGCGACGCGAAGGATCCCGAGAGACATGAAGACGCGTTCGTCGAGCAGAAAGATCGACGGCGGTGTCACCAGTAGGACCGGCACCTCAGCGGCAACCGCGCGGATGCGCTGGCGCGTGGTGAGGTTCTCGGTCGGTAGCGTGGTCAACGCGGCGACCATACGATTCCCATACGATTTGTATGTATATCAGTGGGCCGTCCACGGTTGGAAGCCGTTTCTCGTCGGGACGCGTGCTGGCGCTGGCGGTGTCGTACAAAGTCCGGCTAGACTCGGCCCGTGGAGACAGCATGCGTCTAAGCGTCTTCGGCGCGGGGTATGTGGGTCTCGTGACGGCGACAGGTCTGGCCGAGCTGGGCCACGACGTGCTCCTCGTGGACATCGACCAGGAGAGGATTGCTCGGCTGCGGGACGCGGTGCTGCCCATCTACGAGCCGGGTCTGAGCGATCTTGTTCGGCGCAATGCGCGTGCGGGGCGCCTTCGCTTCGACACGGGTGTGTTCGCACCCTTCGACGAGTCGGACGCCTATTTCATCGCGACCGGGACGCCGCCCAAGCCGGACGGGTCGGCCGACATCAGTGCGGTCCTGGCCGTGGGCGATGTCGTGGCGAAGATCGCCAAGCGCGACGCGTTTGTCGTCGTCAAGAGCACCGTTCCCGTGGGTACATGCGACGCCCTTCAGGCAAAGATCGACGCCCGTACGGTCGCTAGCAAGCTGGAGGTCGTATCGAACCCCGAGTTTCTCAAGGAGGGAGCAGCTCTCTCCGATTTCTTTCGACCCGACCGGGTCGTGATCGGTGCGCGCAGCGAGAAAGCATTTGCGACGCTCCGTTCGCTTTACGCACCGCTTCAGATCGCAGGCGAGTGCGTGGTGAGGTGCGATCCGCGTTCCAGCGAGCTAATCAAGTACGCCGCGAACGCCATGCTCGCGATGCGGATCTCGATGATGAACGAACTCTCGCGGCTGTGCCACGCCACAGGCGCGGACATCAGCGCCGTACGTCGCGGTGTGGGTAGCGACGCGCGCATCGGTAAGAAATTCCTCTACGCGGGACCAGGCTACGGCGGCTCGTGCTTCCCGAAGGATGTGCAGGCGCTAGCCGCTCTGGGGCGCGTGCACGGCGTTCCCATGCGGATGGCGGAGGCCACGCACCTTGCTAACGAGGAACAGGCAAAGTTCCTGGCGAAGCTCGTGGAGTCGGCAGTGGGGCCGCTGAAGGACAAGATCATCGCGATCTGGGGTCTTGCCTTCAAGCCCGAGACCGACGATGTGCGTGAGTCCCCGTCGATCAAGCTCGCCTCGACTCTTCTG
>Ga0181537_10001705_pt1 | contig 19924 bp, 22 predicted proteins | sample PEATcosm2014_Bin_39_FD_119765 | JGI IMG/M metagenome (GOLD analysis project Ga0181537, IMG submission 119765) | Peatland microbial communities from MTU Mesocosm Facility, Houghton, MI, USA - PEATcosm2014_Bin23_10_metaG | ecosystem: Environmental > Terrestrial > Soil > Wetlands > Peat | place... | reverse complement strand
GGGCTGCTCGCTGGCGATCACGCGCTCCTCGCCGAGCAGTCGATTGACTAGCGTTGATTTGCCGACGTTTGGGCGGCCGATGACCGCCACCCTGATTGCCCCGTCCTCCTGCGGCGACGGGGATGGCTGCGGCTCCAGGCCGCGAAGCGCGCCCTCCATGAGCTCGCCCAGTCCCATGCCGTGTGCGGCGGCGATCGCCCACGGCGCGCCCAGGCCGAGTCTGTGAAAATCCGCCGCAATCAGATCCGGGTCCAGGCCCTCAGCCTTGTTCAGCGCCAGCACGACGGGTTTCCCGGTGCGCAGCAATTCGCGCGCGATGAACTGATCCTGGGTCGTGAGCCCGGCGCGCGCGTCGACAATCAGGATGATTCGATCGGCCTCCGCCACGGCCTTTTCGGTCTGCACGCGCATCTGCACCTCCAGTGCGCTGGCATGCTCGATCAGCCCGCCGGTGTCGATCAGTACGCAGGGCACGGCGCCGACGCGGCCATAGCCATACTGGCGATCACGCGTGACTCCGGGCACGTCGGCGACAATGGCAGCGCGCGTGCGCGTCAAGGCGTTGAACAGTGTGGACTTGCCGACATTGGGCCGCCCGACAATGGCGAGAATGGGCAGCATCGGCGCCGGCCCGGGCTCAGCCTCCGGTCGCGCTCGGCGCCGCCGGCGGGGTGCGAAAGGCGGTCAGATCCCCGTCGTCACCGAACACGAGCAGCAGATCACCCGCGACGAGCGGCGCGCCGGTGATGCGCTGTTTGCCGTCCCGGACGCGCGCCACGATGGCACCCGAGCCCGCATCGAGCCAATGGACCAGACCGCTGAAGTCCGCGACGACGATACGCCCGCCGTAAATCGCCGGCGCCGAGAGCTGGCGTCGCTCCAGCGCCTTCTGCCGCCATTGCTCGGTGCCGGTAGAGCGATTCAGGCTCACCACATCGCCCTCCGAGGTCGTGACATAGACGGCGTTTGCGTCTACGGCAAGCCCGCGATAGCCCGACAGATCGCGCGCCCAGACGATCTGACCGCTATCGCGCACGAGCCGCGCGATGCGCCCCTGATAGGCGATCGCGAACAAATCATCGCCATCGGTCTGCACCGCCGCATCGATATCGATCAGCCGGCGCAGCTCCGTATTGCCGTGAGGCTGAGCGACGGCGACGTCCCAGGCCGTGGCACCACTGCCGCGGGTCACGGCGAGCAGGCGACCGTTGTCGAAGCCGCAGATCACCAGATCCCCCGTCAGCAGCGGCCGGCTCGTGCCGCGCAACGACAGGCGCGGCACCTGCTGATCGACCAGCCAGTTCTCGTGGCCATCGGCTTCCGCAAGGCCGAAGAGCTTGCCATCAACCCCGCGCACGACGACCAGGCCGCCGCCAACCGCTGGGGCCGCGAGAATCTCGGCGTTGACGCGCACGCGCCAGCGCAGCGCGCCATCCTGCTGCGCCAGTGCAATGACTTCGCCCTTTGAGGTCCCGACTACGACCAGCCCGTCGGCCGCGCTCGGGCCGCCGGCCAGCGGCGCGCGCAGCTCGCGCTGCCACAGGCGCCGGCCGCTCGCCAGATCAAAGGCTGCAATCGCGCCCTTGTAACTGGCCGCAAAGACCTTGTTGCCCTCCACCGCAACGTTCAATCCGACTCGCAATTTCGGCGCCTCGCCGCGCACTCGCGTGTGCCAGACCGCCTTGATCTGGATGCGGTTGACCAACGGCACGAGTACTGCGGGTCGCTCGGGCTTGTCGGTGCAGCCCACCAGTAGCGCCAGGGCGCACAGGCCTGCGGCCAGCAGGATCTTGGGCTTGCTCACGGGTGGCTCAGCTCGTTGATCTTCAGATCCAGCAGGCCCGTATCGACCGTATTGGCGCCATTGGCGCGCGCCGCACGATATTGCCTGAGTGCGCCATCGCGATCGCCCCTGGCGAGCAAAGCATCCCCGCGCGCCTCGGCATAGCGGGCCGCGAAGGCGCCCGCATCCACCGCGTCGAGGGTCTTGAGCGCCTCCTCGGGCCGACCCTGCGACAGTTGCACGCGGGCGAGGCGCAGGCGCGCGATCAGGGCGAGCGCCTGATCCCGCGTCGTCTGCAATACGTACGTGAGTCTGGCGGCCGCTCGGTCGAGCTCCTGGTTCTCGACTTCGATGCGCGCCCCAGCCAGCTCGGCCTGATCGGCATAGGCCGAGCTGCCGTAGTCCTTGGCCAGATTGTCAACGATCCTCAGGCCGCCAGTCAGATCGTTACGACTGAAGGCCTGCAGCACTTGCTGGTAGCGTGCCGCCGCATCGAGCGAGCGCTGTTCGGTGCGAGTCTGCCAGTAGCGCCAGCCGCCCATGGCCGCGGCTGCGAGGGCAACGATCGCGAGCAGCCACGGACCCTGCTCGCGCAAGCCGGCGAGCACGCGCTGCCATTGCTCACGATCGTCCAGATACTCTTCCACTTGAATGTCTCTCCCTACAGCGACGCTGCGATCCGTTCGGCCAACATTTCCACGGGACAATCGATCTGACCGCCTTCCTGGCGCAAAGGTTTCACCGCGGCCACGCCGCGATCGAGCTCCTCATCGCCCAGGATCACGGCCAGCCGTGCGCCGCTGCGATCGGCGCGGCGAAACTGCGTCTTGAGATTGCCGCCGCCCAGATTGAGCATGACACCGTGTCCCGGCAACGCATCGCGCAATTGCTCGGCCAGGCGCAGCCCCGCGCGCTGCGCGCGCTCGCCGCTCACCACCAGGTACACATCCGGAACACTCGCCGCCGGCAGGCTGCCCGACTGGCGCAATAGTGCCACGACGCGCTCCATCCCGAGCGCAAAGCCAATCGCCGGAGTCGCCTCGCCGCCGAGCTGCCCGATCAGGCCGTCGTAGCGACCCCCGGAGCACACGGCGTCCTGCGCACCGAGCGCATCGGTGATCCATTCGAAGACCGTGCGCGAGTAGTAGTCCAGTCCGCGCACGAGCCTCGGATTCACGACGTAGGGGATACCCATCGAATCGAGCGCGGCGCGCAGCTCGGCGAAGTGTAGCCGGGATTCCTCATCCAGATAGTCGCTCAGCAGCGGCGCGGCCTCGATCAGCCCCGCCATGTGCGGGTTCTTGCTGTCGAGTATGCGCAGGGGGTTGCCCAGCAGCCGGCGCCGGCTGTCCTCATCGAGCGCACTCTCATGCGCGCGAAAATACTCGACCAGCTGCTCGCGATAGCGCGCTCGCGCGGCCGGTGTACCGAGCGAATTGATCGTCAGTTGCACGCGCTCGAGCTTCAGGGCGCGCCACAGGCGCGCGCTCAGCGCGATCAGCTCAGCGTCAACATCGGGGCCGGGGTAGCCGATGGCTTCGACATCGATCTGGTGAAACTGGCGGTAGCGGCCCTGCTGCGGCCGCTCATGGCGGAACATCGCCCCGGCGCACCAGAGCTTGTGCCGCTGCCCGCGCAGCATGCCGTTCGAAATCACTGCGCGCACGATGCCGGCCGTAGCCTCCGGACGCAGCGTCAGGCTGTCGCCGCCGATGTCCTGAAAGCTGTACATCTCCTTCTCGACGATATCGGTGAACTCGCCGATCGAGCGCTTGAACAGCTCCGTGTGCTCGATGATCGGCACCTGCACCTGCTCATAGCCGTAGGCATCCAGCACGGCGCGCGCGACCTGCTCCAGATGGCGCCACGCGCCCATCTCGGCGGGCAATACATCGTTCATGCCGCGCACCGGCTGAATGGAATTCGTCACGGATCACCAGCGAAGTGCGTGCGGCTTAGGGATTCGGCGCAGACTGCGGCGCACCGTCGGGCGTGCTCGCCGCGCTCACGGGGCTGCCCGGCCGGGCTCGCGCCGTATGCGGCACACGCATGGCCCACCAGATCAACGCGAGCACCACGACGATCACGGCGGCCACCGCCGCGGCGGCCGGTGGCACCGTCAGTGCGCGTCCTGAGCGCACGTTACCGCGTGCGATGCCCTTGAGGTAAGCGGCCTCATCAAGGCGCATCGCGCGAGCGCAGGCCACCTCAATCTCGCTGGCTGGCAAACCGAGCAGCTCCCCATAGCGGCGCAGATGGCCGCGCGCGTAGACCAGAGCCCCCAGCGCCGCGAAATCATCGGCTTCCAGTGCCCGCACGGTGCTGACATCCAGATGCAATTTATCGGCGACCTGCAGCAGACTCCACCCGGCCCGCTCGCGCGCCACCGTGAGCTGCATCCCCGGCGTCTCGACCCTACCCTGCGCAGCCTCGTCGCTCATCGTGGGCTTTGATTGAGGCTCGCCGCGAGCGCATGGGATTGCTCGGAGTCGGGGAAATCGCGCGCCAGACGCCGGGCGTAGCCATCGGCCGCCGTCGGGTCGCTCTGGGCCTGGGCGATGCGCCAGCCCAGGAGCAGCAGGTCAGCGTTGGAGGTGTTGTTCATCAGATAAAAATCGATACGCAGCCTCGCGGAAGCATATTTCTGCTGCGAGAAGTCGAGGTCCGAGGCCTGGTATACGGCCTCGGCGTAGGACGGATTGGAGCGCAGTGCGCGCACGAACAGTTCCTGCGCCTCGGCATCATGATGGGCCTGACGCGAGCACACCCCGGCGTTGGTGAAGGCCGCCCAGGGGGAACGGTACAAGGCGTTGCTCGCCGCTTCCTCAAAATTGCGCACGCCCTCGGTCGCGCGATTATGGCTGCACAGAAAGACTGCGTAATTGTTGAGCAATGCCGGATCGTGCGGCGCCAGCGAGAGCGAAGTGCGATATTCCTGATCAGCCTCCTTATCCTTGCCGAGGCGCTCATCCAGCAGTCCCAGGGTGCTGTGGATCTGCGCATTGTGCGGATCCTCACTGAGCGCGCGCTCGAGCTTTTGCTTGGCGAGCGCCAGATTTCCCTGCTGCAGATAGCCGGCGCCAAGCTGCAGATTCACCGCGGCGGCCTGACTGAGGCGGCTGGGCTCATTGCGGGGGGGCAGCTTGTTACTCTGACAGGCGCCGATCCCCAGCGCCGCCAGTACCAGCAAGCCCTCAGCAAGCGGCCATGTCCGCTGCGGCGAGACGCCGCGGCTCGCGTTGCCCCTGTTCATGGGCTCGCCCCTGCGATCGCACGCGCCTGGGCGCGGCCGACGCGCGTGCCCAGCCGCACCAGCGTGCGATCGAGCACGCGGCCCACGAGCTGGCCGCAGGCCGCGTCGATGTCTGCACCGCGCGTGCGCCGCACGGTCGCCAGCATGCCCGCGCGCAGCAGCTCGTCACGAAAGCGCGCGATGGTGCTCTCGGCCGAGCCACGAAAGCGCGTGCCGGGGAACGCATTGAATGGGATCAGATTGACCTTGGCCGGATGACCGCGCAGCAGCCGCGCGAGCGCGTGCGCCTGCGACGGCGCGTCGTTGATGCCCTCGAGCATCACGTATTCGAAGGTCACGCTGCGCCCGTTGCGCTCGTCGACATAATGCCAACACGCCTCGAGCAGCTCGGCGATCGGATGCACCCGATTGATCGGCACAAGCTCACTGCGCAGGGCATCGTCCGGCGCATGCAGCGAGACGGCGAGCGCGACGTTGCTCTCCTGCGCGAGCCGGTAGATCTGCGGCACGAGACCCGAGGTCGACAGCGTCACGCGGCGGCGCGAGAGGTCGAAGCCAAGATCATCCAGAAAAATGTGCAGCGCAGGAATCACGTTGCGCAGGTTCGCGAGCGGCTCGCCCATGCCCATGAGCACAACGTTGGTGACAATACGCTCGCCGCCGGGCTTGAATCCGAGCTCGCGGTTTGCGAGCCAGACCTGGCCGACGATCTCAGCCGTGCTCAGATTGCGATTGAACCCCTGCTGCGCGGTCGCACAGAACGCACAGTCCAGCGCGCAACCGACCTGCGAGGAGATGCACAGGGTGCCGCGATCGGCCTCGGGGATGTAGACCGTCTCGAAGGCCTGGGATGAGTCGGCGCGCAGCAGCCATTTGCAGGTGCCATCGCTGGCACGCTGCACGGTGAGGATCTCGGGCAGTGTGATGTGCGCCTGCTCGGTGAGCTGCGCGCGAAAATCCTTGGCCAGATCGCTCATCTGATCGAAGCGATCGCAGCCGCGCTTGTAGATCCAGTTCATGAGCTGGCGGGCGCGAAACGGCTTGGATCCGAGTGCGCCGCACCAGGCCTCGAGCTGCCCTCGCGGCAGGTCGAGCAGATTAACGCGCGCCGCTGCATCCGCCGCTATCGTCGTTGCCTCGGTGCCGTGCATGGGCATGCTGTGCTGCCGCGCGTCAGGTGCGCTGACAGATCTCCGTGGCGTTGAAGAAGAATCCGATCTCGCGAGCGGCGGTCTCGGGCGCGTCCGAGCCATGTACGACATTGGCCTCGATGCTCTGCGCCAGATCAGCGCGGATCGTGCCGGCGGCAGCCTTGGCGGGATCCGTGGCGCCCATGATCTCGCGATGCCTGGCGACCGCGTTCTCGCCCTCCAGCACCTGCGCGATTACCGGTCCGGAGCTCATGTATCGCACCAGCGAGGCGTAAAAGGGCCGCTCGCGATGCACCGCATAGAAGAGCTGTGCCTGCTCCACCGTGAGCCGCAGCATGCGGGCCGCGATAATGCGCAGGCCCTGGCTCTCATAGCGCCGATAGACCTCGCCAATGAGGTTGCGCTCTACGCCGTCGGGCTTGACGATGGACAGGGTGCGCTCGAGCGCCATGATGAGCTCCGTGCCGAAAAACGGCCGGCAGTATAGGCGCGCAAGGCTCGGTGGGGCAATCCAATCAAACGCGGAAGTACCGGTGTTTTAAGGGATTTCAGACCGTAAAACTCTCACCGCAACCGCACTGCGCCTGCACGTTCGGATTCTCGAAGCGGAAGCTTTCGTTGATCCCCTGGCGCACGAAATCGATCCGCATGCCGTCGAGCGCGGCCAGACTGGCCGCATCCACGTACACCTTGACCCCCTGGGATTCGAATACGCGGTCATCCACCCGAGCCTCATCGGCGTAATCAACCACGTAGCTGTACCCAGAGCAGCCGCTGGCCTTCACGCCGACGCGCAGCCCCAGGCCCCGGCCACGAACGGCCAGGCGGTCGCGTACGCGCTGCGCTGCCGACTCGCTAAGGGAAATAGCCATAACTCAACTCTCCAGATAATTCATTTTACTACGTTTAGCGACAATGATTTGTCACACTGGGTCAATCCCGCGAGCAGTGCATCCTCCACCACCAGCAGCCGTCCGAGTTTAGCGGGCGGCACGCCCAGATGCTGGGCCCACGCGATCGGATTGCCGGCCTTGAGCCCTGCCAGCGACTGGCCCTCGAGCGAGCGTGCCAGCCACTCGCAGGTCGCGAGCGTATGCGGGCAGCCGTACGCACGATAGCGCACCTCGAGCAAGCGCTCAGCGCTGATTCGCAGCCAGAAGCGCACGCGCGTGCCGAGGGCCTCCAGCCCGGCCTCGCCATGCAGGACTCGCGCACCCGCACGCTCGGGGATGTCCCCCGCATGATCCAGGGCGCCGAAGAGCTCACGGATCTGCGGCTCGAGGCCGTCCACCGGCGGGGCCAGCTCGCTCAGAGCCGCACGGCGCGCAGGCGCCGCACCTCGCGCGTGAGCGCCTGTACGGCCCGCTCAATGTCCGCCACGCTGCTGAAGCGCCCCAGGCTGAAGCGCAGCGAGCTCTGGGCCAGCTGGGTGTCACGGCCCAGCGCGCGTAAGACATAAGATGGCTCGTCGCTGTCGGAGTTGCAGGCCGAGCCGCTGGAGAGGGCCAGCTCGGGCAGCCCCGCCAGCAGGCTCTCGCCCTCGACCCCGCTGAAGGACACATTCAGGATCCCGGGCACGCGCTGGGTCGGATGACCGTTGAGCAGCGCGCCCTCGATGCCGCGCAGTCCCTCCCAGAGCTGCCCGCGCAGTGCCGCAATGCGCTGCGCGTCTGCAACCTGCTCGGCGCGAGCGAGCTCGCAGGTGAGTCCAAAGCCGACAATCTGATGCACAGCCAGGGTGCCTGAGCGCAGGCCGCGCTCCTGTCCGCCGCCATGGATCAGCGGCTGCAGCGCTGCGCGCCACTCAGGCCTGAAATAAAGTGCGCCGATGCCCTTGGGTCCATGGAGCTTGTGTGCCGTGAAGCTCAGCAGATCGATGGGCGTGCGGCGCAGATCGATGTCGACTTTGCCTGCGCTCTGCGCGCCATCCACATGCAAGGGCACTGAGCGCTCGCGGCACAGCTGCGCGAGCGCATCGACGTCCTGCAATACGCCGGTCTCGTTGTTCGCGTGCATGAGCGAGACCAGCACGGTGTCGGCCGCGATGGCGGCGCGTACTTGTGCCGGGTCAATGAGCCCATCGCGATCGGGGCTCAGGTAGCTCACCCGGAAGCCTTCCCGCTCGAGTTGCCGGCAGCAATCGAGCACCGATTTGTGCTCGGTGCGCGCTGTGATCACATGCCTGCCGCGCCGGATCGCGGCGCGCGCGATGCCGAGTATCGCCAGATTGTTCGATTCGGTCGCACCGGAGGTCCAGATGAGCTGGGCGGCTGGCGCGCCGAACAACGCCGCGGCCTGCGCGCGCGCCTGCTCCACGCGCGCACGCGCAAGGCGGCCGTAGTAGTGGCGCGATGCCGGATTACCGAATAGCGCCGCGTGCGTGAGACACTCACTGATCGCGGCGGCAACGCGCGGATCCACCGGCGTGCTGGCCGCGTTATCCAGGTACACCGGGTAGCGCGCAGCCATCGCGGCGGCCGCAGCTGCTGTTGCAAGCGCTGCTGTCTCATGTGCTGCTGTCACACGCCCTCCCCGGCACGGCGTCGCCGCTGCTGCACGGCGGTGAGAATGCCGCGCAGTATGTTGACCTCGTTGGCATCGGGCTCGGCGCGCTGCACGAATCTGCGGATGCGGTTCATCAGATGAGTGCCGCGTTCGGTGCGATCGCGAAAATCGATCTGCTCGAGCACCGTGGCCAGATGTTCGTAGAGCCGCTCGAGCTCCCCGGGCTCGGCGAGCGGCGCGGCGCGCGGCTCGTGCGTGGCCAAATCGACGTTGCGCGCACGCAGGATCTCATAGCTTACGATCTGCACCGCCATGGCCAGGTTCAGCGAGGGGTAGGCGGCATTGGCCGGTATGCGCAGCAGCGCGTGCGCGCAATTGAGCTCCTCGTTGCTCAGGCCCGTGCGCTCCGGACCGAACACTACTGCCACCGGCTGGCGCGCCGACTCGGCAACCAGACGCTCGATGGCCGCACGCACATCGAGCACGCGAAAATACTGATCGCGCTCGCGTGAGGTCGTGGCGAGCACGAAGCCGCAGCCACGCAGCGCACTGCTCAGATCGGCCTCGACCCGCGCGCGCTCGAGCACATCATTGGCGCCCGATGCGCGTGCACTCGCCTCGGCGTGTGGAAACAGGCGTGGCCGCACCAGCACGAGCTCCTCGAGCGCCATGTTCTTGAGCGCGCGCGCGGCCGCGCCGATGTTGCCCGGGTGCGAGGTGGCCACCAGCACGATGCGAATTGAGTCCGACACGACCTGTTATCCTAATCGTTTATCACGCTCCAGGCGCCGAAGTCACGCTGCCATGCATCCCCTGCTCAACATTGCAGTGCGGGCCGCCCGCCGTGCCGGTGAAATCATCGTGCGCAGTCTGGTGCGGCTCGAGAGCCTGGAGATCACGTCCAAGGGCCGCAACGACTACGTCAGCGAGATCGACCGTAGCGCCGAGCGCGAAATCATCGATATCGTGCGCAAGCACTATCCCGAGCACGCCATCCTCGCCGAGGAGAGCGGCCGCAGCGGCGTTAACGACACCGTCTGGATCATCGATCCGCTGGACGGTACCACTAATTTCCTGCACGGCTTTCCGGTGTTCGCGGTCTCGATCGCGGTCGAGCAGCGCGGCCGGCTGGAAATCGGCGTGGTCTACGACCCGATGCGTCAGGAAGTGTTCACCGCGGCGCGCGGCGCGGGTGCGCATCTGGAGAATCATCGCATGCGTGTGAGCAAGCAGCGCACGCTCGAGGGCGCGCTGCTGGCGACCGGTTTTCCATACCGGCAGGACGAGCCTTACGCGGACGAGTACTTCGCGATGCTGCGCACCCTGTCAGCGCAAGTCGCTGGCATCCGGCGCCCGGGATCGGCGGCGCTTGATCTGGCCTATGTCGCCGCAGGTCGCGTCGATGGCTTCTGGGAACTGGGTCTGAAGCCCTGGGACACGGCTGCGGGCACGCTGCTGATTCAGGAAGCCGGCGGTCGCGTCGGGACATTGGATGGCGCTGTGTATCAGCTTGGGGCAAACATCGTTGCCGGTGCGCCAAAAGTGTACGAGGCGCTGATTCTTGCGCTGGCACCGCACGTACCGGCGGCGCTGCGCGGCGTGTGAGTGTAGAGTGGCTCGGCTTAAGGCCCTGCGACAGGAACTGTGCATGAGCAACAACGGACTGTTCGTCACCAAACCGATCCGCGAGTATCAGCAGGAGGCCGAGGGCAAACAGCTCGTCAGGGCACTGGGTATCCCGTCGCTGATTGCGTTCGGCATCGGCGGCATCATCGGCACCGGCATCTTTGTGCTCACGGGCCTGGCAGCCGCACAACATGCCGGCCCAGCCATCGTGATCTCATTCGTCATCGCCGGCATCGGCTGCATGTTCGCGGGACTGTGTTATTCGGAATTCGCCGGCATGGTGCCAGTGGCCGGCAGTGCCTACGCCTACAGCTATGCCACGCTCGGTGAGTTCATCGCCTGGTTCGTCGGCTGGAACCTCGTGCTCGAGTACATGATGGCCTGCTCCACCGTCGCGGTCGGTTGGAGCCGCTATGCGGTCAACCTGCTCGACTACTTTGGCATTAATTTCATCCCGAGCTGGCTGAGTTCGGCGCCCTTTGAGGCCGGTGCAACCGGCTTCCAGGTGCACCGCACCGGCGCCATCGTGAATCTGCCCGCCATCTTCATCATCGGCCTCGCCACCGCGCTGTGCTACAAGGGCATTCGCGAGTCCGCCGTGGTCAACATCATCATCGTGGCGATCAAAGTCTCGATCGTGCTGGCGGTGATCGTATTCGGCGCCTACTACGTCAATCCAGCCAATTGGGTGCCCTACATTCCGCAGAATACCGGTGTGTTCGGCGAGTTTGGCTGGAGCGGCATATTCCAGGCGAGCGCCATCATATTTTTTGCCTACATCGGCTTCGATGGCGTCTCCACCGTCGTACAGGAGGCAAAGAATCCAGCGCGCGGCATTCCAATCGGCATGCTCGGCAGCCTCGGGATCTGCACCGTGCTCTACATCCTGATGTCGGCTGTATTGACCGGACTGGTACCCTATGTGCAGCTCAACGACGCTGCGCCGGTACCGGTCGCGCTCGAAGCGCATCCGCAGCTCACGTGGCTGCGGATCTGGGTTGACTGGGGCGCGCTGGCCGGGCTGACCTCCGTCATCATCACGATGATCATTCCACAGGCGCGCATCTGGCTGACGATGTCGCGCGATGGCCTGCTGCCGAAATTCTTCGGCGCGGTGCATGGGCGCTGTCACACGCCTCACATCTCCACCGTGATCGCCGGGCTTATGGCTGCGACCTTCGGCGGCCTGCTGCCCATCGGCATCCTCGGCGAGCTGGTGTCGATCGGCACGCTGGTCGCGTTCATCGTCGTGTGCATCGGCGTGCTGGTGCTGCGCTATACCCGACCCGACCTGCCGCGGCCCTTTCGGGTACCCGCGGTCTGGTTCACGGCCAGCATGGGTGTCGTATTCTGCGCCGCCATGGCGTACTCGCTGCCTGCGGCCACGTGGTGGCGACTGTTGCTGTGGAGCCTGGTGGGCTTCGCGCTGTACTTCGCCTATGGCCACGGGCATAGCCGCCTGCGCCAGGAAAACGCCGCCGAATCTATCGCCGACGCAGGTTGAGCAGCTCGACCGCGAGCGCAAAGGCAATGGCGAAATACAGGTAGCCTTTGGGCAGCTCAAGCCCGATGGCCTGCCCGATCAGTGATGCACCAATCAACGCCAGAAAGGCCACCGCGAGCCTCTTGATGCTCGGGTAGCGGGCTATGAGACTGGCAACCGGACCGGACGCCCAGAGCATCGCCAGCATGGCAATCACGATGGCCGCAGCCATGATCAGGATCTGGTCGGGCCGCGCCAGCCCGACCGCCGTGAACACCGAATCGAGCGAGAACAGCACGTCGATCGCCGCGATCTGCAATACCAGCACGATGAACCCACGGCCAAGGACCGCGCTGCGCAGCGCGCCGGGCGGCTCGAGCGCGCGTCGCAGCTCCGAGGCGCTCTTGATAAGCAGTGCAGCGCCGCCGATGCCAAGGATGAGCTCGCGCGGCGAGATCGCCCGGCCCGCCATGGTGAACCACGGTGTGCGCAGGCCCGTGAGCCAGACGATCGAATACAGCAGCGCGAGCCGCAAGAGCAGCGCCAGCGACAGCCCGACGTTGCGCACATTGCGTCGCATGGGCAGTGGCGCTGCAGCCACCAGTATGGACAGCACGATCAGATTGTCGATGCCGAGCACGACCTCGAGCAGTGAGAGCGTGGCGAGCGCGAGCCAGCTATCGGGTCGACTCAGCAGTGCGAGCATCGGCGCCGCAGCGCCTTCAAGGCATGTTGTCGACGGGCCGCTTCGCGGCCGAGGGCAGCAGGTGCTCGGCCTTGAGGCCGCAGTCGAGCGCGACCGCGCTTGAGATATAGATCGATGAGTAGGTGCCCGCGAGGATGCCGATGATCAGCGCTTCGGAGAATCCCTTGAGCACCGGACCGCCGAGCACATACAGCGCCACCACGACGATCAGCGTGACGACCTTGGTCATGATCGTGCGCGAGAGGGTCTGGTTGATCGACTGATCAAGCACCAGGACGGGATCGAGCCGTCGGCTGCCGTGGAAGCGCTCACGAATCCGATCGAACACGACGACCGTATCGTTCAGCGAATAGCCGATCACCGCCAGCATGGCCGCGACCACGGTCAGATCGAAGCTCGTGCGCGTGAGCGAGAAGACCCCCAGCACCAGGATCGGATCGTGCAGCACCGCCAGGATGGCTCCGAGCGAGAGACGCCAGGTATGAAAGCGCAGCGCGATATAGCCGAATATCAGCAACAGCGTCGCCAGCAGGCCCTGCACGGCACTGCGCTGCAGCTCACCGCCGACCTGCGGGCCGATCACCTCGACCTGGAGGATCTGCGCACCTGGATCCAGGCCGTGCAGGATCTGCTCGAGCCGCTCACGCACGGCCGCGGTGCTCTGCGTGCTCGGCGGCAGGCGGATGGCGATATCGCGCGAGGTGCCGAAAATCGTGACCTGCGGGTCCGGATAGCCTGCGCGTATCAGCGCGCTGCTGACGGCGTCGCGATTGGCGGCCGAGGGAAAGCTCGCCTGCACCGTGACCCCGCCGGTGAAATCCACGCCCAGATCCAGGCCCCGCGTGAACAGCGAGATCAGCGAAATCAGGATCAGAACGCCCGAGAGTGCGTACCACAACTTGCGTGTGGACATGAACGGGAAGTTCGTCGCGCGATGAAAGAATTCCACGTCTATATCCCGGCAACTAACCGATGGCGAGCTGCGCGAGTTTGCGTCGCCCGCCGTAGAGCAGCGAGATCAGCGCGCGGCTGCCCATCAAGGAGGTGAACATGGAGGTGGCGATCCCGAGCGTCAGCACGATCGCAAAGCCGCGTATCGGGCCGGTGCCGATCACCCACAATGCCAGCCCGGCGATCAGCGCCGTGACATTCGAATCGGCAATGGCAGAGAAGGCCTTGTCGAAGCCCGCGCGAATCGCGGCCTGCGGTGATACGCCGTTGCGCAGCTCCTCGCGGATGCGCTCGTAGATCAGTACATTGGCGTCCACCGCGATGCCCACGGTCAGAATGATGCCGGCGATGCCGGGCAGCGAGAGCGAGGCGCGCAGCAGCGACAACAGCGCGGTCAGCAGAATCACATTCGCGAGCAGCACCGCATCGGCCACCAGGCCGAAGGCGTGGTAGTACAGGGCCATGAACACGAACACCGCCAGCATGCCAATCACGAGTGCGCGCACGCCCTTGTCGATGTTCTCCTGACCCAGGCTCGGTCCGATCGCGCGCTCCTCCACCACATCCACCGGCGCTGCCAGCGAGCCTGAGCGCAGCAGCAGCGACAGATCGCGCGCTTCAGCGGCCGTGAGCCCCGTGACCTCGAACTGCGGTCCGAACACGCCGCGAATCGTGGCCACGTTGATCACTGTCTCGTTGTTGGTTTCGCGCTCGACCTTCTGGCCGTTGAGCTCCACCTGCCGCCGGCTCTTCTCGATATAAACCACGGCCAGCGGCTTGCCGACATTCAGGCGCGTCGTGCGCTGCATCGAATCGGCGCCGCGCGCATCGAGCTTGATCGAGACCGCCGGGCCTTCGTTGCTGGTGGTCGAGGTCGCCTGCGTCAGCTCATCGCCCGTGACTACGACCTCGCGCTTGAGCAGAATCGGTGTGCCGTCCTTGCGCAGGTAGAGCTTGGCGCCGAGCGGCGCGCGTCCGCTCTGCTGGGCCTGCAGCGGGTTGTCCTGGGTATCGACCAGCCGAAACTCGAGCGTCGCGACCTTGCCAAGCATGTCCTTGACCTCGGCCGAATTCTGCACGCCCGGCAGTTGCACGTTGATGCGATCCAATCCCTGGCGCTGCACGATCGGCTCGGAGACGCCGAGCTCATTCACGCGGTTCATCAGCGTAGTGCGATTCTGCTCCAGCGCGTAGTCCTCGCGCGCTTTGATCTGCGTGGGGCTGAGCACCATGTCGATCTGCGGACCACTGGGGCCGGTGCGCGCCTGGAAATCAAGGCTGTTATCGACCCTTTTGAGCACGGCTATCAGCGCGCCAGTGTCGCTCTGTGGCGGCAGCGTAATGCGCAGCCCGATCGCGTTGCCGCCCGCGCCGGCGTTGATCGGGGTGACTTCGGTGAACGGCAGCTTGGCCTCGGTCAGGGCGCGACGAAAGCTCTGATCGTAAGTCTCGAGCAATTGACTGACCGCGCCATTGACGTCGACCTGATAGAGCAGGTAGAGACCGCCGCGCAGATCCAGCCCCAGCGGCATCGGCTTCAGACCGAGCTTGCGCATCCAGGCCGGCGCGCGCGAGGCGGTCGAGAGCGCCGCGCGATCTACATCGGCGAGCGTGGCATCGACGTTGTCGCGCGCCTTGAGCTGCGCGGCGACATCGCTGAACACGAGGATCAGGCGTCCGTTATCGATGTAATCGCGGGTAATCGGGATCTGCTGCTTGTGCAGCAGATCCTCGATCGACTGGCGAGCGAAATTGTCCATCGGCGCGCTGCTCTTGCGCTCCACCTGCAATGCAGGGTCCTCGCCGAAGACGTTGGGCAGTGCGAACAGCAGCGCGGTGAGCACCACGAGTGCCACCAGCACATATTTCCAGCGTGGAAACTCCAGCATTCGGTCGTTCTAGCGCGCGCGCAGCCCCGCGCGCTCAGGCGCTCTTGAACGTGCCCTTGGGCATGAGCTGCGACACCTGCGCTTTCTGCACCTTGATGCGCACGCCTTCGGCGATCTCCAGGGTCAGGAACAGATCGCCAACCTCAACGATACGGCCGAGTATGCCGCCATTGGTGACCACCTCATCGCCCGCGGCCAGTCGCGAGAGCATGGCCTGCTGGTCCTTCATGCGCTTCTGCTGCGGGCGGATCATCAGCAGATAAAAAACCGCGACAAAGACGACCAGGATCACGATCTGCCCGAAGCCGCTGCCGCTCATCGGGCCGCCCGCGCTCTGCGCCTGCGCGTCGCTGATCAATGCACCTAGATTCATGTTCAACTCATCCCTGCACTCATGCCTACCCCGCCACCCTGCGAAGGCGGCGCATTATGCCACAGGCACCGCCGGACGCCGGGGCGTTGCCAAAATCCGCCGTGCCAGCGCCGCAAATTGACCCTGCGCGATGGCCTCACGAATCGCGCGCATGAGCTCGAGATAGAAGTGCAGGTTATGCACGGTGGCCAGGCGTACGCCGAGGATTTCCTTGCAATGATCCAGATGATGCAGGTAGGCGCGCGAATACTGACGGCAGGCCGCGCAATGACAGTCCGGATCGATTGGGCCCGTAGCGCGCTGGTGCACCGCGTTACGAATATTGATGATGCCCTGGGATGTGAACAGGTGGCCGTTGCGGGCATGACGCGTGGGCATCACGCAGTCAAACATGTCGATGCCACACGCCACCGCCTCGATGATGTCCTGCGGGTAGCCCACACCCATCAAATATCGCGCTCGATCGGCCGGCAGATGCGGCGCGAGTGCCTCCAGCACGCGCAGCCGCTCCTCTTGCGGCTCCCCGACCGCCAGACCGCCGACGGCGTAGCCCGGGAAGTCACGCTGCGAGAGCGCCTCGACGCTCTCCAGGCGCAGATCCTCGTACATGCCGCCCTGAACGATGGCGAACAACTCCCCCGGAGCCGCGTCGTCGCGGTAATAGTGATCGTAGCTGCGCAGTGCCCAGCGCATCGAGCGCTGCATTGAGGCACGCGCCTGCGACGCCGAGACGGGATAGGCCGTGCACTCATCGAACGCCATCGCGATGTCCGAGCCCAGTAGGCGTTGCACGTCCATGGCGTCCTCGGGGCGCAGGTACAGCGCCGCGCCATCGACCGGCGAGCGCAGCCGCACCCCGTCCTCATCGATCTGGCGCAACGGCGCGAGACTGAAGAGCTGAAAGCCGCCCGAGTCGGTCAGGATCGGCCGCGGCCAGCCCATGAAGCCGTGCAGGCCATCACGGTGCAGAGCGACGATCTCAGCGCCCGGACGCAGCATCAGATGAAACGTGTTGGCGAGCACAATGCGCGCGCCCAAGGCCTCGAGTTCCTCGGGCGCCATCGCCTTGACCGTGCCATAGGTGCCCACCGGCATGAATACCGGGGTCTCGACGCTACCGTGCGCGAGGTGCAGACGGCCCAGACGCGCCGCGCCGTCCTGCGCCAGCAGTTCAAAGCGCGCTTGCGGCGCGAGCGTGCTCACGCCGGCGCACGCGCCGCGTGCTGCGGAAACACGAGCATGGCGTCACCGTAACTGAAAAAGCGATAACGCTGCCCGATGGCATGATGATAGGCGGCCAGCACGTTCTCGCGGCCCGCAAAGGCCGACACGAGCATCAGCAGCGTCGACTGCGGCAGATGAAAGTTGGTCAGCAGAATATCGGTCACGTGGAAGTGAAAGCCCGGGTGGATGAACAGCGTCGTTTCGGCCGCCCCCGGCGCGGGTATGGAGCGGCCATGCGCGGCCGACTCGAGCGCTCGCGCCACCGTGGTGCCGATCGCCACGACGCGCCCGCCACGCCGTCGGGTACGCTCGATTGCGGCCGCCGTTGCATCGCTGAGGCTATAGCGCTCCGCATGCAGGTGCTGGCCATCCAGATGCTCGCCGCGCAGGGGCGCGAAGGTGCCTGCGCCTACGTGCAGCGTGAGCCACGTGCGCTCGATGCCTCGCGCCTCCAGCGCGGCCAGCAACGCCTCATCAAAATGCAGACTGGCCGTAGGGGCCGCCACCGCTCCTGACACACTGGCCCATAAGCTCTGGTAGCGATCACGATCGCCCTCGTCCGGCGTGCGCCGGATGTAAGGCGGCAGCGGCACCTGACCATAGCGCTCAAAGAAACCCAACGCGTCGGCTGGCAGCTCGATCTGCCAATGCTCCCCGCGGCGCGCGATGATCTGCACCGCGCCACCGGCGCTGTGCAAACTCATTCCGACCGCCACGGCCTTGCTATCGCGCAATTGGACCAGGGCATGCGGGCCATCGAGGATGCGCTCCAGGAAAATCTCAACTCGCCCGCCGCTGGGCTTGCGCGCCGGCAGGCGTGCCGGCAGTACCCGCGTATCGTTGAGCACCAGCAGGTCCCCAGCCTGCAGCAGGGCCGGCAGCTCCTCGATGTGCCGGTCCTGCCACTGCGCGCTTTGACCATCCAGCAGCAGCAGGCGGCTGGCGGAGCGGCGCTGCAGGGGCGACTGCGCGATCAGTTCGGTCGGCAGCGTGTAGTTGAAATCGCTGCGCCGGAGCCCATCCATTGGTGGCCTCGCTCGGAGTCGAACCGAGATGGGCAAGCCCGGTCGATTTTGAGTCGACTGCGTCTACCAGTTCCGCCACGAGGCCCTCAGGACGCACCCGCCACGCATCACAGGCTATTAGCGCTGCAGAGCTTGCCTGGGTGCGCGTACGATACCTTAAACCACCATGAAATTCTGTTCAGAGTGCGGACAGGCGGTGCAGCTGCGCGTGCCGCCCGGGGACAATCTGCCACGTGCGGTGTGCACGGTGTGCGGCACAATTCATTACGAGAACCCGCGCATCGTGGTCGGCTGCGTGCCCGAATGGCAGGGCCGCATACTGCTGTGCCGGCGCGCGATCATGCCGCGGCGCGGCTACTGGACCACACCCGCTGGCTTCATGGAGAAGGGCGAGACTTTGCAGGCGGCGGCCGCACGCGAGTCGCTCGAGGAGGCCGAGGCACACGTCGAGATCGGCTCGCTGCTCTCGATCAGCCATGTTCTGCACGCCGCGCAGGTCCACGTGAGCTTTCGCGCACGCCTGATCGGCGGTCATTACGGCGTCGGCGCCGAGACTCTGGAAGCGGGCCTGTACGATGAGGCGGCGATCCCCTGGGACCAGATCGCCTTTCCGAGCATTACCTTCGCGCTACGCTGCTTTTTCGAGGATCGGCAAGCCGCGCGCGAATCGCTGCACTTCAATGACATCGAACCCGCGTTGCCGCGCTGAAGCTTTAAGCCCCCGTCAAGCTTTGGCACAATGCGCAGTCCCGCTACAGGACATGGCCTCACCAGCGCCTCGGAGCACCAATGACCTTTGTCGTGACGGAAAGCTGCATCAAGTGCAAGTACATGGACTGCGTGGAGGTCTGCCCGGTCGACTGTTTTCATGAAGGCCCGAATTTCCTCGTCATCGATCCGGATGAGTGTATCGACTGCACGCTGTGCGAGCCGGAATGCCCCGTGGAAGCGATCTTCTCGGAAGAGGAGTTGCCGACCGGACAGGAACCCTTCAAAGCGCTCAATGCCGAGCTCGCCAAGCAGTGGCCGGTGATTACGGAGAAAGGCCCGCCGCCGCCCGATGCGAAGGATTGGGAGGGCAAACCCGATAAGCTCGATCTGCTGGAGCGCTAAGAGCGGCGCTCGCAAGGGCGAGCGGCAGCGCCGAGGCGGATCATTGCACGCTGGTTTGCTGCGCGAGCTGCTCGACCAGCTCGCTTGGCGGCATATAGCCGCCGATCAAGGCGCCGTTCGCGGCGATGATGCCCGGCGTGCCATCCAGACCGATTGCCTTGGCGAGAGCGTATTCCTGGGCCACAGGAGTGTCTTTGCAGCGCTTGGCATCCAGCGCCTGGCCCAGCTTGGCACGCGTGAGGGCGGCTTTGCGGTCCGCTGAACACCACACCTGCTCGGCCTTGAACCAGGATTCGGTGTTGGGCCCGGTGCGCGGAAAGAATACATAGCGCACGCGCACGCCCAGACGATTGTAGTCGGCGATCTGCCGATGCAATTCCCGGCAATAAGCGCAATCCACGTCGGTGAACACCGTCACGGTGTATTTGGGCTGCGGCGGAGAGAAGATCACCATCTGATTTTCGGGCACCGCTTCGATGAGCTTCATGCGCAGCTCGCGCCGGTGCGCTTCGGTCAGGTTGTCCTGGTCCGCAATCCGCACCAGATCGCCGGTGAACACGTACAGCCCATCGCCGGTCATGTAGACGATGTCAGCCCCGCGGCGCACCTCGAATATGCCCGGCACGGGTGTCGCGCGTACATCCTCGGTCTTGACGCCTGGAATCTTTGGGGTTGCCGCGCCGCTCGGGCTCGCGGCCCCGGTGATTGGCGGGTGCGCCGGGCTCGCCGTATCCGCTGCCCGGCCCGCCTGGGCCAGCAAGCCGAAAGCGGCCAGCGCCGCCAGCCACGGCAAAAAGTGCGAGCGAATCATGGGCAATTAGAATAGCACGTCGAGGCCGGCC
>Ga0181537_10001704_pt1 | contig 19929 bp, 14 predicted proteins | sample PEATcosm2014_Bin_39_FD_119765 | JGI IMG/M metagenome (GOLD analysis project Ga0181537, IMG submission 119765) | Peatland microbial communities from MTU Mesocosm Facility, Houghton, MI, USA - PEATcosm2014_Bin23_10_metaG | ecosystem: Environmental > Terrestrial > Soil > Wetlands > Peat | place... | reverse complement strand
GCCGCCCACGCCGCTCAAGGTCGCGAGTGCCACCCCGACCTGCGCCAGCTGCAGCCCTGTCAGCTGGCTGGCGGGGACACCGAACAGCAGCAGCGCCATGATTTCGTCCTGCGGCAACACCGGACTGCTCGTGAATTCGAATTGTGGGGCGTCCGCGAGTCCCGTGATGCGCAGCGTCGCCGTTACATCGGTCACCGCGGCCTGCGCCGTGAAATCCAAGGTCGGATCGATCTTGCTCTTGAGACCGGCCCCGTTGAAGCTGACGCGGCCCGCCGTGAAGTTGAGCTTGTTGCCGGCGATGGAAAAATTTCCGCGCTGCAGATCGAAACCACCGCTCACCAGAGGCGTATCCGTGGTGCCGCCCAAGTGCAGATCCCCGCCCATCTCCGCGTCCAAACCGCGGCCCTGCACGAGAATCTGCTGCGGCGCCTGCACCGACACGTCGAGGTTTACGACCAACGGCTTGTCGACCGGCGCCGGCGCGCTCTTGCCGCGCCGGCGCACGTCGAGCACCGCGACATTGGGCGGCAGGCCGTTGGGAATGCCGATCAGCGTGCGGTTAAGATGCACCGATCCGGTGACGTCGAGCCGCTCGCGGGCCGTGCCGCTCACGTGAATATCCGCATCGAAGTTCGACGTCACCAATTTGCTCACGAGGGGCTGGGCCCTGTCCGCCTTGATGTGCAGGTCCAGCGGAATGCCCGCGTGCAGCACCCCGACCTTGCCCGTCATCGTCACCGTTCCCGGCGCCGCCGCGGCGCTGAAGCTCTTGATCTCGAGATTTCCCGCGCTGCCGACGATCGCGGCGCCTATGTCGGTGAGGCTCACGCCGCGTGCATAATCGCGAAAGTTGCCCTTGCTCAGGTTCACGGTGCCGTCGATCTGCGGCTCCGCAACGCTGCCGGTGACGGTGGCATCGACGCTCACCTCCCCGCCGGCATGCTGGCCGCGTGCTTCCAGCAAAGGATTGATGATGCCGACATCGACGGCGCCGTTGATTTTCAAGTCCGGCGCACCGTCGCTTGCCAACGGCGCCCGGCCCGTGACATTCAGTTTCGAGGTTCCCGCAACGACGTGCGCGTCGATTTGCGCCGTAGTTCCAAGCAACTGCGCGTTCGCGCGCGCATCGAGCGGCGGCAGCCCGAAGGCCGAGTCGTCTCCGAAGCGCGTATCGGTCGCCAGGAATCGAACCTCGCCGGTGGGCGAACTCAAGGTTCCCTGCAACTGCGCGTGCGCCTCGATCGTGCCCGACGCCAATAATCCGGGAACGAACACGTTGAGCAGCGCCGGCTGAACCTTGAGGAGCGACACGCTCGCATCGAGTGCCGGGGAGAATTCCCCCTTGAGTTCCAATACGGCGTCCTGCGCGCCGATCTTGAGGTCATCGACCGCCACGCCGTCCGCCAGTGCAATCCGCGCCGGCGCGAGCAATGCCATGTCCTGCCCGCGGTAATTCGCCACCGCAGCGGTAAGATCGATGCGGCGCGCTTCGAGCTGCAACGAACCGCCTGCCGAGAGGCTGGCCTTGACGCCGTTCACATTCGGCGCCAGCAGATCGAGCTTGAATTTCAGGGCGTCGACGCCGCCCTCGGCCGTCAACCGTGCGTTGCCGACGAAGGGTCCCGCCGTCACATCACGTGCCTCGAGTTGCACCTCGGCCTCGGTGTTTCCCTTGCCGGGATGGACGCTGAGAGTGCCGGCGAGGCTCCCGGCCAGTTTGACGCCCAGAAGATCTTGCAGGTCGCCGAGTTGCTCCATCTGCAGGTTTAATTGTCCATGGCTTTGCGCGAAGGCCGGCGCGATGTCGATGTCGCCGTCGGCGTGAAAACTCTTCCATGCCGCGCGATGAACGAGCACCCGCATCGCTCGAGCTGCCGCGTGTTCCACGACGACATCGACGTCTACCGGAGCACCGTCGAGCATTCCCTGCGCCGCGAGGCTGCCGCTCGGTGCGGACGGCAGGCCCTGCATCTTGAGCGTCGCGGAGAGCGTGCCGCTCGGCGAATTGCGCACCGCAAGGGTCGACGTCAACTGTGCGTCCGCGGCGAGCGCGTTCGTCGGTCCTTGCAGTTTCCCCGACGCCTTGGCGGTGCCGGCGACTGCGGCCGACAGGGTTTTCAAATCCGACAGGCTCAAATCCCAGCCGATCCGCAAAACCGCGGCATCCTTCGAATTGGCCGGCGGCAGCGACACTTCGCCGCTGGCCGTCAATGCCACGGCGCGGCCGCTGAACTTCATGCCGTCAATGGTGACGGCATGCGGCGTGAACGATCCGGATAGTTGCAAGGCGGCGCTGTCGCCGACCGCCGCAGACCAGAATTCGCCGCCGACCTGCGGCGCCGCGCTCGCGTCGAGCGTCACGTGGGTCGCCTCCGCGTCGTCCCGCAGCCGCGCCTTGATGAGCGCGCTGCCGCGCATCTTGACTCCGGCGAGCGCCGCGAACACCTCTGCATCCGGCAGGCGCAATTGCAAGGTTGCCTCGCGTTGACCGGTCTTTCCCGCGGCCGTCTCGGCCGATGCCTGCAGCGCAAACAATCGATGCGTCGCCGTCAACTGCAGCGGCCGCGCCGCATCATTCAGCTTGACGGATGCATCGATCGTGACCGGCGAGTCCTCGAGCAGCTTGGGCTGCGGTCCGGGAAGCCTCAATCCGCCGAGCACTGCATGCACCACGGCCGTTCCCGACTGCGCCGTGAGATCGCCGTTCACCGACGCCAATTGCGTGCCTCCGGGCAATCGCAATCGATGGAGCTCGAGCCTGGCATCGGCGTTCGGTGTCTTCAGGCTGCCGTGCCATCGGCCGTGCACGCTGGCGCTCTCCCATGCGAGATCCGCGCGCAGCGCCTGGGTCTTGGAATCGAGGTCGACGTCGAGATCGGCCGACAGGTCGTTCAGGTTGAGGCTGCCCTGCGCGCGGCCGTGCAATGTGCCGGCCTCGATCGTGAGATCGAGGCGCTCGGCCTCGCGAGGCCCGTGCAGACTCAAGGACGCGGCCACCACACCCAGGCCGGGTAACAGCAGCATGTTCTGCAGCGGACCGCCCGCAGGTTCATGCACGTCCAGCGCCGCGTCCATGCGTTTCGAATCGAAATGCAGCTGCAGCGAGTAATTGCCGTCGCCGTCGATGCGGCGCGCCGTGGCGACGATGAGCATGTCTTGAATGGATCGTAGATGCGTGCTGCCGCGCAGCTCGAGGGATGCCGGCGCGCCCGCCAGTTCCGGCCCGACCCTGGCCGTATCCACCACCACGTTGGCGGCGTCGATGCGCGGGATGGATACGCTCTCGCTGCTTTTCGCAGCGTCGGGCGTCGACGCGGGGAGCCGCTCCATGTCGAGGCTTTGCGCGTGCAACGCGTCGATCTGTATGCGCCGCGCCAGCAATGCCAGCGGCGACCAGCTGACCGATATCCGATCGGCGCTGAGCCAGACCCCGCGTGCGTCGCGAAGCTCGAGACGATCGAGCGTCAGCTGCGCCGGAAATGCCCCGGCCAGACCCGAGAGCGAGACGTAGCCCGAGGTCAGGCGGTACGTGAGGCGCTCGATCATGAGGCGGCCGCGCGAGGTGTTGCCCGCAACGTACAGGGCCGTGCCCAGCGACACGATCACGATCCCGCCGGCCGCCGCGACCCACGCGGATACTTTCAATGCGCGGCGCATCAGAAGGCCTGGCCCAGTCCGATGTACACCTCGAACGCATCGTCGAATGGACCGCGTTTGGTGGGTACGGCAACATCCAGGCGAATGGGACCGATCGGCGTGAAGTAACGCAGCCCCACGCCCGTGCCGACGCGCAGCTGGTCGGGCACGAGCTTGAGGCTCGCGCTGACTTGTCCCGCATCGATGAACACGGCGGCGCCGAAGTTTGTGCCGAAGCGCTGCCGCAATTCCACGCTGCCCGCCGAGATGGCGGTGCCGCCCCGCGGCGTGCCGTCGGGGAACAGCGGGCCCACCAATTGGTAGCCGTATCCGCGAATGGTGCCGCTGCCGCCGGCATAGAAGCGCTGATCGGGCGGCAGGCTGAACTCCCCCGCGCCCTCGGCGATTCCGGCGAGCGCTCGCGCCGCGAGCACGGTCCGGCCGGGATCGACCGAGAACAGTTTGTCGAGATCCAGGTAAGTGGCGATCTTGATCTGGCTTATGATGTAGGTGGCATTCTGTCTGCCCAGCGCAAAGGTGGGCGTCAACCCGAGCGAAGAACGAATTCCATGCCGCGGATCCTCCAGCGGCGACGCAAGATCGGTGGAGTCGTACGACACGGTCATGGGTACCGCGAACAGGGTGTAGTTGTAGGTGGTGCCCTCTTGAATGATCTGTTCCTCCGAAGTTGCGCCGCCGATGCTGGCGCTCCACACGCTGGAAATCTTGCGGGTCAGCGTCACGCTGGTGGTGCGCGCGGTTTGATCATAAGCCTGCAGCGACTGCTTGAGTGCGCCCACTGCGAACTGCAGCGTTTGATCGCGGCGCAGGACATCCGGTATGAGGTACTTGACGCTCGTGTCGTAACCTATTCCGGTGGTGTCGCTGCCGCCCAGATTGATCACCGAGGCGGCCACGCTCAACTGCTCCGCGTCGCCGAACGCATTGCGGTCGGTCCACGTCACGCCGCCGCTGCCGCCCAGGTCGCTGGAATACGCGGCATTGACCGTGATCGCGTGGCGCAGGCGCTCACGCACCTTGAAGGTGATCGGCACGCCGCCGGAAGCATCGACCGCGGTGCCGATCTGCAGGCTGACCTGGCTGAATACGCCCAAGGCCAGAAGGTCGTGGCGTGCCCGCTCGATCACCGAGGGGCGGTACAATTCCCCCGTGCGCATCGAGATCATGGCGCGCAGCAGGGGCTCGTGCACACGCTGCAAGCCATCGAAATGTATCTCTCCGATATTCACCTTGCTTCCCGTCGCGACGCGAAAGTGCAGGTCGAGCACGGGTGCATCGGCGGCCTCGTAGGCCACCGGAGGGTCCACCGTGGCGAAGGCATAGCCGCGTTCCTGCATCGCGCTCAGCATGCGCGAGCCGCCGTCCAGCACCGCCGAAGCGACCGCCGGCTGTCCGGTCGTGAGGCCGAGCGTTTCGCGAATCCCCTCGGGCAGCGTCCCTTCGACCTCGATATTTCGCAAATGGTAGAGCGGACCCAGCGTGAAACTGATCGCCACCTGCGCATCCGTGCCCTTGGCAAGCGCGGTCAATTGATCGCCGAGCAGCGGGTTGCTGACCAACGTGCCGTCGATCCTGATCGCGACGCTGCCCTGGTAGTAGCCGTAACTCTCGAGCGCTGTCTTCAGGCGGTCGACGTCGCTGCGCGCGCGCGCGATCAGGCCGAACGGGCTCACCGGCGCCGTGCTGCGCAAGCCTTGCAAATCGGAAGTTGCCTTGAGCGTCGCATCCATCTCGCTGTTTCCGACCGAGGCGATCGTCACCCGATACGGCTGCGGATCCGCCGCGTGGGCGAGAGAGGCGAAGCCCACTGCAGCGAACAGGAGCGCGAGTGCGGTTTGAGTCATTCGCTGCGAAGGATAACCGATGTGCAACCGGGCTTTTGTCGGCCAAAGACTACAAGCCGTGCCCATTGCGCACGGATATCCGCGCCTGGGGATGCGGGATAGCTTGCCGTTGTCATATTACTCACTGGAGTCAACGATGGGCAACGCAAATACCGATCCATCCGGCGAAGATAAACTGCGCGGCGGCGCATTGACGGGCTCGGAACAGAAGGACGCCGCGGACCACTCGGCCTACAGCAAGTCGCGCAATCCGGACACCGTGGTGCGGGTCGACAATGAAGAAGACACGCTGTACTCCGACGGCTTGGAAGTCGAAGACGATACCCCGCCGCTCGGGACGGACAACGCACGCTAACCGTTCAGCGTCCGGCGAGCAGCGTGATTGCGCCGGCCGCGATGCCGATGACCCCCGCGGACCGCGCGCGGGTCAAACGCTCGCCTAGAAAGATCACGGCAATGGCGGTGCCGAACAGGATCGAAGTTTCGCGAAGTGCCGCAAGTCGCGGCGTGGTGCCGAATCGAAACGCGAGCAGCGCAACGCCGTAGCTCACGATCGACAAGGCGCCGGCGGCGAGCCCCGGCCGCCATTGGCCGGCGGCAGCCGCAAAAAACGACCTGCCGCGCCAGATCGCGAATATCCCGCCGATGCCGCCCCCCAGCAAGATGAACGTCCAGACGATGTAGCTCGCGGCGCTCGGCGCCGCGCGCACCCCCTGCGCATCGATGACCGTGTAGCCCGCGATGCAGGCCCCGGTCATCACCGCCCACAGCAGCGCGCGCCGGTTCATCGAGTGGCTGGCGCCGATGCATATGACGCCGATGGTGATCGCGGCAATGCCGAATGCCACGTGGCCGTTCATCGGCTCGTGGAATAGCGCGACCGCGGCGGCGGCCGCGAGCAGCGGCGCGACGCCGCGCGCGATCGGGTACGCGACGGTCATCTCCGATTGCTCGAAAGACTTGATGAGCGCGAGCAGATACAGAAGATGCACCAGCCAGGAACCGAACAGCCAGCCCCATGCATGCAGCGGTAACGGCACCAGGAACACCGCCGGGGCGACCAGCACGGCGCTGAATCCATCGATCAGCGCGCGGCCCGACATCTTGTCTTTTCCCGCCTTCAGGATGGCGCTGACGATGGCGTGGGCAAGCCCGGAGACGAGCATTAAAACCGACGCGGTGCTCTCCATTCCGCACTGTACCACGTGCTGCCTTGACAATTGTTGCCGCGGCAACTATAGTGGGGCCCATGGAATTGCCGGGCGGCGCGTGCGATGAGCGAGATCAACAATAGTCTGGCACCGTTGTTGAACCAGGTGCGGATTGCGGTGCTCGGCGGCGTCGATCAGGAATTTCTGCGCGACGCCGATGTGGCCCCGCTCGAAGTCACGGCGGCGCAATTCGTGGTCATCGCCAATGTCCTGAAGGGGCATGCGAATTCGGCGTGCGAATTGTGCAAGTTCATGGACTACGATCGCGGCGCCATGAGCCGCATGATCGACCGTCTCGAGAGCAAGGGCCTGATCCGGCGCGTTGCGCTGGCGCACACGCGGCGCACGGTGGCGCTGCAGGTGACGCAGGAGGGCAAGGCGGCATTTCCCAAGATGCAGGCCTGTCTTACCCGGGTTCTCGACCGGCTGCTGAAGGGCGTCAGCAAGGCGCAGGTGCGCCAGGTCGAGAAGACGCTGAAGCGGATGCTCGCGAACAGTTGAGTTTTTTGGCCGGAACAGTTGATTTTCTGGCCGGATTGTTGCCCAGGCATTTGTTGTTTAGGCAGCCGCCGGCTCAAGGCGCGGATGGAGACTGCAATGCTTGATTTCATCGAATCGAACGCCGGCAGGATCGCGGCACGGCTGCAGACGATAGGCGCGGGCTTCGATCCCGAAGTATTGGCGCTGCCCGGCGGCAGCATCATGGCGGTGGTCCTTTGGCTGCATGCCGGCGCCGTGCAGACCTGGAAACGCAGCTCCTGCGGCTCCTGATCGGGCGTCTGTTGCACCTTGACTTGAAACTCACCGGCGGTGATCCTATGTAGGGAGTTACCGGTCAGTAACATATTTTGGTTACCGATCGCTGTAACCGAGTGAGTTGGGTATGAGTAGCGACAAATCAGCAGCCGGGGCCGACGCGGAGTGCGCCGCCACACCGGCCGCGAAGGCGCGGGTCCGCGACCGCATCTTCGAGACGGCCTGCGAGCTGTTTTATCGTCACGGCATCCACGGCGTGGGTGTCGATGCCATCGCCGCCGAAGCGGGCTCCAACAAGATGAGCTTTTATCGCAGCTTCGCCTCCAAGGATGCGCTGGTCGCCGAGTATCTGCGCCGGCAGGAGCGCGGCTATTGGGTTTGGTGGGACGACATCGTCGCACGTTTTCCCGATGATCCGCGCCGCCAGGTGGAAGCACTGTTCGAATCGCAGCTGCAGATCGCGATGTCCAGCGACTGCCGCGGCTGTGCGCTCGGTAACGCCGCCGCGGAAATCTCCGATGACGAGGATGCCTTGAGCGCCATGGTGCGCGCCTACAAAGAGCAGGTGCGCTACCGGCTCCATGCCTTGGCGCGCGCGATGGGCGCGTCGGACGCCGCGGGCCTCGGCGATGCGTTGATGCTGCTGTTGGACGGCGGATATTTCACGCGGCTGGTGTTTCCACGCGCCAGCGGTCCGATCGCCTCTGCGCTGCCTGCGGTGCGCGCGCTCATCGACGCCTACCTTCCGCCCGAGCGCCGGCAAACGCGCCCGTAGCGCAAGCCCGGCCGCTCAGCCCGCCGCGGCAAATTCCGTTTGGCGTTCCGCGATCCAGCGCCAGAGCGAGGCGAGCGGCCCGATCAACCCCGCCCCCAGCGCAGTCAGTTCGTATTCCACCCGCGGCGGAACCTGCGGATACAAAGTGCGGCTGATCAGGCCGTCCCTTTCGAGCATGCGCAAAGTCTGAGTCAGCACCTTTTGACTGATGCCCGGGACGCGCTCGAGTACCCGCGAGAAACGCAACGGTCCCGCGGCTTCGGCCAGTACGCGCACGACCGCGAGCGACCACTTCCCGGTGATCCTCTCGAGCAGCGCACGCGCCAGCTCATCCTGCGGGTACGACAATGAGCTGCAGAATTCGAAACAGTGGGCTGCCGGAATAGTTACCATTCGGTATGTATAGCGCAAATTGATGCTTACTTTCAAATTGAAAGCAAGATTGCCTTGCGATGCAGCAAGCACCGCCATTAACAGATCTTAATAATGCAACCACAGGCGCTTAATTGCGCCGCGCCCAGGGTAGCGGCATGAGAGGGCACACCCTGGGTACGGCTGTTCTTATCTGCGCCATCCTCGCCTCGGTCGGCGGCTGCAGCGTCGGACCCACCTACAAACGGCCGAATATCCCATTGCCCGCGCAATGGCACGAGTCCGCCACGGCCGATGCCGACGGCCATGACGCGGCGGCCGCGGTTTGGCCCGCGGCAGATTGGTGGCAAGGGTTCGGCTCGGCGCGCCTCAGCGAATTGATCGAAGAAGCCGAGCGCAGCAATGACGACCTCGCCGGCGCCATCGCCCGGGTTCGAGAGGCCGACGCGCAGGTGCGCATTGCCGGCGCCCCGCTGCTGCCGTCGCTCGATCTCGGCGCCACCGCAACGCGCGAACGTGCCGAGGTAACGGGCTTCGGCCCGCGGGTCTTCAACGAATTCAACCCGCAACTCAGCGCCGGCTATGAGATCGATTTTTGGGGCAAGAATCGCGCGCTGCGCGACGCCGCCCGCGCCGCCGCGGTCGCCAGCCGATACGATCGGCAGACAATCGCGCTCACCGTGATCTCGAGCGTCGCGACCACCTATTTTCAAGCGCTCGAACTGCGCGATCGCATCCGGGTGGCGCAGCAAAATCTCGACAACGGCCGCAAGATTCTCAAGGGATTCCAGCTCGAACAGTCGGCCGGCACCGCGACCGGACTCGACGTCGCGCAGCAGGAGACCGCCGTGGCGCTGTTGAGCGCCGCCCTGCCGCCGCTGCAGCAGCAATTGCGCCAGACGGTGTATGCGCTCGCCGTGCTCATCGGCAAGACTCCCGAGTCGGTCGACATCGACAAGGGGACGTTGCAGGACCTGTCGGCTCCGGTGATCGTCGAAGGACTGCCCTCGCAACTCTTGACGCGCCGCCCGGATGTGGCCGAAGCGGAGCAGCAGCTGATTGCCGCCAACGCGGACATCACCGTTGCAAGAGCCGCATTGTTTCCTGCCATCGAACTGACCGCGGGCGGCGGCTACGCGAGCTCGGCGCTCGCATCGCTCATCAGCCCACCGAACCGGGTTTACGCATTGACCGCCGGTCTCACCCAGCCGATCTTCCATGGCGGCGCGCTGCGCGGTCAGGTGGCTTACTCGAACGCGCGCTATGACGAACTGCTGACGACGTATCACAAGACGGTGCTGTCGGCATTCAGCAATGTCGAAGGCGCATTGGTCGCGACGCAACAGACGGCCGAACAGCAGGCGCGCCAGCGCGAGGCGGTCACGGTCGCACGGCGCGCCTACGATTTCGCGCTAAAGCAGATGTCCGCCGGCACGGTGAACATTCTGACCGTGCTCAATACGGAAAACACGCTGTTCAGCGCGCAAGATCAGTTGCTGCAGGTCGATTATTCGCACTTGCAGGCGTTGGTGAGCTTGTTTACGGCGCTTGGCGGAGGGTGGCGTGAGGGGTGACGTGCCGATGAACGATGCTGCGAAAGTTCGCCGCTATGGATGGCCCGGGGCGCTCGCGCTCGCGGCCGTGGCGCTGATTGTATGGCGCGTCGTGGTTCACCGGCGGGCGGAGGCGGCCGCGCACGCCGCGCCGCCGGCGATAGCCGTCGACACCGCCGCCGTCGCTCATTCGGATGTCCCCATTTATCTCTCGGGCCTCGGCACCGTGCAGGCGTTCTACACGGTCACCGTCACGGCGCGCGTCGACGGCGAACTGCAGACGATCGCGTTCACCGAAGGTCAGACCGTGCACAAGGGCGACCTGCTGGCGCAAATCGATCCACGCCCGAACCGCGCGGCGTATGACCAGGCCCTCGCCGCCAAGGCCAAGGATGCCGCCCAGCTCGTCAACGCCAAGCGCGATCTGGAGCGCTACACCATCCTGCAGCCGCAGGACCTGGCGAGCAAGCAGACCGTCGACACTCAGCGTGCCATGGTCGACCAACTCAACGCGCAGCTGCAGGTCGACCAGGCGGTCATCGACAATGCGCGTACGCAGCTCGAGTACACCCGCATCACCTCCCCGATCGACGGGCGCACGGGGATACGCCTGGTGGATCCCGGCAACATCGTGCACGCCGCCGCCACCACCGGCATCGTGGTGGTGACCCAGGTGCAGCCGATTTCAGTCATTTTCACGCTTCCGGAAGAGGATTTGGCGGCGGTCAACACGGCGCTCGCCGCAGGTCCGGTCCCGGTCACGACGGTTTCGCGCGACGGGGCGACCGAACTCGATCAGGGCACCCTGACACTCGTCGACAATGAAATCGATCAGCCGACCGGCACCGCGAAGCTCAAGGCCACGTTCGCCAATACCCGCAACACGCTGTGGCCCGGCCAGTTCGTCAACGCGCGGGTGTTGGTGCGCACGCTGCACGATGCGCTCACGGTGCCGACGACCGCGATACAACTCGGGCCGGATGGCCCTTTCACCTATGTGGTGAAACCGGATTGGACCGTCGAGGTGCGGAAACTGAAGGTTGGCGACGACAGCGGCGGCTTGACCGTGGTCAACGCCGGGCTCGCGTTGAACGAGCACGTGGTCACCAGCAATCAGTACCGCCTGCAGGCGGGGATACGCGTGCGCGCGGCCACGGCCGAAGCGGCCACCCGCAGCCCCAAAGCCGTGAACGCATCATGAGCATCTCCGAGCCGTTCGTGCGGCGCCCGATCGCAACCTCGTTGCTGATGGGGGGGATTTTTTTGGTGGGGTTGGTGGTCTACCCGCTCCTGCCGGTGGCGCCGCTGCCGCAGGTCGACTTTCCGACGATCGTGGTCACCGCGCAATTGCCGGGCGGCAGCCCGGAGACCATGGCGTCGTCGGTGGCGACGCCGCTCGAATATCAATTTGCGGAGATCTCGGGCCTCGCGCAGATGACTTCGACGAATGTGTACGGGACCTCGCAAATCACACTGCAATTCGATCTCAACCGCAACATCGACGCGGCGGCCCAGGACGTGCAGACCGGAATCGACGCCGCCGGCGGCCAGCTGCCGAAGAACCTGCCCTCGCCGCCCTCCTACAAGAAGGTCAACCCGGCGGACTCGCCCATCCTCATCCTCGCCGTGCATTCCGACGTGCTGCCCGTCACCACCGTCGATGACTACACCGAAAACATTCTCGCGCAGCAGATCTCGCAGATCCCGGGCATCGCGCAGGTGTCGATCGGCGGTCAGCAGAAGCCCGCGGTCCGCGTGCAGATCGACCCCACCCGGCTCGCCGCGCTCGGCCTGCAAATGGAGGATGTGGCCGGCGTGATCACCACCGCGACGGTCGATGCGCCCAAGGGATCGATCAACGGTCCGAAGCGCAGCATGACGATCTACGATAACGACCAACTGCTGAAAGCCGCGCCGTGGAACGACGTCGTGGTGGCCTACAAGAACGGCGCCGCGGTGCGCATCCGCGACATCGGCATTGCGGTCGACGGGCCGGAGAATACCCTGCTGACGGCCTGGCAAAACGGCCACAACGGCATTTTGCTGTTGATCTACAAACAGCCGGGCGCCAATGTGATCGACGCCGAGGAGCGCGTCGAGGCGCTGCTGCCCCATGCGCTCGCTTCGGTGCCGCCGTCGATCAAGGTGGACATGGTGGCCAACCGCACCACCACCATCAAGGCCGCCGTCCACGACGTGGAGTTCACGCTGGCGCTCACCATCGCATTGGTGGTGATGGTGATTTTTTTGTTTTTGCGCAATGCCTGGGCGACGATCATCCCCGGCGTCACGGTGCCCTTGGCGCTGCTCGGCACCGCGGCGGTCATGTATGTGCTCAACTACAGCCTCGACAATCTGTCGTTGATGGCCTTGACCATCGCCGTCGGTTTCGTGGTCGACGATGCCATCGTCATGCTCGAGAACGTCTATCGGCACCTGGAGGCCGGCATGTCGCCGCTCGAAGCCACGCTCAAGGGCGCGGGCGAAATCGGCTTCACCATCATGTCGATCAGTGTCTCGCTGGTCGCCGTGTTCATTCCGTTGCTGCTGATGGGCGGCATCATCGGGCGGCTGTTCCGCGAGTTCGCCATCACCATGACGTTGACAATCGTCATCTCCGCCTTCGTCGCCCTGACGCTGTCGCCGACGATGTGCGCCCTGTTCTTGCGCGACGAGAAGCACGCCAAACACGGCAAGGCCTACATGGCGGTGGAGAGGGCTTTCGACCGCCTGCTCGCCGGCTATACCCGCGGCCTCGATTTCTGCCTCGATCACAAGCGCGCCACCTTGACGGTCTTCCTGATCACGGTGGCGGCGACCGTGCTGCTGTACATCGAGATTCCCAAAGGGTTTTTCCCGCAGCAGGACACCGGCATCATTTCCGGCCTGTCGGACGGGCCGCAGGACATCTCATTCGATGAGATGGTGCGCCGGCAGCATGCCCTGTTGGACGTGGTCGCGAAGGATCCGGACATCGAAAGCTACGGCACCGGTCTCGGCGGCAACCGGCCTCTCAACAATGGCTTCGTGGTCATCGGCTTGAAACCGCGCGATCAGCGCGATTCGAACGCCGATCAGATCATCACCCGGCTGCGCCGCCAGCTGGCGCAGGTGCCGGGTGCGACGCTGTTCCTGCAGGCGGCGCAGGATCTCAATGTGGGCGGCCGTACCAGCCGCACGCAGTATCAGTACACGCTTCAGGATTCGGACATCAGCGAACTCAACGACTGGGCGCCGCGCCTGCTCGCGGTGCTGCAGAAGCTGCCGATGCTGCGCGATGTTGCCTCCGATCAGCAAACCAGCAGCGGCATGTTGTCGCTGACCATCGACCGCGATCAGGCGTCGCGCTTCGGCATTCAACCGGCCGCCATCGATCAAGCGCTGTACGACGCCTACGGCCAGCGCCAGGCGGCGCAGTTCTTCACCCAGGCCAACAGTTATCACGTCATTCTGGAGATCACGCCGTCGCTGCAGGCCGACCCGTCTTCGCTCGACAAGCTGTATTTGAAGTCCGCGCTGACCGGACAGATGGTGCCCCTCTCGGCGATGACCAGGTACGACACCCAACACGTGACCTACCTGTCGATCAATCATCAGGGACAGTTTCCGGCGGTGACTCTGTCGTTCAATCTGGCGCCGGGCGCGGCTCTCGGCGATGCCGTGACCGCCATCAATCGCGCATCGGCGGCCATGCATCTGCCGGCCACGATCACCGGCAACTTCCAGGGCACCGCGCAAGCCTTTCAGAGTTCGTTGAAGAGCCAGCCCTACCTCATCCTGGCGGCGCTGGTGGCCGTGTACATCATTCTCGGCATGCTGTACGAGAGTTACATTCATCCGCTGACGATCCTCTCGACGCTGCCCTCGGCGGGCGTCGGCGCGCTGCTGGTCCTGCTGATTTTTCATATTGATCTCAGCGTCATGGCGCTGATCGGGATCATCTTGCTGATCGGAATCGTGAAGAAAAACGGCATCATGATGGTGGACTTCGCCATTCAAGCCGAGCGCGAGCAACATCTGTCGCCGCATGATTCGATCCGGCAGGCATGTCTGCTGCGCTTTCGTCCCATCATGATGACGACCATGGCTGCATTGCTCGGCGCGCTGCCTTTGGCGCTGGGTCGCGGCACGGGTTCGGAGCTGCGCCAGCCGCTCGGCTACACCATGGTCGGCGGATTGATATTGAGCCAGGCGCTGACCTTGTTCACGACCCCGGTGATCTATCTCTACCTGGACGAGTTCAGCCTGCGATTCAAGCGCCGCCGCCCCGAAAAGCGTCCCGAACCCGCGGCACCGCCGCTCAAGGGCGCGACGTGAAGATATTGCTGGTCGAGGACAACGAACGGGTCAGCCAGTTCGTCACCAAGGGCCTGCAGGAAGCCGGACACACCACGGATCACACGGCCAATGGCCGCGACGGGATGTTCCTCGCCGCCAGCGAACCGTACGATGTGATCATCATGGATCGGATGCTGCCGGGCGAGATCGACGGGCTCGCCATCATCGAAGTCCTGCGCAAAGCCGGCAAGCGCACGCCCATCCTGATATTGAGCGCTCTGTCGGAGGTCGATGACCGCATCCGCGGGCTGCGCAGCGGCGGCGATGACTACCTGACCAAACCGTTCGCCTTCGGCGAGCTTCTGGCACGTATCGACGCGTTGCATCGCCGCGCTCAATCCGTCAACACGGAAATACCGCTCACCGTCGGCGACTTGCATATGGACCCGTTGACGCGCAAGGTAACCCGCGGCACCCGGCCGATCACGCTGCAGCCCCGCGAATTCAAGCTCCTCGAATACTTGATGCGTCATGCCGGCCAGGTGGTCACGCGCACCATGCTCTTGGAGAACGTGTGGGACTACCACTTCGATCCGCAGACCAACGTCGTCGACGTGCACATCAGCAAGCTGCGGCAGAAGATCGACGCCGAGTTCGAGCGTCCGCTGCTGCGCACCGTGCGCAATGCCGGCTACACGGTGACCGCGGATGACTAGAATGATCCGCTCGTCCGCGGTGTCGCTGGCGCTCGGCTATGTGGCGCTCGGCATCACCGCCCTGGTGCTGTTCGCGGCGCCCTTGTGGTATGCCTGGCGGGTCACGATCCAGGAAGGCCGCCAGGAGATTCTGCAGGCCGATGCCCAGCGCCTCACCGATGTGTATCGTCGCGAGGGCGTCGGCGGCCTGAAGAGCTACATCGACACGCGCGTCGGCATGCAGATTGCCGGAGACCGGATCCTGCTGCTGGCGGACAGCTCGCTGCATCCGCTCGCCGGGAATCTTGCGATGTGGCCGGCGAGCGTTCCGCTCAACCCCGGCAACTACGTGCTTCCGGTTGTGATCGGCGACCAACCCCCGGAAACGGCGCTGGTGCATGTCGCGGTGGTCGGCACCAACATCCTGCTGGTCGGCCGGTTCAACACGATTTTCGCATCGCTGCAGACGCATTTTTGGTACGGGCTTGCGGCCGCGATCGCGGTGCTGTCGATCGCCGGGCTCCTGGTCGGGGTCATCACGCGCCGTGCGCTGATGTCGCGGGTCAACAGCATCCGTCAGACGGTATCGGCCATCATCCACGGCGATTTGCAGCATCGCCTGCCGACGCAGCTGCAGGACGACGAACTCAACATCCTGTCGCGCACCATCAACGGCATGCTTGAGCAGATCGAATTGCTGGTGCACGGCGTGCGCAATGTGTCCAATTCCATCGCCCACGATCTTCGCACCCCGCTGGCGGAGCTGCGCTCGCGCCTCGAGGAATTGGCGCTGATCCGCCCGCCGCCCGAACAGACGTTCGCGGAGATCGATGGCGCCGTGGCGGATGTGGATCAGGTCATCCGGATATTCGACGCGCTGCTGCGGCTCGCCGAGATCGATGCCGGCATGCGCCGCTCCGGTTTCGTCGCTCTCGACATCTCGGACCTTGCCGCGAACGCGGTGGAGTTTTATGCCCCCGCCGCGGAGCTCAAGAATATTCATCTCGGATTTCGCTCCGACGGCCCCCTGTCGGTGTCGGGAGATCCGGTGTTGCTCGCCCAGGCCTTGAGCAATCTCATCGACAACTCGCTGAAATATGCGCCGGTAAACGGCATGATCCAGGTCGCGGTGCTGAAGCAAGGCGACGGCAGCGTCGAGGTATCGGTCACGGACAATGGTCCGGGTATCGCGGAATCCGAAAAGAGCAAAGTGGTGGAGCGCTTCTATCGCGGCGATGCCAGCCGCGGTACGCCGGGTGTCGGTCTCGGCTTGAGTTTGGTGCAGGCGGTCGCCAAGTTGCACGGCAGCACATTGAGGCTGTCCGACCAGAACCCGGGGCTGCGCGTGGCGCTCACATTGCCGCTCGAAACGACCGGCATGGCGGAGGCGGCAGCGGCCGCGCCGGCGGCGGGCGCGGCGCGTATCGACGTTGAGCTCACGCCGGCTGCGCAACCCAGGTAACGATAAGCAGGCACTGCCGGAATATGTCAAATTCGCGACATAATGTGTTTGTATTCAAAGTGTTACAAATGTTACTTAATCTCGAACCGGTCCCAAGACGATCGTGGAAATGCGATCCAGTTCTCGGTTGCTAAACGCCCCGGAGGTCTATTCTTTACCCTGAGATTAGTTCCAGCGAAATTTTCAAGGGTTACCAGATGTCCCCCAAAGCCATTCTCTTCTCGGCCGGTTGCGCTCTTGCTTGGTTCGTGCTGCTGCCCGTGCTCGTGATCGGCGGCGCCCTGACCTTGTTCTCCTATGCGATTTTTGCCGAGGTGGCGAGCTTGGTCACCGGCAGGCCGAACGAGACTGTCGATAGCGCGGTCGCGCGCGAAATTGCGCACCGCATGTGCGGGTACGCGGTCGAGCGGCGCAGCACCCGCCGCCACTAAACGCCGTCAGCGGTGTCCGCGTCCCCACGTCAACAGCGTCGTGACGGCATAGTTCCAGACCGCACCCACCGCTATTCCGGCGATTGCCGCGGGCAGCCAGCCGTGACCCAGTCCATAGACTGTCGATGCCACGCCTAGATTTGCAAAGCCGCCGATACTGCAGGCCAGCACGAACGAAGCCCATCCGCGCAGCCAGCGCACTCCGCGAAGCCGCATGTCGCGGTAGGTGAGCACGTTGTTGACGGCGAAATTGAACGACATGGCGCCGAGCGTCGCCACCGCCTGACCGGTGACGAAACCGCGGTGCAGTCCGTGAAAGATCAGCGTCAGCACCGCGAAGTGCAGCGCGACACCCACCGCGCCGACGATCGAAAATGCCAGGAAGCGCACCGGAATGAAGCGGCCGATGGTTTTGTCGAGCAGCAGCATGACGTAGTCCCACGCCGTCACCGAATCGAGTTTGCTCTGCCCCGCCCGGCGCACTCTGAAGCGATACGCCAGCTCCTTGAAGCGCAGCGGCTGCGGAACGGAAGCGAATACGTCGGTGAGAATCTTGAAGCCGATCGCCGACAGATTGCGCGCCGAACCGTCCAGCACCGAGCGGCGCATCATGAAAAATCCGCTCATGGGGTCGGTCAATTCCGCGGGCACCAATATCCGGCTGAGCCGCATGGCGACGCGGCTCATGCGCGCCCGCCGCGCATCCCAAGCGCTGATGTCGCCGCCGGGCGCATAGCGGCTGCCGACGACGATCTGGGTATCGCTTTGCTTCAAGGTATCGAGCATCTGCGGCAGCAATTTCTCATCGTGCTGCAAATCCGCGTCCATCACCGCGATATAAGGCGCCGTGGTCGCGAGCATGCCCTCGATGCAAGCCGAAGATAGGCCGCGGCGCCCGATTCTTTGGACGCAACGCACGCGGCTATCCGCCGCCGCATGTTCGCGCACCAGCTTGGCGGTGCCGTCGGGTGAGTCATCGTCGACGAATACGACTTCCCACGATCGCGATCCCATGCACAGCACCAGGCGCCCGATCAGCTCCGCAATGTTTTCCCGTTCGTTGAAGGTCGGCACGATGATGGACAATTCAGGTCCGGAACGCAGCGCCGCCTGAATCGGCGTCGGTTGTTCCAGATAGGCGGTCAGCGGGCGGTGGTGTTCGGCGTTCATCGCGTGTGTCGTCTCCCGAGTGCGTCTTTTCGCCCAGCGTCTATTCGTTATCTTGTTACTATAATCACCCAGCGGCGCCGGCGCACGAATTCATGATGCTTTCGCCCTCCGTCGTAACGAGGGTGTCGAAGGTGAGCGCCTCTGAACACGATGAAACACTGAAGCGCCGCCTCGCAACGGCGGCGCCGCCGCTGCTCGATGTGGCTCTTTTCTGGGGTTTCATCGCCCACGGATCCGCGTTGCGTTCCAGCCATATCGCAAGCTTCGCTGCCGCCATGGCGTTGAATTACTTACTGAAAGTTCGTTCAACGCTTGTGGCGCGCGGCCGGGCGCGGGACCTTGAATTGCATGGCCGGCTGCTCGCCTTGAGCTTGATGGCGCTGTTTTTGCGCGGCGGCGTGCTCGGGATTATGTCGCAAACTTGGGGCTGGCGGCCGCAGGTATCGATCGTTTTCGCGGTGATCGCCGGACTGGCGGTCACCGTTCCCGGGTACACCGCGTTGCTCTCCGCGGCCGCAGGCGAGGCGCGTGCGAGGGCGATCGCCGTGGGGCTGATCGCCTACGGCTTGGCGCTGCGTCTCGTGTACTCAGGATCGGTGGAGTTGTTGCCCGAGGAAGCCTATTACTGGAACTACTCACGCCATCTCGACTTCGGCTATCTCGATCACCCGCCGATGGTGGCATGGTTGATCACGCTCGGAACGGCCGTGTTCGGTCAATCGGAGTTCGGCGTGCGCGCGGCAGCGCTGTGCTGCGCGGCCATCGCCTCGGCCTTTACTTATTCCTTGACACGCAATCTGCTCGGTGAGGCGGCCGCTCTCGCAGCGCTGTTGCTGGCGCAGGCGCTGCCGTATTTTTTTCTCTCCGGGCTGCTCATGACGCCCGACGCGCCCTTGATCGCCGCATGGGCGGCCGCGCTCTATTATCTGGAGCGGGCACTGGTCGCAGGCCACCTCGGCGCTTGGTGGCGGGCGGGGCTCGCGCTTGGGATCGGCGGCCTGTCGAAGTACTCCATCGGGCTGCTCGTGCCCGCGACCATTCTTTTCATGCTGTGGGACCCCCGGGCCCGGAGCCAATTGCGGCGCTGGCAGCCCTATGCCGCGGCGCTGCTTTCGCTCGCCGTGTTCTCGCCGGTCATTCTCTGGAATGCACAGCACGAGTGGGCATCCTTCGCGTTCCAAACGTCGCGGCGTCTCGCTGAGGCTCCCAGATTCGCGCTCCATAAGCTGCTCGCTTCCGCGCTCATTCTCATCAGCCCCACGGGTGTGCTCGCCGTCGCCGCGACATTCAGCGGCGCCAGGCCCGCCGCCGGCGACGCACGGCGGGGTTGGCTGTTCCTCGGCATCGCCCTGTGGGTGCCGCTCGCGGTATTCGCGCTCTTCAGCCTGCGCCACGACGTCAAGCTCGACTGGACCGGCGCGCCGTGGACCGCGGCGCTGCCGCTGATGGCCGCGGGAATGATAGCCGGTGACACGGGCGCGCGCGGCTTCGCGGCCCGTGTCCGCGCCGCGTGGTTGCCGACCCTGGTGACTCTGCTCCTCATCTACGGCGCCGGTCTGCACTACCTCGTGTTGGGACTTCCCGGCCTCGGCTACGGTGCGCATATCGAACTCGTTCCGGTCGCGTGGCGCGACCTCAGCCGCCGTATCGGCGCCGCGAGCATGGCGGTCCGCCGGCAAACCGGCAACCAGCCCCTGATTGTCGGCATGGACCGATACGCCATCG
>Ga0181537_10001703_pt1 | contig 19936 bp, 18 predicted proteins | sample PEATcosm2014_Bin_39_FD_119765 | JGI IMG/M metagenome (GOLD analysis project Ga0181537, IMG submission 119765) | Peatland microbial communities from MTU Mesocosm Facility, Houghton, MI, USA - PEATcosm2014_Bin23_10_metaG | ecosystem: Environmental > Terrestrial > Soil > Wetlands > Peat | place... | reverse complement strand
TGAGCGAGGAAGACAACAAACTGATCGCGGCGATTCGCAAACGGTCGGCGGCGCAGTCAGAGTCTCAAGTCTGAAAGACTTGCCAAGAAGCACGCGGGAAGTTAAACGCGAGAAGTAGACGAGATAAGAAAAACGCGAAACGCGAGAACAAGGACAACGACATGTCAAACCTGATTATTGAAAAGCTGCTGGCTAAAACCCGGCGCACCGACCTCCCAGAATTTCGCCCCGGCGACACCGTGCGCGTGCACGTGAAGATCAAGGAAGGCGACAAGGAGCGTCTGCAGGCCTTCGAAGGCGTGGTCATCAAGCGCGACAATGGACCGCAGGCCAGCTTCACCGTGCGCAAAATCAGTTTTGGTCAGGGTGTGGAGCGCATTTTCCCCATCCATTCCAAAGTGATAGACAAAGTCGACTTGCTGCGCTCGTCCAAAGTTCGCCGCGCCAAGCTCTACTACCTCCGCGGCCTCAAAGGCAAAGCCGCCCGTTTGCGCGACGTGGAAAGGCCGGAGTAGTTAACACTGAAGGTATAGTTGCTGAGAGGCCAGTGCCCCGAAATGCGGATTCAAAGGCGAAGCCCAAGGGTTTGGGCGAAGCCTGAAGGTCGAAGCCCGAAGCCGCACTTACGCGTGCACCGCTTCCACTTCGGGGAAATCTTTGATGGCGCGTTTACTGTTCCGGAGTTTGTTCAGCACGTAGCTCAACAAGGGCCGGTCGCCGCGCCGGATCTCCTGGAACACCACTCCCATACTGTCGGGCCCCGCCATGTATTTCACTTGCGCTTTGACCGCGAGGTTTACATCGAGCACGCTCAACAGCAGCCGGAAGTCCGTTCCCGGTCGCAACTTCTCATGCGTGGAAAGGCGCGCTCCAAATTCCGAAAGCTGATCCAGTTCGGCGGCCAAGCTTTGCCGGCCGTCGATTTCCGCTCTGCCGTGCACCTCGTAACGAGGGCGGCGCCGGTGCTCCTCGCCCGGACGCACAGTTGCAAATGAGGGCGGGGTCTGCCGGTTGAGCTTGTCAAGAATGACCGGCTGATATTCTTCTTCCAGTTGCCGCAACTCGTCGTCCCAGGGCGTTCTGCCGGATTCCACACATTGCACCGCGAACTGTCCGCGCAGGTCGGAATCGCGGTCGCCGGTCCACACCACCTGGCACACGGCCTTGTGCCGCCCGCGTTCCACCAGAAGCAGATCGCCGGCCTTCATTTCGCGCGACCCGGTCAGCCGCGCTCCCCGCGGATGAATGTCATAGGTGCAGCCCATTTCGACCGGACCGCGCCCTCGCTCCTCGACCAGACTCCAGCGAACCGGCAGGGCCAGGTGAACCATTTTGCCGCTGAGCCGCCCCTCTCGCGGCGGCGTGTTGCTTTCACTCTCCAAAATTACCTCACATCATTTCAGGCAGATCACTTTACGCAGATCATTCCACGCGCTGGAACCATCCCCACTGCCGAACATAGCAGTACATGTACGACCGAGCAACGTACGCCCGTACTCGAAGCAATGATTACCTGGTGCCATTACCAAGAGGCCAAGGCATGGCCCGAAGGTGCAATTGATTTTCCGGCCGGGACGAATGAAGAAACGAAATCACACTCCGAAAATTCTTCTCTTGCAGGAAGCAGTGCTGGTCAGGGAAGATGGTGAACGACTCCTGTCTTCAGAAAAGCATGTCATCCACGACCAAGCCATCAACGATCGAGTTGTCCACGAGCGACCTTGCTCTGAGCGAACCCGCGCCGGCGCGGACGCTCTCGGCCTCGGCTGCGAAGATGCGTCTCTTGAAAAAGCTGCGTTGCACGTTGCGCTATGAGAAACGCGCCTGGGCATCCGGTGCGCTCATGGTCGCGGGCGTGGACGAAGTGGGACGCGGGTCGCTGTTCGGCCCCGTGGTGGCGGCGGCCGTGATTCTCGATCCCCTGTATCGCATTCGCGGCCTGCGCGATTCGAAACTTCTTTTACCTGAACGTCGCGAGGCCCTGGCTCCGCGCATTCGCGCGCACGCGCTGGCCTGGGCGGTCGCGTCGGTGGACGCGGCCCTGATCGACCAGATCAATATCTATCAGGCGTCGCGACTCGCGATGCGTGATGCTGTGATGCGCTTGACCCCGGCGGCGGACCACCTGCTCGTCGACGCCATGCGCCTCGACTGCGAGGTGCGGCAGGATCCCATCATTCATGGCGACGCGCTCTCTGCCTCGATCGCCGCGGCGTCGATCCTGGCCAAGGTCGAACGCGATCGCATGATGTGCGAGTGGGACCCGGTCTACCCCGATTATGGGCTAGCCTCGCACAAAGGCTACAGCACGCCGCGGCATCTGGCCGCCCTGCGTGAGCACGGCCCCACGCCGCTGCATCGCCAGTCGTTCGCACCGGTGTGGAAAAATCCGACGCCGCAGGACGCGTTCGGGTTCATGCAGGAAGACGAAGAACCTGCCGTGATTGCCAGTCTTCGATCGCCAATGGTTTGATCCTCGCTGTTTCCATCTCCTCATTCGCAACTCCTCGCCAAAACCGCTCCGGCCCTGGACATACTGCGAAAGGCCGGAAACCCCCGCTCATAAACCCCATGGGGACAACCCCTTAGCCGTAGGTATAAACCCGTCTTTAGAAGACGTTCCTGAAGGAACACTGCTCCATTTTGCGCATCGCCTGGTGTTTTAGTTCCGCGGTCGTGGCCGGAAAAGGCCTCGAGCTTCGCTCGAGGGACAGCCGGGGGCGGCTGTCCCCGCATGGCATCTCCCGATCTGCAGTTACTTCGCTTGGAGAATGTCGGTCAGCAAGTCCGGCTTCGATTCGTCGCGCACCAGGTGCGGATACTTTTCGCCACCGTGGTAATCGAGCTTGTAGGTTTTGTAGTAGTCGGTATTTTCCACGAGCAACTCCAGAGGTTCGCTCGTGTGCTTCCCCGTTTTCAAAGCGTCGTGCAACACGTCGGTGGAAAACTTTCGGCCATTCACTCCAACGAGTTTCATGCCTGGGCCGATTCCAGCTTTCGCCGCGAGCATGCCTTCAATCGTGTCGGTGATGGTGCCGTCGTCGTTTAGATCCAGCCCGATCGAGTAGCCCACATCCACGAAATGGAAAACGCCCTCGGCGCCACGCTCCATTTCCGACGGCGTTTCGTCGTAGACCACTTTCCATCCGCTGCCTTCGATCCCGCCCAGCGGAGCGCCGGGTCCGTGGTTGGTGAGCCGTTCCGTCCAGAAGCCGCGCCAGTCGTAGGGCACGATCTGGTTCAGCGTGTTCACCACATCATCGAACACGTAGGGCTTGACCATGGGACCAGTGCTGGGCGCGCCGTGGAAGAGCTTGCAAAAATCGTCGAGCGTCTTCGCGCCCTTGCTCTGCTGGCGGATGATCACATCGGCCCACAGCCAGTTCAACGTATCTTCGCTGTAAAAATCCGTGCTGCGGCGCCAGGAATGCCACGCCCGCGGCGAGAAATACAGTTCGGGCGCGGCATCGGCGGTGTCCTGCAAGTTGCGCCATTCGCGGCCCGGGGTGTGGTCCAATTCGGCCGCGGTTAATGCCAAGTCGTCGCGAAGTTGCGGCGCGGTCAGCAGACCACTGCGAGCGGTCAACACTTCGCCCAGATAGTTGGTGAGACCTTCGTAGACCCAGAGCAAATCGTCCTGCATGGGTTGCTGGTAGTCGGGCGTCGCCAGGCCGGCGGGACGGCGGAATTTTCCGTTCCACGAATGTACATACTCATGGGGCAGCAGACTGGCCTCGGCCTTGCGCGCGGTTTCATCCACGAGTCCGCGCTCGTCTACGCGGCTATCGTCGGACTCGTGATGCTCGAGTCCGAAGTGCGCCACGTGATCGCTCATGCTGTAGAGGAAATGGTAGTCGCGGTAATGATGCGCACCAAAAAGTTTATTGGCCTGCTCCACCAGATTCTTGTAATGGTCCCAAACTTCCTGCGGCGCATCGAGTGCGGCGGCGCTGTCGGCGGCGATATCCATCTCGGTGAGCGGATCCTGCGCCAGCGGCACGACTTTGAGAAATTCGCCCGTAATCACAGGAGAATCCACCAGCGTGGTCAGCGAAACGGTGGTGAACTGAATTTCGTTTCCACTCTGTTTCGAAGTCGGCAGCGGCGTTCCAAACCTCCAGCCTTCAGGTAGTTTCAGGCTGGCGGTGTAGTTGATATCGTCAGACTTGAAGCCTTTGGGATAGAGCAACACCTGATTCCAGCTGATGACGGCGAGTTTATCGGTGGCAGAGGAGCCAGCCGAGAATCCGCCCTCGAAAGTTGCGGGAGAAAGAAAATCGAGTTCGGCAGTGATTTCGCTTTCACCCGCCGGAACGTCCACGTGAATCGTGAAGCCATCGAGCAAGTCGCGACGCCACTTCAGAGTTTTGCCACTAGCGCTGAATTTCAGGCCAGCCAGGTCGATGACTGGGCCGTCAGGCGCGTGTTCACCGGGGATCCATTTCGGGTAGTAGAGGGTCAAGTCACCGGCGCTGGCGGGAATCTTCAGCGTCGCGTGAAAAATCTTGCGCGCCGCGGCGGAGGCGTCTACGAAAATTGTGACGGTTGGCGTGGTTGCGGCCCAACTGGAAAGCGAGAGGAAGAAGACGCTGGCGAAACCTGAGATGCGCGACACTTTCATAGGATGGCTCCGGATTATGGGGTCTTGATTACGGCTGTCAGGAACGACGAATTGAGTTCAGCCGTTTTGCAGAATTTTAAATTTTAGCAGGGAGCGATGCTGCAGGACGGCGTTAAATTCACAGCGGGACAGTGGGCCAGTTCGAAGGTCGTAACCACTAAGGACACAAAATCACACCAGGAAGCCCGTCAGTAAGGGCATTCGTGCCACATCTCGCGGTCAAACTGACCATTGCCCACCGACGGGCTGGTTGCGGACGATTCTTCCAGTGCGCTCCAGGCTTACCGCGCTTTTCAAACCAGAATTAATTCCATGTACACATCGGCTCGCGCGTATGCCGAAGGGATAATTCGGTCGGGATCGATGTGCTTGAATCCCAGACATTCATAGAGCCGAATCGCGGGCGTGAGCGCGTGGTTGGTTTCGAGATAGAGCCTTTGCGCGCCGGCGCTTCGTGCCTCGTCGATGACTGCTTGAAGCAGCCTGCGGCCGATGCCGGCTCCCTGGTACGACGGCTCGACGGCCATCTTGGCCACTTCGAATTCTTTTTCGTTCAGACGAATCAGTCCGCAGCAGCCGACACACCGTTCTCCGGCGGTCGCAAGGAAGATTCTACCGCCCAAGTCCAGGATCGCTCGCTGCGGATCGGCTAAGACGAGTTCCTCCTTGGCCTCGATGCGGAAGTAGCGGGTGATCCATTCTTCGTTGAGCCTGCGGAATGCAGCCGCGTCCCCCGCCTGAAACTGGCGAATGCTGATTTCAGAAGCCGGCGCGGACGGTTCTTGGGCAAGAGTCATGTGCATAAACTCCTCCTCCATCGCTTATCAGCGACTATTCGACGATAGAATCCAGACTGCAAATATGTCCAATATCTTAATTGTCTTCACTGAGACGTTATCGATATGAAACAAGAAATTGAGGTCAGGCATTTACGGTACTTTCTCGCGGTCGCCGAAACCCTGCATTTCGGCAAGGCAGCGACGCAGTTAGGGATGGCGCAACCGCCGCTGAGCCAGCAGATCAGGAGCCTGGAGCGGATGCTGGGGTACGCGCTGTTCGAACGCACCACACGCGGAGTCCGGCTGACGAAAGTTGGGCAGTATTTCAGAGAGTGTGCGCGCAACACCGTCACCAAGATGCAGGATGACGTGGAAATGGCGCGCCGATTGGGAAGCGGCCAGGAAGGCGTGCTGACGGTGGGATTCAGCGGCTCCGTTATGCTCACCACACTGCCCAAGGCAATCGAACGCTATCGCCGCCTGTACCCGCGAGTCGAGTTGCGTCTGCGAGAACTTTACACCGCTGAGCAGTTGCCCTCTCTGCTGGATGGAACGCTGGATCTGGGTTTTCTTCGCGACGGCGAACCGCGGGATGGACTGTTGATTGAATCGATCCTGCGAGAACGATTCATTGTGGTGCTTCCGGTTCGTCACAGGCTGGCGGGGAAGGTCACAATTCATCCCAGAGACCTCCGCGACGAGCCGTTTGTACTGTTCGCGCGGCGAATGGGGCCGCTTGCGTTTGATCGCACTCTGGCCTGCTGCGAGGCAGAAGGGTTCCGGCCAAATGTCGTGCAGGAAGCTCCACAGTGGCCCACTCTCGTGCGGTTGGTGGCCGCTCGGTCTGGTATCTCGCTGGCTCCGGCGTGTGTCGCGGGGTTTGCGATGCCGGGAGTTGTTTACAGGAAGTTGCGTTCTCGCCTTTGGTCGTCGATCGACATTGGGTTGAAACCGAAGATCGACAATCCCGCGGTCGAAGCTTTTCTGAGCATCGTGCGCAGGCAATTCTCGACGAATAGAGCTGGGTCGGCGCAAGTGTGACGATGGAATCGTTTGACCGTGCGAGATTTCCTCTATATTGTATAGGTAATGTCTGGCCGCGATTACCTCGGCGAATTTGAACACATCATTATGCTGGCGCTTCTGCGGCTGGATGATCGGGCTTATGGAGTGACGGTGCGGCGGGAGATTGAATTCCGCACCAAGCGTGAGGTTTCCATCGGCGCCGTGTATGCCACGCTGGATCGTCTGGAGACGAAAGGTTACGTCAAGTCGCGTCTCGGCGAACCTAGCCCCGAGCGCGGCGGACGATCGAAGCGGTTCTTCCAGGTCACGGCGAAGGGAGTGACGGCGGTGAGCCGCACCCACCGCGCTGTTCGGAGTATGACCGAGGGGCTCGATCTGGTCAGGAGCTACGCATGATGTCTCAAGAGGTTTCCCTGCCGCCGCCACCCATTGCCACCTGGCTGATCGGTCTATTCACTTCCGACAACGAGGCGGAGGCGATTCCCGGGGACCTGCTTGAGGAGTTCTCCCACCTCGCATCGAAATCGGGAGTCGCAATTGCGCGCCGCTGGTACTGGCGACAGACTGGGAAAACCATCACGCATCTTGCTGGTGGCGCGTTCCGTAGCGCGCCGTGGTTCACGGCTGCGCTCGTAGTCGGAGGATTCTTGCTGCACGGGTTTCTAAACGCGCTTCCCGACAAGGTACTGTCAGAGGTTACTGACCGGTATCTGGCATTCTGGTCGAGCCATTTTCAGGCTTACATGTGGGTGTTGAACGGGATGATGATTGCACATCTTATGGCCTCGTTGCTCGTTGGGAGTATGGTTGCGTTGGCTGCGAAGGGAAGCCGAGATGGTTGCCACCCTGACGCTGGTGCTGGTCTATTGTGGGATGGGCGGCGTTGCATTGGGGGGCGCTGCATTGGTATGGGTAGCCACGCATCGGCCTATGAATGTTGCCTGGCCCCTATGGGCGGATCCGTTCGCGATCGTGATGGGCGGACTCATCGTCCGAACACGTCGAGCGCAAGGGCGGGATTCCTTGCCAAAACCGCTCGGACTGACAGGCGTCTAAAGAATCAGCTGCGAAAACTAGTGGCGCGGGCTCGTGGTCACTGTGTAGCGATCGGCCGAATCAGAAAACCTCTGGCTGCTTTGACGAAAACCTCTGGCGCAGCTTCTGCCACTCTTCGGTCGAGAAGATGCGCGGTCCCACTTCGATAAGACGCGGCGTCATATTGAAGACGGCCACGCGGGTCCAGGGCCGGCCGTCCCGCATGCGAAGGCCTTTTTCATTCAGGTCGCTGACGATGCTCGAATAAGTAAAGTCCTGCACCAGCAATTCCATCATCAGCATGAGCGTGCGGTTTTCGACGGGATCGATCTCCAGGCGCTGGCAGTCGTCGGAGATGCGCAGGCCGTAGGGAATATCTTCGCTGAAGGCGCCTTGGGTCGGCGCCTCCGAGTCGGGCAGTTCACGGCGCCATTCGATCGACACCATTTGCCATCCCGTGGTCGTGCGCTGGCGGATGACCTCGGGACTGAAGGGGCCGGAAATCACATCGCGTATCCGTTCGAAATGCGGCATGGGAGCCTCCGTGAAGTGCGCCTCCGTTTAGTGCGCAATTTGGCTGCCAGAAATCTGGGCTGTTGCGAATTGGATAAGTTGCTCGCCAGCATTGAAATAGGCGCGGGCCACGGGTCCGGGGTCAGGCGTCGGATGTCCGCTTCTGTGAATGAGTGTTCGTTTCTGGACGCCCGGATGGGCTGGCGACGCGGAAACTGACCCGCTACGGTCAGCGCTGCTATCATTTCGACGATGTCACGACGCGGAAAATTCATCACATTTGAGGGGCTCGACGGGACCGGCAAGAGCACGCAGATGCGCAAGTTGGCGGCCGCGCTGCGCGCTGCAGGACACAAGGTGGTGGAAACCCGCGAACCCGGCGGTACTGCGACGGGAGAAAAAATCCGCAAAGTGCTGCTCGATTCCCGCACATCGGGGCTCGATCCGCGGGCTGAGATGGCGCTGATGTTTGCCGCGCGCGCGCAGCACATTGCGGAGGTGATCGCGCCCGCGCTCGAACGCGGCAGCATTGTGCTCTGCGATCGTTTCACCGACTCTACGGAAGCCTACCAGGGGAGCGGCCGCAAGTTGGGCAGCGGAGCGGTGCTGGAATTGCATCGCGCGCTGTGCGGAAACCTGGAGCCCGATCTCACTCTGCTGCTTGATTCGAACCCCACCATGAGCGTGAGCCGCGCCCGCCGCCGCAACAAGCGCGGCGCAAAGAGTGGAGCGCGCGGCCATGGGGACGAGAATCGTTTCGAGCAGGAAACCCGGACGTTCTTTGCCCGCGTTCACGAAGGGTATCTGGCGATCGCGGCGCGGGAACCGCAGCGCGTGGTCGTAATCGATGCGCGGGGAACGCCCGATCAGACTCATCGGAGTATTTTGGGAATTGTGAATCAGCGGTTGAAGCCGGGGAAGAATTAGTGGAGCCATCTAAAGAATTTTCACCACCGAGTTACTGAGACACAGAGAAAAACGAAGACCTTCAAAAAATCCAAGACTTGAAATCAAAAAGCTGGAGCCCCGCGCGACGATCGCGGAGTACCCATGTGACACTCGATTACAATGAACTTGGTTTTCTCTGTGCTTCTGTGACTCTGTGGTGGGTTTTGATTTTTGCTGCCCATGCCATTCTCTGACTTTCACGGCAACCCCGAGACCGTTCATCGCTTGCGCGATATGCTGGCGCGTGAGCGTTTTCCGCATGCGGTGATTTTTTCGGGGGCGGGCGGGTCGGGCAAATATACGCTTGCCCTGATGCTAGCCCAGGCTATGAACTGCCTTGCGCCCGTTGAAACCGACGGCCTGCCAGACTTCTGCGGGCGCTGCGCCAATTGCACCCGTATCGCCCAAGCCGCTGACCTGGACGCCCGTTTCGCCGAGGCGGTGGAAGCCCGCGAGAATATGCGCGATGCGGATAAGAAAGAAACTCGTCTGTTTGTTCAGACCCACCCTGACGTGCTTATCATTCCGCCGGACCCGCCGCAAATGATGGTCAAGGTGGACCAGGTACGCCGCGTGATCGACTCCATTTATTACCGGCCCGCCGAGGGGCGCGAGCGCGTTTATATTTTTACCGATTCGGCGTTCATTAAAGAGGCGGCCAACTCGTTGCTTAAGGTGCTGGAAGAGCCTCCGGAGTTCGCTACGATTCTGCTGCTGGCGGAAAGTCCTGGCGAACTGCTCGCGACCATTCGATCGCGATCGATGACGTTTCCTCTGCGAGCGCTGGCGGTCGAGGAGATTGAGAGCGATCTGGCGAAACGACGTCCGGAGTGGAAACCTCCGCAGCGTGCGTTGGTGGCACGACTGAGTGAAGGAGCGCTGGGCCGCGCGCGGAACTTCGATCTCGCCGCTTATGTGGCGGCGCGGGCGGACGCGCTCACGATTCTGAATTCCGCCGTGCGAGCCGGCGAGCACGGCGAACTTTTTAAAGTGACGGAAACGTATCGTCCCGGCGCCGAGGGCAGGGAAAAGACCGAGCACCTGCTGCACGCTCTCTATTCGTTGCTGCGTGATCTGATGTTCCTCGGATCTGGCGCCCCGCAGCTGGTATGCAACAGCGACATTCTGGGCGAACTGGGCAAGCTGGCTGAATCCGTTGACTTCGAATGGATCGCCTCTACGTCCGACCGGCTGGCCGAGGTGCAACGCGGCATGCGCCGGAACCTGCTGCGGTCGTTGTCGCTGGATGCGTTTGCCGTGGGGTTGGAGAAGGCTTGAAGGGCGGAACGCTACGCGGTCAAAAGCTCCATTGTTTGCAAGAGCGGAAGGAAGCAACACCCGGCGCGACACCAAGGTCAAAAGCGGCGGACAAGAGTGTCCGCCCGACACAAGCAAAGTCAAAGGCCCCACTTCTCGCAAAGTAGGCGAGAGGGGCACCCTCGAGCTGGGGTGGTCTTGAGAACCGAGAATGCTCGCTCCAACGAGGACTGCCGATGAATTGGGGATTCGCGCGATGGGCGGGGGCGATGCTGATCGGGCTTGCGTCGGCTGCCGCGGCGACCGCTCAACCAGGGCCGCTTGACATTCGCGTTGTGGTGGTGACCACGTTCGAGGTCGGCAACGATACGGGCGACGAGCCAGGAGAGTTTCAGAACTGGGTGGAGCATTATCCGCTGTCTGACATTCTGCCGTTTCCGCAGGGCTACCGCTCGCTGCGCTACAACGCCAAGGATCATGTGCTGGGCATCGTGACCGGAGCGGGCAAGGCCAGTGCGGCGGCTTCGATCATGGCGCTCGGGCTTGACCCGCGCTTCGACCTCACGAAGTCTTACTGGATTCTGGCCGGGATCGCGGGAATCAATCCCAATCGGGCTTCTGTGGGCTCGGCGTTATGGGCGAGCCATATCGTCGACGGCGACTTGGCCTATGAGATTGATGGGCGCGAGATTCCGGCGGACTGGTCGACCGGTATTGTGGCCTATGACCGGGCAACTCCGTTCGAGCAGCCAGCGCCGCCGGTTGTGTCTGACAATGGCATCCTGGCTTATGACCTGAACGACGGGCTGGCAAGCTGGGCCTATGGTCTGACTCGCGGCCTCACGCTGCCGGACGATAGCCGGCTCAAGGCGGTGCGCGCCGGCTATCCGGACATGCCAAATGCGCAGCGGCCGCCATTTGTGCTGAAGGGCGATACGTTGACCGCGGACCGGTTCTGGATTGGAGCCAGGATGACCGAGTGGGCCGAAAAATGGGTGTTCTACTGGACCAAGGGTGAGGGCCGCTTCACGACTTCGGCGGAGGAAGATTCCGCCTACATGCAGGCCCTGACTTTCCTAGCCCACGCCGGGCGGGCAGATCTTGGGCGCGTGCTTGATCTCAGAACCGGCAGTGACTACTCGCTGCCGCCCAAGGGCACGTCGGCTGCAGATCTTCTTAAAAGCGAGGCGACGGGAAACTACGCAGCCTACGCCGAGGCGATCGAGAATGCATATCGGGTCGGCAGCCCGGTGGTACGCGAACTGGCGCAGCACTGGCCGCGCTATCGAGAAACCGTGCCAGCGGCGAAACCCTAAGGCTCCTACCGGTCTTCTTCCCGCTTTTCTCTTTTGCGGTCTGGTCTACATGCCTGTACCTGCCTGGGCTCATTCCAGGTAACCGTGCGACGGAGTAAGCAGTTTATTTTCAGCAGTTTACAAAAGTTACTCTGGTGGTTCTATAGCCTTCGGAGTGGTTGCCCCACCACCCTTGGGCGCCTATAATTAACCTACTCTGGTGTAAGTATTCTCCGTCAGGTTCCGGGTAGCGAAGTCGGGGGTTGAGGTATGTCCTCCGGCAAAAGGAGAAGGTGAAACAATACCCGGACATGCGTAAACGCCTGCAAATCGCCCTGATGGCCAGCACGGCAATCGCGACCTTTCTTTCTCTCAGTCCGCCCAGGGTGTGGGCGGGCGACGACGACTCCCAAACCATTACTGCGACCGACGAGCACGGGCACAAGGTGTACGTGAACGACGACGCGCCCAGGAAGCAGACGCACTCTCAGGCTGCGGAAGCGCCTCGACGCTCGCTGGTGTATTGGAGCGCGAAAGAGAATCGCTGGAAGCCGGTGCCGGGGCCCACTGCGCCCTCGATGCGGGCAGCGCGTTCGGCGGCCGCCGAGGTTAGCCAGTATCTGGCGCACGACTCGAACCAGTCCGCCAGCGCGAAGATTCAGAATGCCAACTTCCGGGGGCACATTGCCACTCCGGACGAAATCGATGCGGCGATCGCCGCAGCGGCTAATCGCCACAATGTGGACCCCAATCTGGTGCGCGCAGTGGTGAAAGTGGAATCAAATTTCAATCCTAACGCGGTATCGCGGAAGGGCGCGATGGGGCTGATGCAGCTGATGCCTGGAACGGCGCGGCAGTTGAACCTGAAGAATCCCTTCGATGCCGAGCAGAACGTGGATGCCGGCGTGCGCCACCTGAAACAGCTTCTCGAAAACTATGGCGGGGACGTGAATCTAACGCTGGCAGCCTATAACGCGGGCGCGGGGGCTGTGGCACGGAGTTCGGGGGTTCCGCACTACGCCGAAACCCAGAACTACGTGCGGAGAATCACGACCCTCTACTACGGAGGCGTCGATTTTGGCCCGAGTGCCCCGTCGCGCGAACCGGTTCGGGTTATGCGGGATTCGCGTGGTGTGCTTTATATCAGCAACACGGATTAATCGAAAAACACTGATTTTGGGAAACACTTAAGCTCTGGAAAACTAATTTAGCTCGAAAACACTGATTCACTTTTGCAGTTTTGGCAGACTTTCTCTCAGGCCCTACGAAGCAGAGTCACGACAAACAGGTTCAACCACAACAGTTTCAATCACGGCGAACGTAGCAGGTATAGGCCGAAGATTTGATGACCCTATCGAGCCAGCGCGGCTTGCGCTGCGGAGCGCTGCTTCTGATGGCAGTGTTCTCCGGATTGCCGGCGCACGCGCGAGTCCGCCACACGGAAGCGTGGGCACGCGACCGCTTCGCCACTGCTGAGCGCATGCGCGAGGCGCTGAACGGACGTCCGCCCGCCGAGCTTGCCCGCAAGGACTACCAGCACGTAATCAACGCCTATCGCAGCGTGTATTACGGCGCACCGGCCTCTGCCAAGGCCGATCCGAGTGTGGTGGCGGTGGCGGAGACGCTGGTGGAGATGGGCCGCCGCTTCGACGACGCCAAGATTCTGAATAGCGCGATCGGCGAATACAAGTTTCTGCGCCGCGAATATCCCGGCAGCAAGTATCGCTGCGACGCGCTATTCACCATTGGCGAAATCTACAAGGACGACCTAGGCGAGCCCGACCCGGCACGAGCTAGCTTCCAGGATTTTCTGCATCGCTATCCGCACAACCGGCTCGTCGATGACGCGCGGCAGGCTATTGCCGAGCTTGATCAGGAGGCCCAGGCCGCGAAGAAGTCTGATCGCGAGAACTCCACTAAAGCGGAAAAGAAAGACTCGGCTGCCAGGAGCGCTTCCGCGGCTGCGGGTTCGAAGGTCGAATCGAGCGCTTCCACCAAGGCGGCCGAGGAAGGGTCCGGGAGCGGACAATCTTCGGCCGGACAAGCTTTGAGCGGGCAATCTTTGAGCCTTCCATCGCCCGAGCGTCCGGCGGCGGAACGGCCGGCTGCCAGCTACCCGCGGGTGACCGGGATTCGGCACTGGTCTACGCCTGATTACACGCGCGTGGCCATCGACCTCGAAAACGAAGTGAATTTTTCTTCCCAGCGCATCGCGCACCCTGACCGGATATTCTTTGATCTGCGCAATACCAAGCTGGCGTCCACGCTGGTGGGCAAGAGCTTTGACGTGGACGATGGTTTCCTGAAGAAGATTCGCGTGGCGCAGTTCCAGCCCGGCCGCACTCGTGTGGTGCTCGAAGTTGCCGATCTTTCCGGCTACAACGCCTTTCTGTTACCCAATCCTTATCGTCTGATCATTGACATTCACGGCAAGGATTTTCACGGCAAGGACGCTGCGGCGAAGAATTCACACGGCAAGTCATCCAGGGAGTCGGATGAAATCGCGCTGACGCCCGACGTTGAGGCCGATCCGACGGTGAGTTCGAAGTCTGAGCAGGCTCTGGTTTTGTCAAACCAGAAACGGGACGCAAAGCCGAATCAGACAGCGGCGTCGACGCAGACGGGAGTGATAAAGAAAATCGTCGAGGCGGACGACTCTGACAGTGACAACGAGAATCCAAAATCGACCGATTCTGCGCGCGCGACTGCGCCGAAGCTTAACCCAGCACACGCCAGCTCACATTCGTTGAAAGCCGGCGGTTCGGCTACGCCCAAGCGCGACGTCGTGGCATCCGAAGCCAGCGATGATTCCACGCTCGCGGCGAACGACGATGGCGCTGATCTTAGCCCGGTTGCTGCGCCGAAGAGTAAGCGAACAACGAAGAGCGGATTAAATGGCAAAACGCTAGGCGGTAAGACTCTCGACGGCAAGGCTCTAGACAACAACTTGCAGGCGGAGCTGGAAATTCATGAGGCCAAGCCCACCGCCCACGGCGACCGGTCGCTGATTCGCGCGCTTGGATTGAAGATCGGCAAGATCGTGATTGATCCCGGGCATGGCGGTCACGACACCGGAACCATCGGCCCCAACGGGCTGGAGGAAAAAGATCTGGTGCTCGAAGTTGGAAAACGGCTGGGCAAGATGCTGGAAACGCGGCTGGGCGCCGAAGTGGTTTATACACGCAAGGACGACACGTTTATTCCGCTCGAGACGCGCACGGCCATCGCCAACCAGGAACGTGCCGACCTGTTCATTTCGATCCACGCCAACTCGAGCCAGGATCCTACGGCGCGCGGCGTCGAAACTTATTATCTGAACTTCACTTCGTCCCCCGAGGCGCTGGAAGTTGCGGCCCGCGAGAACGCGGTTTCCGAGAAGTCAATTTATGAACTGCGGGATCTGGTCAAGAAAATTGCGCTGAAGGAAAAGATCGAAGAGTCGCGCGAGTTTGCCGGGGACGTGCAGCAATCGCTGCATAGCGGCCTGGCGGCCAAAAGTCCGGCTATTCGCGACCGGGGTGTGAAGAAGGCTCCGTTCATCGTGCTAATTGGCGCGAATATGCCGTCGATTCTGGCTGAGGTTTCTTTTGTCAGCAATCCCACCGATGAGCACCGCCTGGAAACCGCCGAATACCGCCAGCGCATCGCTGATTCGCTGTATCGCGGCGTGGCCAACTATGTGAGCGGGCTGAGCGGCGTGAAGGTGGCGAGCAAGCTGGATAAACCGGCGGGACAGTAAGCAGGGGCCAGGGGACAGTGTCCGGTGATCAGTTAGCAGGGGGAAGCGATCACCAGTGGTCACCCCTGCTTTGCACCGTCAACTCCGCACCCTACTGCAGGGAGCTGCCAACCTGCGAGAACACATTGTTGGAGTTAGCGCCGATCAGGCGCACTGTGCCGACAACGATGACCAGAATTACCGCCAGCATTACCGCGTATTCGGCAATGTCCTGACCTTGTTCGTCCTGCCACAGCTTAAGAATGAGATTTCGCATAAATCCTCTCCTGTAACAAATTTTTGACTCTATGCTGAAGCCGAAACTGCTGCCGGCTTCTCCTCGTGGATAGGAAAATCGGCGGGATTCAGCCCCCAAACTTCCTTCTCCGCTGCCAGGGCCTGCAAGCCGATGTGATACTCGGATGATCCCTTGAGCTTCGTGATCCAGACTACCCGGAACTCCATTTTCCGCTTGCGATACCACACGGTGACTGGATCGAGCACCTGCAACTGCCGCCGAACCGAGCCCAGACGCGTCCCGGTCGGAGTTACGTCCAGGGTGTGAGCCATTTCTTCAAAAGATTGCCCGGTAACGTCCTTAGAGCGGACGGTTACGGGCAACACTGCCTTCCTGCGATCCTGCCGACGATGATTGATTGGTGGCATGTTTTACCCACGACCAGTTTGCTACGAAGTCGGCGAATGGGGAATGGCTCCGATGGGTGGGAAGGGGCACAGACGAGGGGGACGCGGAAGTAACCTCGACGGTGGTGACTGAGGAAACTTGAACAGTGAAGGCGTTCTTTGCGGCCCTCGGCGTTAAGGCGAAAGGGAAGCGATCCAAACGCGCGAGTATTGCGTCGCAAAGGACCCTTCGGCACCCCTCGTTCCTCGGGGTTGCTCCCGGCAGGCTCTCGCTGCGCAAAGAACGCTTGCTCAGGATGAGAAATCCTAGGCAGACGCGGCAACGCCCCCGAAACTTTTCGCAGCTCTCTGTGGTCTAATGACGAGGGGAGTTTCTCGAAACGGCCAGGTCAGCCATGAGCTTTTCACGATCTCTTTTCGCTTTGACGGTGGCGTTGGTTATGGCAAGTGCGGGTTTCGCGGCGAACCCTGCGTCCGGTGCCGCGGAACCATCGGCGTCGGCGCTTTTGCCGCAGCAGTTTGCTGGATGGCAGAGGCAAGGTTCGGCGCAGATCAGCACGGACGCGGCTGTCGCCGACCCTACCAACGCCGAGGTGCTCAAAGAATACGGCTTTAGCGATGTTGCAGTTTCCACTTATGTCCGCGATGACGGCCGCACCCTGAAGATTCGCGCGGCGCGCTTCGCCGACGCCAGCGGAGCGTTCGGCGCATATTCGCTTTATCTGCAGCCGGAGATGGTGCGCGAGACGATCGGAGATCAGGCCGCGTCTCTCGGCCAGCGCGTTCTGTTCTATCGCGGCCACGTGCTGGTGGACGCTTCGTTTGCGAAAGAGTCTCCCATGGCCGGCGCGGCGCTGCGGGAGTTGGCCGGAGTGCTGCCGCGTCCTCCGGGCAACGCCGGCAATCTGCCTGCGGTTCTGGACTTTTTGCCGCGCCGTGGCTATGTACCGAATACCGAGAAATATGTGATGGGACCTGAGGCGCTCAATGCGCTCACGCCCGCGGTGAGTGCGGACCTGGTGGATTTTGCTGTGAAGCCGGATGTAGCTATCGGCAAATATTCCACTCCCAGCGGCCAGGCCACGTTGATGCTCATCTATTACCCCACGCCGCAGTTGGCCGCAGAGCATCTTCGCCGCATCGACGCAGCGCATAAGCTGGCGCGGCCACAAGCGGGCGTTTCGACGGTGGAGGGTGCAGGCCAGTTCTCTGACAAGCGCACCGGATTTATTGTGGCTGTTGCTTCCGGACCAATTTCCGAGAGCGACGCGAAATACCTGCTGGACCAGGTGAACTACGAAGCCAATGTCACATGGAACCAGAGAACTGATAACCGCGACGTGCATGATCTTTCTTCGCTGATCGTCAACGTGGTCATCTTGTGTGGAATTCTGGGAGCACTCGCGATTGTGGCGGGTGTGGCGTTCGGCGGATTCCGAATTCTGATGAAGCGCTTCTATCCGGACAAGGTTTTTGACCGGCCGGAGGCCATGGAATTCATTTCACTGCACCTGGACGGAACGGTGTCGGAGGGAGAGTCCGGGCACGGTTCCGGGAGGGTCCGGAGGCGAAAAGATCGTCCCGAATTCCGGTAAGTGGCTTTAGAAGTATTGGGTTACGCCGTAAACGGGCGGGTTTTGTCTCACTTTGGTACATTTGCGGTGGATATTGATTGGTTGTGTAAGTGATTGAAACTAAAGACATTTAATTACCAAAAATCACTTGACACCCCGGTTTTTCGGCTCATAAGATTTCGCCAGAAAGTTTTGACGGGATTCTTAGCCTCCGTTGGAACTATTCTCCCTTGAAGAAAAGGCCGCCCATCGTTGCCGGGCGGCCTTTTTGTTTGTGCGCGCGTTGCGTTGCGCGCCGCACTCGCGTCAGAACTGAGTGAGACCACAATAAGTGGGAGCTGTGGATTTCGCCCGAGTCATCACTTTTTAATGGAACGAACTCGCGCGCGGAATGCGTATTGTCGAATGCGTATCACGATTGTGTTCTGCCTGGACGGGAGTCGCCCGTCGCCACACGAGTTGTTGCTAACTTCGACTGTCAGGAACGGCTGGGATCTGCTAAATTCTTCGGGACTTGTTTCCCGCCGTCGCTTTTACGCTTTCCGCGGTCACCGTTTAAAATCGCAGACAAGGCCGACGTTGCCGTCGGCGAAATAATTCTGTGAAGCGTCACCAGAAAGGTTCTCCAGCGGAAGCACCGCTAAGCTAAAGAGGAGCGGACCCAGATGCAAAAGATCGCAATTCTTGGTGGCGGCATCGGAGCTCTCGCAACGGCCGCAGAAATGACAAATGACCCCGACTGGCAGAAGAACTACGACATTACGATTTACCAGATGGGATGGCGGCTAGGAGGAAAGGGCGCGAGCGGGCGGAACCGGAACGTGTCAGACCGCATCCAGGAGCATGGGATCCATCTGTGGATGGGTTTCTATGAGAACGCATTCCACCTGATCCGGCAGGTCTATAACGAGGCCCAGCAGAAAAATCTGATGCCGACTTCGCCATTTACCGATGCGCGGAAAGCATTCTCGCCGATGAATTACACGCCGATGATGGAGCAGGTGGGTGCGGACTGGAAGTTGTGGAACCTGAACTGGCTGCCGAGTACTGAGTTTCCGGGCGAGGAGAGCAGGTTTGAGAATCGCGAGCAGCCTCCGACTCCGCTTGGGTTTGTGAAACTCATTCTGAACCGGGCTACGGCATTCCTGGATGAAAAGAAGGACAAGCACCCGATCCTGGTCAAGCTCTATCAGGATGCGGCCGGGCATATCTGCAGCGCAGTCGGGGGCACGCCAGTGCTGCCCGCCGAGGCAGAACCGGAGGGCGAACATACAGCTTTGCATTGCATTACTGCGTTTACGCATACCCTCCCCGAGGAGGTGGCGCTTGATACCCGCGAAGTGCATCTGCAACTGGCGGAGTGGATTCGGGATTTCAATGCCATGCTATTCAGGCTGGTCGGCCATCTGATCGAGGAGGACGATGAGCTGCGCCGGTTTTTTATCATCATGGACACCGGACTGACGACCGTCGCGGGGATGATCGACGACGACGTGCTGAAAAAAGGCTTCATGGCGATCGAAGAGTACGACCTGATCCAGTGGCTCGAGAAGCATGGCTGTTATAGCGCCGTTTCGCCAATCACGCTGGGAATGTACGACGCCTGCTTCGGCTACCAGAATGGCGATCCGAATCTGCGAAGGATGGGCGCGGGCAGCGCGCTTTATGGCGTGCTGCGGCTGATGTTCACATACCGGGGCGCGTTGATGTGGTGGATGAATGCCGGTATGGGCGAGACAATCATGTCTCCTCTGTATCTGGTGTTGAAGAACCGGGGAGTCACGTTCAAGTTTTTTCACAAGATTAAGGCCCTGCATGTATCGGCGGACGGTCATGAGATTGACTCGGTCGATCTGGAGATTCAGGCGACGACAAAGGACGACTACGATCCGCTGTATCTTGGTGTCGATGGAATTCCGGTCTGGCCGACGGAACCGCTCTGGGAACAGGTGATGGAAGCAGATAAGATTCGAGAGTGCAAGAATCCCGACCTCGAATCGTGGTGGACGGACTGGCATGGCCAGCCTGGGTCGCTCGCACGCGGCAAGGATTTCGATCTGATCGTGCTGGGGATTTCGCTGGGCGCGCACAAGTACATCTGCCAGGAGTTGATCGCTGCTTCACCGCGCTGGAAAGACATGGTGGCGAATGTGGAACTGGTTCGCACCCAGGGGCTTCAGCTGTGGATGAACAGGACACTGGAGGAGGCGGGCTGGAAGAATGCGCGTGGGATCCTGTCGGGCTATGTCGAGCCTTTCGACACGTGGTCGGATATGTCCGACCTGATTGTGCGGGAGAGATGGCCTGAGACTGCGAAGGTGAAGCAGATTGCGTATTTCTGCAACGCGATCGCGGACGATCCGCTACGTCCGTTCGACGATCCGACCTACCCGGCGTCGGAGCGGCAGCGGGTTGTGGAATCGGCTCGGAAGTTTCTGGACGGACCGCTGTTGCCGATCTTCCCGGCGGCAGAGGACCCGGCAAATCCTGGACATTTCAACGATGATTTTCTGGTGAACTGTACG
>Ga0181537_10001701_pt1 | contig 19954 bp, 13 predicted proteins | sample PEATcosm2014_Bin_39_FD_119765 | JGI IMG/M metagenome (GOLD analysis project Ga0181537, IMG submission 119765) | Peatland microbial communities from MTU Mesocosm Facility, Houghton, MI, USA - PEATcosm2014_Bin23_10_metaG | ecosystem: Environmental > Terrestrial > Soil > Wetlands > Peat | place... | reverse complement strand
GGGCGTGAAGAAGAACTCCGCGTAGGCGGCCTGCAGGAGGAGGAAATTGCTCATACGGGTCTCTCCCGAGGTCCTGATCACGAGGTCGGGATCCGGCATGCCCGCGGTGTACAAGTGCTTGGAGAAGGACTCCCAGGAGCCGTCGTTCAGCTTCTCGCGTCCGGCGGCGACCGCGGCGGCGTAGGCCCTCGCGGCGTCCAGGACCTCCGTGCGCGAGCCGTAGTTCAGGGCGAGGACGAGCGTGTAGTCCGTGAATTCCTTCGTCTTCTCGGCGGTCGCCGCCAGCAGGCGCTGCACGCCGTCCGGCAGGCCGTCTATGCGGCCGATCGTCGTCAGGCGCACGCGGTCGCGCACGAAGGTCTCGAGCTCCTTCTTGAGGTAGAGCTCGAGGAGGCCCATCAGCGCTCCGACCTCGTCCTTGGGCCGGTTCCAGTTCTCGGCCGAGAAAGCGTAGACCGTCAGCATCTTGACCCCCAGGTCCCGGGCCGCGTAGGTCGCCGTCCGCACGGCCTCGACCCCGCGCCGGTGCCCCTCGATCCGGGGCAGGCCCCGCTGCTTCGCCCAGCGGCCGTTGCCATCCATGATGATGGCGACGTGCCGGGGGATGTTCGCCCGGTCCTGGGGCGATGGGCTGGCGGGAGGCATGCGGTGGAACGAGCGTAGGTGCCAGCCGCCGGATTTGACAAGGGGGAAGGGCGGGCGACTATGCTTACCCTGCATGAAAGTCGCATTCATAAGCGGCACGAGCATCGTCAATTCCACGCTCTTTGCCGCCTGGGAGGTCCGCTCCGTCGAGACCCCGTACGGCAGGGTGACCTACAAGTCCCGGGGTGAACATGCGCTGATCAACCGCCACGGCTACGGCTTCCCGCTGCCGCCGCACTCCATCAACTACCGCGCCAACATCCGGGCGCTGGCCGACCTCGGGTTCAGGGACATCGTGTCCCTCAACTCGACCGGTTCGCTGAAGCCCGACATCCCCCCGGGCTCGCTCGTCTCCTGCTCGGACTACGTCTGCCTCCAGCAGGGGCCGGCCACGTTCTTCGACACGGAGCTGAAGGGCGGCGCCCCCGGCATCGCCAACAACCTGATCCCGCTCCTGGTCGAGAGGCTCGCCCCGGAATTCGTGATCCCGACCGGCAAGGTCTACGTCCAGATGCGCGGCCCGAGGTTCGAGACGAAGGCGGAGATCCGGGCCGTCCGCTCCTGGGGCGACGTGATCGGCATGACGGCGGCCCACGAGGCCGACCTGTGCTCGGAGGCCGGCCTCAACTACAACAGCCTCGCGATCGTCGACAACTACGCGAACGGCCTCGAGGGCACCGAGATCGACTTCGCGCGCTTTAAGGACCTTGTAAAAACGAACCAGGAGCGGGTGAACAGGCTTTTCACCCGCATGCTGGAGATACTATCCTAGGGACGCGCGCCGCAATCCCATGAGCGAATTCCTCCAATCCGAGCGTGTAGCCGACGCCAAGGGCGCGCTCGACCGGCTGCGGGCCAACATGAGCCAGGCGATCCTCGGGAAGAACGACGTTATCGAGCAGCTGCTCGTCTGCCTCGCCGCCGGGGGCCACCTGCTGATCGAGGACCTCCCCGGGGTGGGCAAGACGACGCTCGCCTACGCGCTCGCCCGCTCGACCGACTGCGCCTTCTCGAGGATCCAGTTCACGAGCGACCTCCTGCCCTCGGACGTCACCGGGGTCGCGATCTACGACGAGAACACCCGCGAGTTCGTCTTCAAGCCGGGCCCGGTGTTCGCGAACATCGTCCTCGCGGACGAGATCAACCGCGCCCCCCCGAAGACGCAGTCGGCGCTCCTCGAGGTCATGGACCGCGCCAAGGTGACGGTCGACGGCGAGTCCCACGCGGTGGGCTCGCCCTTCATGGTCTTCGCGACCCAGAACCCGGTCGACTACGAGGGCACCTTCCCGCTTCCCGAGAGCCAGATGGACCGCTTCCTGATGCGCCTGCGGATGGGCTACCCGCAGCACGACGACGAGATCGAGATCCTGCGGACCGCCCGCAGCGGCTACGACTCGATCAAGCTGAAGGCGGTCGCCTCGCGCGCCGACGTCGAGTCGCTCCAGTCCCTCGTGCCGCAGGTCTTCGTCGAGGACAGCATCCTCGACTACATCATGAGGATCGTCGCCGCGACCCGCACCGAGGTCGAGTTCAAGGCGGGCGCCAGCGTCCGCGGGGGCCTCGCGCTGCGCACGGCCGCCCAGGCCCGCGCCCTCGTGAACGGCCGGGACTTCGTCCTGCCTGACGACGTCTCCGAGCTCGTGCCGGTCGTCCTCGCGCACCGCCTCGCGCTTTCCCGGCAGACCGGCGACGCGCTCGAGGAGCGGCGCCTGGTGGGCGTCCACCTGAAGCGCATCCTCTCGGCGCTTCCCCCGCCGGTGTGAGCCCCGCCCCCCGGAGCGGCAGGCGCCTGTTCTGGCGGCGCGCCCTCTGGGGCCTGCTCTGGCCCAGGCGCTACGAGCGGATCCAGCCGACGATCTCGGGCGTCGTCCTGATAGGGCTCGCCCTCGGCATAGGCACCGCGGCCTACAATTCCGCAAGCAACATCCTCTTCATCGCGCTGGCGCTCCTCCTCGCGTGCCTGATCCTGAGCGGCGTCCTCGCGTGGCTCAACCTGCGCCGCCTCGAGTGGCAGCTCGAGGTCGAGCCCCCGCTCCGGGCCGGCCAGCAGGCGCAGGTGGGCCTCGCGCTGCGCAACGGGAAGAAGTTCCTGCCGACCTACGCGCTCTGGTTCGAATTCGCGGCGGTCATGTTCGAGCGTAAGGACCCGCCCAAGCCGGAGTCGACGATCACGGGCAAGGGCATCGACGTCTGGGCCGCGCTCGCGAAGGCCGAGGCGTCGGAGACCAAGGGCACGGTCCACCTCGGGACGCGCCTTGACCCGGGGGCCACGGAGCGCCTCGAGTGGTCGTTCACGCCGGCCCGCCGGGGGCTCGTGCGGATCGAGCTCCGGGGCGTCGGCTCCCTCTTCCCCTTCGGCTTCCTGCGCAAGCTGACCGGCACCGACCTGCGCCGCGAGGTCCCGGTGTGGCCGTCGCCCGTCGAGTACCGCCGGCTGGCGGGCGCCCCGCCGCGGCGCCCCGAGGGCGAGCTCCGACGGGCGCGGGCCGGCAACGAGGGCGAGATGATCGCGCTGCGCAACTACGCCCAGGGCGACTCGCACCGGCTGATCCACTGGAAGGCCAGCGCCCGCAAGCGCCAGCTCCTCATCCGCCAGTTCTCCTCGCAGAATTCCGACGCCTGCGCGCTCTGGCTTAGGACCGACGCGTCGGTCTGGACGCGGCCGGAGCAGTTCGAACTCATGCTGAGCTTTGCCGCGACGCTCGCCCAGGACCTCTTCCGCTCGGGCCGCCTCCTCTCGACCGCGATCGACGGGGCGCCCCAGGCCTCGGTCCGGCGCCTCGCCGACGTGGACGCCTTCCTCGACCGCCTGGCCGAGGTGGTGCCCCTCGTCGAGAAGCCGGGCTCCCCGTCCCCCGTCCGCGACCGCCCCCGCTTCAACCTCCTCACCTTCGAACCCGACGGCGCCCGCGGCGTCGCCGCCTACGTCAATGGAAGCAAGACCGCAGCGGCTTAACCTGGAGGAGCTCCACCTGCTGCGCTGGCTCCTCGGCGGCTGCCTCATGCTGGTCTCTGTCGCGACCGTGTTCTACATGGACATCGGCTCCGAGGTCTTCGCCGCGGCCGCCTCGCTTGCGATCCTCGCGGCCCTCGTCCGCCCGGCTCTTCCCGCGCGGGTGCCGATCTGGGTGCACCGCCTCGCCTTCCCGGCGATCCTCGCCTTCTTCGCCGGCGACCTCTGGCGCTCGGGCCAGCTGCTCCCGGCGATCGTGAGGCTGGACCTGCTCCTCCTCCTCTACCGCGGCGTCAGCTACCGCGCCCGCCGCGACGACCTGCAGGTCGTCGTCCTCGGGCTCTTCCTCGTCGTCGTCGCGGGCGTCCTCACGGTGTCGCTCCTCTTCGCCGGGCAGATCCTCGTGTTCACGGCCGGCGCGCTCGGGCTCCTCATGGTCGTGACGATCGCGGACTCGAGCGAGGGGGGCGCCGCCCCGAAGCTCGCCGTGCGCGGCGTGCTGCCCGGATGGGCGGCCCACGCCGGGTGGAGGCGCCTCGCGCGCCGCCTGTGGGAGATCTCGGACTGGCGGCTCCTCGCCTCGGCCGCGGCGCTCTTCGTCGGCGTCGTGGCGGTCTCGGGGCTCCTCTTCCTCGCGATCCCGCGCTTCCAGCTCGAGAACAGCCTCTTCCTCGAGCGCTTCGTCACCAAGCGGGCGATGACCGGGTTCAACGACTCGATCAAGTTCGGCGACATCACCGAGATCACCCAGGACGACAGCGTCGCCTTCGACGTGGACCTCTCCGACCCGGCGCAGGCGCCCGCGCAGCCGTACTGGAGGATGATCGTCCTCGACGACTACCGCGACGGCGGGTTCAAGCTGTCGCCGGCGCTGCGCCTCGCCTTCGACCGCGAGCGCACCTCGGCGAACGTCTTCCCCGGGCTCGGCGGCGTGCGGGGGGCCCCGACATGGACGTTCTACCTGGAGTCAGGCGTCAGCAAGTACCTCCCGATCCTCGGCCGATTCGGGGCGCTGCGCTTCCGCGAGGCCCAGAACTACCGGTATTCGCCGGACCTGGCGGTCATCGCGCTGCGCGACGAGCCGGCGGCCATGACCGCCTACCGGGTCGACGGCATGGCGCCCGAGGCGGGCGAGCTGCACGACCTCGCCTTCGCCGGGCGCTGGAAGACGCGCGGCCCTGCGGGGCTCCCGCTCCAGGTCGGCCTGCCGGGCCTTTCGGACGCCGACAAGGAAAAGCTCGTGCGCCTCGATGCGGACGGCGGCCTCACCGCGTCCCTGGGCGCCCAGGAATTCTCCCGCAAGGCGATCGAGCTCCTCAAGTCCACGCACCACTACTCCCTCTCGCCCCACATCCCCGCCGGACCGGGCGACCCGCTCGTGCGCTGGATGGCGTCCCGGGAGTCCGGCCACTGCGAGCTATTCGCGGGATCGTTCGTCCTCATGGCCCGCACCGCGGGCTTCCCGGCCCGCGTCGTGACGGGCTTCAAGGGCGGCACCTGGAACGCGTACTCGGGCAACTACACGATCCGCAACTCGGACGCGCATGCCTGGGCCGAGATCTTCGACGCGACGAAGTCGGCCTGGATCCGCGAGGACCCCCTGGCGGTCGCGGTCAGCGCCGACGCGGCGGCCGAGAAGGGAGACGCCGCGCTTGCGGGCCTCATGGACCGCAGCTGGGCCGCGCGCCTGAACAGCCTGCGGGTCTTCTGGTACCGCAGGATCGTGAACTTCGACCAGCAGACCCAGGCGGACACGCTCAAGGCCGTGAAGGAGGCGACCGGCGGCTCGGGCAAGTGGCTGCGCGACGCGGTCCTCGCCCTCGCGCAGAGCGCCAAGGCCTGGTTCAGGGGACCTTGGGACACGACGCGGATCGCCGAGCTTGCCGCGTCGGCGGCCGCGGTGGGCGCGCTTGCATGGTCGGTCGCGACCGGGCGCTGGCGCCTCGCCTCCATGGGCCGCGGAAGGAGGTTCGACCCGGTGCGGCGCGAGGCGGGCCGCTGGCTTAGGCGCCTCGACGGCCCCGGCGACCTCGTGGCCGACCTGCAGCGCCTGCGCTTCGGCGCGGCGCCCACGTGGCCCAGGCCCGGGGAGGTCTTCCGGCGCGCGAGGCGGGCGGCCTCTAGTTCGCCGCGACGCCGGCGCGCTGTTTCGCGAAGTACGCCTTGAGGATCGCGGAGGCGATCGGCACGGCGACGATTCCGCCCGCGGTGGATTCGCCGGGTACCGTGCCGTCCACCGCCACCGCCACCGCGATCCGGGGGTTCTCGATCGGCGCGAAGCACATGAACCACGCCTCGTCGACCCGGCCCTGGGGGCGGACGATCTGCGCGGTGCCCGTCTTCCCCGCGATCCTGACCCCGGGCACCTGGAGGATCGACAGCGTCGTCAGGATGTAGGCCGTCCCGCGCACCGTGGGCGTCTCACGGGTCACCCCCTCCATGCCGGAGACGATCGCCTCGCGCTGGGCCGCCGAGAGGCCGATGGGTTCCGTGTGCTGGGCCGGGCGGTTGGGGTCGTGGAGGAGGGTGGGGCGCGTCCAGAGCTCGCCGCGCGCAAGCGACGCGGCGAAGCACGCCATCTCGAGCGGCGTCACCTGGACGTCGCCCTGTCCGATCGACATGTTGGCCGTGTCGCCTAGGGTCCACGGCTCGTCGCGCTTCCTGCGCTTCCAGGCGGCGTCGGGGATCAGCATCCGGTGCGTCTCGCCCGGCAGCTCGATCCCTGTCGGGCGGTCGAGGCGGAACCGGCGGGCCTGGGCGGCGATCACCTCCGCGCCGGTCCTTAGGCCGACCGTCCAGAAGTAGATGTCGCAGCTCTCGGAGATCGCATCCGGGAGCGTCAGGAGCCCGTGGTGGCCGAGGCCGTTTTCGCAGCCGAACCGGCGGTTGCCGATCTGCATCCAGCCCTCGCAGTCGGCCGGCGTGTCCTCCGGCGTGACGGCGCCCGAGAGGAGGGCCGCCGTCGAGGTCACGATCTTGAACATCGAGCCGGGCGGGTAGACTCCGTTGAGGGCGTTGTTGGGCCACGCCCGGCGCTCCTCGATGTCGGCCGCGGCAGCGTTGGAGAGGCGCGGCGAGAACACGTTCAGGTCGTAGGAGGGCTTGCTCGCCATCATGAGGACCTCGCCCGTGCGCACGTCGATCGCGACGGCCGCGCCGGTCTCGTCGCCGATCGCGTCCTCGGCCGCCTTCTGGAGATCGATGTCGAGGCTCGTCGTGAGGCTCCTGCCCTGGACCGGGGGCCGGCGCTCGATCGGGGGGTTCACCTTGTAGCCCGAGGGGTCGACGCGCAGGATCGTGTAGCCGGCCTCGCCCTGGAGCGTCGAGTCGAACTGCTTCTCGATGCCGTCGCGGCCGATCGAGCCCTTCATCTTGAGCGTCGTCAGCCCCTCGCCCGGGAAGTCCTCGTCGTCCTCCTCCTCGTTCGCCCCGACGTAGCCCAGCACGTGCGCCGCCGCCTCGCCGTAGGGGTAGTCGCGCGTGTACGAGGTGTACACCTGCAGCGGGGAATTCACCGGGAGGTGCTCGATCAGGAGCGCGAACTCCTCCGGCTTCAGGTCGTCGACCAGCGTGTAGGGAAGCAGCAGCTGGCGCTCGAGGTGGCGCTGGAGGCCGGCGGAATCCACCTCGGTCGCGCGCCCGAGGAACTCGTTTACCTGGTCCATGTAGCGCTTGACGACGCTCACGTGCGCGAGCCGGTCGAGCTGGGCGCTCGTCGGCAGGTCCTGGTCGCCGGCCAGCCGGTAGTTGTTGCGGATGCGGATGAACTCGTTGCGGAACTCGGGGCGCAGCTCGTCCAGGTAGAGGACCACGGCGAAGCGCGAGCGGTTGCCGACGAGCTTCTGGCCGTTGCGGTCGAAGATGTTCCCGCGGGGTCCGGGAACGATGATCCGCCGCTCGTTCTGCTGGCGCTCCTGCTCGAAGTGGAGCGCCCCCTTGATCAGCTGCTGGTAGGCGAGCCCGCCGGCCAGGACCGCGAGCAGCAGCACGATCAGCCCGTGGAAGGCGATGATCCTGGGGTCGAAGCCGGTCTTGGATTCGACGAGGCTGCCCGAGCGTTTGGAAGGCGCGGCCATTGCGGTCTTTGGCTTAACCTACGCCGCGCGCCAGGATTTCGCACGCGCCAATTGGAGCGTGCGCAGCTGCAGCGCGAAGAACCACGGCGCGGCGAGCGCGAGCGCGCCCTCCGACCACGCGAGGTCGGAGAGCATCCGCGGCCACGCCCAGGCGCCGAGGTGCGAGAGGCGGATGCGCATGACCGAGAGGGCGAGGAAGAGGGCCAGGTTGACGAGGAGGGCGACCGTCACCCGCACGGCGGTCTCGTCGCGCTGGAGGCGCTCCCGGACGTTGTAGACCACGGCATGCGCCGCGGCGAAGAGGGCGGCGTGGGTGCCGAAAGCGACGGGCGTCACCGAGTCGCAGAGGAGGCCGCCCAGGACCGACGCCGTGAACCCCTGGCCGAAGGGCATCATGAGCGCGGAGTACACGACGAAGAGGCCGCCCGCGAAGAGCCAGACGTGGAGGCCGGAAAGCGCGCTGTTCGCCTCGGCGACCAGCGCGCGCAGCAGGTAGAGGGTCAGGAACAGGGCAGCACAGCCGCGCATCGGTGGCGGCTCCTATTGAGGGCTTGACCGCACGAGCACGGTCACCTCGGTGAGCTCCGAGAGCCGCGGGTCGAGCTCGACCTCGCCGGTCTTGAAGAGGCCGTCCGCGCTGGACTCGACATGGATGATGCGCCCGATCGTGAGGCCGGGAGGGTAGACCCCGCCCAGCCCCGAGGTCGCGAGGCGCTTCGGCGAGCTCCCGCTCGCATAGACATCCAGCGGCACGAACTCGATCACGCCCCTGGCTGCGCCGAAGACCTGGTTCGCCGAGCCCTGGTAGCTGATCGGGCGGGTGTCGCCGTCGACCACCGCGGCGATCCGGAAGCCGGGGTCGCTCGTCAGCTGCACGACGGAGGTGTAGGCGTGGACCTCGGACACTCGCCCCACGACGCCGCCGCTGTACACGACGGGGGCCCCGACGGGGATGCCGTAGTCCGAGCCCTTCCGGATCACCATCCGCTGCCACCAGCCGGAGAAGTCGCGCTGCACGACGCCGGCGTGCTCGTAGTGGAAGCCCTCGATCTGCGGCATCCTGAGGAGCGCCTGAAGGCGCTCGACTTCCGCCTGGAGCTCGCCGTTCTGCTGGACGGAGAGCGCGTAGGAGCCGTTCAGGCGCGCCATGTCGCGGCCGGCCTCGATCAGCTCGTCCTTGGAGTGGAGCCTAAGCGACCAGAAGCGCTGGAGGTCCCCTGCGTAGGAGGCGGCGGCCGCTGCCGGCGCCGTCATCTCGAAGAAGCTCGCGCGGCCCAGGGTCTTCAGCGCCACGGGGGCCGCGAGCCACACCAGCACGGCCAGCCCCAGCACTGCGAAGGGTCGGGCTTGGTCGAATCGCTGGGAATGCCCAATCCTCACGCGTTCTGCATGAGCCAGGACAGGTCGTTCAGGACGGCGCCTGTACCGTTGGCCACGGCAGAGAGGGGATCGTCGGCGACCGTCACGGGTAGCCCGGTCTTGTCGCTCAGGAGTCGGTCGATCCCCCGGATCAGCGAGCCGCCGCCGGCCATCACGAATCCGCGGTCCACCAGGTCCGCCGAAAGCTCCGGCGGGCAGCGCTCGAGGGTGGTGCGCACCGCGTCGACGATCGCCGCGATCGTGTCCGAGAGGGCCTCGCGGATCTCCTGCGAGGTGATGTGGATCGTCTTCGGGAGCCCGGCGACCGAGTCGCGTCCCTTGACCTCCATCGAGAGCTCCTCGTCCAGGGCGTAGGCCGAGCCGATCCTCATCTTGATCTCCTCCGCCGTGCGCTCGCCGATCAGGAGGTTGTACGCCCGCTTCATGTAGCTGATGATCGCGGCGTCGAGCTCGTCGCCCGCCACGCGGATGGACTTCGAGAAGACGATGCCGTTGAGCGAGATGATGGCGATCTCGGTCGTGCCGCCGCCGATGTCGACGATCATGTTGGCCGCGGGCTCGTCGATGGGGAGGCCGACCCCGATCGCGGCCGCCATCGGCTCGGGGATCGTGATCACCTTGCGCGCCCCGGCATGGGTCGCGCTGTCCATGACCGCCCGCTTCTCGACGGCCGTGATGCCCGAGGGGATCGCGATGACGACGCGCGGGGGCGCCCGGAAGCTCTGGCTCGCCTTCTGGATGAAGTAGCGCAGCATCGCCTCGGTGACGTCGAAGTCGGCGATGACGCCGTCCTTCATCGGGCGGATCGCGGTGATGTTGCCGGGCGTCCTGCCGAGCATGCGCTTCGCCTCGTCGCCCACGGCGCGGACCTTGCGGGTCACGGTGTCCAGCGCGACCACCGACGGTTCGCGCAGGACGATGCCCTTGTCTTTCAGGTATACGAGCGTGTTGGCGGTGCCGAGATCGATTCCGATGTCGTTGGAGAAGTAACCAAAAAGGTTGGCCATGATCGCGGGTTGGCGGGGGCTGGAGGTCGGTGGCGTTGCCGCCGACGGAATCGAATGGCCTGCGCAGGAACCTGTCAACGAGGGAAATACGCCGCTTAACGTTGACGATCCGGGGGTCTGGAAGCGATTTTGTAAGGCGGTCGGCCATGCATGGAATCCTGTTCATACAAGACCTGGCGGTCATCCTGGTTGTAGCCGGGGCGGTGGGCTGGCTGTGCCACAGGATAGGGCTTTCGGTGATCGTCGGCTTCCTGACGGCCGGCATCCTGGTCGGGCCGGGGATGCCGTATCTCTCGCTGGTCTCGGATTCGCCCGGGATCGCCGTCCTGGCGCAGGTGGGGCTCGTTTTCCTCATGTTCTCCATCGGGCTTCGCCTGAGCCTGCGGCGCCTGCGCCGGCTCGGCCTGCCGCTTGCCGCCGCGGTCTTCGCGAGCGCGGTCGCGATGTACTACCTCTCGCGGCTCCTCGCGGTCTCCCTCGGCTGGAACTCGACCGAGGGCCTCTTCCTCGCGGGGATGCTCATGATCTCGTCCTCCTCGATCATCGGCAAGATCCTGCACGAGACCGGTCAGAACCACGAGCGCGCCGGCCAGCTGGCGCTCGCGGTCTCGGTCCTCGAGGATGTGGTGGCGGTCGCGATGCTCGCCCTCCTGGAATCCGTAGTCCAGCTGGGCGGGGCGGGGGCGAGCCACGCCGCCGCAGTCGGGACGACCCTCCTGCACCTGGGGGCCTTCGTCGCGATGATCTGCGTCGCGGGGCTGATCCTGGTCCCGTGGCTCCTCAAGCGCATGAGCATCTCCATGGACGAGGACCTGCAGACCCTCGGGATCGCGGCCCTCCTCTTCGGCCTCGCGCTCCTCGCCCAGAAGGCGGGGTATTCCCTCGCCCTCGGGGCCTTCCTCCTCGGCATCATCGTCGCCGAGACGCCCCACCGCCACCAGGTCGAGCGGACCTTCGAGGGCATGCGCGACGTGTTCAGCGCCGTGTTCTTCGTCGCGATCGGTATGCAGATCGACGTGCACGACTTCCTGCAGGCCGGCGGGCTCATCGCCGGCGTCGCCGCGTTCACGCTCCTCGCCCGGCCGCTCGCGGTCTCGGCCGGCCTCACGCTGGCGGGGGTGCCGGCGCGCGACGGGCTCAAGGCCGGCCTCATGACCTCGCCGATCGGCGAGTTCTCATTCGTGATCGCGCAGCTCGGGGTGGGGGCCGCGGTCGTTCCCGAGCGGTTCTACCCGCTCGCGGTCGGCGTGTCGCTCGTGACGACGCTGGTAGCCCCGTTCATCGCCAGGCGCTCCGACGGGATCGCCACGGCGGTCGTCTCCCGGCTGCCCGTCTGGCTCAGGGACTGGCTCGGCTACTACCAGGACCTCCTCGAGCGCTTCACCCGCCAGCGCAAGCGCAGCACCCTCTGGCAGCTCAGCCGCAAGCGCTTCGCCCAGATCGGGATCGAGATGCTCTTCGTGAGCGGCGTCCTGGTCTTCTCCCGCGAGCTCTACGTCGGCGCCGAGGACTGGCTGGGCCCTGACTTCCTGTTCCACAACGGCGCGCAGGTCGCCTTCTGGATGCTGCTCTCCCTCGCGGTTGTCGTGCCGCTCGTGGCGATCTGGCGCAACTGCTCGGCGCTTTCGCTCCTCTTCGCCCAGGTCACGACCTCGCACAACCCGAGGGCGAAGGAGATCGCGCCCGTCGTCGAGGGCGGCCTTAAGGCGGTCGTCGCCGCCATGCTGATCGTCTGGCTGATCGCGATAGTCCCGGCCGAGAACACCGCCCGCGGCCTCCTCATCGCGAGCGCTGTCGTCGCCGCGCTCGCGGTCGTCTTCCTGCGCCGCAAGCTCATCTACTGGCACTGCGTCCTCGAGGTGGAGCTCAAGAACACGATAGACGTCTCCGAGACGAAGATGACCGCGACCGCGGCGCCCTGGATCGGGCGCCACCCCGAGTGGAACCTGCACATGATCGACTGCACGCTGCCCGACCTCGCCGACTGCCAGGGGCGCACCATCGCGGAGCTCGACCTGCGCGCCCGCTTCGGCTGCTCGGTCGTCGGGATCGAGCGCCAGGGCTTCATGATCCCGCTGCCCCCCCGGGAGTCGGTCCTCTATCCCCGCGACAAGGTGCTCCTCATGGGGACGATGGAGCAGGTCGAGCGGGGCAGGGTGTTTCTGGGAGGCGTGTCCGGCACTCTGGACACCGACTCGCTCTTCGAGGAGGTGCGCATGGACTCGGTCGTCGTGCCGGCGGGCAGCGGCGGCAGCGGCCGCCTGCTGGGCAAGATGTCGCCCAAGAGCAGCCACGGGGTCCAGGTCGCGGGCATCCACCGCGGGCCCGCCCGCATCCTCAATCCCACCGGATCGGAGGTGCTGAAGAGCGGCGACGAGCTCCTGGTACTCGGCACGGCCGAGCAGATCCGGGGTTTCCGCGAGTGGCTCGCCGAGACGGCGGCCTGGCCCGACTGAGAGGGACCCCGTCTCGGTTTGGACTGGCAAGGACTGCACAACGCGTGCAAGTCTCTGTCCTCCATAATGTCCGAGACCAAGCCAGTTTCCGGCGGCGGCGCGGTCTTCCTGAGCTATGCCCGGGAGGATGCCGAGGCGGCCAGGCGGATCGCCGACGCCCTGCGGGGCTTCGGCGTCGAGGTCTGGTTCGACCAGAACGAGCTGCGGGGGGGCGATACCTGGGACCAGAAGATCAAGCGGCAGATCCGCGAGTGCACGCTCTTCATGCCGCTCATCTCGGCGAGCACCCAGTCCCGTCCCGAGGGCTATTTCAGGCGCGAGTGGAAGCTCGCGGTCGAGCGCACGCACGACATGGCGCACGGGCATGCGTTCGTCGTGCCGGTTTCTATCGACGGCACGCCCGAGGCGGGCGCCCTGGTGCCCGAGGAATTCATGCGGTTTCACTGGACGCGGCTGCAGGACGGGGAGCCCACGCCGCAGTTCGTCGAGCAGGTGAAGCGCCTCCTGGGTGGGGCCGGTTCGTCGCAGCCCGCCCCGGCGCGCACCCCGTCCCATACTGGGTCCGCGCCGAAGGCCCCCAAGTCGCCGGCCCTCGCCGCGATCGCTGCGGTCGCCGTGGTCGCGGTCGGCGCAGCGGTCTATTTCGCGCTCCGCCGCGCCCCCGAGGCCGCCGCCGCGGCGCCGCCGGCACCGGCGCCCGCCCCCGCGGCCGCCGCGGTGCCCGCCGTCAACGAGAAGTCCCTCGCCGTGCTCCCGTTCGAGAACCTGAGCGAGGAGAAGGACGCGAACGCGTTCTTCGCCGACGGCGTCCACGAGGACCTGCTGACCAACCTTTCCTACATTCGCGACCTGCGGGTCGTCTCGCGCACCTCGGTGATGCAGTACCGCAACACCACGAAACCGATCTCCCAGATCGGTCAGGAGCTCAGGGTGGCGTACATCCTCGAGGGCAGCGTCCGCCGCGCGGGCAACAAGGTGCGCGTGACCGGCCAGCTCATCCGTGCCGCGACCGACGAGCATGTCTGGGCGAAGGCCTACGACAGGGACCTGACGGACGTCTTCGCGATCCAGAGCGAGCTTGCCGGGTCGATCGCCGCCGCCCTCCAGGCCGTGATCGCCCCGGAGGCGAAGGCGCTCATCGACCACCGGCCGACGGAAAACACGGCCGCCTACGACGCCTACCTGAAGGCGAGGCAGCTGCGCTTCAGCGGGGAATTCACGGATCCCTCCGGCGAGATCGTGCTGCTGAACCAGGCGGTCGAGCTCGACCCCAATTTCGCGGCGGCGTGGGCGGACCTGGGCTCAAGGCAGGCCTACAAGTACTTCAAGCACGAGCAGACGCCCGAGCAGTTCGCGATCGCGAAATCCGCCATTGATACGGCCGGGCGCCTCGCCCCCGACGACCCCGCCGTCCTCGAGGGGACCGGCGACTTCTACTATTACGCCTACCGGGACTATGCGCGGGCGACCAAGGAGTACACCCGCCTGGCCGAGCTTCGACCGAACGACGCCGTCGTCTTTACCTCCCTGGCTTATATCACGCGCCGCCAGGGGAAGCTGTCCGAGACGTTTGCGAACATGCGACGCGCCCTTGAGCTCGATCCAAGCAACGTCACCGAGGGCGTGGAGTTCCTCAACACGCTCACCACGGTCCGCCGCTACGCCGAGGCGGAGGAGTGGGGGAGGAAACTGGTGACGGCGCACCCGGAGAACCTTTATGCGGCCTCGGAGCTTGCATTCAACACGCTTGCGGCGACCGGCTCGCCCGACGAGATCCGGAGATTCATGGCCCGCCAGGTCCCCGCTCCCGACATGTCCGAATTCCTCTACCTCAAGGAGGAGATGGCCCGCAATGTAGGCGACTGGGCCGAGGCCATCCAGGTAGACAAGATACAACGCTATTACTATGCCGACGACGACACCCCGCTCTGGCTGCAGGACCTTTGGGCGGCCCTCACTTTCGCCGAGGCGGGCGACACCGCGGCGTGCCGCGCGCGAGCGGCGGACGTGATGGCGACGATGAAGGCCGAGCTCGTGCGCCAGCCCTCGCTTGCGCTGCTCTGGGCCTCGCTCGGCGTAGGGCATGCGATCCTCGGCGAGCATGATGAGGCGCTGCGCTGCTGCGACAAGGCGCGCGACCTGCTGCCCGCCTCGACGGACGTCATCATCGGAAGGCAGATAGAGGTCCTTCGCGCCAGCGCCCTGGCCTACGCGGGGGAAAAGGACGCTGCGCTCGCGGAGTACCAGCGCCTGATCAATCTTCCCTACGGCACGAACCCGGTGCTTGACCGTTTTATGGACAACGCGTCGTGGAAGCCGCTCCGCGGCGACCCCCGGTTCGAGGCGCTGCTCAGGGATCCGAGGAACAACCTGCCGATTCCTGAACCCCCGCAGTAGCCGCGGGCGTCCGACGAACCTAGTTCGTCCCGTGCGTCGAGTCCGGCTTCTTGACCTCTTCCTTCGCGGGGGCCGCCGGCTCGTCCTCCTTCGAGGCCTTCTTGAACTCCTTCATCGACTGCCCGAGGCCCTTGGCCAGCTGGGGTAGCTTGGAGCCCCCGAACAGGAGCAGCACGATGAGAAGGATGAGGACCCACTCGCCGCCGCCCGTGGGGATCAGGCCGGCCAACTGGACATTGAAGGGTGTCATTGCGTGAATCTAGTCCGGTTCAAGCCCTACGCAAGAGCGTTTAGGACCTCGGCGGCCGCAGCGACGCGGCGACCTTGAGCAGGTTCTGGGCGTTGTCGATCTGCTCGGCGTCGAAGAAGCCGTGCAGCTGGCGGATGCGCGTCGGGTGGCGCATCTTGCGGAGCGCCTTCGCCTCGATCTGGCGGATGCGCTCGCGGGTCACCTTGAACTGCTTGCCGACCTCCTCGAGCGTCCGGCTGTAGCCGTCGACGAGCCCGAAGCGCAGCGACAGGACGCGCCTCTCGCGCTCAGTCAGCGTGTCGAGGACGTCGATGATCTTCTCCCTCAGGAGCGAATACGCCGTCATGTCGTACGGGTTCTCGGCGGACTTGTCCTCGATGAAGTCGCCGAAGGAGGTGTCGTCGCCGTCGCCGACCGGCGACTGGAGCGAGATGGGCTGCTGCGCCATCTTCATGATCTGCTGCACGCGGTCGACCGGCAGGTTCATCTCGTCGGCCACCTCGTCGGGCGTCGGCTCGTGGCCGTACTCCTGCAGGAGCTGCTTCTGCACCTGCATGACCTTGTTCAGCGTCTCGATCATGTGGACCGGGATGCGGATCGTGCGGGCCTGGTCGGCGATCGAGCGGGTGATCGCCTGGCGGATCCACCAGGTCGCGTAGGTCGAGAACTTGTAGCCCCTCCTGTACTCGAACTTCTCGACGGCCTTCATGAGGCCCATGTTGCCCTCCTGGATGAGGTCGAGGAAGGAAAGGCCGCGGTTGGTGTACTTCTTCGCGATCGAGATCACCAGGCGCAGGTTCGCCTCGACCATCTCGGTCTTCGCGCGGTGCGCCTCGCGCACGTGGGTCATCGTCTGGTGGTAGACCTCGATCAGCTGCGCGGGGGAGATCCTCTGGTGGAGCTCGATGTGCCTGAGCCGGTTGTGGATCGCGCGCGTGTCGATCGCGGCGTCCTTCTTCGTCTTCGGGTGCTTCGCGCGCTCGAGCTGGACCTGCACGTGCTCGATCTCCTCGAGCACCGGGCGCAGCTGCTCCAGGTACTCCTCGTAGACCTTCAGCTTGAAGAAGAACTTCGAGAAGTTTGCCCTGAGCGCGGTCTCGCGCCTGCGGAACTTGGAGAGCGCCTTCTTCCTCTCGGGCTCGGTCTTGGCCTTCGCCTGCTCGACCCACGCCTCCGCGGTGCTTGCCTCCGACTTCTGCGTCGATTCGACGAGTTTCGGCAACGTCCGGAAGTACGCGTCGCGGCTCTCGATCTTCTTGTCGATCACGACGCGGTCGAAGCGCTCCTCTCGGTTGAGGAGCTTCGCCCCGAGGACGGCGATGTAGCCGCCGACGGCCGAGGCCTGGAACAGGGCCTCCTGGGCCTTCAGCTCCGCGTTCTCTATCCGCTTGGAAATCTCGACCTCCTGCTCGCGCGTCAAGAGCGGCACCTGGCCCATTTGCTTCAGGTACATCCTGACCGGGTCGTCCAGGATGTCGTTCTGCGACGAGCGCGACTCCTCCTCCTCGGCCTCCTCCTGGCGCTGCTTGTAGTCCTCGACCTGGTCGGGCTCCAGGATCTCGATCTCGAGGTTCTGGAGGATGGAGAGGACGTTATCGATCTCCTCCTGGTTCTCGATCGACTCGGGCAGCGCCTCGTTGATGTCGTCGAAGGTCAGGTATCCCTGTTCCTTGGACAGGCGGATCAGCTGGCGGATCTTCTCGTTGATGCCCCCGATCGGTGCAGACGCGTCGGCGCCCTCAGCCGGCGCCGCGGGGACGATGGCAAGGGCGGTCTCTACCGCTTCAGATTGGTGGTGGTCTGCTTGTTTGGCTTTGCGAGGCATGAATTGGTTTTGGGAAACGCGACGGGAACGCCTCAGCCGGCCTCGGTCAGTGAGACCGGTTGCCGGAGCTGGCGCTGAAGGTCACGGAATTCCCTTAGGAGCGACGATGAGTCATCGTTAAAGTCCGATGGGGTGCTGGCTAATGCAAGTTCTATTTGCCGAATCCGGGCCCCGACGGAGCGCTCCCGCAGCCTGAGGATTCCCTCCTTGGCCGCCTTGAAGGGATCGTCGATCTCGGGCACGTCGAAGAGGAGAGATGCCACAAGAGCCTTCTCATCATCGTTTTCCATAAGACCCTCGAGATGGTCGCGGCCGGGCCAGTTTCCGTTCTCCAATTCCCCGAGGAAACGGTTGAGGAGTATGCCCTCCGGCTGGTGGCGGTCGATCCAGTCGTGGGGGATCGCCGAACTCATCGGCCGGCCCAGCTGCTCGAAGTGCAGGCAGAGGCGCAGGAGGTCGTGCTCGGGCGACACGTCGCCGGGCCGGCGGGCGGGCGCGGGGGGCGGCTGGGCCTGGGCCGAGCCGGGGGCGGGCCGCGAGGCCAGCCGGCGCAGGTCGGACTCGAGCGCCGGGGCCGGCAGCCTCAGGAGGCCCGCGGCCTCGGAGATGAACGAGGCCCGGGAGACCTCGCTCTCGGCCGCCACGATGATCCCGAGGACGGACTGGGCCGCCCGCGAGCGCTGCTCCGAGGAGGCCGTCTCCGGGGAGGGAAGGAAGGCGCGGCAGGCGAACGCCATCGCCGAGAGCGACGCCTTGCGCACGTCCTCGTAGGCCGCGATGCCCTTCTCGAGGAAGAGGAGGTCCGGGTCGATCTTCGCGTCGCCCGCAAGGGTCAGGAAGCGGACCTCGATCCCCGCCTTGAGCGCCATCGGCAGCATCCGCAGCGACGCCTTCTGTCCGGCGGAGTCGCTGTCGAAAAAGCATTCGAGCTCGGCGTGGTAGCGGCGCAGGAGCGCGAGCTGGCCGTCGGTGAGGGACGTGCCCTGGGGCGCGACGGCGGTCTTGAGGCCCACCGACCAGCAGCGCAGCGCGTCCAGCTGGCCCTCGACCATCACGAAGGGCCTTCCCTCGCCGACGGCGGTGCGCGCGCGGTCCAGGTTGAAGAGGAGGTGGCTCTTCGAGAAGATGGGCGTCTCCGGGGAGTTGACGTATTTCGCCTCGCGCGCCGGGTCGTCCTCCGGGGTGAGCGCGGTCTGCCGCGCGGTGAAGGCGACGACGCGGCCCTGGTGGTCCCGGATCGGGATCATGAGGCGCCCGCGGAAGCGCGGGCGCAGCGCCCCGACCGTGATCATCGCGTCGTCGCGGATGAAGAAGAGCCCGCACTGGCGCAGCGCCTCCTCCGAGTAGCCCTTCTTCAGGATCACGGCGCCGAGGCCGCTGCCGTCGGGGCCCGCAGCCCCGATCTTGAACTCCTCGGCGAGGTCCGGGGTGAAGCGCCGGTCGTTCACCCAGTACGCGCGCATGAAGTCGCCGGCCGGGCCCGCCGCCTTGAAGACCTCGTGGAAATGCCCCGCCGCCTGGTCGTGGAGGTCGTAGAGCTCCTGGCGCAGCGAGCGCTCCTCGCGGGTAGGGCCGGACCCTACCTCGTACTCGATCGTCACGCCGTAGCGCTGGCCCAGGGCCTCGACGGCCTCGGTGAAGGTGAGCTGCTCGGTCTCGCGGACGAACGAGATCGCGTCCCCGGCCTTCCCGCACCCGAAGCACTTGTAGAAGCCCTTGTCCGCGTCGACGTTGAAGGAGGGCGTCTTCTCGTTGTGGAAGGGGCAGAGGCCCTTCAGGCGGGATCCGCCGGCCTTCTTGAGCGCCACGACGCGGGAGATGACGTCGGCCAGGTTGACGCGAAGCTTCAGGTCGCGGACGCTGCTGGGTTTGATGGCGGGCATGGGCGGCGCGCGGGGCCGGCGCGGCGTGAGAAGAATCCACTTTCAACCGCCCCGGTAGGCTGTCAAGTTCCCGGGTCCCGTTGGGGCCCAAAGTCGGCGTTTTTAGGAAACTTTGTCCGGCCAAGGGCGACTACACCTTTACAATCATGCGAATCCCCCTCCTTGCCGCCGCAGCGGCGCTCGTGCTCGCGCGGCTGCCCCTCTCCGGCGCCGAAACCAAGCCGGACGTGCCGCGGGTGGTGTCGGTCCCGGTCTTCGAGGCCCACCTGAAGTCGTTCTCGGACGCTTCCTACGACGCCGAGGTGGAGGCGCTGATCTCGAGCTTCGAGAAGGCCAACCACCGTCCGCTCGTCCCCGGCGCGAAGAAGAAGGTCGGGCTCAAGATCTACTCCGACTCCGGCCCCGGCATGGAGACGCCTCCCGCGCTCGTGAAGGGCGTCATCAACGCCCTCGAGAGAAGGGGCTTCGCGCACGCCAACATCTTCCTCGTGGGCTTAAACCAGCTGCGCCTGCGGATGTCGGGCTACCTGCCGTCGCTTGTCACGGGCGACACCGCCTTCAAGGGCAACCCCGTGTTCGTCCTCGAGTCCAACCGCTACTACGACCCGGGCTGGTTCTACGAGAGCGAGCTGCCCGAGCGCTTCAACCCGATCTTCGCCGCCCACCAGACCGAGGGCGTGCCGAACACGTCGACGAAGGACGAGGACCGCAAGAGCTTCCTCGCGACGCCGCTCTTCCTCGACGCGGACTTCTGGATCAACCTGCCGGTCTTCACGGACCACCAGGTCCTCGGCGTCAACGGGGCGCTCGTGAACGCCACCCTCTGGAACGCCTCGAACACCGCGCGCTTCTTCCGCTCGCCGGCAACCGCGCCGGCGGCGGTCGCCGAGATGAGCGCCACCCCGGAGCTCCTGCAGACGTGGCGCTTCACGATCGTGAGCCTCGAGCACTACCAGTACATCGGCGGACCCTTCTTCAACTCCCTCTACACGAAGTCGGAGCCCTTGGTCTGGCTCGGCACCGACCCCGTGATGCTGGACGCCCTCATGCGCGCGAAGATCAACCTCGCGCGCCGCAAGGAG
>Ga0181537_10001700_pt1 | contig 19954 bp, 18 predicted proteins | sample PEATcosm2014_Bin_39_FD_119765 | JGI IMG/M metagenome (GOLD analysis project Ga0181537, IMG submission 119765) | Peatland microbial communities from MTU Mesocosm Facility, Houghton, MI, USA - PEATcosm2014_Bin23_10_metaG | ecosystem: Environmental > Terrestrial > Soil > Wetlands > Peat | place... | reverse complement strand
CTCGCCCGGCTCAATGCAGCGACGCGCGCGACCGATTGCCCAGCCGTACTTGACGACGGCTTGGTCCGCGGCGATCGCGGCGATCGCGACTTTGTGGTTCGGCGGAATGTCTTGCCGGATCAAGAGGTCAGCGCCGCGCCATGCAATGCTTTCCCCGGCCGCGAGTCTCCGTAGCGCAATCACGACGTTGTCGAGTTCGTTGATCTGATGGACAGACGCCGCATTCGCATCGATCAAAGTGGCCACTTCGGTCATGACTACCTAACCAGTCAATAGCATGTGGTAAAACCAATCCCAGGCGTAGCCGCTTTCTCAGGCCGCGACTTCCTCAGACGGCCTGCCTTTCAGAATGCCTGCGCTTGAATCATAGCTTGCGTATCCCTAAAATACACGCAAAATAGCGGGAGTGGTCCTACCAGTCGGCATGCGAGTCAAACAGTGGATTGACCACTTGTCAATGAATTGTCAGTCGACTGCTTGCCAATGGGCCGATTCCTGGAATTGACGAAAGGCTGTGAGCATCAAAAATCATCCGCCCCGGGTTCAGGTTCTGTCGATCGCTCGGGCGCTCGTCACTGCCTGGATGGGTTTAGCCGCGGCCACAGCGCTCGCGAACCGGAACACGCTCGTGCTGGCGGACGGGTGGCGGTTCATGCAGGACGACCAGATCGCGGGCGCCGAGCAGCCGGATTTTCCGGATGGCGCCTGGGCGCAGGTTCAGGTGCCGCACACCTGGAACCACCTCGGCGGCTCAGCGGAGGAGGCGGCCGGATCCGATCAAACGCGTGGCGTCGGCTGGTATCGGCTCGTATTCGATGTGCCGCGCGGCTTTGCCGGTCAGCGACTGTGGCTGCAGTTCGATGCGGCGAGTGAACATGCCGAGGTCTGGCTGAACGGCATCAAACTCGGAGGCCATGACGGCGGATTTTCGCGTTTCCGTTTCGATGTCAGCGGCGCGATCAGCTCATCGCATCGCAATACCCTGGCCGTCAAGACGGACAACTCCGCGCCGACCGCAGGCTCGGCCACCGCGAACATACTGCCCATCGCCGGCGACTTTTTTGTGTATGGCGGCCTCTATCGGCCGGTCTCGCTGCTCGCCACGGATGCGCTGCACATCGATCTTCTCGATCATGGCGGACCGGGAGTGACAATCCGCACCGATTCTATCGCCGGTGACGCCGCACACCTCTCGGTTCAAACCCGGTTGGTCAACGAGCTGTCGCGGCGCACCGGCGCCCTACTCGTGGTTGCGGTCCGCGATGCGGCGGGGCGCATCGTCGCCTCCTCGCGCGAGCCCGTGCGCCTGGCGGCACGGAGCCGGCTCGATCGGGTGGCACGGCTGCAGGTGGCGCACGCGCATTTGTGGAACGGGGTGGCGGATCCTTACCTGTACCGGGTCACTGCCGAGATCCGCTCGGCGTCAGGTCATGTGCTCGACCGTGTCGAGCAGCGCGTCGGCATCCGGCAGATACGCATCGATCCGGAGCGGGGTCTCATTCTCAACGGCCAAAGCCTCAAGCTGCACGGAGTGGCACTGCACCAGGATCGCGCGGGCCGGGGCTGGGCCCAATCGCAGGCCGATCAGCGGGACGATATGGCCACGATCGTTGAGATGGGCGCCAATTCCATCCGGTTTACGCACTATCAACATTCAGATTACCTCAATGACCTGGCGGACGAACTCGGACTCATCGATTGGGCCGAGATACCGCTCGTCACCCGCTGGACGCTCGGCCGCGCCCTGGGGCCGACGCCCGAACTCATCGAGAACGCGCGGCAGCAGTTGATCGAGCTCATCCGGCAGAGCGTCAATCACGCCTCAATCGGCGTGTGGAGCATCGCCAACGAGATCGACTTCGGCAGGAAACTGCCCCGCGTTTACAGCACGGCGGAGCTGCCGGATTTGGATCCGCTGCCGCTGCTCGAGACGCTGCGCACGGTCGCCCACGCGGAGGATCCCAGCCGTCCCACGGCGATCGCCAACTGTTGCTACGGCCGGCCCAACTCCCCGACGGTGGTCGACGCGGCGGACCTGTCCGGCTTGAACCGCTACTTTGGCTGGTACTACGGCGTGCCGGGCGACCTTGCATCGGCCGTCGCGAAGACACACGCCGACTACCCAGCAATCCCTTTGGCGGTGAGCGAATACGGCGCCGGCGGCGCGGTCACCCAAGCCACCGACAACCCGTTGGGCGGTCCCGTCGATCCTTTCGGAAAGACCCAGCCGGAGGAGTACCAGGCCTACGTGCACGAATTGACCTGGCCGCTCCTGGCGGCAATGCAGGACGTGTGGGGCACGTGGCTTACCTTCATGTTCGATTTTGCCTCGCCGCTGCGCCGCGAAGGCGATTCGGTCGACATCAACACCAAGGGGATGGTGACGTTCGACCGGAAGACGCGAAAGGACGCGTATTTCTTCTACAAGGCGAATTGGAATCCGGCCCCGACGGTCTACATCGCCAGCCGACGGCATCTGATGCGCGTATTGCCCGTCACCGACATCAAGGTCTACAGCAACGCGCGGTCGACGCAACTCTGGGTCAATGACAGGAGCTTGGGTGCGATGCCGGACTGTCCGAATCGCATCTGTGTGTGGCGCGCGGTCGCCCTGTCGTCCGGCGCGAATAGGGTGCGCGCGGCCGGTTCGTTCGAGTCCGGCACGCGCGAGGACTCTGTGACCTGGACGCTGGCGGTGGGCCAGGGCGTTTACCACATCGATTGCGGCGCCATCGAGGGCAGCCTCGGTCCCGAGGGACGCTACGGATCGGACGATTTTTTTAGCGGTGGAACGGCGTCCGTCATCACCCCCGTCAAGGCGATTGCGCCGCCGCTCGCGGATATGTCCGGGAGCGCGTTTGAAGCGTTGCTGTATTCGTATCGAAAGGGCACTTTCTCGTACCGATTGCCGCTCGCCGATGGCAGCTACCGGGTGCGTCTGTGGTTCGTGGAGCCCGACGCTTACCCAAGTCAACGAATCTTCGCGGTGCTCGCGAACGGGGCGACGGTACTCTCCCATCTCGATGTCGCGGCGGCAGCGGGCGGTCAATTCAAAGTGCTCGAGAGGAGCTTTACCGCACAGGCCGCGCACGGCGCGCTACAAATTGACTTCGTCCCCGTCGCCGGTGAGGCAATCGTGTCGGCGATCGACGTCGAGCCGGCTCCCCCAGGCTCCACCGGCGACGCCACTGCGCAATCGACGGCGGCTCGTCAGTAGGATTTCGGCAAGCCCAGCTCACGCTCGGCGATGAAACACAGGATCATTTCGCGCGAGACCGGTGCGAGCTGCGTCGCCACCATTTCGCGGAAATACCGCTCGACGTGGTACTCGGCGGCGTAACCCATGCCGCCGTGGGTGCGGATCGCCCGGTCGGCGGCGCGAAATCCGGCATCGGCGGCCAGATATTTGGCGGCATTGGCCTCGGCGCCGCAGGGTTGGCCGCGGTCGTGCAGGTCGGCGGCATGCAGGGTCATGAGCTCGGCGGCGTATAGCTCCGACCAACATTCGGCGAGCGGGTGCTGGATCGACTGGTTCTTGCCGATCGGTCGGCCAAAAACCACGCGTTCACCGGCATAGGCGACCGCCTTTTCGAGGGCGCGGCGGCCCATGCCGATCACCTCGGCGGCATTCAGGATGCGCTCGGCATTGAGGCTGTCGAGGATATAGCGAAAGCCTTTGCCCTCCTCCCCGATGAGCCGGTCGGCAGGGACGATCATATTGTCGAAGAAGACTTGGTTCGAATTGACGGCATGGCGGCCCATCTTGGGAATTTCGCGGATCTCGGCGGCGCTGCGGTCGAGATCGGCGTAAAGGAGGGATAACCCGTCGGTGGGTCGGGCGCAGTGCTCGAGGGGCGTGGTGCGGGCGAGCAGCACTACCTTGTCGGCCTGCTGGGCGGTCGAGGTCCAGATCTTCTGACCATTGACGACGTAGTGGTCGTCGCGGCGCGTCGCGCGGGTCTTGATGTTGCCTGTATCGAGGCCGGCGTCCGGTTCGGTGACGCCGAAGCAGGCGCGCGAACTACCGTTGATGATAGACGGCAGCCAGGCGGCGCGCTGCGCGTTGGTGCCATGCCGTACGATGGCATGCAGTCCGAAAATGTTGATGTGAACGGTCGAGCAGGCGGCGAACACGCCGGCCGAATGACCGATCTCCTGCATCATGATCGCGGCCTCGGTCACCCCGAGCCCGGCGCCGCCATATTCCTCCGGCATGGCGATACCGAGCCAGCCGCCCTCGGCGATGGCGGCGGAGAACTCGAACGGGAAGCTGTGGTTGCGGTCCTTCTCGGACCAGTAGTCATCATCGAAGCGATCACATATAGCGCGGATCGCGTCGCGGATTGCCGCCCGATCCGGGGTGCTGCAGAGCGGCGCGAACTGCTTCACTCGCGGGACTCGAGGTTGTGCAATTGACTGTTCTGCCGAGGCTTGGGGCTACGCACGGACGTTGGAATTGACGCTATTGGAAATGTTTCTACGCTATTACGTATATTAGGCGTTGGCCACGGAGCCGTCAATGCATGCCCGAAAAAATGCAGCACGCTCCGCTCTGGGCATCAGCCAGGCTCCTCGCGACCCGCGTCCAACATCCGGCGCCGGACGCGGGGCATGCATTCGGCGGGGAGGATGGCGCCGGGTTGTTGGATCACCTCGCGGGCGAGAATCTGAGCCATCGCGGCGGCCCGCACTGTAGGCAGGCCGGCTGCGCGCGCCGCAAGATACCCAGCGTTGAATGCATCGCCCGCGCCGGTGGTGTCGACCACCGCATCGACCCGCGGCGCCGGCAGCAACAGAGCGTGTTCTGCGTCCGCCAGGAAGCAACCCCGGGCTCCGAGTTTCACGATGACTTCCGCGGCGCCGAAGCTGCGCCACTGCGCGACCGTGTCGTCGGGAGACTGATGATCGAAGAGCAGCGCCGAGTCCTCGAAGGTGGGCAACGCCCAGGACACGACCGGCGCGATGCGCAGGATGGCCTTCCGGGCCGATTCGAGGTCGGGCCACCCGGCAGGCCGATAATTGAGGTCGAAGGCCACCGTGCCGCCGCCCCGCCGCACGCGGCCCGCGAGCTCCAGCAACCGGTGCCGGTCGAGCTCCGAGAAGAGCGAAAGCGTGATCCCCGTGAAATACAGCAGCGGTGCGGTCGCCGCACGCATCAGCGCCGCATCGATACCGGGCAGCGAAAACAGTGCGCGTACCGCCGCATGCTGGCGCCAATAATAAAAGCTGCGCTCACCCAAGTCATCGGTGCGAATCGCGTAGAGCCCCGGAAGCCGTTGCGGATCGGTGAGCACCAGAGAGGTGTCCAGCCCTTCGCCGCGCCATGCCGCGCGCATTTCCTCGCTGAAGGGGTCGGCGCCGAGGGCCGTGAGATACGCGGTGGGCAGACCCAGCCGCTGCAGGTAGAGGGCGGTGTTGAACGTATCGCCGCCATGACGAAGGCGCCATTCCGAGCCGCTGCGCGAGAGTTCGAGCATGCACTCCCCGATCGCCACGGCGGCAGTCAGCGGCGCGAACCCTGTCATGCCTCGAACAATTCGGCCGGCGCCCGCACCAGCATTTCGAGCGCCATCTGGCCATACGCCTTACCCTGCGGATCGATGCGCAAGGACGCGATGCCGCCGCCGCCCAAGGCCTCTTCCAGAAGGAAATTGAAGGCGTGCAGACCGGGCGCCGCAAAGCGTCTCACGCGTCCCGAAACCAGATGCCGGAAATGTTCGGCCACCCGTTCGACCGTCACTTCCCGCCGGATGATTGGCTCGTAGGCAGGTTCGCGAGCGATGATGGCGATATTGGCGCTGTCGCCCTTGTCCCCGGAGCGGGCCAAGGCCAGCCGGATGAGCGGGACTTCAACCGTGGGGCCCGTGAAGGGCGCTGCTTCAACCGGTTCGGCCAACGGATTGGGCGGAGCCCAGGGCACGCCCGCGGGCGTCGCGACGGCATAGCGCGCCGGCCCCAATGACACCACCGGATCGCCCAGGCGCGTCTTGTCGATCAACAGGGTGAACAGGCAGATCTGTGGCGTCGGTTTGGGCCTGCCGCTGTAGATGCCTGTCGTGCCAGGCGCGAAGGAGATGCCTACCGAGCCCAGTTCGCGCGCGAAAATCTCCAGCGCCTGGCGATCGGCATGCACGACGACGAGGCGCAGCAGCACCTCGCGCGACCCCCGCGTGCGGGAGTCTGGTCCATAGGAGGCCTCCGCGCCGAGCGCCTCGATGTGGATGGCCGTGAAATCGGGCAGGCCTTTCTCGGCGAAGACCAGGCGTGCGCGGGCAATGAGAGCCTCGCCCGTGCGTTCCGCCTTTGCAGCGGCCATCGGACCCACAATCGAGACCGTGGCGACAGCCTTGTAGCCGTCCTGATAGGTCGCCGAGACCTTGTAGCGGTCCGTCGGCGCCCGCCCCCGGGCGCCCGTGACCCGCACGCGCTCGGGAGCGATTTGCTCCAGCCGAACTTGGGAAAAGTCGGCCACCACGTCCGGTAGTATATAGGCGGCCGGGTCACCGATTTCATACAGGATCTGCTCGGACGTGGTCCCAGGCGTGACCAATCCGCCTGTGCCGTCCGGTTTGGTCAAGACGAAGCCGCCATCAGAGGCGCACTCGGCGATGGGATAGCCAATGTTCTCCCAACCCGGAACGATCTGCCAGTCGGTATGCAGGCCGCCCACCCCCTGGGCACCGCACTCCAGCAGATGCCCCACAAGGCTTCCGGACGCCAACAGGTCGTAGGCGTCGGACGACCAATCGAACTCATGCATCAAGGCGCCCAGCGCAAGTGCGCTGTCGGCGCACCGTCCAGTGATCACGATGTCCGCGCCATGATCGAACGCGGTCTTTATGGGCAGCGCGCCGAGGTAGGCGTTCGCGCTGAGCAGACGCGGCGGTAGCACGGCACCGGACACCGCCTCGCGCACGCCCTCGGCCCGCAGCGTATCGATCAAGGGCATGAGGTCGTCCCCCTCGACCGTGGCGATCTTGAGTTCGAGGCCCAGTCCGTCGCAAACGGCCTGGAGCGTGGCGCGACACGCCTGAGGGTTCACGCCGCCGGCGTTGGACACGACCTTGACGCCGCGGGCGGCGATCACCGCCAGATGGGGCTGCAAATAGCCCACGAAATCAGGGGCGAACCCGCCGTGGGGGTCCTTCATTCGCGCTCTGGCGAGCAGCGACATGGTCACTTCGGCCAGGTAGTCCATCATCAGGTAGTCGATCGGGCATGTCAGGAGCTGCCCGATCGCCCGCGGACTATCACCCCAAGCACCGGACGCACCGCCGATGCGGACGATTTTGTCGGTCATGGCTGATCCTCAGGCTCGGCGAACCATGCGGGTTTGCGCTTTTCGTTGAACGCCGTGATGCCCTCCCGCGCATCGGTGCTGCGCGAGATGAGCGCGATTTGTGCTTCGGCGAATGCGAGGGCTTCGGGGAACGCCATCATCTCCATGGCGAAAATCGCTTGCTTGCCGCGCCGCACGGCCATGGGTGAAGCACCCCTGAGCTTCAAGATCAGCGCCTCCACCGCATCGTCGAGCGCCGCCATCGGCACGACCTGATTGATGATGGCCATCTCCGCGGCACGATGCGCTGAGATCAACTCCCCGGTCAAGCACAGCTCTGCGATATGCCGAGCGCCCATCATGCTGCGCAGATAGACCAGGACCTGCATCGGAAACACCCCAACCTTGACCTCCGGCAAACCGAATCGGGCGGTGTCGGCCGCGATGGCCAGGTCGCACAGCGACAGCAGGCCAAAGCCGCCCGCCACGCAGGCGCCATTGACCCTGGCGATGATCGGAACGCCCGCGAGTCTCACCCGGCGGGCCAGTCGTCCGAAATCGGTGGTTGGCTCATCCGGCGCGGCATTGAAGTTCGCGGTTCCCTGACTCAAGTCTGCGCCGGCGCAAAAGGCCTTTTCGCCGACGCCTGTCAGGACCAGGGCCCTGATCGTCGGATCGGCGGCGGCGGCGTCCAGCGCGGCTCCGATGCCATCGAGCACATGGGTATTGAGCGCGTTGCGGCGCGCTTCCCGATCGATCCAGATCCACAGAACGTCAGCTTTACGTTCCAGGCGCACATCGGGCCGTGCGGCGTCAGCCATGACTTTTGTCCGAGCGGCCGTTGCGATCGCCCGCGAACACCTCGCCGTTGTGCTCTCCAAGATTAGGCGCCAAGCGCCGGATGGACGCCGGCGAGGCGCTGAATTTCACCGGAAAGCGCGGGCTTTTCAGCACCCCTTCCGTCGGATGGTCTATATCCTCGAAAAAGCCAACGGCCTTCAGGTGAGGGTCAGCGAACAGATCCTCGATCGCGTTGACGGCGGTGACCGGAATGTCCTCGCGATGGAGCAATTGGAGCCATTCAGAGGTCGTTCGCTCCAGCAAATGCTCCGCCAGATAGGAGCCCGCTGCTTCCGCGTTCAAGGTGCGGGCTTCCTGCGTGGCGAACCGGGGATCGTTATCGATGATTCCCGGCTGTCCGACCAGTTGGCCGAACGCCCGCCAGTGCTTGTCGGTGTATACGACCAGGGCGATGTATCCGTCCTGCGTCGGATAAGGGCCGCGCGTGCGTGACATCAGCCGTTTGTAGCCCATCGGGCCGATCGGCGGCGTGAAGGCGCTGCCGCCCATGTGATCGGCCAGCACGAACTGCGCCATGGTTTCAAACATCGGAACCTCGATCTGCTGGCCCTCGCCGGTGCTCAGGCGGTGGTAGAGCGCTGCGGTCACGGCGTTCGCCACATACAGGCCGACGACCCGATCGCAGATATTGACGGGCGCGTAATGGGGCGCGCCGTGTACGACGCCAAACAGACTCGCTATTCCCGAGGCCGCCTGCATCAGATCGTCGTAGACCGCTTGGCCCGAGTACGGGCCGGCCGAACCATAGCCAACCGCCGAGCAGTAGATGATCGAGGGATTCGCCTGTTTGACGTCCTCGTAACTCAGTCCCAACCTGGACAATCCCTGCGGTCTGACGTTGGAAACCAGCACATCGGCGCGTTTCGCCAGCAAAAGCGCCTGGCGCCTGCCGTCGGCCGTTTTCAAATCCAGCACCACGCTGCGTTTATTGCGATTCGCCTGCAGAAACAGCGGGCCCATGCCGGGCGTGCGCCAAGGCCCGATCCAGCGCATGGAGTCGCCCGCGGGCGTCTCGATCTTGATCACGTCGGCGCCAAGATCGCCCAGCATTTGCGTCGCCGCCGGGCCCATCACGACCGTGGTGAGATCCAGAATCCGAACGCCTCTCAGGGGCCCGGTCACCGCAGGGTCGTGAAGCGGCCAAAGAAGCTCTTGCTGCGTCGTCATGGCGATCGGGATCCTCAATAAATATGCGCAGACATGCAAAAGATTGCGTAATATCGCAAATCTGGAACGTTGGCGGGGCCTTGTCAAGGGCTGCGCATCGAGTTACGCGGGAGGGCTTGCCAAAGATGGTCTCCAAGATCGCCGAGAGCGCAGGCAGCGGATCGCAGGCGCACTCAGAATCGCGAGAAGTGACATCAACCGATCTTCGGATCGTGCGCCGCGTAGCCTTCAGGTTCCTGCCGTTTCTGATGATCTGTTACATGGTCGCATGGCTCAATCGCGTCAATCTGAGCTTCGCGGCTCTACAGATGAACAAGGATTTGGGCCTGACCGAAACAGCCTACGGTCTCGGCGCCGGCCTATTTTTTGTGACGTACTGTCTGTGCGAGGTTCCCTCGAACCTGTTCTTGCACCGATTTGGCGCCAGTCGCTGGATTGCCCGGATCATGCTGACTTGGGGGGTGCTGGCGGTGGCCACGGCCTTCATTCGCGGCCCGATCAGCTTCTACGTGATGCGCCTGCTCCTCGGCGCTGCGGAAGCGGGCTTCTACCCGGGGGTGCTGTATTTCTTCACCCTGTGGTTTCCCGAGGCGTACAGGGGACGGATCATCGGCATTTTCCTGGCCTCCATCCCGCTCACGGGCATTGTCGGCGCGCCCTTGTCCGGCTGGCTGCTGACTCTGGGGGGATTGGCGGGCCTGCGCGGATGGCAATGGCTCTACATCGTTGAGGGGCTGCCTGCGCTGCTGCTTGCGCCCTTCGTGATGCTGGTCATCCAGGACAGCCCGCAGAAGGCCAAATGGCTTCCGGACGCCGAGCGCGTCCGGCTCTCTCTCGTGCTGCAGGCGGAAAAGCGTCGCGTGGAGACGGCGCGGGCCTACACGATCTGGCAGGCCCTGGGCAACCCGTGGGTGCTGTTCCTGGCCGTCACCTACTTCAGCAACGTCTGCATGATGAACGGTATAACGTTTTTCCTGCCTCAGATCGTCAAGAGTTTAGGCTTCAGCAATCTTCAGACCGGCATGATCGTTGCCGGCCCCAGCATTGTTGCGTTATTCACGCTCATCTGGTGGGGTCGACGGTCCGACGCGCGCAAGGAGCGTTACGGCCACGCCGCCCTTGCCAATCTGATCGGCGGCGTGGCGCTGCTGCTATCCATGCTGCTGCAGGACCCGGTGGCGCGCATCGCCGCGGTGTCGGTGTCCTATGCCTTCACGCTGGCCTTCACCGCGCCGTTCTGGGCCATTCCGGGATCGTTTCTGACAGGCGCATCCGCCGCCGGCGGAATTGCCGCGATCAGCGCCCTGGGCGTGTTGGGCGGCGTCGTCACGCCGTGGGCGATCGGGCGCATCCACGACCTGACGGGGAATTTCCGCATCGGACTCAGCCTTGATGCCTGCCTGGGCATGATCTTCTCGGTCGCCTTCTACATGCTCGGGCGTCGCCGAGTGGTCTCAATATAATTCAGGATTGCACCATGACCGCCAAATCACCCTATGTGATCCATCCCTACGAACAGCCTTTCTACAGCCCGGCGAACCACACTGGCACGCGCAATTATCGCCTGGTGGGGCCGCCGACCAATGGTTCGAAATATCTCGAGATCGCCCTGGGCGACATCGAACGGCATGAAGGCTCGCCCGCCCACGCCCATCCCGACCTCGAGCAGGCGGTCTATATCATCGAGGGCGAGGCCACCGTCGAAATCGACGGCATCGTCGAGGAAGTAAAGACCGGAGACCTCCTGTTCTTCCCGCCGAAGGTTTTTCATGACATCAAGGTGAAGAGCGAGCGGATCAAGTTGCTGGTGATATATTCGCCCCCTTTTCTGGAAGCGCCCGTGATGCACCGTCAGGCGGCGCACTCAGCGGAACAATAGTTCATGTCCAACGACCCCAGCGTCAAAGTCGAACCGACCCTGGATGTCAGCAAGGTACTGGCACCCGCATGCGGGGCGGCGGCGGCCCACTGATCAAGCCGGAAACATGGATCTCGGCGGCGACAGCGGTCGGGTTCCGGGGCTAAGAGTGCCCTTTGGGAGATGAGGAAGATCTCGAGAAATCATGTCGAAGATTGTCGGACGCACCCTGGACTTTCTTGAGCTGTTTGCGGACAAGCGGCGACCGCTTTCGCTTTCGGAAATCGCGCGACTGCTTGATCTGCCGGTTTCCAGTTGCCGCGACGTGCTGGTGACTCTCGAGGAGCGCGGCTACATTTACGAAACTGCGGCCCGCTTCGGCTACTACCCAACGCTGAAGATGATGGACGTCGTCACCATGATCGCCGACCACGACCCCGTGGTGCTTCGGGCGGAGGTGGTCCTCGAAAAACTGCGCGACACGGTCGATGAGTCCGTGCTTCTCGCCAAGACCGGGCGTCGCGGCGGGACCTATCTGCTGTCGCTTGAGCCTTCACATCCGCTCCGATTCACCGTCAAGATCGGGCAAAAGGTCAGAAATATCCATGCCTCTTCGGCGGGGAAGGTGATCCTCGCCCATAGCGATCCAGCGGATTTGAAGGCGTTTTTTAAATCCAACAAACTGGTTGCGATCACGCCCAAGACCATCACCTCGAAAGAAGCCTTGCTGACAGAGTTGGAGGCTGGCCGCGCGCGGGGCTGGTTCGCCAATCTCGAGGAGAGCGAGCCTGGACTGATCACGCTTTCGGCGCCGCTCAGGTGGGCCGGAGCAATCTATATCGTGACCATCGCCGGCCCAGTCTCGCGCATGAAAGACCGGCTGGACTGGGCGGTTGCGCAACTGCTGACGGCGTGCAAGACATTGGAAGAGGGTTAGCCGACGGAGGCGGCTCGGCCGGCTAGAGCCACCTTTTCAATCTAAAGGCGATCAATGGAATGATCATGCTCACCACGATCATGGACAGGGCGAACGCGTAGCCATGCGGCCAGTTATATTCGGGGATGAATTTGAAGTTCATTCCCCAGATGCCGGCGAGGATCATCGGTGGAACCGTCGCGACCGACACGATGGTGAGAACCCGCATGATGTCGTTTTGGTCGTTATTGATGAATCCCAGCACCGCGTCCAAAAGGAATTGCAATCGCTCGCTCAATTGCTGATGAAATTCATTGAGCGAACCGATGTCGGCGTGGATGATTTTGAGCTGCGACTGCAGAGTCTTGCTCATGAACGGAGGCGGCGCATCGCATAGATACGTCACGACGCGCGACACGCCGAGCAATGCCGCGCGGATCTGATTGATCTGCCGCTGCATTCTCCCGACCTTGAACAGGGCCGCGCGCAGCAGCCCACGGCGACCGCTGTCTTCGGAAAACACGGCCTGCGACAATTCGGATAAATGTCCCGCAATGCTTTCAATGCGATCGGCCGCCACGTTGACGATGCTCTCGATCAACTGAATGAAAATTTCGGCGCCGCTACTCGAGGACTCGCTCGTAAAAGAGGCCGCCACCTGATCAAACGCCGGAGAGCTTGCGTAGCGCACGGTGGCGAGCAGTGCGGGCGTGAGGACGAAGCCGAGTGGCGTCGAGGGTCCACGCTCGCCGTCGGTTCGCACGAACGATGGGATGTTGACTCGAAGTGCGTCCTCGGAGGATTTAAGGCGGTTCGACAGCTCGATCGCGCTCGTTTGTGCGCGGGTCGGAAGCGCCCTGCCCAGGAGCTGCTCAGCCTGGCGCCGCTCCACTTCGCTGGGATCGATCAAGTCGATCCACACGGGCGATGGCGCCCGCGCCGCGCTCGGGTCCGAAGCCTCGGGCGAGCGGAAATTCGATGAGTAAATCTTGAGCATCTAAGAATGACCCCGCTACCGGCTCAACGCCCGCTCGAGCGCCCGCACATCCGCCGCCGCCTCGGCGACGAGCGTCTGACACTGCTCGACCGAGAGATTGAGCCGTGCCAGAACACCGCCGGCGCTCAAGCTCGCATCGTCGTACGGGTTTTTCATGCGCTGCGCCAGGCGGATGCCGAGAATCAGAGCGTCGGTCAATGTCGCGTTTCCGGTCCGCACTCCATGGACGTCCGCCTGCGCACCCACGGTCTCGCAGACATCCGCGCTCATCCCCCAATTCTTCAGAACCGCCTTGGCGATCATTGGGTGCCAGGCATCGATGAGATCCTCACTCAACACGAGGGGGTGTCCCGGCGGCCGCTGCTCGGTGCACTGCACCAGAATATACAAGCGCCCCATAAGATGCAGCAGTCCAGCGGCAAACGCATCGGCGGTCGGCAGCGACGCTCGCTTGGCGATGGCTTGGGCGAAATGCGCCACCGTCACGCTCTGCGACCACAGCTCATCCATGCGCCCGCCAATGAAGCGCAGCGACTCCGTCCGGCGGATATCCTGAATGGCGTGCGCCAGAATGACGCCGTAGACCTTCTGCGCGCCCAAGCGTGTGAGCGCAAGGCCCAAGTCGATGATGACCCGCCCCGTCGCGTTGAATGCCACGGAGTTCGCCATATCGAGGAGTCGCCGGGCGAGCCGCGGTTCGGCCGAAACGAGACGGACGATCATCTGCGGCGTGTAGTTCGGATTCTTGTAGGCCTCCTGCACTTTGATGACGACTTGCGGAAATGCCGGCAGCTCGATGGCGCCCGCGGCCAAGCTCTCCAACATGTGAGTCAGGAACTCGACCTGTGCGCGGCGATCGACCGGAGAGTCGGGGGATGACATACGTCCGACGTTAGCACAGTGCACGCAGGGGTCCGCCAGAGCGCAGCGACGAGCCCTGTCACGTGACGCGTGCCCTATCCGCGGGCGGTTCCGCGCCGCGCCGCCTCGATGGCGGCGATGTCGATCTTTTTCATGGTCATCATCGCCTCGAACGCGCGCTTGGCGGCCGCACGATCGGGATCGGTCGTTGCCGTGAGCAGCGCGCGCGGGGTGATCTGCCAGGATAATCCCCATCGGTCCTTGCACCATCCGCACGCGCTCTCCGTACCGCCGTTGCTGACGATTGCATCCCAGTAGCGGTCCGTCTCGCCCTGGTCATCGGTGAGGATCTGAAAGGAAAAGGCTTCGGAGTGCTTGAACATCGGCCCGCCATTGAGGCCGAGGCAGGGCAATCCCACCACCGTAAATTCGACGGTGAGCACCTTTCCCTGTTTGCCGTTCGGATAGTCGCCCGGAGCGTGGTGGATCGCCGTCACGGTGCTGTCGGGAAAGGTCTGTGCGTAGAAACGGGCGGCCTCCTCTGCGGTGCCGTCAAACCAAAGACAAATCACGTTTTTGGTCATCGTTTTTCTCCGTTCCTTCCTCTGCGGGCGACCCGGCTAGGCTACAAGAAACAGCGACCCGGGGCAGCAACTTGACACGTTATAACCAACGTAATAACGTGTTACGTCATGATTGAATTGAAACTCACAGCGATTGGCAATTCCTTGGGTGTCATCCTTCCCAAGGACGCGCTTGGCCGTTTGAACGTTGGCAAAGGCGACTCGTTGTTCATTACCGAATCACCGGATGGCTACCGACTCACCCCCTACAACCCTGCATTCGAAGGGCAGATGACGGCCGCACGAAAGGTCATGAAGAAGCGGCGATCCGCTCTGCGTGAGCTCGCGAAATAGGATTACACCTTTGTCGGAGCCGATTTGGGTTGATGCGTCGGTCGTGCTTGCGGTGAACGACGAGCAACTGGCGGAGCATGGGGGCATTTCGGGCGTGAGGGACCCCGGGTTACTGGAATCCGCCCTGGCACGCCCTCGTAATCGATATGCCTACGACAGGGCATCAGTGCACGCCTTAGCCGTGAGTTATGCGCACGGAATCGCGAAGAATCATCCCTTCTTCGATGGAAACAAGCGCACGAGTCTGGTGATCGCCGAATTGTTTCTATATTTGAACGGTATTGAGCTCACAGCATCGGACGAAGCGATCGTGATGATCTGGCTAAAACTTGCCGCCGGCGAAATTTCCGAAAATGAACTAGGAGCCTGGATAACAATGAACAGTCGGCGAATGTCGAAGGCCAGATGAATCATGGCTGCAAAGCAGGTAGAAAACGGCGGAGCCCACCAGGACTCCGCCGTCCCCTGCTAGAGCATGATCACCCACGGACCAAGGTTATCCGCGCGGCAACTGACTCGAAGCGTCCATCCGTTGGACTCGATCGCGCGCGTGGCAACGAGCCTGCGCGCTTCCCTCTATGGCATCACGGCCAGTACGAGGCTAACGATGAACCTCGCCACCAACCAGCGCGCCCAGAGACGCGACCGAACCAACGATTGTATGTGTCACTTGGATCACCTCCTTCAGTTCCCGTGGGCTCATCGTCGGCGCGTGCCGCCCACCGAAGCCGCGCGCCGCAAATTAACCCTAAGAATGACCTCGATCGCGGCGCGAGTAAAGTGTTTATGAATCGGCTGAGTAAGCGAGATTCAAAACTGAGACTTTACACACGCTGATGATGCGAGATTTGCATGGAAGCGGCCGGTAACCGAACATGAGATTTGTCAGATTGCACCTCGGGAGCGCAGAAATGCCATCTGCATGTGCCTTACGATGTTGCGCGCTCCTTCTTTTGCAGAGTGTGAGTGCGGTTGCTCAACAGCATCTCACCTGTTCTGGCCCGCAACTCGGCCCCAGTATCCGAACGAGAACAGTGTGATATCGCCGCTTCCCCTGCTCGGGTTTGACACCGCGCCTCCCATTGTCATACTTGCATCATAGAGAACCTCAACAGGCAACATCGCATCGGCAATCGCGACGATGCAATGCATCTTAGGTCGGGGAGTTCATGTCCAACACGATCAGCCGTCGGGATTTTCTCGGGGGCAGCGCGCTCGTCATCGCCGCAGGTCTGACTCCGCTCGCGCAAATTCGCGCCGCGACCGGCCGCTATTATCCGCCGTCGCTCACCGGCCTTCGGGGCAGCCACGTCGGATCGTTCGAGGTCGCCCATCAGGTGGGTCGCGAGGGCAAGTCGTTCGACATTTCCAGCCTCGCGGTCGAGCAGAGTTTCGATCTGGTCGTGGTCGGCGGCGGCATCAGCGGATTGGCGGCGGCGTGGTTTTATCGCGAGGCCCACGGTTCCGCTGCGCGCATCCTGATCCTGGAAAACCATGACGATTTCGGCGGGCATGCAAAACGCAACGAATTTAGGGTGGGCGACCGCTTGCTGCTCGGCTACGGCGGCACCGAGTCGCTGCAATCGCCGAAGACTTTCTTCAGCAAGACCGTCAACCGGCTGCTGCACTCGCTCGGCGTCGACCTGAAGCGCTTCGATACGGCCTTTGACCGCAAGCTGTACGGGTCCTTGGGCCTCACTCACGGTGTGTACTTCGACCGCGAAACCTTCGGGGTGGACAAGCTCGTCGTCGGCACTCCCGTGGTCACCGGCGGCGATTCGTTTGCGAGCGACGCCAAACTGCGCCCGATCGAAACCGTCGTTGCAGAGTTTCCCATGTCCGATGACGCCCGGGCGCGACTCGTCAAATTCTTCAAGCACCCGAAGGATTATCTCGCCGGAAAGTCGCAGCAGGAGAAGATCGCCTATTTGAAAAAGATCAGCTACCGCGACTTTTTGCACAAAGATGCCGGGCTGGGCGATGAGGCGGTGAAGCTCTTCGATGGCTCGAGTCTGGGTCTCACGGCCATGGGCCCCGACATCCTCCCGGCTCTGGATGCAATGGGCAGCCAGTACTTGGGCTTCGCCGGCCTCGGACTCGGTGATCTCGATGATCCGGAAGCCGCGGCGTTCGCCGAGCCCTATATCTATCACTTCCCCGACGGCAATGCCTCGATCGCGCGACTGCTGGTGCGCGGCATGATTCCCACGGTGGCTCCGGGCCGGACCATGGAGGATGTGGTGCTCGCCAACTTCGACTACTCGAAGCTCGATGTGGAGGGCACACCCATCCGCTTGCGCTTGAACAGCACGGCGGTGGCCGTCGCCAACGCCCGCAGCCAAGGCGGGCCGGTGGACATCGGTTACATGCGTTTGGGTGAACTACGCCGCGTGCAGGGCAGGCAATGCGTACTCGCCGGCTACAACATGATGATCCCGCACATCATGCCGGAACTGCCCGAGGCGCAGAAACGGGCGCTCGCCCTCAGCGTCAAAATGCCGCTGGTCTACGTCAACGTCGCCATTCGCAATTGGCACGCGTTCGCCAAATTGGGTGTGCATGACATCTACAGCCCCAATGCCTACTATTCGAACACCAAGCTCGATTATCCCGTGTCACTCGGCGGTTACCGCAATCCGCGGGAACCGGGCGAGCCGATGCTGCTGCACATGGAGCACATTCCGCTGACGCCGAACCGGGGCCTTTCGAATGTCGAGCAGTTTCGCTTGGGCAGGCAGCTGTTGCTCAACACGCCGTTCGCGGAATACGAAACGCGCATCGTCGATCAGCTCGACCGAATGCTGGGACCGGGCGGATTTCAAGCGGCGCGCGACATCGTCGCAATCACGGTCAATCGCTGGCCACACGGCTATGCGTACAGCGCCGATTCGCTGTTCGATCCGGAAATCGACGGGCCGCAGCCCTATGAAATCGCCCGCAGGCGCTGCGGCAGCGTCACCATCGCGAACTCCGATGCCGGATGGAACTCCTATACGCACGAGGCGATCGATCAGGCGTGGCGCGCGGTCGACGAACTGAAATCGGCGTGAGCGGTCAGTGCGCGAGTATCCGCTCCAACACATCGGCGCAGGCGCGCCCGAACCGGCGGGTCACCCGCCTAAGAAGACTCTGATCGACGGGCGACTGCGCGCTTTGAGAGCCAGCTGCGCGTCGACGACATCTTGAGGGCCACCCGCGAAACACTTCATCGCGATAAAGTCCTCGCGACGTGCCGTGAGGGCAATCAACCCCAATGCAAGCGCGATGTTTGCGATCTCACGTACCATTCGCAAGCCTGAGTCCTCAGGATCGGGAGTGAACGCGAGCCCGCCTACGGCGCGATTCGATCCGCATTCAGCGTCGCTCCTTGAATGGTTCCCGTCCTGTCTCAGTCGGATGGTGCGATGCAGCAGCATGTACCAACCACCTTTAGGGGGCGGGCTTGTCGGTCGTGACTCCTTGATTTTCCCTGAGCCAGATCATGGCGGCGTGCACGCGCTCGTAACCGCTCGGGTGATCGTAGAAGACAAATTCTTCGAATTTTCCAGGCTTCATTTTGCGATACGTGGACAGCCGCATGGCTGCCATTGCCCAGCCATGGGGTTCGCGCGCCGCGTTGATGCCGAATGCATCGGCCTCACCCTCGTAACTACGGACGACCGAATTCTGCAAGGGCGTCAGCAGGAAGAAGATCATGGAAAAAAATGCAATGGCCAGCGGCAGCGCGGCCGGGTCCGCGCGATCAGCGACTCCAAGTCGGCCGCCCCACCGCGCCAGCGCAGCATCCATGGCAGCGGCGAGCAGCGCCATCGCGAGGCCAATCAGCAAGGTGAGCAGAATGGGCGCCTTCCACACATGGTTGAGCACGTAATGCCCCATCTCGTGGCCGAGCACCGCCTTGATCTCCGGCAAGGATGACTTATTCAAAAGATTGTCATTGAGCGCAATGCGCGTGGTATTGAGAAAACCGGCGACGTTGGCGCTGAGCCGGGTGGTCTGCTTGGACGCGTCGAACCATTCGACGTGGCTGGTGGGCACTTGATTGGCCCGCGCCAGCGACAGGACCGCTTCCTTCACCGGTCCCTCCGGCAGCGGCTTGTAGTCATTCAGCAGGGGAAGGATGTAGACCGGTGCAATCAGCTGCACAATCATCAGCGTCGCAAAGCTCAGGCCCGTGGCCCAGATCCACCAGCGTGCGCCCACCCGGCGCACGGCGGCGTAGAGCAAAGTCAGGGCCAGCGTGAAAATCACTATATTGGCCCCGGCGATGATGAGTTGATCGCGCAGCCATCCACCAAAGGCTTGCTCGCTCAGGCCGTATTGGTGCTCGCGCAGGAAATCCTCGTATATGCTCCACGGCAGCTCGATTAGATACAAGGCAATGAGGAACTGCGCAATGTAAATCAGCGTGCTCACCCATCGACGTCGACTCAGACGTTGCGAGAACGTGTTCATCCGGCGGGATATCCCGCTGACCAGCAGCAGCGCACAGACGGCGACGGTCAACAACACGTCCCACAAACTCAGCCAGTAACCGCCTTCGAAGTATTGATCCGATAACCTGCGCTGCTCCGGCGACAGCAGGTCAAGATAGGCTTGAGTCGCCTTATCCACATCGAAGTGCGGACCGGTCTCTGCCGCTGTTGGAATTTGTAATCCTGGCGGCAGATCGCGAACGATGGGCTGCGCCGCCCATGTGGCGCCGGCTTGGCACAACAAACACGTGGCTGCGAGCAACCCTATCATTACGTTGGACACTCGTCCGGGCGCTGTCATGTTCACTCCTGGAGTACCGAAGCCGCGCGGAGAGTCTAGCTGCCGCCCGGAGAGCGCGCGACCTCCGCCAACGAGTGGAGCAACATTTCCCTCGCGCAAGCGACGCAGGGTGCATTGTCAACCGCGGATATCTTCGATGAGATTCCGGCCGATGCAAATTCGGTGAGAAAACAGGGAGCCAGGCTGGCGCGAAGATGGCGATCCGCTCTACGTATTGGTGCTGATGGATTCGGCGGTGACGGCGGGTTGCGTTCTGCGCCGCCGGCAGCTTCATCCGGGCGGGTGTGCGACAAAAAAAGCACCCGCACGTATTTTGAAATCG
>Ga0181537_10001698_pt1 | contig 19974 bp, 13 predicted proteins | sample PEATcosm2014_Bin_39_FD_119765 | JGI IMG/M metagenome (GOLD analysis project Ga0181537, IMG submission 119765) | Peatland microbial communities from MTU Mesocosm Facility, Houghton, MI, USA - PEATcosm2014_Bin23_10_metaG | ecosystem: Environmental > Terrestrial > Soil > Wetlands > Peat | place... | reverse complement strand
CGGCAGTGCCTGTTCCACGGATGGCCAGTCGAGGACCTGAGGCGCGGACCCGCCGATCCCCTCGACGCCGCCGATCCCTTCGGCGTGAGGGCCCGCCAGGGCAAAGGCTGCGCCGGCATCGCCGTGCCGCGCCGCGGCGTCCAACAACGGACGCACGAGATCCCAGCGCCGGTGACAGACGCCGAGCATCGCGAGCTGGCGCAGCGCGCCCGCATCGCCGCGGCGCGCCGCCGCGAACAGATACTTGAGGCCCGCGTCGCGGTCGCCGATGCCCAATGCCGCGAAGCCATGCAGCTCGCTGAGCAGTAAATTCGCGCGGGTGTCGGCGGCGGTGAGCGGCTGCAGCAGCGCCATCGCCTGCTCGAGATCGCGCGGGCACGGACGTCCATCCATCAGGAAAGTCGCCAGCGTGAGCTGCGCCGGAACCAGGGCTTGCGCCGCGGCCAGGCGCAGCCAGCGCATGCTCGCATCCCATTCGCCGCGCTGGTGCAGCACCGAGCTCAGTGCGTACTGAGCCTCTGCGTCGCCCGCCTTGGCCCGAATGGCCGCTTCGTCCATTGAGATGCTGTGTGCCATCGTCTCCTCGAAGTCGGCCCCAGGCGAACCGGTTGAACCCGGTAGAAGGCCACTCTTGGGATCAGTTTACTCCAGGCATTCGCCCGCCAGAGAACTGGACAGCCTGCCGACAATCACGGGATCATGGCGCATGCTGGACATCCCGACTGCACCGTATCTCGACAAGGCCGCCCTCGTGGGTGGATGCGTACGTCTGCCCCACACCGTAGACGCGCGGCGCTTGCGTGAGGAAGTGCTGGGGCTGCCCGCCGTCGTATGGGGCAGCGCCGGCGGCCGGGTGGGCGTGCATCGTGCCGCCGAGGCGCTGTTCCTGCGCGGCCATGCGCCGGCCGAGGGCGATTTGCCGGTGACGGACCGGCCGGTGTTCGATCGGCTGCCGTACATCCGGTCGATCATCGAGGGGCTGCTCGCAGCCGAACCGCTGCGCTGCCTGCTTGCACGGCTCCCCGCCGATACCGTGATCGCTCCGCACGTCGACCGGGCGCCGTATTTCTCGAAGACCTTGCGCGTCCACATTCCGGTCGAGACCAACGAGAGCGTGTACATGGTCGCGGACGGACTCTCGTACTCCATGGCGGAGGGTGAGGTATGGGTGCTCAACAACAGCGGTATGCATGCGGTGTGGAATGCCCACCCAACCCGCGCACGGACGCATTTGATCTGCGACTTTCTGCCGAGTCCGGCACTGCTCGACGCGCTCGCCAAGGGTGACCGGGGCTTGGGGCAACGTCGCCCGCCCGTGGAGCATCGATTGCGCGAATCGTCCGTCATGAGGGTTGCCGCCGGCGGATGATCACGACCGACCGCTTCGTTTTTCTGCATCTTCACAAGTCCGGCGGCACCTTCGTCAATGAGTGCCTGCTGCGCTTCTTGCCGGATGCGCGCCACATCGGGTATCACCTGCCGCGCTCGCTCGTGCCGTCGCAGTCATCGGGCTTACCGGTGCTCGGCTTCGTCCGCAATCCCTGGAGCTACTACGTTTCGTGGTACTCGTTTCAGCTGGAGCGTCCGCACCCGAACTTTCTGTTCCGGATCCTGAGCGAGGAAGGGCGCCTCGGGTTCGAGGAGACCGTGCGCAACATGCTGAACCTGGGCGCCGGCAGCCTGCGCCTGGATCTCTTGCTGCGTGCCCTGCCGGCGCAGTACAGCAACCAGGGCTTGAATCTGCCGCGCTTCGCACTCGCGCCGATTCGCGATACGCGGCTCGGGTTCTATAGCTTTCTGTATCGCTATCTATACGCAGGCGGCAGCAAGCCGGTGGTCGTCGGGCGCCTGGAGGTGCTGCGCGATGAACTCATCCCGATGCTCGAGAGCGTCGGCCAGCCGGTGAGCGCGGAGATGCGCCGCTACGTCGAGCACGAAGCGCCGACGAACACCTCGACCCACGCCGCGTACGCGGAGTACTACGGCCCGGCGCTGCGCGACCTGGTGGCCGAGCGGGATGCGGAGATCATCGCGCGCCACGGCTACCGGTTCGCGGGCTGAGCCTATAAAAGTCGCTGTAGCCCGGCACGGCAACGTCTGAGCCTCAGCCCGGGTTGGTGGCTTCGACGAACAGCGAGTAGTGGCGCTCGCCGTAGGTCGCGCTCGCCACGCTGCTGATGTGATCGACCCGCAGTTCGGGATGCACGCTCGCCATGTAGCTCGAGCGCGTAATCCCCTTGAAGCCGGCGTCCGCGAGCACGCGCGACAGGGTTTCGAAATCGTAGCCATACTTGTGCGACTCGAACAGGTATGCGGGCTCGGCCCCCGCGCCCGCATACGCCAGAAAGTCTTCCAGGCGCGTGGGATTTTCGGGCCACCACGGCCAGGTCTCGCGCCGATTGCCGAAGAAGGTCGCGTCGTTCTTGACGTACGCCTCGATGCATTGCTCGATGTCGGGCACGACCAGGCGCACCACCCCGCCGGGGGCGAGCACCCGCCGCAATTCGGCCATGAAAGGCTTGACGTCTCGCGGGAAAAAGAGATGTTCGAGCAGATGCGAGACGAACACGTAGCGCGTGCTGGCCGGTGCAAACGGCAGTCCCCATTGCACGTTCATGGCGAGCGGCGCGGGGAACACGTCGATGTTGACCCAGCCGGTGAGCGGGTTCTTGCCGCAGCCGATGTGCAGCTTGAGTTCCTGTGCGGCGGCGGGGATCGCCAGCGCCTCGAGTTGGCGCGCCAGATAGGGCTGGCGCAACGCGGCGAGTTCGCCGCGCAAGCCGTCCACCGCCGCGAGCAGCGCCATCAGGCGGCGTTCGATGCCGCTGCCGGTGCGCTCGCGCAGCGCCTGCTCGGCATGCGGACCGTAGCTCAGCAGATCGCACGCGGTCTCGTAGAAGCTGCGCGCCAGCAGCCGCAGATGGCTCTTGGTGAGCGCGGCTTGTTCCGCATCGTCCGGCGGCTTGGCCTGCGGCGCGTCGGCGTCGACCAGCACGCCGCTGCGCGTCAGATAATCGACCACCTGCGCGGCGGCCGCGCGCTCGCCCGCCTGCAGCGCGGCGATCACGGCCTCTGCGCGCTGGGGCTTCGCGAACTGACACAGCCAGCCGATGAGCGCGGGGTTCTCGCTCTCGAAAGCAGGCAAGCGGCTCGAAGTGGTGTGGATCAAGATCCGCCCGCCGCGAACGCGCATCAGAGCATCGGCTGCGAAGGTCAGCGGTCCGCTCATCGCTCAAGGTCCCGCAAGCGCTCCCATGTCGAGTTGACCGCGGGCAGCACCCGCAGCAGCGCCTCTTCGTTGCGGCGCCACTTGTCGGGGTGCGGCGGCGTCAGGGTGAAGCGCGACAGCGGCAGCGGCACGGCGACGCGTGCTTGCACTGCTCCTTGGAACGCGATGCCCGCAAATGCACAAAGCCGCTCGATGGTGTCGGCCGGCCGGGCGACGAATTCGGCGTAGCTCACGCTGTGCCAGCGCTGAGTGGGCAGCCGCTCGAGGTCGTCGAGCAGCAACTCATTGGTCACCTGCCACTGAAACGCCGCAATCGATTCGAGGCTCCGGCCCCGCTGCGCCGGCCAACCGGGCGGCAGAATCAATGACCATGGCCCATCGAAGCCGGGCAGCCCGTTGTAGGTCTTCCAGTTCCCCGAGCGCCACGCCTCCATGATGCTGCTCAGATTCTCGCGCGGGTCGCGCCACAGGAAGAGGAACAGCGCGTCCGGGAACAGGCGATCGAAGAACGGCACCCGCAGCGCATTCTTGGGCGTCTTCTCGAGCAGTCGCAGCGAAGAGCCGGGTGCGACCGGCCGGCCATGCGAGTCCTGCAAATGCAGTACCAGCTGCTCGTGAATGTGCGTCGCCACCGTGCCCGCAACATGGCCTGCATCGAGTCGATTCGATTCCACGCCGGGCGCGCCCGGCCGCAGCTGCGGCAGCCCCTCCACGAGCCAGTGCGCCTCGCCGCCCAGGGTGCACAGCTCCTCGCTGGCGGCGAGCGTCTCGAACAGCAGCGTGCTCCCCGAGCGCGGCGCGGCGACGATGAAGATGGGCCGCTCGAAGGTATGCGCCCCCGCGGTTGATCGAGGCGAGGATCTGGGCACGGACAGGTTCGCGCGCGACTGATCCGGCCTGGACGGCAGCAGTGCGCGCAGCACGCGACCCTCGAGCACGCGATGCGCCGGTACGCGATTCGTACGCATGACGAGTCCGGCACCCAAGTCCTGGGACGCCGCGCGAACGCTGTCGCGCAGCTTCTCGAATTCCGCCCGTCCGCTCTCGTGCTCACCGAAGAGCTGGTAGAGCTGCCGCCAGTCGCAGCGCAGGGAATCGAGCAGGTCCCCATAGCGCACCAGCCGGTCGGAGCGCCCGGCGGGATCTTCGCTCGTCAGTTCGGCCTTGAGATCCCCCAAGAGCAGATCGACCTCGGCCGGCGCCATGACGGGCCGCGCCGCGGTGCGCTCGCTGAGCACCGGAGGATCGCGGGCGGGATCGTAGCGAAGTACATGGACGGGCGCCTGCGGTGAGTCGCCGGCGGCCACGAGGTGCCAGAACGGAGCGCTGCCCGACGTATCGGCGACCAGGTGGATGCGCTCGGCATCGACCGGGTTCTCGACCCAGTGCAGACGCCAATTGTCGAACAGCCACGCCTCCCCGGCGGCCATGTGGACCTGCTCGTCGCCGCAGTGAAACCGCACCTCCGGATGCGTGACGATCGGCACGTGCATGCGCACCCGGGTGAACCAATGATGATTGATGTCGGCATGCCGCGGCACGCCGGCGCGCGCGGCCAGCTTGAGCAGGCGCGACCGGCTCCACACCACGCCGAAGCTCGCCAGCACCTGCCGCATGTAGGGAGCGCGCGCCAGGTGCGGTGTGGGCAGCATGGTGCCGTCGACCTCATCGTTCTCGGCGCCGTCCACGCTGATGAGGCGCAGCGATGTATTGCCCGCAATCTCGTTCGGGTGATCGGCCCATGCCGCGGCGGGCATCCCGGCGAGTTCCGCGGCCAGCCGCGCCGCATCGAACCGGACGGGCAGCCGATAGAAAGGCTTCGGCAATTTCATGCGGTGCTGTCGACCGTTTCGCGGAAATCACCGATCTCGCCGATGAGATCCGAGAGTGCCGCGATTTCGACTGCGGAAAGATCCGGATGCCACAGATCGAAGATCAGCACGACGCGTGTCGTCGCGCTGCGGTTCCACGCCTCGTGTTCGTAGGTATCGTCGAACACCACGGCACGGCCGTAGGCCCACTCGTGGACTTCACCGCCCACCCGCAGTGCGCACTGCTCCGGCACGATGAGCGGCAGATGACCCACGATGCGCACGTTGGTGACGCCACGGTGCGGCAGTAGATGCGTTCCCGGGGTGAATACCGAGAACAGCACTTCCGGTCCATGCTCGCGCACGTACGCGAGCGGCAGGCGCTCCAAGGCCCGTGTCGTCGCGGGACACCGCTCGCAGTTCGCGTCGCGGCGCACGCCATGCCGGAAGAAATAATAGCCGGTCCACTGAGGCTCGGCGCCGTTGCCGCGCAGGTTCTCGCGCTCGAGTTCCGTCGAGGTGAACACCCGCTCGGCCGCCGTCCGGTTCGGCAGCACCCCGTCGAGTTCGGCGCGGATGGCGGGCGTCTGTGCCTCGAAGTCGTCGATCCAGGGGAAGCGCGCGCGCGGCAGATACGGGCTCGCCGGCAGTTCCGGCATGTAGAGAAAGCTCGGACGCTGGCGTGGGTCGGGATACACGGCCTGCTCTTGACGAAGATAGATGCGCAGCGTGCGCGCCACCCGGGTCAGGGACTGCGCCCCGTACTTTTTCACCAAGGGCTCGAAAGCGCGGGCGAAGGCCGCGCTCCGGTGGGCGGTGGCGCGGGCGATGGCCCGCTCCACCAGCGGCCGCAATGCCGCCGGCGTCGAGTCGGCATTGAGCCAGCGGCCGGTGGACTGCGCGTCCTTCAAGGCTCGCACGGATTGCACCACCGACGCCTCGATTGCGCCGGCGCGATCCAGCGCCTCAGCCCAATACAGGCGCGCGACGAAAAAATCCGGCCGCAGCCGCACCGCGGCCTCATGGTGGGTCAAAGCAGCGTCCGGCTGGCCGGCCGCGTCTTCGGCTCGCGCCAGGTGATGGCACGGCGCTGCGTCCGCCGGGGCGGCCGCCACGGCGCGGCGTAGGAAAGCGGTGGCCCGGCCCGCTTGGCCGCGCCCGAGTGCCGCAAGGCCGAGCACGGTGAGTGCTTCAGGATGCTCGGGGACTTGCTCGAGCAGACGCGCGAAGGCCGCCTCCGCCTCGGGAAGGCGGCCCTGCCGCAACAGTGCCTGTGCCTCCGATTCGCTCAATGTGCCTCGGATTCGCTCATGTCGTCGCCTATGATACCGGCCATGGACCTCAGATCTTTGACGCATTATATCCGCACCTACGATGCCAGCCTGGCGCCGGACTTTTGCGAGAAATTGATCGGCTCCTTTCACGCGATGGAGCGATTCCAGAAGCGCAACGGCCGGGGCGTGCGGGCGGGACTGGAGCAATCGGGCTGGGCGGAACTCAATGTGACCCGGCTGTCGGATGCAGGCTTTCTCGGCATGTTTCGACAGCTCATCGATGCGGCGCTCGCGCGCTACAACCAGGATGTGCGCCTCGCCATTCCGATTCCGAATTCAGCCCGGTTCTCCGATCTCGTGATGAAGCGCTACCAACCGGGAGGCCAGGATCGGTTCCAGTTGCATTTCGATGCGGTCAATCATGTGGCGAGCCGTTATCTCGTGCTGCTGTGGTACTTGAACGAGGTGGCCGAGGGAGGCGAGACCTCCTTTCCGCAGCTCGAGGTGCGCATTCCCACGAAGACCGGACGGCTGTTGATGTTTCCGCCCTACTGGATGTACCAACATGAGGGCCTGCCGCCGCGGGTTGGCGACAAGTACATTCTGTCGACTTACTTGATGTTCGAGGATCCCAAGCCTGCGTCCGATCCCCGGCCGGCGGCGACCGGTTCCAGGCCGCTGTAGCCCCAGCGCTCGAGGTAGGGGGCGAGCGCCGGCTGCATTGGCGCGAGATGCGCCTCGTAAGCACGCCACCGATCCACCGCCTTGCGATGCACGGGCTCGATGACCTGCGAATAGCTGGGCGTGCTGATGAAGCGTTTCTCCCGTGCATTCTCCTGTGGCCGCAGCACCGCATCGTCCCAGGGCAGCTGCAGGAATTCGAGCACCCGCCCGACTTCGGCCGCGAAATCCGCGGTGAAACTTTCGTAGCGCAGCTCGAGCACGCGAGGAGCGAGCAGTTCGGCTTGCCGGTACCAGAAGTCAAAGGTGCGCCGGTAGCCCAAGGCGAGCGTCTCGAGATCGGCACACAGCAACGCGAAGTCCGGCGTTCGAAAGTGCTGCATGAAGCAGCTCAAGAGCACATCGAACGGATGGCGCACGGCGAGAATGATCGGCGCCTGCGGGAAGAGCCGGCGGATCACGGGGAGGCGAAGGATATTGAGCGGGTTCTTGTCGACCAGTCGGCGGCCGGACTCGAGTGCCACCTTGGTCCGCACGCGCTCCCAGTATCGAGATCGGATGGCGGCGAGCTGCACCGGGGTCAGCGCCGCCATGCGTTCAGGGTATGCGGCGCCTTCCGCGAGCAAATCATCGAGCGCGGCCTGCACGAAGGGCTGTTCGTCCATGGACTCGAGCCCCGGATGGGCATCCAGCGTCAATTCCAGCAGGGTCGTTCCGGAGCGCGGGAAGGCCACGATGAACACCGGGCTCTCCTCGAGCGGCGGCGCCCCGGGATCGGACCACCCGGCCACGTCCTCGGGGTCGCAGCCGAAGCGCGTGATGACCATACTGGGTGCGCCGCGCGCCGTGAGGATGGGCGCGGTCATCTTGAGCAGCGCCGCCTGCGAGCGATGCGCGTCGCGCAGCGTCGCGAACGCCTCATCGTAGCGCTGCAGCGCGTCCAAGGACTTCGCGAGAGGAAATTCCAGCAGATGCCTGAGCTCGAACTCCCGGCATTCCTGCAGCAGTTTCCGAAAGCCCGCGCAGGCGGCCTCGTGATCGCCGCTGCGCTGTGCGAGCTGCGCTGTGATGAGGGTGATCTCGGCGTCGAGCCGGTGGGCGGCGGGATGCGCAGTTAGCTGCGCGAGGCGTTCGCCCGCTTCTTCGAGCCGATTGGTGCGCTCGAGCAGTTGTACCAGGGTGAGCAGGGAATGCGCGCTCGACCCGCCCGACGGGGCCGAGGTGCTGCCGGCGGCGCCGCTGGTACTGGTGCCACCGGTGTCGGCTACGGCGCGCCGTATCGCCGCCTCGGCGCGCTCGGCGTCGCCCAGCTTCATGAGCAGCAGGCCGATGTCAGCGGTCAGATCGGGCGTGAGACCGGCAAGAGTTTCCCACTGCTCGAGCGCGGTTAGCGCCTCGGCGGTGCGCAGGCGCTCGTAGCAGCACAGCGCATGGTGATAGCGGATCTCCGCATCGTCCGGGGCGAGTAATGTCGCATCGGCGAGTACCGCGCGGCCCGACTCATAATCGCGCCGGTCGATGTGCGTCAGTCCCACGTTGTAGAAGAAATCCGCCGTGCGTGCGCCGAGCGCCGCCGCTCCCGCGTAGGCCTTCAAGGCTTCGTCCAATCGGCCGGCGCACCGCAGCGCCGTGCCGAGGTTCATCCGATGCCCGGGCTCCTGCGGCTGCAAGTCGGCCAGCGACCGGAAGATCTCGGCCGCTTCAGCAAAGCGGCGGGCGGTGTGCAAGAAGAAGCCGAGGGCGGCCAAGGCGTCGACGTCCCCGGGACCGACCACGAGCGCGTCCCGGGCCAGGGACTCTGCGGCATGCGGTTCGTCGCGGGCGAACGCCTCCCAGGCGGCCCGCACCAGCTCGCCGGCATCAGGGGCAGCAGTATTCATGCGGCGAGGATACCGAATAAAAAGGGCCGCGTGTCTCGACGACCCGCGGCCCTGATGAACTCAACACCCTGTTTGATTTTTCTTCTGAATTATATTTTCCGGGAGACCCTCAAAATTTCTGCGTGAGCGATACCAGCCAGCGACGCCCCAGCGTGTCGTACGTGTTCACGTCCGTGTTCGCGTTGGTGACGTTGTTCTGGTAGAGGATCGGCGGTTGCTTGTCGAAGATATTTTGCATGCTGAGCAGCACCTTGGTCTTCGTCGGGAAGTTGTAGCCCACCGAGGCGTTCCAGTAGAGGTCGGAACCGATGTACAGCGGCGGATACGGAGCCCCTGTCGCCGTCACCCCCGAGCCTGCGGGATCATCGAGCAGCTCATGATGGATGTACTGAGCCGTGATCAGCGCCTCCGCGTTCCAGCCCGCCCAGCTCACCGCCGCCAGGCCGCGGTAGCGTGCAAAGTTGCCGAACTGCCGGTTGTAGGTGCCGTCCACTTGTACGGGGACCGCGCCGGGAGCCGCTGTGTAAACGTAGCTCATGGTATCGGTGAGATTCACCTGGAAGTTGAACGACCCAAGGAAGGTATTCTTCAATGCGTAGTTGATGCCGAAGTCCACACCGTCCGTAGTGAGCGATGCCAAATTGCTGGTCGGCTCCTGGAACACTTCGATATCGCCCGTCGACGCGCCCGAAGTGAAGCGCGTGACCAAGCCGCAATACAGCGGGAGGCCGGTTTTCACGCATTCCGTGATGGAGTAATTCGCATCCAGCGTCGTGATCACCTCATCGAGCTTGTAATTCCAGTAGGTGGCGTTGATGGAGAGGCCCTTCACGAAGCTCGGGTCGTACACGAAACCCGCCGTCCAGACATGGCCTTGTTCCGGCTTGAGGTCTGGGTTGCCGGACTCCAGGCCCGTGATCTGGCCATTGGGTTCGACAAAGGTGCCGTCCAACGGTACGCCTTTACACGCGAGCGCGAGGTTGGGGTTGGCCGCCACTCTCGCAGCCGTCAGGCCGTTGCAGGGGTCGGTGAACGTGACGGAGGTATTTACAGGCGGTGAGAAGAGATCCTCAATGGTCGGCACCCTGAACACCTGCGCGAACGTGGCGCGCGCCAGAAGGTCCTGATAAGGCCGGTATTCCACCTTGAATTCCGCCTTGGTGGTGCTGCCAAACAGCGAGTAATCCGAATGCCGCACACCGCCAGTGAGATCCAGCGCCTTCACGCCCGGCAGGTCCTTGGCCAGCGGCAGGAACAGTTCGACGTACTCTTCACGCGAGTCGTATTTGCCGGTCGTCGGTGACGAGCACTGTTCGTTCGAGACGAGACAGGTGAGATAGAGCGGTGGCGAGGAAACGGCGAGCGCGCTCGGCTCGAACTGATTCGCCAAACCATGGTACGCAAAGCCCACCGCGGCCTTCGCATCTCCTGCCGGCAAGGGAATTATGCTGCCGTTGAAATCGAGCTCCGCGCTCTTGTACTGATAGTAATCTTGGTCGACTACGGACACCGCAATTGACCTCAGTGCCGAGTTGGCCGCCGCAGATTGCTGGTTGAAGATGTCATACGGCGTGCAGTTTGCAATCGGGGCGGCCGGCGTGCCGCAGGTGGGTACCCCGCCCGCCGCTATGAACGAGGGGCCGAGCGCCGCCGAAAAGGCGCTCCCCAAGAAGTAGCCATTGTTGCTCTGCGAGTAAGTGAGATCGCTGTAGCCCAAATTCGCATCGTACGCCCAGTCGCCGAGCCCGATCTTGCCCTTCACGCCGACGTTCGCAACCACCGTGTCGGTGTCCGCCACCAGCACGCGATCACCCAGTCCCGACAGGCGCCACTCCGCGTCGGGGTTGCCGGTGGTCAAGCCGCCGAAGTCGATTCCGAAGGGGTTGTAGATGTTGTTCTTCGAAATGACCACGTCGTCGACCTGCGAATCGAAGGGCAGCGGCGCCTCTTCGGCATTCGAATGCGTATGGTTGAACGTGAAATTGCCGTACACGGTGGCGTAGTCGTTGATGTCGTAGCTCACGCGAGTAAAGGCTTGGGTGCGCTCGACCGGCGTCGTCAGCAAATTGTCCGGCTGATAATTGAATTTGTCCGCGTCCGTAAAGCAGCTGTAATCCCCCAGCGCGGCGCCCGAAGCGCTCAAATTACGCGTTACACTGGTGCAACCGTACGAAGTGGCCAATGCACTGCCCGCGGGGAAGTAAATCCGTCCCGTCGGTGTACGACTCGAACCGCCCTTGTAGGCACCATAGGTGCCGCCGTAGAGATAGAGCGCGTACTGCGAGTAACTGCGGCGGTTCGCGTACACCGCTTTCTGCTGGAAATAGTCGCCGCCGACTTCGACGTGGAAATTGTCGATCTGCTTGCCGAACAGCACATTGAAACCGTGCTGCGCGCCGTCATCGTGCGTAGTCTTGCCGTAGTCGGCGCTCAATTCCAGGCCGTCGGTGTCCTTTTTCGTGATGAAATTGACCACGCCGCCGACCGCGTCGGACCCGTAGATCGCGCCGGCACCCTCGGTCAACACTTCGATGTGATCGATCATGTTGACCGGGATTTGGTTGACGTCGGTGGCGTCCGAGGCGCCGACGATACCCTGGCGACGCCCGTCCACCAGGATCAGCGTGCGCTTCGCATCCAGGCCGCGCAAATCGATCGTGGATTCGCCGAAGCCGCCGCCGTTATTGACGGCCGGACTCACGCCGTTGCCCGACACCGACGGCAGTCGTTGGATGATGTCACCCACGGTTTGATAGCCGGAGTCCTTGATCGCCTGGGCGTCGATCACCGTCACGGAATTGGCCGTTTCGGTATCGACGCGACGAATGCGCGTACCCGTGACTGTTACTTCTTGAAGCGTTTCGCCGGTATCCGCAGTCGGACCTGCGTCCGCCGGGTTGGCGCCGGCCATTGGCACGAACGTCAGAGACGTCGCCGCCGCGCCGGCAGTGCCGAGAGCTAGGCCAATGGCTTTTCTAAGACTCGATTTGGTCGACATAGTTGAGTGTGCTCCTGGTGACGTGCTGGACGCCCACGCATGACGGCGGGCGTGTGCCGCGGTAGCGCCGCGGGACCGCCGCAACTGCGCCGGGTGTTGCCCTAATCTGGAAAATTGTCATCCCCAAGTTGAACGTTGCGTTAACGCTACAAGTTCAAATCATGTAACTGAACAATAACATCCTTTCGGAGAAATACCAGAGGGCGCGCGCAAAAAGTTGCTGCGCGCGCTCCGTGAGAATGCGGCATGAGGTATGGTTCGAGGCACGACGCTGCTGAGTCGCGACGCGCGCCTTCGGAATGCGGCCCATCCGTGCGCGCGACGCCGTTTAAGCAAAAACCTTGCCACTCGTCCGCAGGGCAGACAACAATTGGGGAGTGCCGGCGCTACGAGAACCCGAACGTCACCGTCGGTTCGCGACGGTCGGCGGTCAAAAACTTCGCGAAAATTAATCGGTTTGGGGAAACGGAATTGAACAGGTTGGAGTTCGATCGCCCGTAAAGTTCTTGATGATCAATAATATGTCATTACGATTGTTGCATTCGTACGACAAAACCCCGCCTGTATGTAATTATCCACATACGGCGTGTCGAAGCATCACTTCGCGCGCTTCACACCGAGAGTACGGTTTTCTCCGGACAGGGCAATTTGATAGCCACCCATAGGCAGACGGGAGATGGTCACCGCGTCCTCCGCATTGAATTCCACCGCCCAATCCGCCTCGGTGGTCTGCCAGACCTGGTCATTGTCCAGCGTGAGAAGGTATCGGCCATTTGGGAGCGAGGCGACACGTTTCACATAAGCCTTGAGCTCTGAGGGCACGGAGCGGCGGGCCTCAGCCTCACCCCGCAACTGGCCGTTGTCGCCGAAGCGCGCGTCGGCGGGCGATGCCGACGAGACGCGGGGCGGTCCCTCAGTAGAAGACGACGGAGAAGATTTTGTCGAAGCGGAAGGCGGCGATGCACTCGTCGTTGCACGACCGGACGCAGCGTCGTAACAAGCGAGACGCGCGGTCGAGTCCGACACGCCGGCGCACGCACTGAGGTCGGCCGGCGGAGCGGCGGGCTCGGCCGCATTAGCGCCGCCGAGCGGCGCCAGCAGGATCACGGCCACAATAAATACTGAGCGTTGCATGAGTGCGAGGGTAATCAACCTTCACGCGCTTGAAAAGCTAGGAGGCTGCCTGACGATCAGACACGCTCCTATGCGCGCCCGGCCGTCTCGACCGGCGCCGACTCATTGATGGTCGAACGCGTCGGCGGCCCGCACGAGCCGATCCTTCTCGGCCAACCGGAATCTCACGGTTTCCATGCCGCGATCGACGTTCGGACTCATTTCGGCAGGCACATGGGCGCGCACCCACGCCTCGATGTCGGCAGGCGGTATACCGCTCCAATACGCTTCGGGCAGGTACTGGGCCACGATCAGCGGTCCTTCGAAAGCAAAGGGCTTCAGCAGCCGTTCGTTATTGTCGCGAAACACCTGCCACGAGAGTTGCTGGTGCTCGCCGGCCACCCGGGCGATCAATTGCAAGCGCAGCGCATCCGCTTGCGCCGGAATCTGCGGCGAGAGCGCAATGTCGGTGGCCTGCTTGGCCAATGCGGGATCGCGTACCGACATCAGCGCCTGATAAAAGCGCCGGAACTCGGTTTCATCTTTTGCGGCGGCCGCAATCGAACGCAATTGCTCGAACGTCGCGGCGTCGGCGTATTGCGCGACGATCGTCAGAATCGAATCTTGATAATCGGGCGGGATCGCGCCGTGATCCTTGAGGAAGGCCGCGAATCGCTTGCGCGCTTCCTCGATGACGCCGGTGTCCCCCAAACTGCCGAGTTGCCGGATCAAGGTTTGCCGCAAATCCTGCACGTCCGGCGTCTCGTCCGGCTTCGCGCTCCAGCCCAGTTGCTCGAACGGCGGACGCAGCAGGTTGCGCGCGTAGGCGGAAAATGCGTCGTGACCGCTCGAGCCGCGCTCGTCGTATTCGATCGACCCCAGCGCATGCGCGATCTGATGCCAGGCCCTCGTGTCCAGATCGGTTCCCATCGATGCGGCGAGCGCCAGGTACGTCGGCAGCGCGTCCACCCCCGACTCGACCAGCGCCCATTGATCATCGAGCAGCGCGATCCGGTCGGTGTCCTTCAGCTGTCCGAAGTTTTTCGTATTCGCGGCGAGTGTGGCAGCATCGTAGTGAGTCCGGTAAAAACCGAGAGCGCCCGCGTTGACGCTCAAGGGCTCGTCGCAGCGCCCGGCGGACACGCTCTGGTTGTCTTGCGTCAAGAGCACGGCTTGCGGCACCGCATCGACGCCCGCGCGTATTTGCAGCGGGACTTTCCAGGTCGCATGCTTGATGTCGCCGCCTTGCAGCAAGAATCGCTGCTGTGACAGGGTGACCGTCCGCGCGCCGGCGGCATCGCAAGCGGCGGCGACACTCACCAGCGGAAATCCGGCCTGTTCGGTCCAGCCGGCAACGATCGCGCCGATATCTTGCTTGCTGGCCGCGCTCAGCGCGTCCCAGAGGTTGCTGGTGGTCGCATTTGAAAACGCGAACGCCTTGATGTATTGGCGAATGCCGTCGCGGAAAACGTCCGGTCCGAGGTACGCCTCGAACATGCGCAAGATAGCCTGTCCTTTGCTGTAGGTGATCTCCGGATCGAATGAATTCGCCGCCTGCAATTCGTTGGTCACATGCTGTTGTATCGAATGCGAGGTGGCCCTTGCATCGGCGCTCATGGCTCCTTCCTTGTCGGAATCCTGGTCTTCCCACCACTTCCAATCGGGGTGGCGCCGGTCGGTTTCCTTGGCAGCCATCCACGAGGCGAAACTTTCGTTCAACCAGATATCGTCCCACCAGGCCATCGTGACCAGATCCCCGTTCCACTGGTGCGCCATCTCATGGGCTTGAACGCTGTAGGCTTCCTGGCGATTCTTGATGCTGCTCGAGGAAGACAACAACAGGAGTTGATCGTTGTAGGTGATCGCACCCCAGTTCTCCATGGCTCCCTGAAAGCCGCCGGGAACTGCGATCGAGTCGAGCTTGGGCAGCGGAAACCGATAGCCAAAATAATCGTTGTAGTCCGACAGAATGGTTTGCACGTCGGCGAGCGCCATGGCGCCATTCTTCTCCAAGCCTCGCACCGCCCAGACGCCGAAATCCGTGCCGTCGTTCTTGGCGGAGATTTCGGCGATCTCGCCGGCCGTGAGTTCCACGAGGTAGGACGGCATTCTCGGCGTGGTCTCGAAGGTCGTTGTTGCGAGCTTGACCTTAACCACTCGTTTGACGATGGGCATGTTGGACACCACGCCCCAATCCGCCGGCACCGTCGCGCTCAAACGGAATTTGGCGCGGAACGCCGGTTCATCCCAGCAGGGGAACATGCGCCTCGCGTCCGTCGCCTCCATTTGCGTCGACAAGAGCACTCGCTGCTCGCCGCCCGGACTTGCGTACGCTTGGGCGAACAGGCCGTGCGGCTGGGTTTCGATTTTACCGGTATAGGAGAACGTCAAGGTGTGAGTGCCGACTCTCACCGGTGCCGGCAGGGTCACCGTCGTCAGTTGGGCCTCATCGTCCGACACGACTTTGCGGGCGGGCTTACCGTCCAAGCGGACATCGCGCAGCGTCTCGTTGAGTGAATTGAATTGAATGATATTCGTGGCGGTACGCACCTGCAGAACGATGGACTCATGCCCCTTGATCGTCATGGCTGTGGCGTCGGGTTCGACCGTGACCGAGTAACTCATGGGAACCACGTTCTTCGGCAAGCGCCCGGGTGCATCGTCCACTGAAAAAGGTGTCGCAAGCGCGTGTGCGCCGGTCAGCGCCGAGGCCGTCAGAATCAAGCTCAAACGGGAGGTCATGTTCATGGCTGCTTTGGCCGTCTATTAAAAGGGAGCGAGGAATCTACCAAATAACGCCGCACGAATCTCCCTTGCTTTTGTGAAGAAACTACGGGCGCGGCGGCCCCGGGAAAAACGCATTGGTGCGGCGGATATAGTCGGCGTATTGCGGGCGCCGCTCCCCGATGTCCTTTTCAAGGAGCGTCACCCCGGAAACCCGCATCAACAGCACCGACATCCCGATCGGACCAATGATGCTCCACCAGGCTCCCGCGCCCGCCGCGATGAGATACAGTCCCCACCACACGCTGAAGTCGCCGAAATAGTTCGGGTGCCGGGTGTAGCGCCAAAATCCCCGATCCATCACTTTGCCCCGATTGGCCGGGTCCGCCTTGAATCGCGCGAGTTGCCAATCCCCGCCCGCCTCGAAGCTGAATCCGACCAGCCACAGCGCCGTTCCGGCGAAGTCCAATACCCCCAGCGGGCTTGAATGGGCGTTTGAATTCAAGATCGCCCCCAGCAGCGGCAGTGAAATGATCCATGCCATGAGCGCTTGTAACGCGAATATCAGATATAAGCTCTTGATCTCGAAATGCGGTTGGTTACGGGCACGGATCGCTTGATAGCGGCGATCTTCGCCGTGCCCCCAGTTGCGCACGGTGATGTAGATCGACAGCCGCAGCGCCCAGACCGTGACCAGGCCCAAGACCAGTATCGCGCGGGGTCCCCACACCGGAGCCTGCACCGCATAAGTCCACCCCGCCATGACGAACATCAGCGACCAGAGGCTGTCGACGATCGCGACGTTGCGCCGCACCAGACTCAACAACCACGTGCACAGCGCCGCGAACGCGACGACCCCGAGCCCCCGCAAATAAATTTCCAATGAGAACATTATCAGGAGTCCATTTTAGCCTGACTTTCCATCGATCCCAATTCGCCTAAGGATATGCTCGGTAGAGTACGTCTAAAAGAATCCGCCGAGGAACTCCGCCGTTTCTTCCGAGATGCCGGCGATCTTGTTGGTGGCCTGACGATAGAATTTGAAATTTACTTCCGTCCAGGGCCGGCAGTCGCTCCAGTCGGTAAAGTGTTTGAGTTCGCTCCGGCCCAGGGGCCGCTTCGCGAGCGCGGTGCGTCTGACAGTGATGCTCACACGCGGTGACTGCCGGGCGATGCCGCGTTTTTTTGGGCATCACTTGCGCGGACGTAACCACGGCCCGAGCGATCAGGCCCTGCCCGCCCTCGTTCTCGCTCGCGAACACGAAAACCGTATCACCTTTGGCAATATGTTTGCCACCATACATCGTTTTTTGTGCGGCGAACGCGAATGTCCTCGCGCGCGGATCGCGAACCTCGGCTTTGATGACGAACGCCGTACGTTTCACTCATGTGCTCGCGGGGGAACATGAACCAAATTAGCGGCAGGGCGCGAGTTGCGCCTGCCGGGCCTCGGCCATCGAGGCCGCGCTGCTGGGGGCCCGGTCGCTCGAGGGGAAGCTGATCTGCGTTTGAAAATTATCGCCCGAGGCGTCGCGCAAATCGGACAGTCCGTCGTAGCGCATCAGCGTGTGATCATCGGCGCCGTACGACACGTCGATCCCGGGCAGCACCCAGCCCCAGAACCCGGCGAGCTTCAACCGAAACACCTCCGCGGAAATCCCATCCACGGTTTCACTGCGCAGGTGCTGCGCCCGGAAACCGATTTCCTCGAGCCGGCTCGGCACCAGGAAATGCAGCTCCTGCGATTCGCCGCTCATCAGGGCGCGCCAGTGGGCGCGCACGAATTCATCGAAACCCGCGTCGGCGACCAATCCAGGCGTGGACGGTAACGGACTCGCTTTCTCCGGCTCGACGCGATCATCGCGAAAGAACACCGACCGTTCGTTGCCGACCGTGCGCACCCCCTCGCGCATGCCGGTGGATGCGACCTCGAGCAGAAAATCGGGGGCGAACGCATCGACGTAGCTCACCGTCTTGCGCGCAAACGGCGAGCCGTCGCGGCAGGTGTAGAGAACGACACGCTCCGCGAGCCGGCCGTCGCGATAACGAAGAATGTGGTGCTCAGCGTAGAGAAACTTGGCGGAATGTCGGGCGGTGGCGGTGCCCGAGTAGCTCACGTATTGATCGGAGGTTGATACCGACGCGCCCGCCGCGGCGATCGCGCTCTCCGGCGAAGCGGCCGACGTCGCTGACGTCGCCATCGCAACGATCCAGGTGAGCAGAGCCAAGAACTGCCGGCCTCGCGTACGTGTATCCATGACTACGTGTTCGATCAATCGGGCGGCTTGGATTCATGGAAGCGGCTATTGAAGTGCAGGAGGCGGGTATGTCGCGGCGAATAAGTGGCTCGAACCCGATAATCGAGTCCTGCCAGCAAATCAGCCTCGAACAAACACTGGCTCGAAAACAGGCACTTGCGCGCACTTGCGCGTTGCGGAACGGTATTGCATCGTTGGATACCTTCGCAATACCGGCCACTGTGCCACGACTGCTCCAACGCGCATGACGGACCGTAAGCAACTGCACGGCCGACCGAGTCTTCCGCTTGGGAGCGTTTGACGAGAGGAAAAATAATTACGACGACTGCCCTTGATTTCATCCCCGATTCATTAAAGTAAGGCGCGTGATGACAGGAGTTCTGCGTTTTCTACGTTTCTGCCTTTTGAGCCTGGTTGCCGTCGTTGCGTTGGCTGGTGCGCTGTTCGGCTACTTCATCTACTCAGCCGCCCCTGAACTTCCGCGACTATCCGGAACATTGGCCAAGGGGTCCATCGAGGTGGGCGGGCTGAAGCGGACTTACCTGAGCTACTTGCCGCAGGGATTGGCGAAGGGAGCGCCGCTGGTATTGGTGATGCATGGCTCGGGCGAAAACGGCTCGCAAATTAGAATAGAGACGGGGTATGGATTTGAGCGCCTCGCCGACGAACATGGCTTCGCGGTCGCCTACCCCGATGCCTACAGCTTCGATTGGAACGACTGCGGCAAAATCGGCGACTACACCGAGAACGGGCGCGAGGTCGATGATGTCGAGTTCCTCGTTGTGCTCGCCGACAAGCTCATTTCGGAGCTCGGCCTCGACCGGGGTCGCGTATTTGCGACCGGCGTTTCGGCCGGCGGTTTCATGTCGATACGTCTTGCACTGGAGGCGCCTTCCCGGTTTCGCGCGGTGGCGGCGGTAGCGGCGAGCGTGCAGACGGCGGAGAATTTCAAGTGCAAGCCGGCAGGGACAGGCACATCTATCATGATCATGAACGGCACCAAGGATCCCCTGGTCCCGTTCGATGGAGGAGAAATCAATTTGCTCGGCTGGTTCTACAAGGGCGGAAACGTCCGTTCGGCGCGGCAGTCCGCTCAATACTTTGCGGACCTCAACCAGCTCGCCGGCACTCCAGAGACGAAGCAGAGCGCGGTCGCCGATGGCGTCAGCGTAGAGCAGGTGCTTTGGCGCAATGACTCCAGGGTGGAAGTGGAATTGGTTACGATTCACGGCGGCGGACATGGCCTCCCGCAGCCCTACTTTCGCAGGCCGCGACTACTGGGCCCCTCGCCCATGGCGCCGGATGGACCGGCGATGATTTGGCAGTTTTTTGCGCGGCAGCGACCCTAAACCAGCTCCAGTTGATCCCCTGATGCCGATCCTTAACCCGGTTTTCTGTTCCATTGCGCCTCAGGGGCCTAATACGCGTATGGGCCGCCGCGCTCCAGCGCCCGCTTATAAGCGTCGCGCGCATGAATACGCTCGAGGAATGCCATCAATCGCGGACGACTGGCATCAAGTCCCGCCCGCACCGCCGCGGCCTCCAGTGGAAAACTCATCTGCACATCCGCCGCCGTGAACTCCTCGCCGGCGAACCAGGTGCGCACGCGGAGTTCGGACTCCATGTAATCCAGGTGCCGCGTCAGCTGCGGTGCGATGAAATTACTCTGCACGGTGCCGGCGATGCGGCGCGCAATGGCGCTGATGGGCCAGGGCGTCGGGGCGTTGGCAACCCGGTCGAACACCAGCTTGAGCAGCAGGGGCGGCATGGCGGAGCCTTCCGCATAATGGAGCCAGTAGGTATATCGCAGACGGTCCGGCGTGTTCGCCGGCGGTATCAGCCGTCCACCGCCATATTGAGCGACCAGATATTCGATGATCGCGCCCGATTCGGCCACGGTCACCGTGCCGTCGACGATGACGGGGGATTTCCCGAGCGGGTGAACGGCCAATAGTGCCGGCGGCGCCAGCATCGTCTTGGGGTCGCGCTCGTAGCGCTTCACCTCG
>Ga0181537_10001697_pt1 | contig 19989 bp, 20 predicted proteins | sample PEATcosm2014_Bin_39_FD_119765 | JGI IMG/M metagenome (GOLD analysis project Ga0181537, IMG submission 119765) | Peatland microbial communities from MTU Mesocosm Facility, Houghton, MI, USA - PEATcosm2014_Bin23_10_metaG | ecosystem: Environmental > Terrestrial > Soil > Wetlands > Peat | place... | reverse complement strand
TCGGTTTGAAGCACTCAGCAATCTAGCGGAGGATACCGTTGGCGACATTCATCCACCACGGCGGCGCGTGAACGAATGTCTCCGTGGCAACGATCTGGAAAACGATTAGGACCGGGAGCGCGTAGAGGTAAACCTTGTGAACCCGGCGCTCGACGATGAGGTCGCGGATCACGCCGAGACAAATCAGCGCGTCTACGCCAGCCGGCGCGAAGACTAACGGCAGTTCGGGGAAGCGGCCGAAGGCTGCGTCGGCCAGCGCGCAAGAGGCGATCAGCACCAGGCGCCGGTGGAACTCGGGCCTCTTGCGCCAGTAGATAGCAAGCGCAAAGGGCACGGCGAAGCAGGCCAGGTCCATCGCTTGGACACTGAGGAATGCCGCGGAGTTAAATGGGTCTTTTTGCTGGATGGAGAACCTAGCCATGCTGGTGGAGGTCGAAACGCCGACGACAACAATCGCGACCGCGAGTCCCACGCCGAACCAGCCGAGCCTGCGATGCACGCGGACGTTATGGGAGCGGATCAGCGCGGATTGGACAATGAACAACACAACCCATCCGGAAAACACAATGGCGTGGATATACAGGACAAAGGGCGGGAGCGGCGAGGCATGTATGAGGTTATGGTCGATGGTGTGGCTGAAGCCGTACACCACAGTCGCGGCGATCAGCAGCGACATGAAGAAATAAAAGTAGTGACGCCAGAAGCTCGCACGCTTGGTCGTAATCTCATTCGCTAGCACGTACGCTTTAGAGCTCATTTTTTGCAGGCCGGATCGGCGAATCCTAGCACAAGGCGATCCGCTTCGTACGCTCAGGCCACAAAACCACATGTCTGGTAACGCGACTTATCGGGCACTGTGCCGGAGCGCCCTTGTTAGCGCGGTTCATTTCAGCGAAAAAATAGGGCCGGCGCTGACGAATTTCTCTCGCAACCGTGAGTGGCCCCAGTCGTATACTACGGCCATGCTATGGCAACAGCCCTACCCGCTCGCATTGAGGATTCCCACGCCGATCGTTGCGGTGCAGCTTGCCGCTGCGCTGGGCATTGGAATGCTCGTAGGAGTCGAACGCGAATGGGCAGGCAAAGATTTCGGTCTGCGAAGTTTCGCCTTCGTCTCCGTGCTCGGCATGCTAAGCGCGCATCTGCCCACCTCGCTCGCTTGCGTGGCGTTCGGCGGTGTGTTGCTGCTGATCGCGGCTGCGGACATCCGAAATTTTCTTTCCAAGCAGCCTCTTGAGTTGACCACATCCCTGGCCCTGCTACTGGTTTTCGTAGCCGGATACCTGGTGGGCATCGGACACGTGTTCACTCCCGTGGCATCCGCAATCATAATCACTATGCTGCTTGCCTGGAAGCTCGAACTGCGAAAATTTGCAGGCGGACTTAAACTCGAGGAAATTCGCAGCGCGGTACTGCTTGGTTTGCTCGGCTTCGTTATTTATCCCGTGATTCCGAATCGCTTCGTGGACCCCTGGCAATTGTTGAACCCTCGTGCGGCTTGGGTGATCGTGATCGTGATTGCCGGTATCGGATTCGTGAACTACGTGCTGCTTAAACTCTACGGCACGCGCGGCATTTACCTCAGCGGGTTCTTGGGTGGCCTGGTGAATAGCACGGCGGCGGCCGCCGAATTAGCGAAGCCTTTGGGATCGGGCAGCACGTCCTCGGGCGTGGCGGTTGCTGCGCTGTTGCTCACGATTGTGGCTATGTTCGCGCGCAATCTAGTGATTCTCGCAATTTTTTCACCGTCTGCCGTGGGCGCTGCCGCCGGACCGTTGCTGATAATGGCCCTCGGCGCGCTGATTCTCGTTCGTCGTTCGCGAGCCCGCGCTGTAGATACTCCGGGGGAAATTCATCTTGAGTCGCCCGTTTCCATCAAGCACGTTCTATATTTTGCCGGGCTGTTCGTATTGATTGAAGTGGTTTCCACGCTCGGTGAACGCCACCTGGGCAAATTTGGATTCCTCGGGATCAGCATCCTCGGTGGCTTGGTAAGCAGCGCCAGCACAACCGCAGCGGCAGCCAACATGGTCGCGCACGGGCAACTACAGCCGGGCTTAGCAGGAACAGGGGTGGTGTTGGCATCGCTCGCGAGCGCCCTCGTCAATTTGCCGATCATTCAGCGACAAGCCCGGAATCCCGCGTTGTTCCGCAAGCTGGCCGCCTTCACGATTGCGTTGGCCGTCCTGGGAATCACCGTGCTGTTGCTGCGTGAATACCACTGGCTGCTAAAAATATAGCGGGGTCAGTGCCTGATTAGCGCTGCCAGCTCAACCGGTCGATGCAACACCATCTAATCGGTTGATCCGCCAATACTTCCCATAAAGAACCGATCTGTTTGGCTGACGCGGCCAAAACCTAGCCAGGGCAACGTTTCGTCTGACCTAACCTAGCCAGCGCTTTTAGCTTTTGTTTTCAAATAAATGTGGGTCTGAGCTGAGTGTTGCGTCGACCCATTGAGACCACCCGACTAATCGGGCACTACCTGCAGCCGCGAGTTAACAGGAGCTAGAGAGTCAAACAAGTTGGAACGTTATTCGGAACACGGATACAAATTGCGTAATACTTTGTTGCGTTCGTTTCCGCGTTCGATCCATTCCTGGTTATGCGGGCGGATGTTCGGCACCAGCTGAATTTCACTCTCCTCAATAGATGGAGGCCCGTCGCACCCAAGTGCGCATCCGCCATCCGGGCATGGGATGGGTACCGCGAGTGTGGTTACTTCGGCCACCGGCGGTTCTGTCGCCACATACTTCCTCGGTGGCTTGGGCTGATTTGGATCAGAAATATAGTACTGAACGCTGATCCTAAGCCTTCCTCTTACAGGAACCTCACGCCATATCTGGCTTCCGGAATCTGCCACGTCCACGGTCGATATCACGCAGTGTCCATCGTGATAGGCCGCACCCGGTGCGAGCGGCTTAACACTCAGCATTGGAACGATGTCAGAAACCCCGTAGAGGTTGAGCCATCTTTCACTGCCATTTTTCTCGGGCACGCTGGATAAGAGCTTCGCCGAGACATCAATGTAAATTCCGATGGTGGGCAGAAAGACGGGTTTTGCAGAACGGTTCACGAACTCGAAACTCACGTCCAGGCAGCCATTCTCCCACTTGAGCGGTTTCGCAAGTCGAATCTCTAGTGGTTGCAAAGGGGATGGTGTATCGGCAATCTCGTTAGGTTCGTGTTGCGCTCCCACAAACATCGCAATAAGGCTCAATATAAAGGGGAGCAGTGCATTCACAATCCAGTCTCCTGTCAAACGCACACAGTATGAGGCGGTTAGACACCGCCTGTACCAAAAAGTGCCCTCCCCGTCGCGCCACAAACGGGGCCAAGTCCCGATAAACGCGCAAACAGGACATGTCCGGTAACGCGACTCCCTCAGGGGTCAATGCGGGACAAGCCCTTACTTGGTTGCGCCGAAGGAGAACAGCCGTTATCTCATCCGCAAATCTGAGTGGATTGACATGGCCTCTCAAGATTCAAACTTTCTCAGTTCATCCGGCGATGGGGTGAAGGTGCTTGTAAGATCGGACGGGTTCACCGCACACGACAGATTTTTCACTTTCACCCAGGTCCGTACCTCATCGAAATCTCGCGCCGTCGCCCAGGGCGACAAACGAACTTCCGTAACAAGCTTGCTCAATTCAATTCGACGGCGTTTGCATTCGTGAACCCACGCGTGAATCGGATTCAATTCATTCAACGGTTCGCGATGAGCGAAATTGTTTTCATCGAAGTTACGATTGCCGCTGGCCAGCGGATCGTACGATTGCACAACCACGCGAAGTTCTCGCTCATTCTCGAACGAACGTCGTTTCGTGTAGAGAAAACGGATCAGGTTGTAGCCCGTCATATCCTTTTCTCCGTACTTAACGACACCCAAGAAGATCGGGTCGAGCATCGCGGCCATCGCAGATTTCAGAAAGCTGTAGTGAGTGAACACAGCAATGCCGCCGTACCGCTTCCACATTTCGAGCGTTTCGCCCGCGAACAGTTGCCAGCAACTAATGAAGTACGCTTCGCTATTCTGGCGCGCAAATGCTAGGTCATTGTTCAGCGTACGCTCGTCATTCAGGTCGTATTTTGTCAGTCCACGTATCGCCCGAACGTACGCATCAGGCGGCAAGCCTTCGCTCGGGTCTGTTTCCTTGAACAGGTCAGTGCGACGGAAATACAACTCTTCGCTTGCAAAAAGATCTCGGAATTTGTCGAAATCCATGAAGCGGCAAACACGCACGTCAGTTTCAGGTTCAGCGCAAGCGGGGTGTTGAACGATCGGCATGGGCACTCAGCATTGAGCTAAAAAGTCGGTCCAAGAGAACACGCGGTCCTTCTGTGTGCTGTTCTCGGCCGCATCCAAAATCTCGTTGTCGCGGGTTACGAAGATCGCGCCTTCGGCTCCGAGATACGCGGTTTGATTTTGGTCGAAGATGAAATTTTGGATTTTCTCTGTATCCCACGATGGATTCTGCGCGAGCTCCAAAATGCGGTTCTCCATGTGATACATGCAGTCTAGCCGCCCCTGAAACACCGCACGATTGGCGTCGTTGACTTCGATATTCAGTTCTCCTAGCTTCATCGCCGCCCATCCGTCGTGGTCTAAGCGAAATTGCCCTTTCGCTGGTTTGTCCAAGCTTTGGAGGACTGCGAGCTGGCGCTGCCAGTCGTCTCTGTGAGCTTGCCGTTGCGCGGCAAGTTGCCGGAATCGGACCTTCCCGAACGCGTCTTCTTTCGAGCTTGAATTAAGGACGAGATTGATTACATTTCGGAAATTGTACTCAATTCCTGAATCCATGTTCGCTTCCAATCCGAAGACTTCAGTCCGAATGAAGTAGCGAACCCAATTCAAAAAAATCGTGTTCGAGAACGACTGCTGGAGTTTTCGCAATCGCACACACTGTTCTGAAAAGTATTTTCTGTCGGCATTTCCCAGGCTTGTTAGCAGTTCGACGACCGTGGCCGGCGTTGCGGCGTGGACGTAAGTCCGGTTTGCGTAATTTGTGACTTTCGCCCAGTCGGCCGGCGAGATTGCCGTTTGTGAGGCCTTACCGAGTGCGCCCGATGCGGCGTCGGTGAAGATCATCGTGTCGAAAATGACGAGGGGAGGCGTCACAATTGGCATCGGATTCGGTGTTGCAAAAAGCGTTGCAAGTTAGCGGCCCAAGCATGCCCGAATTATCCCGAATTGTAAAAACTGAGACCCACAAATATAAGGTAAGGACGGAGTCGGATTACTGAATTCGTAATCGGCTGTTCTTTCCTTTTCCAATGTCAATTCCGGATGCAAAACCACCTGTCCGGTAACGCGACTTACCAGGACTTAGCCCAAGGCCGCTGCGCGATTGCTCATTAGAATGTACTTCTTGACAATTCGGTATCACTCTTATATTCAGTGATTCTTTAACTGACAGCAATGCATTCTGCAAGAAAAATAAACAGCAAGAAGAGGGTGAACATGGCCGCGAAGAAGACCAAAAAAGTAACCGAGAAACAACTGAAAAAGGGCAAGAAGATCGAGCCGTTCAGGCCATTGATGGCCGCCGGCAGTCACGACGCCATGAAGGGACGCTAGATCAGCACGAGTGCGCCCGGATGATTACTCATGGGGGCGCTCAGTGCCCAGGACTTGGCCGACGTGCGCCGTCCGGCTTGGTACTGTAGTTGCGCGTGGTCCGAGGTGAGCGTGCGATGAAGCTGCCGCAATGGACGAGTCGGCGGATCAATCCAAAATTTGCACAATATCGCCTCCGGGTGGGGCACTCACGGGTTCACAGGTACGGCGTTTTTGCTGTGGAGGACATACCGAGCGACCGGAAAGTGATCGAGTACACCGGCAGGCGACTTCCAATTTCCAGAGCCCTAGCCGTCCGTCCCCCGTGGGACGTTTATGTTGCCAAACTCAATTTTCGATGGGCGATCGACCCAAGCAGAGGCGGAAGTGGCGCTCAATTCATCAATCACTCGTGCAATCCCAATCTCCGCTGGCGTAGAAGCGGGGGTAGCTTGTATTACTACAGCCGACGGAAGATCCGTGCAGGTGAAGAGCTGACGGTGAACTACCGCCTCCCGATCAAGATTCAGCGAGTGCCCTGCAAGTGCGGAGACCGCAAGTGTCGTGGCACACTGCGTTATGTGCTGACATAGCTGACAGCGGTGAATCGACGGAATTCGCAGAACTATCAGCTGGCTCGCAACCTCCGAAGAAACTCTCGGAGGTTCTTTCCGCCGCCGCATAACTCCTGAGTAACGCGGTTACCGGACAAGTGAAGTACCACTTCAAATCTAGGAAGTACCGAACAATTTTCTCGATTGTCTTAAGCAATCGAAAAGCGCCCACCTTCGACTGGGGATGACGGCTCCGCAGGATGGAAAACCAAAAAATACAAACACTCGAACGCGCCGGTGAAGAACTACAAGGTCAACGACGATGAACAGGAGCCAAGCTTAAAGCCGTCCCGAAAAGGGCGATTTGTAGTCAGCCTCCCAGAAAAGCTCGGCGTCGTTCATCCATTAAATGGATTCGGCGTCGGGCTGTAGTCTTCCGTTCCGTCCCTGAATGTTTTGAGCGCCGCCGTTGAGCTGTAAAAAAGTTCATGCCACCGAAAGTGGGGTGCCATAGGTTTAGTTGTACAAAACTGTTCGCCGCCAGCATCAGACTGGCGGGAAGGATATAGATTTCAATGATCGCAAGTAAACTTACAAATGCACAGCTTCTAGCCGTTGCACAGCAGACTTTAAACGCACGTGACGCCGATCACGTGAAGTGGTTTTTCACCCGCGGTACCGCAAACCCGGACTTCTTCCGACAGGACGCGATTCTATTTATTACCAAACGGGCCGGGAAGTCGCCGGACGAATTAGTCGATGGTATCGTCGCCGCCCAAATGCGTCGTGAAGCCGAGGCCAAAAAACCAACGTCGAATGATGGCACCGCTGTGCGCATCATCGATCTCAGCAAACAGGGTCAGCCAGCCGCGCAGAATCCGAGCATGCTTGTTGCGGAAGCGTGCCATGGCGGTTGTGGTATTCGGCTTGCCCTCACTCTCGGTGAAGTCCAAGCCGGGGCGGTAACGTGCTGGTGCTTAAACTGCCGACCGAAGGCTCAATCGAATTCGGCAGCCGCCGAGAAGTTGCTGCAGCGCTTCTTAGCAAACGTGCCGAGCTTCTATCTTGATCCGAAGGGCTTCAACGCCTCAATCATGGCCGCTGAGATCGACCGTCGCAAGCTCGACAACCCAACGTACGCGAACCTGCTGGAAGTCTACGCGGAAAATCGTTCGAAAATGCTACAGCGATTAACCCCAGAAGAGGTTCGAGCAATGACATCCGCGCAGTACGCTGCTCGTTACCAGCAAGACCCGGGCATGGGTGGTGTTGATCTCGTCGCCTGCAAGGATGGACAGGACCGAGGTACGCAAAATATTTTCCAGACGAACGAATCACGTCTCCGACCCTTTGCTGCTGAAGGTGCCTCGGGTCGTCGGGGATGGGTCTAATGAGCACCCTTCTAAAACCACCGTTCACAAAAACTCAGCTCACGGCGATGCATTCCCGCGATTATGATTTCGTGTGGAAACGCTACCGGGCCGACGTAGAGCGTGCTCTCAATCCGCCACTTCCTCCGGTTCCAGCACCACCGATATTTCCCCGGTCAGACATTAAGAAAATCGCCGTAGCGGAAGAAATGGCAAGCGAGTATTTGGCGTTTGCCAAAAGTCATGTCCTTGGCGACGGCACGATCCCAGAATTCGTTTGGGAGGAGTTTTTAAAATCGAAGAATGATGCGGCACAGTTAAAGAACGCGGAAGCGGAAGTAGAAAAATGGCTGGCAATCCATCCCGAATTCATCACCTCGGAGTCCAATCGGAAAATCGTTTGGGATTATCTTTCGGAAAACGACCTTAAGGTCAGCGGCGAAAATCTAGAAAACGCATTTACCGCCGTTCGCGGCTCGCTTGCTCTCGATGAAACCAAGCTGCCGTACGACCTAAACGAGCCGGATACTCGCGTTGGCTCGTACACCAACGGGGTGTTTCGCCCTTACGATCCCGGTCATTCACAAAACACGGTCAAGGCTCCGCTGGGCTTGGGCCAACTTGATCCATCGAAAGTCGCAAGCGGCGAGAAACAGGTTACAAAATCCGTTCGTCAGCAATCGGCGGCAGAGTTCTTGGCAAACGTAAATTCCTCACCCTCATTCCGCAAGAAAATGGACCAATCAGCGTAAACGTTTCGCGGGGTCTTCCTCCGTCCCCGTGAACGGCGGGCAGGTTCGCTCAACCCTGCCCGCCGCTTTTTCCATCAACATCATCATCCTCTTAGGAGTCTCAAATGGCCTCGCATCGCCCGTATCAAGACGTTCTTTGGGTCGATCCAGTTCGGATTGCGCGGGAAATGGTGAGCGAAATAGTTGCCGGTCACGAAAAGCGTGAAGTTTCAACAGCTCGGTTCCGAGATCAAAAGGCCGAGAAAGATGCGGAACGAAAGAAGGCCAAAGAATCCGAGCAACAGTTGTGAAGTCAAATTCGTCGTACCGAAGCGAAGATGATGAAGTTCAAAGTAGGGGTGCAATTCAAGCATCAGAAACATGGCGAGGTAAGAACTCTCAACGCTGACGGTTTGTATCTCGTGCAGGTAGCAATGGCAGTGTTCACAGTCCTGCTGTTCGTTTCTGTAGCCCACGCGGAGGTCATCGGATCGCCTACACCGTACGAGTCGCTCAACCTTCAGCTCGTCATAGATCAATGCAATCCGGTCGCGCCTCGTACAAGACAAACAGATTGCACAATAAGTACTTGTAGGAGTATGTTTACCGTCGGCAGTTGGCCCCCCTGTTACCAGATCCAGAGAGGAGAAATGAATATGAAACGAATAGCGCTAGCGGTTCTAGCAACGCTGACTTTTATTCCAACCCTGTGCGCGGATAGCGCGCCACCAAACACGATCGAGGAAGTCACATTTTCAGCTACTTGGATTTCGGTCTCAGGAACCACTGAAACTATCTCTGGAAGCTTTGAATGGAACGACAATCCGAACGACGTCGGCCTTCTGCCCGGTACGATGCAAGCATCTGGCAGTGGGTTTCTCGGAAACGTTGTAGGTGCCGAGTTCCAGTCCAATGTCGTATTCATACCTTTCATTTTCAGCACTGGAGATGATATGTATTTATACTTGAGCGCCGACCTTGATGCAGACCTCTTCAATATCTTAGAATGTGTCAGCGCTCAATGCGACAACGCGTTCGGTGCCGACGCTGGCTTCGCTGGCAAGTCCCCCGATTCATCTAGCTTTACGTTTAATGCCGTACCGACCCCCGAGCCTTCGGGATTCGCCCTGACGCTTTTGGGACTTGTGCCGTTAGCTTTAATCACATGGCGGTCCCGCCCGTCGTAGAAACATAATCGGATTCATGCTCGGGTGGTTCCGCTCTCCCGTCTCCATCTCCACCACAAAATACACCACCACTATTTCGGAATGGTTTACCGAGATGCGTCCAACTCTTCGCCATCTGTCCATTCATCACGACCGGCTCGATCCTCGTTCCGCAATTTCGACAAAGCACGCCGGTTCGCACCACAATTTGTGTTTCTGTGGGCGAGATTTTTCGTTCTTCAACTACGAGTCTGTCGATCTTCACTGCTTTACCTTGGATTTCTTCAGTCTTTCAAACCGCACGTTAGCACGATAGACCTTCTTCGCATCTAGCATCGCCCGCAGAACTTCCTCGAATTCCGGCATTGTCCCTGCCGCGACCATCGCTTCCGCCTCGCGCTTCAAATCCGCTGTTGTCCTTTTCCGTTTCGTCATTGCGACACCTCTTGCTGCGACACGGTGCCGGATCAAGATGCGACCAACAAACCGTCGGATTGAATTCCAAAAAGAATGTCCGGGACATAACGCGCCTCAATAACGATGCCCCCAGCCCAAAACTGTGTTTGAGGATTATCTACCGGGAGATGATTGTTAAACCAGTATTTCGCGGCGGGCGTGAGCGGAGTCAGAATGCAAATGGAGCCGTGGTTTTGGAAGGAAAAATCAGGTTGGGATTTCGAGCGGCTGGGACTAGACCCAGAAGTTTCAAATGCGTTTTTCATGGACGCTCCTTAAGTGGAGCGCCTTTGGTGTGGGATCGCTAAGGTGGGTTTTGCCCCTACAGCAGAGCCGCATCGCCATGAAGGCTGGGCAACGTGGTCATTTCTGACTCGTTTGCCGGACGCTGAAGTCACGTCGCTCTTGATGCTCGTCGTAGTCTACAAGATGAACCGCAATCGTGCAACGGTAAAGCTCAGGAGTGAAACGCGCCAGTAAAGTCCCGACATACGTGGCATCCATCACTCTCGTGCTTCTGGCACCGTCGCGTCCTCCTTGATCACCATGTCCATCAGTCCGGTTTTTTCCAAGAAAAGCTTGTACCGCCAACCAATTTCATCCATGTATTCGACAAGCTTGATCTGATACTTTTTCTTGTATAGTCCGTCAGCATCTACGTTCCGGCAACGATCCATCTCACTATCTCGTTGTATTAATTCTACGACGTCGATCTGACTAATGGGCTTGCCCATAGCTTCGTTGGCGTTGGCGCGACACTGCTCGATGGTTGGATCATCAGGAGTCGGCCCGCCCGTGAATTCCTTACCCGCCTCTGCGGCGAGAAAGCTATTTATCAACTTGTGCCGCACAACGAAGGCATGCCACCTCCCAACGAGGGGACTCAGGTAGACCCCATACACATTTTGATACGCGGCTTCCCGATCTGGATCACTATTGTCAACGATGCCACATTGGTTCATCTCGTACAGTCGAAGGCTCAACTCGACAATCGGAATTGATCTCGTTACTTCATGCGAAGGGCGTCCGGTCGCCTCGGCACCCCACAGCGCCAGATTTTTGCGGCAGACCGAGGGCGTTGCAGCGAAGGCGTCATTGTCTGTTGGTGTTGTAGCCGTCTCGGCTTCGTTAGGGAAGTGGTGAACATCGGAAGATGCAGCCGAAAGGAGGCGTTTCGCGTCGTTGATAGGGATTGCAAAATTTAGATTCTCTCCACCTTTAATATACAAGGTCGTGATGCCGACAACTTCTCCTGCCATGTTGAACAGCGGCCCGCCGCTGCTGCCGTGGGAAATAGGCGTCGTGACCTGCAAGAATTTGCCGCCTTCGAGCGTTCGGATTCCGCTGACTATGCCGTTTGAAACGGTCGATTCGAGAAAAAGCGGATTGCCAATAGCAACGACTTGTTCTCCAACTTGAAGTCGGTCTGAGTTTCCGAGTTTGAGCGTCCGAAAGTTTTCGCCGTGCGCTTTGATGACGGCAACATCACGGTCTTTATCCGATGCGAGCACTCCATCGACAACAAAAAAAGCGCCGTCAGGGAGTTTAACGATAGCGGACGTGCCGTTTTCAATGACGTGATAATTGGTCACGACGCGGCCATCTTTGCTTATGAGGAAGCCGCTACCCTGAGCGACCGGATGACCGTCCTTGTCGGACATAATGATCGACACGATACATCCAGCGGCGTCACGTGCTATTGCCGGGATGTCTTTTCGGCGCTCGGGGGCCTGCGTTCCAACAAGAGAACCCGTCAAAATAAACAGGAGGGACAATTTCGTCATTAAATCTCTGCTGTCTCGGGGCTTATGCAGAGGATGGCTCCAGCGCGATCTCCAAAGGCCTCAATTCCCACACAGCAAAAAGCAACAACGCTGTGACTGATGCAGGTCGCCGCGTCTTCTGCCGGGCATTTTGACTTCGATTTGCTCGATAGTCAACTAAAACACTTATATATATATATCGCCTTCGCGAGCTGGTGTCTTTTTCATTTAGTAAGCGCACTTTCGACCCCCTCTAACGAATCGCTTCACGAGATGCCAGCGCGAACGTTTATTACTTCTACCGAGATCAAATCGGGAGCACTACAGCAATAACAATAGCGAGCGGAACGCCGTGCTATCAGGCAACATTTACTCCTTACGGACAAGAAATGGCGACGCAGACGACCTGCGAGTCGAATTACAAATTTTCTGGATACGAAAGGGATGCTGAAACCGGGCTTGACTATGCTATCGCTCGATACTACAACTCTCGCCTCGGAAGATTCATGTCCGCTGATCCAATGGGCGGTCGAACCACCGACCCGCAATCACTCAATCGATACGCCTACGTTGGGAACGCTCCCATAAACTCCTCAGATCCCAGCGGGATGTACGTGATGCCTTGTAGCGCTTACGGCATTTGCGATTGGGGAGGTGATGGCGGCTTCGGCGGCGACGGTGGTGACCCCTCGGATGGACCATACTCGGGAGCCTTTGGGCTCGGTTCTTTCGGGCCGGGGTACGGAGCATCCTTTACCTACATTTCATTTGTGCCCGACCCTTGGGCTACTGGTGGCGATTTAGTTGGTCTGGAGAATTGGTTTGATGAGACATCCGCTTGCACCATTAACGAACCTGATATTGATTCTGCCACGTGCAACGGCGGGTTTGGCGGAGGGGGGGCATCATCCTCAAGACCGAAACTCATTCTCAGAGCGGAATCTGATTGTTTGGGAGGGGCGGGGCGCGAAATCAATTACACCCTTGTGTTAGAGGGACCAGGCGGAAGCGTGACGGATGCACTAAATTACACCGTTACCGAACATTTAATGCCCCGGAATTCGAATCAGAGCCTAAATCTCCTTACCGGTTCGACGACTAGCCAACCTCCCCAACAACCCGAAGGATTTAGCGGCTTCACAGACAGCATCGGGGGACTGGCCAATCAAGATAATCTGCAGACCTTTACTGCGACGTCGACGTCCGGAGGATCTAGTATAAACGTATTCGTTCAAGACATTAACGGTAATGATTTTGGAACCGAACGGCATTTTTGTCTCGAATGGGCAGGTGTACGTTAATGGAACCAAGGCATCACAACCCTGTCCTATGCACTAGCATTCAGCCATCAACCGGGGCGAGACCGCTTCTCTGAGGAGCGAGGATTCGATCAGGAAAGGTGATATGCGAATTGGAAGAATGATAACCAACGTCCTTTTTGGTTTGCTGGTTGCATGTTTATTGACGATTGGCGTTCTGTACGCCCTAGCACTCCGCCATCGAGAACAGGCGCGAGCATTCTTACCGCAATTCGCCGCGCTGAGACTTGGTGAATCCACTTTCGCAGAGGCCCAGCAACTTGCTCGTCAATACGGAGGAATACCCTGGTACGTGGCCGAAGGGGATATGCGTTGCAGGTTTCAGAAGTGCTCACTCGTCTTCAAGTTCGAGAACATGCCGCTCAGTTATGTCCCGTTCATTCACCACACTGACCTATTCGGTGAAATTTTAGTCGAGGACGGGATTGTTGTTTCACGCCAGCTAGAATATGAGCGCTATACGCGGTCGGACTATTATTTCAGATACTTGATAATTGACAGCGCTACTCTGTCGGAGAATGAACACAAATATGGCACAGGGTACGGCCCCTTGAGACTTAAAGTAGATTCGCAGGGTATTCCCCATGCGCTTAGGGTACGTCTAGGGCCACTGTCCAGCGTGGCGGAGAGGACAAAAGCATATTCGCTCGATCTCTCGTGTCTGGCAAGGCTATTCGGTTGCGACGTTCCGTCGGCCCTTTATCCGCGAGATATCCCATATAGCGGCGCATCCTCTGACCCACAGACACCGACGAGCGCTGAACCAAGTCGATAAATCATGCTCCGGCACGTATCTCATTTGCTTTGATTCTGGCTAAGGGTTCGCGTTCAAAAGAGACGTCCACTTTTCTGCGACGGCCTGCACAGTGTAGTCTCGGCGAATGGAAATCGGCCAAAAACTGCGTGAACTCCGTGAAGGTAAGCGCCTGTCTCAAGTAGACATTGGGAAAAAGGCCGGCCTTCTTCAATCCTACGTCAGTCGTGTAGAAAGAGGTCGTCCGATTCCTAGTGTCGAGACCCTCGTGTGGGTCTCGCACGGAAAATGGCACGTCGCCGCGTTCGCGGATTGTGAAGAGTGAACTAGGCTCTTTTCTTCAGTCTTGCCTCAAATCGAGGTCACGGCGGTTCATCTGACCGAGACGAGCAATTTGCGCTCCGCCGCTTAAGCGCGATTTTGATGTAGTACTCTCACTTTCCTTGTGAACTGCATCTTCGCTATCTCAGGAAAACAGCCATTAAAATCAGTATGATCAGTACTGCACCAACTACAAAAATGGGCCAGCGTCGCTTCAGTAAATTGGTTTCAATTTGTTTTCTCGTGTCGCTGGCACGGAGCTTCTTTGGTCGCTCCTTGTTCCCGGCATTTTCGGTGCACAGATTAAATACCCGAATGCGGAGGTCATGCTTTACAGTGGCATCGCCCAGATCCCGAAGTAAATCCTTCCACGCAGTGAGCTGGGCTAAGACGTCCGCGACCGAGTTTGAAACCAAGATGTGGCCCGCATCGCCGCAATCCATCACTCGCTGCGCCATGTTAATTCCGCCGCCAGCTACATTGCGATTGGCATTGATGTCCGCGACTCGATAGACCGGTCCGGAGTGAATGCCCATACGCAACTTGATTTCGGAATGAGCGCGAAGCATTTGGCTCAACTCTAGGGCGCAACGAACCGGAGATTCTGGATCACGAAAGAAAACCAGGGCCATTCCATCACCAGTAGGCAATCGAATGAGTTGTTCGTCAGCCTGGGCACGGGAAACTTCTGAGTTGTTACTAACCAGCTTTTGTAAATCGATAAGCAGGTGTCTCTGCTGATCCATAGGCAACGTGGAATAAGAAACGATGTCCATGAACAGGACATGGGCGATTTCCAACGAGGGGATTGGACTGATTTCCGCTACATCCACCATGGTTGTCGCGGGAGCATGAGAACCTGCAGTATCTTGGATACCGTGATTCAAGTTTGTTTCCAACTTGTAATTCTCTCGAAACCAATCGCGGAAAATTGTGCCGCCGACTCGCGGAACATCGGGTTCAGATTCGTCGATTACGCCGTGATAACTCAAGATTGTAAGACCCTCATCAACTGAGATTTCCTTGGAGATCCGTGCCCGGAGCTGTTGGATAGGGATCGGCTCATGGCTTAAGGTTTCATACACAGCACAGCCTTCGCGGCGGAAGTCGTGAATCCATCTTCGGAATGTACTGGCACGATCTCTGGCAAATCTGCGAGAGGCCGATTTTATCGTGCTCTCATTCACGTCACTGCCGCTGTCCCACAAGTATTCGAGTATTCCTTGCAGAATGTATGGATGGCGACCAGTGCTGGAAAAGAGGATAGTCTCCGTATCGACGGAGAGGCCGGAAGTAAAACCCACAGTAGTGAGAGCACGCGTAGCATCTATTGGTAAGATTCCTAGGTACTGGGGGTCGAGATTGTTGAGAGGAGAACTCCGGTCAGTTATTAAGTCAGAAAGGGATGATACCCCCGTAGCTACCACGCGGAAGTGCCTGCTATAACGAGAATTCATCAGCAAATTGCGAAGATTCTGAAAGCATTCAGAATCTGGAAGACTGGTTGCTCCGGAATCAATTTCGTCAATAAGCAGAACCCTGACCCAATTCGACCCATAACGCTGTTCGATCAGGCCTCGGACTCGGTCTAAGCTCGATAGAAAGTCCTGATAATGGACCCCGCCCCAACGTTCCGCATCGGTGCCTTCCACTACCATTGTGTAAATTGCCCCGAAGAATTCTCCTGTCGATCGCGGGACAAGTGCTTGGATGTCAAACATGCTCGGCACAACGTTCTGATTTGGTAAATGTCTTAAATCCTCCTCGAGCTTCAACAAAAATGAAGTTTTGCCGCAACGCCGCCCCCCCAAAATACCGTATGACTTGCCGTTCAACAGTCCTCTGACCATCCGATTGCGGGTATCCGTATACCCGACAAAGAGATTACCCGGACGCGAGCAATTGTACGGATTGACCGAATCTTCCATAACCTAACCCCTCGCTAACCAACTTCGAAAAAGTTGCGCGCTGACCTCATAAGTCCCATTTGCGACTCGAATCACTCCGAATTGTTCGAGATTGGTGACGGCGTCCGCGCTACCCAACTTTAACCCGCCGATTGCAACCTCGCCAAGTGTGCTTCGCTCTTCATCTTGTAAGCAGTCCCAGACAGATTCCTTGTAGTATCGACCGATGCGATGTTTGTGAAAACCCGAACAGATTGTTTTTGCAGTCTCCTTCACCCGGTTAGCGTCCACAAATTTTAAAGTCCCTTGCGCGCATGCCTCGCTAGCGAAAAAACGAGTAACTAGCGGATGCCCTCCGCAGAGGTCGTAAGTGTTTGCAAGCGCTTCGGACGACCAGTTGATGTCCTTCCAAGCGCCAATCTCGCGAATCATTTCCTCGGTTTCATGTCTGCCCAGCGACCCGAGAAAATATTCCTGGAAAGACATAAACATAGGATTTTCACCGAGTGAGGGCGAAAGCACATTCTGCCGATTCACGTCCGGGCGGTACGCCGTTGCTAAGACCGACAAACAACCTCGTTCTTGAGCTAATGAGCGCAACACCCGGAATAAAGAAATCCATACCTCAAGAATACGGTCGCTTTGGCTAATCCTACGATCCGGGAAAAGCTTGTCCGCTTCATCCAGAATTATAATAATCGGCCCGTTTCCACCTGATCTTACCCAGAGGTCGTAGAGGCTCAGAAATTGAGGCCTAAATTCGTTGAAAGATTCAATCGGAGTCGATGCTGGAGCAGCAATTCCACGAATTCTCAGTTCTGTGTGCAGCTGGTCAAGGATTACGCTGAAAAGCTGCTCGGCTATCGCTGGATGGCCTTGGCAATCAATCCATATGGTCGGCGTCAAAGTGAGACGGACACGCAACTGATGAATGAACGAAGTCTTCCCCACTTTGCGCAACCCGAAGAGTCCCGCGTGTTGGCCCTGCCGAAGTGCTACCGGAAGTCTTTCAAGGAGATCATGCCTACCATAAAACCACGTAGGATCAGTGATAGGACGCGATTCGTCGTAGGGATCTGTGCGAGCCAGGTACGGTTCTTCCAACTCACAAAGAGTCTGTTTACAGATATTCTCACTTAGGGCGCGCGTTATCGTTGCATAAAGCAATGGGATTACAGGTTTGCGATGTTTCGTGCGAAGACTTTGGATATCCTGGGTGGAGACAAATTCCCCTCGATTGATTACGTAGATCTTCTCAAAGCGTCCACTTAGATCGGGAAAGATTAGTTGCCCTCGCTCGGGAACGATTACAGACGCCCTAGGTATACCTTTTACATAAAGTATTAGGCAGGCTTTTCCATGGAGTTCGACTCGCTCAAACCCCGCTCGCGAAAAGAATCTGCGCGTTACGCGGACAGGCTCGGCCTGCTGCGCAAGAATCAATATCACGGATACGGTCATTACATAAAGAAGCGTGATTCCTCCGAACCAGAGCCCTTTGTTCCGAAAATGATCCCAAGCATATCGAATCGGCTCTGGATTTATCTTTGGAGTCGGTTCGGAAGAAACTGTAGCTAACTCGTCGCGTTTCAACTTGCTTCTATAGTAAGCAAGCGGATAAACAGGACTGATTCGGTGGTCAAACCGAATGGCCGCGTAATTCGCGCCTTTGGACGAGCCAACAAAGAATAAAGATTCCGGTTTTGTAGAGAGCCATTCATTCCCCGGAAATCTTGACAATGAAATGACGACCTGTCCTGTATCTGCCTCGCAAACCGTAATGCTTGAGTCGATGGATGCAGTCGCAAGCATCTTGCCATCTGGGCTCCATGAGACTGTTGCCTCGGAATCAGCCAAAACCTCGAGTGCTAGATTTTCGTTCGCGTCCCATAAACTGACTCTATTTCCACTCGCAACTGCAAGCATCTTGCCGCTCGGGCTCCATGCAACCGAGAAAACGTGCTCAGGAGTGTTTTCCTCGCCTCGTTGCGAAAGAAACTTGTGCCTGTTTTGAGTGCCGGCGTCCCACAAGCTTAGAGAAGTTTTCAGATTCAGAGATCGTTCTTCTTGACCTTTCTCTACATTCCAGATTTTGGCTCTTCCATCCCAGCTTCCGCTGGCCAAAGTTTTCCGGTCGGGATTCCAGGAAAGTGTGCTTACCCTGGCGGAATGACCAATTAGGGTTTTCAGGACTCGCCCAGTACTTACATCCCAGATCGTTACTTTGCCGTCCTCACTTCCGCTTGCGAGTGTCTTACCATCTGGATTCCAAACTACGGAGAAAATACCGTCGTTGAAGTATGCTTTCGAATTCAAGGTCCTGAAGGACCTGCTAGACGGGTCGTAGAGCGTCAAGCTGCCATCCGAATTTGCAAAGGCGAGAGTACTGCCATCAGGATTCCAAACGACCGATGAAACTCCCGACCTCACTCCATCGGATTCCGCGTACACGTAACTCAACTCCCGATCTCTTTCCAAGCTCCAGATCTTCACGGTGCCGTCCCAGCTTCCACTCGCGAAAGTCTGGCCATCGGGATTCCAAGTTACGGAGGACGTTCCCTTGGAATGACCGGTTAGAGTCTTAACAAGTTCCCCGGTGTCGGCCCGCCAGACGCTTAATGTGCCATCCGAATTTCCGCTAACCAATTTTTTTCCATCAGGGCTCCAAACGACCGAGGAAATTAGGAGTGCGCCGCCTGGTTGAATAAAGATCTCTGGTGATGATGACGACGGGGCTTTAACAATAAGAATACTGCAGACGACAATTCCTAGCACCGACAAGACGATGCACGTGTAGAACAATATCGTCCGAGCCAACCTGAAAGAAGTATCCATGCCTGCACAGCGTAAGTGAGGTCGTCATCTTACCGTATCAGCACCAACATTGAGTCCATTTAATATGTACATAAGTTCATACTATCGGAGTTTGCTATGTTACTTTTTGGATGATAGATTTTCCGAGAACAATCGGACTGGCTGCCGGTGTGGTGGTCAAAAATGGGCGACGCGAAGCAAATATCTTTAGACAGTTTACGGGCCAGCGGGCCTGTACAAATGTTTCGTTTCAGGCGCGTCTAACTTAGGTCTAGGAACGGCTCCCGATCTTTGATCCCTACGGTCCTTTACCATCGAGTTCAATGTCGGATATGAAAGCCCGTCGACCGGGAGAGTAAAGTTAATGTGGCACATACGCGCATGATAAATGGTGCTGACCTAGCTGAAGGGTTGAAAGACCGGCTCCTAAGTTATATGTGCTCTGCTTTGCCCATCGGCAACCATGAGTCACAGCGGGTGTTGGGCCAGTCTTTTTTTGAAGCATGGCAGGATGGCCTGTTCAAGGGACCATACTTCGAGACTATCCCTCCATACGAGCGCCAAGAATCACTTGAGCAAAGATTCAGTAAAAAGCTGGAACGAACGGATGACAGATTATTCTTGGAAAGGTTCAGGCCAAAATTCACATGGCCAGATGTCGATCACAAATTTCCTGCGCGAAGTCGAGTTCGTGACAGACTTTGGACTCCGGTCTCGCAGGAAGCAGGTCTCGAGAGCTCCACTACAACTCAGCAGGCTCTATGGTGCCGCGGTCTTTTCAAACATCAGTGGGAAGCCTTCAATCGAGTTGTCTATCAGAAAGAAAACGTCGTAGTTGCGACCGGCACAGGCAGCGGGAAGACTGAATGCTTCCAGCTGCCAATTTTGTACAAGCTATTGACTGAAACTTCCGAACATCGAGCGCGCCGTGGCGTTCGAGCGCTCTTGGTTTATCCCCTCAACGCTCTTGTGGAGGATCAAGTTTCACGTCTGCGGCGGTTGCTATTTTGGGTCAACCTTCAGTTCCATGAGTCCCGTGGTTCATTACCTGGCAACCAGATTACTTTTGGCCGTTATACCGGTGACACGCCGGTAAACGCACAAGATTTCGGGCGACGCGAGTCCGATGAAGCGCTTACAGGTCTGGGGGAGCTGGTTTACAGGCAAGACATGCAGGCTTCCCCACCTGATATCTTAATCACCAACTTTACGATGCTTGAGTACATGCTCTTAAGAGAAGACGACAGACAGTTGTTTACGAATTCAGACCTCTTCTC
>Ga0181537_10001696_pt1 | contig 20001 bp, 19 predicted proteins | sample PEATcosm2014_Bin_39_FD_119765 | JGI IMG/M metagenome (GOLD analysis project Ga0181537, IMG submission 119765) | Peatland microbial communities from MTU Mesocosm Facility, Houghton, MI, USA - PEATcosm2014_Bin23_10_metaG | ecosystem: Environmental > Terrestrial > Soil > Wetlands > Peat | place... | reverse complement strand
TCGCGCGGCGCCGACGTCAAGATCGTCGGCTGCTACTGGCCGATCCTGACCAGCGGCATCTTCGTGCGCGCTGGGATCGCGTCGATCGCCGACCTCAAGGGCAAGGCGTTTGCGATCTCCAGCCCCGGCGCGCTGCCGGATTTGTTCGCCCGCGCCGTGCTGGCGCAAAACGGCATCGCCGATACCGACGTGCGATTCGCGGTGATGGGCAGCGATACCGATCGCTTCCGCGCGCTGGCGGCGGGCATTGCCGACGCCGCGGTGATCTCGACCGAGTTCGAGCCGCTGGCGCAAGCGCAAGGCATCAAGCTGTTGGTGCATGCCCATGACGCGGCGCCGAACTATCTGCGTTTCTGCATCTACACCACCGGCAAAACGTTGACGCAACGCCGCGACGAGGTGGTGCGTTTCCTCTCGGCCGAGATCAAGGCCTTGCGTTTCGCGCTCGCCAATCGCGACGAGGTTTTGGACCTGACGCGCGAGGTCACCGGCGCCAAAGCCGACGATCCGCGCCCGGCTTACATTTTCGACGAAGTAAAAAAATACGGCGCCATCGATCCCGACATGCCGATACCGGTCGAGAAACTCGACTGGCTCCAGGATCTGCTGGTCAAGACCGGCAATCTCGGCCAAAAATTCGACGTGAATAAGATGATCGACGACGGTCCGCGTCAGGAGGCGCTGGCGCGGGTCGGGAAGTAGAATTCGCCCTCCCCCTTGCGGGGAGGGCGGGGTGGGGGTCGGGAGGTTTATTCTCGGCGAGGACGGGCTCCAATAATTCGTCTCCGCTCTTCGTCGCCTCCCGACCCCTCCCCACAAGGGGGAGGGGAGAAGAAACAAAAGAGGAAACGCGTGCGCACCATCGACGCCTTCAATCACTTTTTTCCGAAGCGCTACTACGAGGCGCTGTTGGAAACGCCGGCGGGCGCCAAGGACCTCGGCAAGCGCGTGCGCGGCATCCCGGCGCTGTCCGACGTCGATTTGCGGCTTTCCATCGTCGAGTCGTTTCCCGATTACACGCAAGTGCTGTCGCACGGCCTGCCTCCGTTGGAGCGGCTGTGGGGGGCCAGACCGATCGCCGGCGATGGCGAAGCTCGGTAACGACGGACTTGCCGAGGTCGTGGCGAAATATCCAAAACATTTCGTCGGCTGGTCGGCGCTGTTGCCGATGAACGCGCCGGAGGCCGCCGCCAAGGAAGCTGAACGCGCGTTGCGAAACGGCGCCAACGCCATTCAGCTCGGCACCAACGCCAACGGCATTCCGCTCGACGCGCCGCAGTTTCTGCCGATCTTCGAGGTGATCGCCAAGTCCAGCAAGCCTATTCTGCTGCATCCCGCGCGCACCCGCGACATGCCCGACTATCCGACCGAAAAATATTCGAAATACGAAATTTGCAGCGTGCTCGGCTGGCCTTACGAGACCGGCGTGACCTTGGCGCGTCTCATCTTCTCAGGCATCATGGATCGTTTTCCCGATCTGAAAGTGATCGCGCACCACCTCGGCGGCGTTATCCCCTACCTCGAAGGCCGCGTCGGCCACTCGTTCGATCAGCTCGGCGCGCGCACCTCGGACGAGGATTATGGTGCGCTGCTCAAATCGTTGAAGAAGCGGCCATTCGACTATTTCAAGGATTTTTACGGCGACACCGCGGTCGAAGGCGCCCGCGCCGCGACCGTCTGCGGCATCGATTTTTTCGGCGCCGATCACGTGCTGTTTGCGTCCGATTGCCCGTTCGACAAGGAAAAGGGCAAAGGCTACATTCGCGACACCATCAAGGTCCTCGACTCGCTCGCATTATCCGACGACGCGCGCGAGAAAATTTTCTTTCGCAACGCGCAGCGGCTGTTCGGGCTTAGTTGAGCTTCGCCCTTTTAACGCGACGCTTCGGTCGGCGCCGAAGCATCGCGATGCAGGAATCGGGTGGGATATCTCGCCGCGCTTCCCATATCAGCTTGACGCAATCACAGGGTGAACCGTGACAAGGTCCGATCGGCCATACGAAGTTTTTCGCCAAATGTATCCGAATTCCGGCCGATGACGCGGCCGGCAAATGCCCCATCGCGATTCGTCAAACCGTTGACGCTCGCGGCGATGAGCCTTGGCTATGGCGTGGTTCAGCTCGATGTCACTATCGTCAACACCGCCCTCAACAGCATCGGCTCGGCGCTCGGCGGTGGCGTTTCGGAGCTGCAATGGGTCGTCAGCACCTACACCATTGCGTTCGCGTCATTCATCCTGACCGCCGGCGCGTTGGGCGACCGCATCGGCGCCAAGAAGGTTTTTATGGCCGGCTTTACCGTCTTCACGGCGGCTTCGCTCGCCTGCGCCTTGGCGCCGACTTCCGTGTTTCTCATCGCGGCGCGCGCCGTGCAGGGCCTCGGTGCCGCCATTTTGGTGCCGAACTCGCTGGCGCTTCTCAGCCACGCCTATCCTGACGACAAAGAGCGCGGGCGCGCGGTCGGCACTTGGGCCGCGGGCGCCAGCCTGGCGCTGACGGCGGGGCCGCTGGTCGGCGGCGGTCTGATCGTGCTGTTCGGCTGGCGCAGCATATTTCTGGTCAACCTGCCGATCGGTTTGGTGGGGCTGTGGTTGACCTGGCGCTACGCGACCGACACCACGCGCACGCAGCATGAACTCGATCTGCCGGGACAAGCGGCCGCGATCGGCCTCCTCGGCATCTTGGCGGGCGCCATCATCGAAGGCGGCCGCGTGGGCTGGAGCAATATTTGGGTTCTCGCCGGCTTTGTCGCTTTCGCGGCGCTGACGGCGCTTTTCCTGTTGCAGGAACGCCGCGCGCGGCAGCCGATGCTGCCGCTCTCGCTGTTCGCGCACCGCATGTTCGCGCTGGCGTCGGGTGTCGGGCTCCTGGTCAACGTCGCCTTTTACGGACTTATTTTCGTGCTGAGTTTGTATTTTCAGCAAATCGACGGTTGGTCGCCCTTGGCGACGGGGTTGGCTTTCGTGCCGATGATGGGCGCGGTGCTGCCGGTCAATCTTGTGGCGCCGCGGCTCACCGAACGATTTGGCGCCCCGGCGGTCATTGCCGCCGGGGCGCTGATCGCGGCCGCGGGGTGCCTGGCGCTACTCGGTATCGCGCGTGACACTAGCTATTGGGCGATATGCGCGCAGCTTCTGGCAATGGGCGGCGGTCTCGGCATGCTGGTGCCGCCGCTGACCTCGACGCTCCTTGGCAGCGTGGAAAAGTCGCGCTCCGGCGTCGCCGCCGGCGTGCTCAATTCCACGCGGCAAACCGGTAGCGTGCTCGGCGTCGCTTTATTCGGATCGCTGATCGGACAGAGCCACGCCTTCCTGTTCGGCGCACACGCGGCGCTGATGATCTCGGCGCTGCTGCTCATCGGCGCGGCGGTAACGATTGCGATTAGCGGCCGGGTAAAGAAATAGGCTGCCGCCCACGCTCAAAACATGAAGCGTTTGCCGACCGCGGTCGGGGTCACCACCTGGTCACCGAAGGCTGCGTTCAGCGCCGCCATGGCGCGCCAACCGGTGCAATGCCCGGCGGCGATATAAGTGAGCCCAAAGTCCCGCAACGCCGCGACCGTCTCCGGGATGATGGTCTCGGTGGCGCCCGAAAGATGAAAGCCGCCGAGCACGCCGTACAGCGGTACGCCGTCAAAACTCGTGCGGGCGTGTTCGAGGACGTTGACGACGCCGGCATGCGAACAGGCGGTGAATACGATCAAACCTTTGCCCGCGACATTGACGCCGACCCAGCGCTCATCGACGATCCAGGGGTCCGGCTCCCAGCCGTTTGCGGTTTTCGCGACGTGAAACGGCAGGCCTTTTTCGAATGGCGTGACGCGGGGGATTTCGCCGCTCACATAAAACATTTCATCGAGAAAGGTCTGCGGCTCGCGCGTGGTGACGACGCGCGCGCCGTGCGCTTTGAGCTCCGCCACGCTCGGCACGTCCTCCATCGGCATGACCGCGCCGTCGGGCAGTTGCCGGCCGCGGCTGCGGAACATGTCGGGATGCGCGTAATAGGGCAGGTCGCGGTTACGGCCGCCGGCCCGAATCATGTCGATGGCGCGCAGCATGCCGCCGGCGTGATCCCAATGGCCGTGCGACAGGACGACGGATTCGACGATGCCGAGATCGAGGCCGAGCTGATGGATGTTGCGAGCCAAGGTGTCGGCTTCCGGCCCGCTGTCGAACAGGATCGTGTGTGTCGTCTCGCCGCGATGCGCGGTGATCAGGCACGACAGTCCGTGACTGGCGCAGCAAATGCATTTGCCCGAGAGAATGCGCATGCCGTTGCGGCGCAAATAGGAAAATTCCGTCTCGACGTGCTTGGGCACGCTCGACAGGCTGTCGGTGGCGTTGTCGACGAGGATATGGATTTCCAGGCGGTCGACCGGTTCCAGGCTGTTCATGGTTTGCGTTTCTCCGCAAAATTTTTCTCACACCGCAATCGACGCGGATTATTCTACGCACGACGCGAAGCTTTATGCCAAACTGCCGTCGCACCCGCCGGTGGGCCTCCGACCGCCACGGGACTCTATTTATACACTTCGGAGGAAGGGAAGCGCTGCGATGGACATCAAAGTCGGCAAACGGGCGATCGCCGAGGCGACGGAAAAGCTCAAGAACTGGGGCCGCTGGGGCAAGGACGATCACGTCGGCACGCTCAACCAGGTCACGCCGGCCGATATCGTCAAGGCCGCGGGCCTGATCCGCACCGGCAAGGTTTTTGCGCTCGGCATTCCGCTCGATGCCCAAGGGCCGCAGAACGGGCTGTTCGGCGGGCGTTTTAATCCGATCCATCAGATGCTGGCGACCGGCACCGATGCCGTCGCCGAGCGGCAGGACTGGAACAAGATCCGCTACGCCGACGACACGCTGATGTTGTGCGTGCAGGGCGCCACCCATTGGGACGCGCTGGGCCATGTGTTCTACGAGGACAAGGCCTATAACGGCCATGACGCCAAGCTGATCGATTCCAAGGGCCTCAACGTGCTCGGGATCGAGCATTCGAAAAGCAAAATGGTCGGCCGCGGCGTGCTGCTCGATATCGCGCGCTACCGCGGCGTGCCATGGCTGGCCGACGGCGAAAGCATCGGCAATGACGAACTCGATAAATGCGCCAAGGATCAAAATGTCTCGATCGGGCGCGGCGACTTCGTCATCCTGCGCACCGGGCAGATGGAGCGCTGTCTCGCCGAAAAGCAATGGGGCGGTTATGCCGGCGGCGACGCGCCCGGTGTCAAATTCGAAAATTGCTACTGGTGCCAGGAAAAGCAGATCGCCGCGATCTGCTCCGACACCTGGGGGGTGGAAGTGCGGCCGAACGAAACCACGGAGGCGAACCAGCCGTGGCACTGGGTGGTGATTCCGGCCATGGGGCTGTGCATGGGCGAGATTTTCTACCTCAAGGAATTGGCCGAGGACTGCGCCGAGGACGGCGTCTATGAATTCTTCTTCTGCGGCCCTCCGCTCATCATTACCGGCGGCACCGGCTCGCCGATCAATCCGCAGGCGATCAAATGATGATCGGAGATTCGCCGTCGGCGCGGCTCACCGCGACGTTGCACCGGACGGAGCGGCTGCCCGCGGCCACGACGTTCGAGTTGCCCGGCTTTCGCATCGTCAAATGTCTCGGCGTGGTCCGCGGCATCACCGTGCGCACGCGGTCGTTGCCGCTGACCATCGTCGGCGCGCTGCGAACGCTGTTCGGCGGCCGCGCCGGAATCTTCACGGCGCTGTGCGAAAAAGCCCGCGAGGAAGCGTTTGAGCTGATGGTGATCCATGCCGGCGAAATCGGCGCCAATGCCGTGGTCGGGGTGCGCTACGATACCGGACCGATGGTCGGAACCGCCGAGGTGTTGTGCTACGGCACGGCGGTGATCGTCGAGCCGATCGCCGGATGATCACGCGCGCATTTGCGATTTGGCTGATGGCGGCATTGCTGGTTCCCAGTGTCGCGCGCGCCGACGATGCCGAACTGCGGCAAAAGATCGTCGGGACTTGGAGCCTGGTGTCGGTGGTCTATGAGGATCAGGCGACCAAGGAACGCACGCCGATCTATGGCGAACACCCGCGCGGCATTCAGATCGCGACGGCGCAGGGGCGCTGGCTGGCGCTGATGACCGCGGAAAATCGCCCGGTGCCGAAGACCGATGCCGACCGCGCGCAAGCGCTCAAATCCATGATCGCCTATACCGGCCGCTATCGCGTCGAGGACGGCAAGGTCATCACCAAAGTCGAGGCGGCGTGGAATGAGGCCTGGGTCGGCGGCGAGCAGGTTCGCGCGATCCATATCCAAGGCGACAAGCTCTTTATCGAAAGCCCGCCGATGCCGCATCCGAACATCGAGAACAAAGTGGTGCGGGTGATCGTCGAGTGGCAGCGCGAGAAAAACTGATGATTCCGTTCCGCCGCTCCTGGAATCGGCGGAAAATCAGAACAGTTTCTTCAACACCTGCGGATTGAGGCAGCTGACCGGAGGCCTGCCCTCGATCAGCGCGATGGTGTTGTCGACCACGACATGGGCCATGCCCTCGCGCAGCGACAGCACCGCGCTTCCGAGATGGGGAGTCAGCACCACGTTCGGCAACGCGATGAGCGCGGGCGAGACCTGAGGCTCGTGCTCATAGACGTCGAGGCCGGCGCCCGCGATTTGCTTGCCCCTGAGCGCGCGGATCAGCGCCGCTTCGTCGATCACCGGTCCGCGCGAGGTGTTGATCACGTAGGCGGAAGGTTTCATCAGCGCAAACTGCCGGTCGCTCATCAAATGCCGCGTGTCCGACGCCAGCTGCGGGTGCAGCGAAACGAAATCGGCCTCGCGCAACAAATCGTCGAAGCTGCGATAGTTGGCCGCGCGCGCGGTTTCCTGGTCCGGCGCCAGCCGGCGCGGATCGGTGTACGCGACCGTCATGTCAAAACCGCGTGCGCGCCGCGCCACGGCCTGACCGATGCGGCCGAAGCCGACCAGGCCGAGCGTCTTGCCGCTGACCGCCGCGCCGGCGAGATGGTTCGACTGCGAGCCCGGATAGACGCCGGCGCGGAACAGCTTGTCGCCGAGCGCGATATTGCGCGCCACCGCGAGCAGCAGGCCGAAGGCGAGATCGGCGGTGGCGTCGGTGACGATGGCTGGAATGTTGGTGACGGGGATGCCGCGCCGCGTCGCAGCGGCAAGATCGATGCGGTCCTGGGTGATGTTCATCGAGGACACTGCTTTGAGCCCTGGATTGGCGGCGAGCACGTCGGCATCCACGATGTCGTGCAGGAGCGAAATGAGAATATCGCAGCGCCGCACCGCCGCGATCAGATCCGCCTTGTCGAGCACCCGGCTTCCATCCGGATTGACCTCGACATCGGCAACGGCGCGCAGACGAGCGAGCGCGCCCTCGGCGATCGGCTGGGTGACAAAGACGCGCGGGCGGTGCATGCGCCCGGGCTCACGCCGGTTTGATCGCGGCGTTGACCTTGGGCAGCACTTTTTCCGCCAGCAATGTCATCGAGCGCTTGGCGAGTTCCGGATCGCGCCAGTCCTTGCCGGCATAGAGCAGCGTGCCAAAGTCGCCGACCTGTTCGCGGAATTGCAAAATTTCGTCGGCGACCTTGTCGGGCGAGCCGTGGATGATCAGCCGGTCACAGATGCCGTCGAGCGTGACCTCGCTGTCGGGCTGGTCGCGGCGGGTCTTGAACAGTTCGAGGCGGCCTTTCTTCAGCTTGGTGTAGAGTTGGTTGTAATAATAGCGATACGGGCTGCCTGCCTCCGTCGCATAGGCTTTCGCGGTCTTGTCGTCGTCGGCAACAAAGATCGATTTGGCGACCCGCCAGTTCGCCGGATCGGCGGCGCGGCCGGCGCGGACGCAGCCTTCGGCATATTTCGGCCAGTGGCTCTTGACCCATTCCGGCATCAAGAAATTCGCCGAGATCGGATCCCAGCCGCGCGCCGCGGCTTCCGTTACGCCCTTGGAGAATGGCGCGACCGCGGTCACCACGATCGGCGGATGCGGCTTCTGCAACGGTTTTGGCAGAAAACCCTGGCCGATCTCCGGCATCGCCTGGCGCTCGACCTGGATCGTCCAATATCTGCCGGAAATATTATAGGGCGGCGAACCCGCCCAGATTTGCAGCACGGTATTGATGGCTTCGAGAAACATCGCGTTGCGGTCGGCGTCGAGATTGCCGAACGCCTCGGCATCGGAAAGGAGCCCGCCCGGGCTGATGCCGAAGATGAAGCGGCCGTCGAGCATATGATCGAGCATCGCGATCTGCGCCGCGGTCGCGGCCGGATGCGTGTTCGGCATGTTGATGGTGCCGGTGCCGAGCTTGATGGTTTTGGTGGCGTCGATCAGGCTGGCGATGAACACCGCGCAGGAGGTGATGTTCTCGGCACGATCGGTGGCATGTTCGCCGACATAGCCTTCGACGAAGCCGAGCCGGTCGGCCAGGATGAAGGCCTCGCGATCCTCGCGCAGCGACTGCCGCCAATCTTTGTCGAGTGGATGGATCGGCATGGTGAAGAAGCCGAGCTTCATTGTTCCTCCCGGGGGCGATTCTCTGTAGGAGATAGATCCGTCGCGCTAGGCGCGTTCGCCCGCTCGCAATGCCGCACTTTCACATCTTAAACTTCACCACCTTCTGCCGCTGTTCGCCCAGGCCCTCGACGCCGAGCGTGACCACGTCGCCCGGCTTGAGATATTTCGGCTCGGGCTTCATTCCCATGCCGACGCCCGGCGGCGTGCCGGTGATGATGACGTCGCCCGGCTCCAGCACGAAATATTGCGAGCAGGCCCAGACGATCTGTTTGCAATCGAAGATCATGGTCGAAGTGTTGCCGCGCTGGCGCTTCTCGCCGTTGACGTCAAGCCACATGTCGAGCTTTTGCGGATTCTTGATCTCGTCCTTGGTGACGAGCCACGGTCCGATTGGGCCGAACGTCTCGCAGCCCTTGCCCTTGGTCCATTGTCCGGCGCGCTCGATCTGGAACAGCCGCTCGGAGACGTCATTAGCGAGGCAATAGCCGGCGACCACGTCGAGCGCCTTCGATTTGCTCAAATAGCGCGCGCGCTGGCCGATGACGATGCCGAGTTCGACTTCCCAGTCGAGCTTCGACGAATCCTTGGGCGTCATGGTGTCGTCGTTCGGCCCGCAGATGCAGGACGTCGCTTTGTTGAAGATGATCGGCTCCTTGGGGACCGGCATGCCAGCCTCGGCGGCGTGGTCGGAATAATTGAGCCCGATGGCGATGAAATTGCCGACCTTGCCGACGCAAGGTCCGATCCGCGGGTTGCCGCGCACCAAGGGCAGCTTGTCGGTCTTGAGCTTGCCAAGCTTGGCGAGGCCGGTCGGCGACAACACGTCGCCCGCGATATCGGGCACGACTTTGGACAAGTCGCGGATCTGGCCGTCACTGTCGATCAGGCCGGGCTTTTCGCGCCCCGGTGCGCCGTAGCGAACGAGTTTCATCGCTGTCTCCTTGTATGAGCGTGCTTTACGATTTGTTCAGAACGCGCCGGGAAAGACGCCGCCGTCGATCAAGATATTCTGCCCGGTGATATAGCCGGCCTTGGCCGAACACAGAAACGCGCATGCCTCGCCGAATTCGTCGGCTTCGCCGAAGCGTTTGGCCGGAATGGTCGCGGCGCGTTCGGCGCGCGCCGCCTCGACGCTGATGCTCCGCTTCTTCGCGGTCTGCTCCATGTTGGAGCGCAGACGATCGGTATCGAAGCTGCCGGGCAGGAGAAAGTTAATGGTAACGTTGGCCGCGGCGACCGAACGCGCGACGCCGGCGAGGAACGCGGTCAGTCCGGCGCGCGCGCCGGAGGACAGGTCAAGGCCGACGAGCGGCATTCTGACCGATCCCGAAGTGATATTGACGATGCGGCCGAATTTCTTGGCGACCATCGGCTCGATCGCCTTCTGAATGAGCTCGATGCCGACGATCATGTTGCCGATTACGCCGTCGAGCATTTTCTGCCGGTCAAGCTCGCGGAAATCGCGGAACGGCGGTCCGCCGTTATTGTTGACCAAGATATCCGGCTCGGGACAGGCGGCGAACAGCGCCTTCTGACCCTCGGCTGTGGCGACATCGGCGGCGACCGGAATGATCCTGGCGCCGGTTGCCTGTTCCAGTTCGGCGGCGGTGGCAACGAGATGCTCGGCGTTGCGGCCATTGATGACAACTTCGCAGCCGGCTTCGGCCAGCGCCTTGGCGCAGGCGCGACCGAGTCCGCGGCTCGACGCGCAGACGATCGCCTTGCGGCCGGCTATTCCAAGATCCATCAGGCGTTTCCTTACATCTTTTATGCCGCGGCCAATGCGCAATCTCGCCTCGGCAATGCCGGGCCTTTCCTAACCGGTAATCGTCGCTTGCGCCAGACCGGTTGCAGCGCGTCCGCTGCGCGCGTCAAATTGCGCGGTGGTATTGCCTGCGGTAAGCTTTGGCCTTGCCTGCGCTCCTTTCACATATCTCGGTCGTCCAAATCGCATTCGTCGTGGTGCTGACGATGATTTCCGCGGTGCTTGGCGGCATCGCCGGCTATGGCTCCGGACCACTGATGCCGCTCGTTCTGGTGCCGATCGTGGGCGCCGAACCGGTGGTCCCGATCATCGCTATCTCTTCGATGTTCACCAACAGCGCGCGGGTCTCGGTGTTCCGTCAGGTGCTCCACGTCCGTCTCGCGATTATCGCATTTGCCGCGGCGCTGCCGACCTGTGTGCTCGGCGCCTGGCTCTACACGCTGTTGTCCGGCCGCGGCGCGGCCATCGTGATCGGCACGACTCTCATCGCCACGGTGCCGCTGCGGCGCATCCTCAAGCGCCGCGGCCATCGCCTGGGGGAAAAGGGTTTTGCCGCCGCGGCCGCCGGCTGGGGCCTCTTGGTCGGCGGCACCAGCGGCTCCGGTGTCGTGCTGTTGTCGCTCCTTCTGGCGGCGGGCCTTGAAGGCACCGCCGTGATCGCGACCGACGCCGCTATTTCCATCGTCACGGGCATGGTCAAGATATCGGTGTTCGCATTCGCCGGCGTGCTGACGCCGACCGTGATCGTGATCGCGCTGCTGATGGGAGCGATCGGCTTTCCGAGCACATTCCTGGCGAAATGGATCGTCACCCGCATTCCGGTCCATGTGCATACCGTGATCCTCGATGCCATCGTTATCGTTGGCGGCTCGGTGATGATTTTAGGCGCGTTCAAGGCCTAGGGCGCGGGCCGACCGGAGCCCAGGCGAAGGCCGTTCGCGGCCGCGGAAGCGGATGTCGCGCATTATGGCCGGCGTGCCGCGGTAATGGTTTCGATACCGATTTGCGCTCCTATCAGCGTAGTTTCCATGGGCCATTAGGATGCTTTGTACAGAGCCAAGGGGGTGACGATGCGCTGGCTCTTTATCGGTCTTGCGATGATCTGTTTACTGTCATTGGCGCGGCGGCCCGCGGCTATCGGCAATACCGACGGTGGCTGGATCGACGGTCTGGTTCTGCTCTGGCCGTGGGCCGTTAAGCCGCTTGCCGGCCTTGGGCTTCCGGTGATGTCTGAAGTAGGCGCGCTGCAGTAGCGGGCTCTCACTGTGGGCAATTCGCTAAGACCGCGAGGATCACCTCCATCGATAAGGGCAGAACTTTTTTTCAGTGCCTTTAACGACTCGCGCGAATTTGTTCCTTAAGGGGCCCCGTGACCGGCTTGGAGCAAATCGAACTCGCCGCCGAGCACGAGATCGAGACGCCCGGTGCGCCATTTGCCGCCTGCGTCGCGAACGAGTGGTGGCGCCTCGCGGTAACGCCGCACGACCGTGTTCGGCCGCGGCGCCTCGTCCAGCACCTTGAGGATCGCCGCGCGCTCCTTCGCGGCGGGCAGGTCGCCGAGCGGCACGGCGGCAAGCCGCACCCGTGCGGTGACTCGGTGGTCGGAGGCCTCGGTGGGTTCAAAGATGTGAAGGCCTGCTTCCGCCGCCAGGGTCCGATAGGCGCCGAAGCCGCTGATCACGAGGGGTGGCGCAGCGTTGTCTTTGCTTTGAACACCAAACTCGCTGAGATGCATGCGGCGCTTGCCGGCCCATGAGCGATACATCGATCGCATTTTGCCGCACCAAGCCAGGGTTGACTGACGATCGTCGGCATCCCCGAACACCGGCTCAACGACCAGCGCGAGTTCGATGGGGGCATTCTCGATCACGTCCTTGATCCCTTCCCGGATCAAATGCAGTTGCAGCGCCATGCGCCCGGTCAGTTCCGCCGAATGGCGCTCCGACGATCGGCTGTGCCGGGCAAGCCTTTCTCCCAGCGATTTTGCCGTCTCGGTTGCTGCCTTGACTCGATCGATCAGGGCAAAACGGGCGAGCGTGCGGAAACGATCCGGGCTATGCCAAAACTCGGGCGATGCCATTTCCGCTGCCAGCTTATCCTTGAGTTCTTGCCATTCTGCGGAATCGACGGTCCGCACGGTGTCCTTGTATTCGGATTGAAGGAGATGGAATTCCGCCGGTTTTCCCTGCGGTGCGAGGATAATCGAGGCCAGGGTCGAGACCGGAGCGGCCTCCGCCGGCGCGAGCGGAAGCGCGGTCTCCGCGGTGGCGGCATCGGCGTCGGGATCGACGAATTCAACCTGAATGCCGTTGCCATCGCTGCGGACGAAGAGAAATTGCTCGCCTTCGGGAAACCGCCTTTCGACGATGATCGAGGCCAGCGGCGCAACGACGAATTGATCGATCGCACGTTTCAACGGCCGCGCCCCCATTTCGGGCGAGAATCCTTTCGTCAACAAAAATTCCAGCGCCGATGATTCCCATTCGATCGCCCAGGCGCGGTCCTTCAGGCCGCGCCGCTCCAGCAGCTCGGACAGTTCCTTTTTGAGAATGCCGCGCATCAATTCGCGCGTCAGCGGCTGGAATACGATGACCTTGTCGAGCCGGTTCTGAAATTCCGGCCGATAGGTCTGGCTGATCGCGCGCAATACCTGCTCTTTGCTGAAGACATCGGCTGGCGGCGCGAAGCCCAAGCCGGCGCTGCGGTGGGCGCTCGCTCCGAGATTCGAAGTCATGACGATCAGGCAGTGACGCAGATCGGCGACCTGGCCCGTCGCGTCGGTCAGGCGTCCCTCATCAAACGCCTGCAGGAACAAATCCCAAATGTTGGGGTGGGACTTTTCGAACTCGTCGAGCAGGATGACGGAGAACGGCTGTTTTCGAACGCGGCTGATCAGCGAGTCGGTCTCGACACCGGGGGTCGCGGTGCTCTGCCCGAGAATCTTGCTGATCGAATCGAGCGCCTGAAATTCGCTCATGTCGAGCCGGATCATCCGTTCGATGGAGCCGAACAGAAATTCCGAAACCGCCTTGGCGAGCTCAGTCTTGCCGGTGCCGGTCGGTCCGGCAAACAAAAAGACGCCGATCGGCCTGTTCGGATCGTTGAGCCCGGCCTTGAGCATGGCGATGCGATCGACCATGGCGCCGACGGCCTCGTCCTGGCCCATCACCCGTGCCGTAAAAAACGCGCGGACGACGTCGAGATCGAGCTGCTCCTTGGTGTCGAGCATCGACACCGGGAGGCCAGAAAATTGCGACAGCGCTTCCAGCACCTGGCGCGGGGCGATCGCCTCTTGCGTGCGTTCGGCACGCGCGGCCGACAATTTGAGCATGAGCAGTGCCGAACCCGGCAGGCCGCTGCTTCCGAGATACTGGCATGCCGTATCGAGCGCGACCTCCGCACAATCAGGATGAAAACGGATGCCCCCTCGTTTCTCGATGGCCTCGGTTACCGGGCGCGCCAGCGCCAGAGTGTCGGCGGGCGGCATCGGCTCAAGCGTGACCGTCTCGAACAGGCCGCGCAGCGACGGCTTGAGCTGGAACAGTCGGGTGGCGCCCTTCGGTGTCGCTTCGCACCAGACTTGCAGGCGGCCGGCGGAAATCGCCGGGATGATCTGGTCGAGCATGGTGGCGCTTTGGCCTTGATGTCTCCCGCTCGTCGCCAGCTGCACGATGTCCGGAATATACCAGATTATCCGCGTGTTCTTGCCCAATTCATCGACCACTTGGCGCAAACGGCCTTCGAGCTGGCCGATATAGATCTGATCGGCTTGCAGATCGGCGCCGCTCGCTTCAAACACGCTCCAGCCCTGCGCCGCGATACGCTCTCCCAACAGCCGCAGAAACGATGTCTTGCCGACCAGGGATTCACCGGAAACTAACAGCGAACGCGGCGGATGGTGCTCCAGCGCCGTCTCGGCAAGCGCGAAGGCCTCTTTCCACGCATCCGGCTCGACCAGAGCATCCGCGCGTGCATCATTCCAGAACCGGCCGACCGCTTTTAATTTCTCGGTATCCGCGGCCGGTAGTTGCTCCGGCGGCGTGGCGGCATCGATTTCCGCGATCAGCGTCGCCGCCGACGGGTGCGTGACCTTCTGCAGAAATCTCCGGATGATCTGGTTCGGCGACGATGCCGGCCCCCGGAGCGCGTTGCCGAATGTTACGGCGTCACCGCGCGCGGCGCAGTGGGCAAAATAATCACGGAAGATGTTGGGCATCCATCGGTTGTCGATCCACCAGTCTTTGGCCCGCGCCGCAGGCGCGCCGACGGCCGGGCGCGGTTCTGAATCGGCCAAAAATTCCAGCGCGAAATACATCGTCCATGGCGAATAAGTGGCGCACTGCGCCAGCACCCGCTCGACGGCATCTCCGGTGCTGGGACGTCGCTTGAGCGCCGCGAGCGCCGCGCTCGCCAATGACCAGCTGTTGCCTTCGACATATTGCAACACCACGGCGAGCGATACGCTCGGCAAGGCGAGCAGGCGGGTCGCCTCGACAAATTGCGGCTGCGCGTAAAGCGCACTGGCATGGGCGGCATTGGTGCCGAACGGGTCGATCACCTTATTGAGTTCGTAGAGGCGGCTCGCGAGCAGCGCCGGCGCCTCGGCGGGAGCTTTGGCGAACTTCACTTTGAGATGGATGCGCCAGGCGCGCAGTCGCTTGCGGAAGACAATGGCAAGAATAACGGCGGCAATGAAAACGTAACTCAGAACAACCCCGTAATCCACGCTGCGAACCCCACCCTCACTCGGATACGCCACTTACCCATTCTAAGGCAGCACCGGCGTTACAGACGCCGCGATAAAATCACGGAACGCCCCCATTTAGCCAGTCGTATCCCGCTAGCAGTGTCTCTTCACGGCCACTTCACCACCGGTGGCATCGAGGACAGGATCGACTCGACATTGCCGCCGGTGCGCAGCCCGAAAATGGTACCACGGTCGTAGAGCAGGTTGAATTCCACGTAGCGGCCGCGACGCACCAGTTGTTCCTCGCGTTCGTCGTCGGTCCAGGATGTGGTGAAATTTCTGCGCACCAGCTCGGGATAGATGTGCAAAAAGGCGCGGCCGACATCCTGGGTGAAGGCGAAGGTCGCGTCCCACTCGCGCTCAAGGTAATCGTAGAAAATGCCGCCGATGCCGCGCATTTCGCCGCGATGTTTCAGAAAAAAATATTCGTCGCACCAGGTTTTGAATTTCTCATAGGGCGCGATGCCGGCGTGGGCATCGCAGGCGGCCTTCATGGCGGCGTGGAACGCGATGGTGTCGGGATCGGCTTGAGTGCGACGGCGATCGAGCACCGGCGTCAAGTCGGCGCCGCCGCCGAACCAGGCTTTTGTCGTCACGACATGGCGGGTATTCATGTGCACCGCGGGGACATGCGGATTGTGCGGGTGCGCGATCAGCGAAATGCCAGTGGCGAAAAAGCGCGGATCGTCGGCGGCGCCGGGGATTTCCTTGCGGAATTCCGGGGCGAATTCGCCGAACACGGTCGAGGCGTGGACGCCGACTTTTTCGAACACGCGGCCCTTCATCATCGCCATGACGCCGCCACCGCCAGGTGAGCCGCTATGGTCGGCACGACTCCACGGCGTGCGGTGAAAGCGGCCGGGCGCGCGATCCGCAAACGGCGCGCCGGCGGGCAGGGCGTCTTCCACCGCTTCCAAGGCGGCGACGACTTGATCGCGCAGCGTTTCGAACCAGTCGCGGGCGCGGTCCTTGCGGGTGACGGACTGGTCAATAGCGGCGGTCTGGTTCATGGTCCGGGTTCATAGTCCTTGGATCCGATAACGGCACGGCAGTGACGGCGGCACCACGGCCGCGGCGCGGGCCTTGTGTAGAATGTCACAAAACCGCGCAAATAGTGATCCACGATAGCCGCATGACGAAACTCATCGTGCCGCGCCGACGCCCCCAGAAGCTCAGCCGCCGCCGGGTTATCGGCGGCGCGGCGAGCGCCGGTCTGGCATTGGTAGCGTCGCCGGCCGTGCTGCGCATTGCCGCGGCGCAGAATTGGCGCGCCGGCAACCCGTTCAGCCTCGGGGTCGCGTCAGGCGCGCCGCGCGCCGACGGTTTTGTGCTGTGGACGCGGCTCGCGCCGGTGCCGCTCTCGACCAATCCGGAAACTCCCGGCGGCATGAGCGGCGGCAATGTCAGCCTGCGCTACGAGATCGCGAGCGATGCCGGCATGGCCAAAATCGTGCAGCGCGGCGAGGCGACCGCCGAGGCGACCTTCGGCTATTCGGTGCATCTCGACGTCGCCGGTCTGCAAGCCGGAAGGCCCTATTGGTATCGCTTCCTCAGCGGCGATGCGACGAGCCCGGTCGGACGCGCGATGACTTTGCCGACGCCGGGCGCGGCGCTCGATAAACTCCGCTTCGGCTTCGTGTCCTGCGCCAATTACGAGCACGGCTATTTTTCCGCATACCGGCATCTCACCGAGGAGGATCCGGAATTCGTTCTGTTTCTCGGCGACTACATCTACGAAGGCATCGAAGAAAATCGACCGATCGTGCGCCGGCACTCCGACGGCGTCGAAGCCGCGACGCTGCCGACCTACCGCAACCGCTATGCGCAATACCGGCTCGATCCGGATCTGCAGCGTCTGCACGCCCAGGTGCCGGCGCTGGTGACCTGGGACGATCACGAGGTGCAGAACGACTATGCCGATAAATGGGGCCAATATTTCGACGACCCGGCGCAATTTTTGATAAGGCGTGCGGCGGCCTATCAGGCGTTTTACGAGCACATGCCGGTGCGGCCGATCCTGTCGCATCCGAACGGTCCGCTGATGCGGGTCTATGATCGCTTCAGCTTCGGCGACCTTATCGAAATCTCGGTGATCGACGGCCGCCAATACCGCTCGCGCGAAGCCTGTTACGGCGCGCCCAACAAAGGCGGCGGCCATTTGGAAAGCAATGGCAGCTGTCCGGAGCGGCTCGAAGCCGGCCGCACCATGATCGGCTTCGATCAGGAGGCCTGGCTCTATGCGGCGCTTGCGCATTCCAAGGCGCAGTGGAATTTAATCGCGCAGGACGTGCTGATGGCGCAATTGCGCGAGAAACAGGACGGCGTCGATGAGTTTTGGACCGACGACTGGGACGGCTATCCGGCCAACCGGGCGCGGCTTATCAAGCACATCCACGACAGCAAAGTGTCGAATCCGGTGGTCGCATCGGGCGACATCCATTCGTTTTTCGCCAACGATCTGCGGCTCGATCCCGACGATCAGGCTTCGCCGATCGTCGCGACCGAATTCGTCGGCACCTCGATCGCCTCTTATGGCCCGCCGTACGAGATGCTGGCGCAGACCTTGCCGGACAATCCGCATGTGCATTTCTTCGAAAGCCGGCGGCGCGGCTATGTCTGCGTCGATCTTGCCCGCGCGCAAATGCAACTGCGCATGCGCGTCGTTTCCGACGCCCACGATCCTAAGGCCGACGTTGCGACGCTGAAGACGTTCGCAGTCGAGGGTGGCCACCCCGGGGTGGTCGAGGCTTGATCGGGACTAAACGCGCGTCACTCGGCATCCGCTTTTTCCGCCAACCACACCTTAATCAAGGACTGGTAGGGGACATCGCGCTTGTTGGCCGCAACCTTGATCCGGTCGAGCAAGCCCTGAGGCAATCGTAACGATATGGCAGCGGTAGAGAGTTTCAAATTGGGAAATTGTGCGCGTTGGGCTTTGCTCCAATCCACATAGCCCGTCGAGTCGTGGGTCTCCCAAAACCTGCGTTCCTCCGCCTCACTGCGAAAGTGTGGGATTGGCTTAAGATTCTTGTTCATAGATTTTCCGTTCTTTACGGTTCATATCCCGCGCGGAGATGACGCGAATTCTGGTCCGGTTGTCGCGCAGTGTGAATGTCACGTGCAGCAGACGGCCGTCGCTGGTTCGACCGAATGCATGAGAGCGCGTTTCGCCTTGACTGTGCTTAACATCGTTGGCGATCAGTACCCGGCTATCTGTAAAGATCTGTTCCGCCTCAGCTTGGGACACCGAATATTTTTCGGCGCTCTTGAGGCTATTGCCGTCGTCCCAGTCAAATCCGACGATTTGGCTGAACTCAAGCATTACTGTATATTATCATAATATACAAAACTTTCAAGCTTTTGGCTTTAAATCCTGCGATCCGTCATCCCGGCCGTTTGCCGCAGCGCCTCGCCGGCCGCCATCGCGGCGGCCATGGCGATGTTGAGCGAGCGTAGCCCTGGACGTAGTGGGATGAGGAGGCGGGCGTCGGCCGCCGCGTGAACCTCTTGCGGCACGCCCGCGGATTCGCGACCGAACAAGAGAATATCGTCGGTCGCGAAGGCATAATCGAGGTACGAGACGGTGGCGGCGGTTGTGAAGAGCGCGACACGATAGCCGTGGCCGCGCCGCCACGCCTCGAAATCCGGCCACGACGCGTGCCGCACGATGGCGACGGCGTCGAGATAGTCCATGCCGGCGCGGCGGAAGGCGCGGTCGGAGGTCGGAAACCCCGCCGGCTCGATGATGTGGGCCTCGATGCCGAGGCAGGCGCATAGACGCAAAACGGTCCCGGTGTTTTGCGGGATATCGGGCTGGTAGAGAGCGATGCGCATGGTCATGTCCGGCGGACGTCTCAAGGTGAGCGGCGCTCGCGACTGGCGCGCGAAGGCCGTCAATATCGCACGTAAGCGCCATTGTGGGTGCCGCCGAGGCCACACTTGCACTCTCGCGGCAAGGGTGCCAATAAATCGCTGCCGGAATGCGTTGCCTCTGACCTTCCCCAGGTCGGATGCAAGCGGTCCTTGCGTTGCCTGCGGGGCGGGTTGCAGCGGTTGGAATGACCGGTGAGACGGAAGAGGGTTGAGGCTGTGACGGCAATCTCATCGGCGGACCGCACGCACCGCGCGGCATCGGCGCCATTCTCGGCCGCATCGTGCTCCTGCATCAGGTGCGGCGGTGACGCTTGGTTCGGCTCGGTGCCGTTTCATCTTGCCATGACGCCCCACAGCTTTGGTTCCGGGACCGCGATTCGGGCCAGCGCCATCGCGCCCATCGCGCCCAACGAGGCATAAGGTTCGACAATGAGCGGACACGCTACTTTTCAGCCCCAGAGCCCCATCGTGAAATGGTTGGAGCGGCGGCTGCCGATCGTGAGCCTGGTCTATTCCTCGTTCATCGCTTATCCGACGCCGCGCAATTTGAACTATTGGTGGACGTTCGGCGGCATTCTCACCTTCATGCTCGGTGTGCAGATGATCACCGGCATCGTGCTGGCGATGCACTACACGCCGCACGTCGATTACGCCTTCAATTCCGTCGAAACGATCATGCGCGACGTGAATTACGGCTGGCTGTTGCGCTATTTGCATGCCAACGGCGCCTCGTTTTTCTTTGTCGCCGTCTACTGCCATATCGCGCGCGGCATGTATTACGGTTCGTACAAGGAGCCGCGCGAGGTGCTGTGGATCCTCGGCGTCATTCTGTTTCTGCTCATGGTGGCTACCGGCTTCATGGGCTACGTGCTGCCGTGGGGGCAGATGAGTTTTTGGGCGGCAACCGTCATCACCAACTTGTTCTCCGCCATTCCCGGCGTCGGCGGCGACGTCGTGACTTGGCTCTGGGGTGGCTTTGCCGTCGGCAATCCGACGCTCAATCGGTTCTACTCGCTGCACTACCTGTTGCCGTTCGTCATCGCCGGTGTCGTCGTGCTGCACATCTGGGCGCTGCATATGGTCGGGCAGAACAACCCGACCGGCGTCGAGC